>LNFM01012430.1_pt1 | contig 11188 bp, 9 predicted proteins | sample 596031 | NCBI WGS metagenome assembly LNFM01 (sample SAMN04254537, study PRJNA301005) | activated carbon metagenome | isolation source: dual media filters at the Ann Arbor, Michigan drinking water treatment plant | place: USA: Ann Arbor | reverse complement strand
TGTTGCCGGCCATCAGACCCACGGCGTTATGCTTCTTGAAGAAATCGTTGAGCAGATCGGTGCCGCCGCCATAAAGGCACCATGCATCCATCATGCGCTGGTTGAGGCCGAACGGAACTGCCGTGGCGAACGCGAAGGTCGGGTCCTTACCGACGTAGTAGTAGCAGGCGGTGTGGCACATCTCGACGGTACCGTTCGAGACGACGTCCAGCGCCTGGAGACCCGGGGCAATTTCGCCCGCAGCAAAGACCTGAATCTGGAATTTGCCGTCGGTCGCTTCGTTGACATACTTCGCCAACACTTCCGCAGCGCCATAGATTGTATCGAGCGCTTTCGGGAAGCTCGAGGTCAGACGCCACTTAATGTCGGGCGAGGACTGAGCGATGGCAGGAGCAGCCACTGCGCTCGCAGCAACGGCACCTCCTGCAACTTGCAGGAACTTACGACGTTTCATGAATGTATTCCCCCTTGGGAGCGTGGAGTTTTCGTTCGTGGACTCCCGGGAATCTGGTTCCCGGTCATCTGGGGGGAGCATGGCCGAGAGCCATGCAAAAATCTAGGAGCTAGGCGTCTCGCTATGCAGCATAATGAATACGGCCCAAGCCGGATTGATCCGGCTTGGGCCGTGCTTCTAAACGAACTCGGCTAAAGCCGAGTTTGGTGCGCCCCCTACCGATCGCGGCGTGGGAGCTTGTAGTTTCAGCAGAAACTAGCCGGCGTTGCGGCGAGCGCGGATCATGTAGGTGTCAAAGCCATACTCGGCGACCTGCCACCAGAGATACTGCTCGTTCCGGAACGCCTGCATCATGTCGATGTACTTCTTGAAGTCGGCGTTCTTGGCGGAGATTTCCGCCCAGAGTTCGTTCGTCGCCTTCAAGGAAGCATCGAGGATCTCGTTCGAGAACGGGCGAAGCTGCACTTTCTGCGCGACGAGACGGCGAAGCGCCTGCGGATTCAGAACGTCGTAACGTGCCTGCATCCAGGTGTTCGCATAGGCCGCGGCATTGCGCACCGCTGCCTGATAGTGCTTCGGCAATGCGTTGAACTTCTCGAGATTGAAGAACGCATGCGTGGTCGGACCGCCTTCCCAGAAGCCGGGGTAATAGTAGTTCGGCGCAACCTTCGCGAAGCCAAGCTTTTCGTCGTCATAGGGACCGACCCACTCGGCAGCATCGATCGTGCCACGCTCCAGCGCCTGGTAGATTTCGCCGCCCGCGATCTGCTGCGGCACGACGCCAAGCTTCGAAAGCACCTGACCGGCGATGCCGCCGATACGGAACTTGAGGCCCTGAAGATCGGCAACAGTCTTGATTTCCTTGCGGAACCAGCCGCCCATCTGCGTGCCGGTGTTGCCGCAGGGGAAACCGATGACGTTGAACTTCTTGAAGAACTCGTTGCCGAGTTGCTCGCCGCCGCCCTGGTACCACCAGGAGTTATTCTGGCGGGCGTTGAGGCCGAACGGGACCGAGGCGTAGATCGCAAAGGTCGGATCCTTGCCGACGTAGTAATACGAGACCGTATGGCACATCTCGACCGTCCCGTTGGAGGTCGAATCGAGCGCTTGCAGACCCGGCGCGATTTCGCCGGCCGCAAACACCTGGATCTGGAATTTGTTGTCGGTCATTTCGGCGACGTATTTCGACAGCTGCTCGGCACCGCCATAGATCGTGTCGAGCGATTTCGGGAAGCTCGACGTCAGGCGCCACTTGATCTCAGGCGACGATTGCGCGATCGCCGGCGAGGCAACGGCCGTCGCGGCAGCACCGGCCGCTGAAACTTTCAAAAAATCACGACGCTTCATTCAAGCTCTCCTCAGAGGGACGTTTCCCAAATTTGCGCGAGCGTGTCCTCCGGCGGGGCGAATCCACGGCATCCGGGGCGCTCTGGCGGGGCGGCTTTAACATGGAAGTTCGGCGGCGAATACGCGACAAAGGCATGACGCCACGGCAGGACTGCACTGCTTAAACGAAAGTCGTAGAAGCCCAAGGGCTCCCGCACCGGACCTAGCCCGGTTCGATCCGGGCATTGCGTCCGGGCAGGCCGAAAACGCTTCAGGCCGCGGCGATGGCGCCCTGAAGCTGCTCGCGAACCTTGATGCCGATCGCGCGGTAGATCGCCGCATGCGGGCCTTCCGGCTCGCTGGCCACCACCGGATTACCGGCATCCGAGGTGGTCCTGATCGACATGTGCAGCGGGATCTCGCCCAGAAACGGCACCCCCAGCCGCTCGGCTTCATGCCGCGCACCGCCATGGCCGAAAATGTCGGAGCGGGTGCCGCAATGCGGGCACTGGAAATAGCTCATGTTCTCGACGATGCCGAGCACCGGCACATTGACCTTCCTGAACATCGCAAGCCCGCGCCGCGCGTCGATCAAGGAGAGATCCTGCGGGGTCGAGATGATCACCGCGCCCTTGAGCGGCACGTTCTGCGCCAGCGTCAGTTGCGCATCGCCGGTGCCGGGCGGCATGTCGACGACGAGAATGTCGAGCGTGCCCCATGCCACGTCGCGCAGCATCTGCGTGATCGCCGACATCACCATCGGCCCGCGCCAGATCATCGCGGTATTCTCCTCGACCAGAAAGCCGATCGACATGATCGCGAGGCCGAAGCGCTGGATCGGAATCATCTTCCTGTTGTCGTCGAGTTGCGGCTTCTCGTTGATGCCGGTCAGCCGCGGCACCGAGGGGCCGTAAATATCCGCATCGAGCAGGCCGACGCGCAGGCCGAGATCGCGCAGACCCAGCGCGAGATTGAGCGCGGTGGTCGACTTGCCGACGCCGCCCTTGCCCGACGCCACCGCGATGACGGCGGCAACGCCCGGAATTTCGGCTTGCCTGGACATCGGTGACGGCGCCGCGCCTTGCGGCGGGCGATGCGTCGAAACCGGTTGCACGCCAGGAGAATGAGAATGTGCGTGCCGGGGTGACGCAGGGGCAGCCGATGGCGAGCCGGGCTTGCGCTCGGCGGTCAGCGCGATCATCGCCGTGGTAACACCGGGGATCGCACGCACGGCGGCTTCAGCCTGCGCGCGAACGTCTTCCCATGCGCGGGCTTCGGCGGCATCGACATTGATCGAGAAGAACACCTTGCCGTCGGTGACCGAGATCGCCGACAGCACGTTGGCGTTGGTCAGGGCGACGCCGCGCGGCGATGTCACCCGGCCCAGGCAATCCAGAACCTGTTGCTGCGTTACGCTCACTCACCCATCTCCTGAGCCCGTTCCGGCAATGGTTACGAAACGGGCTCCAATTAATTGTTTTGACGCGTTTTCTCTTTGCGTCAACGCAACCTGCTCCCGGATCGGGTCCGCAAGCAGGCCGCAGAAACGCCGCATCGGTCCGATGCGACCCATAGAGCGGTTCAGCCGAAAAGGCTACCTCGCCCCGATATCGTCCATACGCTCGGCGGGGGCTGACTCACTCTGCTCCTTGGCCGCCTCGTAGTTCAGTTCGATCATGACGCCGTTCGGATCGTCGACGAAGATCTGCCAGAGATCCCCGCCTGGAACCTGGCGGGATTCATATGCCATGCCCTTCTGCTCCAGGCGCCGCTTCATGCCGTCAAAGCCGGAGCTTGCAAACGCGACGTGATGGACGACGCCGGAATCCGGCTTCTGCGGTTCCTCGGTTCTGGAAATATCGACCAGATGCACCACCGCCTTGCCCTCGCTGTACATCCACGCCCCGGGGAACGCAAAGTTCGGCCGGGCGCCCTTTTCCAGGCCCAGAACGTCTTCGTAAAACCGGACCGTATCGGCGAGATTCCGGGTCCGGATGTTGAAATGGTCGAGCACGCCCACGCTGACGCCCATGCGATGTCACTCCCTTTTTTTGTGAAGTTCTTGAAGCGCCCAAATCCTAGCACAAAACCCGCCGGCCCGGCCTAACGAAGCCGTTGCCCTCCCCTGCGCAGGGGTTATGGTGCGGCACCCCTTCAGAACATCGTCCGGCCAGCCCGAATTCGCCGGCAAAAACTCCAAGGTAGCACAGATGGCTAAAGTCGCTTTTCTCGGTCTCGGCGTGATGGGTTTCCCGATGGCAGGACATCTGGCCAAAAAAGGTGGCCACGAGGTGACCGTGTATAACCGGACCGGCGCAAAGGCCAAGGAATGGGCGGACAAGTTCGGCGGCAAGACCGCCGCGACGCCGAAGGCCGCCGCCGAGGGCCAGGATTTCGTGATGTGCTGCGTCGGCAATGACAACGACCTGCGCGCAGTCACCATTGGCAGTGACGGTGCCTTCGCCGGCATGAAGAAGGGCGCCACCTTCGTCGACCACACCACCGCCTCCGCCGAAGTCGCCCGCGAGCTCGACGCCGCGGCCACCAAGGCCGGCTTCCAGTTCATCGACGCGCCGGTATCCGGCGGACAGGCCGGCGCTGAAAACGGCGTCCTCACCGTGATGTGCGGCGGCTCGCAGGACGCCTATGCCGGCGCCGAGCCCGTGATCGCGGCCTATGCACGGATGTGCAAGCTGCTGGGACCCGCGGGAAGCGGCCAGCTCACCAAGATGGTCAACCAGATCTGCATCGCCGGCCTGGTCCAGGGCCTGTCGGAAGGCATTCACTTCGCGAAGAAGTCCGGCCTCGACGTCAACGCCGTGATCGAAACCATCTCCAAGGGCGCGGCCCAGTCCTGGCAGATGGAGAACCGCTACAAGACCATGAACGACGGCAAGTTCGACTTCGGCTTTGCCGTCGAGTGGATGCGCAAGGACCTCTCGATCTGCATCGCGGAGGCCCGCCGCAACGGCGCCAACCTCCCGGTCACCGCCCTGGTCGACCAGTTCTACGCCGAGGTCGAGAAGATGGGCGGCAAGCGCTGGGACACGTCGAGCCTGCTGGCGCGGCTGGAGCGGTAAGTTAAGAAAAGAAGTTAAAGGCCACGCGGCGAACCCTGCTTCTTCACCAGACAGAAGCGGGGTTCGGGCTGCTGGCACAGGTTAATTTAACTTCCCGTTAACGAGAATTTTTAGCTTCTTAAGGCATCGATTAATGATTTGGGCCCACAGATAGACAATGCGAAAAAGCCCGCACCGTTCGCGGGCAGGATTTGTGTTGTGTGATGAGTAACCCCGCAGAAAAGCCCGAAGTCGTCGAGCTTCCGGCCGAACCGCCAAGCCCATCGCCGGTCAACACCCGGCGCGTAGCGGCGCAGCGGGTGCGCGAGGCGCGGGACCGTTTGACATCGACCAGCGGGACGCGCCCGGCCTTCGACACCGAATTGCTCCGGCAATATGCCCAGACCCGCATGTCGGCATCCATTGTCGTCATGCTGCTGGTGGGTGGGACCGGAATCCTGTTCGGCCTGTGGACACAGGTGGTGCCGGCGGCGGCCTGGACCATCGGCATGCTCTGCATCCATGCCGCCATCATCCACAACTGCAAAAAATTCCTCGGCGACAAGCCCTCGCTCGCCGCCACGCGCAAATGGCGGACGCGGTTCGTGCTGCTCGACCTGCTCTACGGCCTGTGCTGGACCGCGATCCTGCTGCATCCCGCAGGACTCCATGTCGCCTCCAACACGATGATGATGTTCCTGATGCTGCTGGTGATCGCGGTATCGAGCATGCTGGCGGCGAGCCTGCCGATCGCAGCGCTGGCGGCGACCGCACCTGTCACCGCGGCCATCGCACTCAATTTTGCGCTGGGCGGCACCTTCGACCATTACGCGCTCGCTCTGCTCGCGATCGCGGCCGAAGGCTACTTTGCCCTGCTCGCCCATCGCCTGCACTCGACGACGCTGGCGACGCTGGAAGCGCGCGCCGAAAAGGACGCGCTGATCGGCGAACTCGAACAGGCCAAGGCGATTTCGGACGAGGCGCGGCATCGCGCGGAATCCGCCAACGTCGCCAAGTCGCGCTTCCTGGCGCAGATGAGCCACGAACTGCGCACGCCGCTGAATGCGATCCTCGGATTTTCCGAAGTGATGAAGAGCGAAATCTTCGGGCCCCATACGGTGCCGGTCTACAAGGAATACTCCGCCGACATCCACAATTCCGGCGTCCACCTGCTCAACCTGATCAACGAGATTCTCGATCTGTCGCGGATCGAGGCCGGCCGCTACGAACTCAACGAGGAAGCGGTCTCACTGGTGCATGTCGTGGCCGACTGCCATCACCTTTTGAAGCTGCGCGCGACCAGCCGCGGCATCACGATTCACGAGGTGTTCGAACAGGGCATGCCGCGGATCTGGGGCGACGAACGCGCCACGCGCCAGATCGTGCTCAACCTGCTGTCGAACTCGATCAAGTTCACCCCGCAGGGCGGCGATATCTGGCTCAAGGTCGGCTGGACTGCATCGGGCGGGCAATATCTCAGCGTCAAGGACACTGGCTCCGGCATCGCCGAGGATGAAATCCCGATCGTGCTGGCTTCGTTCGGCCAGGGCTCGAACTCGATCAAGTCGGCCGAACAGGGTGCGGGGCTCGGCCTGCCGATCGCCAAGAGCCTGATCGACATGCACGGCGGAACCTTCACGCTGAAATCCAGGCTGCGCATCGGCACCGAGGTCATCGTCACCTTTCCGCCGGAACGCGTGATGTCGGCGCTGGCGCCATTCGCCGAGGAGTCCCCGCCGCTGCAGCCGGAAACCGCAATGACCGCATCCGAGGACGACAAGCGGCGGGCGCGCCATAAACCGATCATGAGTGCCGGAACCGGACTGTAACTGGAGCGCTTGCGCAAGCGACCGAAACCATTTCACTATCCTTCAATGAGCAAAGAAACGCCGTGTATCGCAGTCTGCATGATGGATCCCAGAACCAAACTCTGCTTCGGCTGCGGTCGAACCTTGCCGGAGATCGCGCGCTGGCATCAGATGGACAGCGCGGAGCGAATGGCCGTGATGGAAGGCCTGGCGGAGCGCATGGCGGAAGCCGGCCTCGAGCCGATGGTGCAACCCCGACAGCGCTGACGAGGCGAACCTGCAACGGAGGCGCGCTGTGATCCGCGCCCTGCTCGTATTCGCGATGCTGGCTGGGACCGCCGGCGCCGTCGTCGCCTATGGCGATCGCGATCATATCCCCGAACAGATCGCGCGCGCCAGCGAGCAGGTCTCGAAGATGCTGCGGCACCGCAGCCCGGAGCCGGCGCCCGCCGTGCAGGTCGCGCGCGGAAGGGCCGGCGAGTTCGCGCTGCACGCCAGGATCAACGGCGTCAAGGCGCCGATGGTGATCGACACCGGCGCAACCTCGGTCGTGCTGACCTGGGAGACCGCGAAGGCGATCGGACTGCCGATTGAGATGCTCGAATACAATGTCGATCTCGAAACCGTCGGCGGCCACACCAAGGCGGCCCGGCTGACGCTCGACCGCCTCGCGGTCGGGGCGCTGGTCGAGAAATCGGTGCCGGCACTGGTGGTGCCGCGCGGCCAGATGAAGACCAATCTGCTCGGCATGAGCTTTCTGGACCGGCTGGAAAGCTGGGGCGTGCAGGCCGACAAGCTGAAGCTTAACGGCTATCCCGATGTCGCAGGCCGCAACAAGCGCCGCGCCGCAGCGAACTAGCGCTCTTACGCCGCTACCAGAGACGCCGCGCGAGCTTCGACGAGCGCGATCGCATCCTTCAGCACGCTGACGCCGGCGCCCGGCCTGACGCCGTTCTCGGCGAGATGGCGGCGGAAGGCGCGTGCGCCGGGCACGCCGTGGAAGGCGCCGACGAAGTGTCGCGTCATCGCGTGCAGCCGCGTGCCTCGCGCGAGCTGGTCCTCGATGCAGGGAAACATCGCCGTGAACACGTCCTTCATGGTGGCGTGCGGCGCGGGCTCGCCGAATATTTGCTGATCGACGTCGAGCAATCGCCACGGCTCGTGATAAGCGGCCCGCCCGAGCATGACGCCGTCGACATGGTCGAGGTGACGCTTGGCCTCTGCAAGGCTGCCGATGCCGCCATTGATGATGACGGGAACGCCTGGCAGCGCGGCTTTCAGCCGATAGACCCTGCCGTAGTCGAGCGGCGGGATGTCGCGATTTTCCTTCGGCGACAATCCGTTGAGCCAGGCCTTGCGCGCATGCACGATCAGCGCGTCCGCGCCGGCCGCGACCACGGCGCGCGCCAGCACATCGAGCGCCACCTCCGGATCCTGGTCGTCGATGCCGATGCGGCACTTGACGGTGACGGGAATCCTGACCGCGCGCTTCATCGCCGCAACCCCATCGGCGACCAGCGCCGGCTCCGCCATCAGGCAGGCGCCGAAGCGGCCGTCCTTCACCCGGTCGGACGGACAGCCGACATTGAGATTGATCTCATCGTAGCCGAAATCCTCGCCGATCTTAGCCGCGGTGGCGAGGTCGCGCGCATCAGAACCGCCGAGTTGAAGCGCGACCGGATGCTCGCTCGGGTCGAAGCCCAGCAGCCGCGTGCGGTCGCCATGGATGATGGCCCCGGTCGTCAGCATCTCCGTGTAGAGCCGGCCCCGCCGCGTCATCAGACGGTGGAAGACGCGACAGTGCCGGTCCGTCCAATCCATCATAGGGGCCACGGCAAATCTATGTAGTTGATTTATCTGCATTTTTCTAGTACATTCAAGTCGTTAGGTCGCGTCGTGTGCACTCTATTCTACGCCATAGCGCGACGTTTTTTCCGGCCTTTCGACGCCTCAGTGCACACGGAGCGCACACGCGTGGCAACTCTCACCAGACTGAAATCAGGCTCCTGGAGAGTCCAAGTCCGACGAAAGGGGAAATATGTCAACGAGACATTTCTCCGCCGAAAGGACGCAGAGGAATGGGGCATCGATATCGAGCGACGGATCGATCGCCAGGAACCGACAACGACGCGCCAATCTCGCGACGTCCAACTCTTCGGCGATCTCGTCGCACTTCATCGTCAAGACTTGGGAGAGGTCGGGAAAGACATCGGTCGTTCCAAGACTGCCAGCCTCATCTTTCTGGATGAAAGACTTGGGCATCTTCGTCTTCCAGAACTTGATCGAGAGCGCCTCATCAAATTCGGAAAAGAGCGTGCACTGGAGGGAGCCGGCCCCGTGACGGTCGGCATCGATCTTGGATATATCAAAACGATTCTGTCTCACGCCGCCGCGGTGCACGGCGTCGTTGTGTCAACCGAACCAATCGATCTCGCCCGGATCGCTCTTGGACATCTCGGGCTTGTCGGAAAAGGCGATGAGCGTGATCGCCGTCCCACGCAGGACGAACTCGATGGTATTATCTCGGCATTGGAAGCAAACATTCGGCAACAAATTCCAGTTGGTCGTGTCATCCGATTTGCGGTCGCAACCGCGATGCGGCAAGACGAAATTGCAAGAGTTGAATGGCGCGACTTCGACGCCAGCAATCGAATGCTCCTCATTCGAAATCGGAAGGATCCCCGAAAGAAGAAGGGCAACGACCAGCGAATTCCTCTGTTGGATGTATCAGGCTATGACGCATGCAAGATCATTGAGGAGCAAGGGCGCTTCTCGAATATTCGTGAAGGCCGAATTTTTCCTTACAACGGACGATCCGTTGGAACAGCATTTCGTCGCCAGTGTAAGAAATTGAAGATCGATGACCTTCACTTTCACGATTTGCGTCACGAAGGCACGAGCCGCCTTTTCGAGGCCGGGTTTTCCATTGAACAGGTCGCACTTGTCACCGGGCACAAGGATTGGAAAATGCTACGCCGATACACTCACCTGAAGCCAGAAGCACTCCACTCAATCCTTTCGATGCGGGTTGCCTGACAGCCATCCTGATCGAATCAATGCATGGTCGGTGATCGTGCCCCACCTTCACCAAACCGGCAGCAAATAAGCCGCTACCGCAAATAGAAATCAAGCAGCAGGGTTTGTCGGAATGCAATCCGGCGTTCGCGTTAAGGTACTGAAAACGCTGGACCGGATGAAGGGAATCGCCCTTTTGTATTCAGCTTGGAAGTCTCCGAATTTTTGCAATGTTTTCAAAAGCTGTTCCGGCATTTCGCTGCTTTCCGGGCGATTGAGATCACTACGGAATTTCCCTTTGTCGGAATGACAGAGGAGACGCAATTTTTCCTATGGATCGAATCCACCAAGTCTTACACCCGGCCGAATCTGCGGTATTGCGCGATGCTTTGCGACGCAGCCATCGATCGGTTCTGAATGACGTCTCATTGGTCACTGAAGGCGGCGTTCGGCTCGAACGGGATCAAAATGGCCGCGAGGAACTCGCCAAAATTTGCACACGCCACCGAAGCATTGAAGTCGCGGCTTCCCACTGTGAACGGCTAAGCACCCCACTCCGAGCCTGGTTCCAAACTGAAGACTTTCTACTTATTACTTATTCCTTATCAGTCACGGGATGCTGCTTGTGTACGAACGGCCGCTTTGCGCAAAACGGACATTCGGTCAGGCGCCGACGTTCGGCTAGGCTTTAGGGAAGTCCAATTTGGCGCAAATTAGGCGGACTAAAATAAGATAACTCAAGGCAATAATCCTGTTCATGTGAAGAACGCAACGAGTCATAGAATGGCTTATTCGAGCGTAACCTTCGCGGCCTTCGCCACGTCACTCCAAGCCTTCAGGTCAATCGTGATACGGCCTGCGAATTCAGCGGGCGAACTGCTTACCGCTTCAGTCGCCAGCGATCGCAGCCGTTGGCGGATTTCCGGATCCTGCATTGCGGTCCGCACTTCGGCCTCAAGCCGGCTGACAATCTCCCTGGGTGTGCCCTTGGGCAGAAAAAGCCCCGTCCAGAACACGGCTTCCGCACCCGTGATACCCGCCTCCGCCATGGTCGGCACGTCAGGTAATTCGGGGAGCCGGTTCGGGGATGTGACCGCAAGCGCGCGCAATTTTCCGTCCTTCAGAAGAGGGATGGCCGGCAACGGATCGGTCATCGCCGCCGTCACCTGGTTGCCCAGGACGGCGACCACAGCATCATTGCTGCCGCGATATGAAACGCGTTGCATCGAAGCCCCGGTTCGCAACTTCAGAAGCTCCGCCGCCAGCGTGAAGGTCGGCGAAGCGCTGCCGTAGTTCGAAGCCGAAGGATTGGCCTTCGACCACGCAACAAAATCCTTCAGCGTCTTGTGCGGCGATTCCGCATTCACGATGAACACCAGCGGAAACGTGACCAAAATGCTGACCGGGTCGAAATCCCCAAGAGTTTCATATGACGCCGGCGCACCGATGGCGGGGCCCACCACCATGGCGCCGCTGGCGCCAACAAGGAGAGTATATCCGTCGGCCGGCTGGCTTTTGACGAAGGT
>LNFM01020276.1_pt1 | contig 11189 bp, 8 predicted proteins | sample 596031 | NCBI WGS metagenome assembly LNFM01 (sample SAMN04254537, study PRJNA301005) | activated carbon metagenome | isolation source: dual media filters at the Ann Arbor, Michigan drinking water treatment plant | place: USA: Ann Arbor | reverse complement strand
TGTGGCACACGCCGCCGTAGTCGCGCGCCAGGCCAAAGTTGAGGCAGATGCTTTTGGCGTGGCCCACGTGCAAATACCCGTTGGGCTCGGGCGGAAAGCGGGTGCGGATTTTGGCGGGGTCGGGCTGGCCGGCGGCGTGGTGTGCGGCATCGCCCGGGGTGCCGGCCCAGCGGCGGCCGGCGTAGGTGCCTTTGTCAAGATCGTTTTCGATGATCTGGCGCAGGAAGTTGCTGACCTTGTGTTCGCCCTCTGCTGGGGCGTTTGCGGTGGGGCTGGATGGCTTGCTGGGGGGGGTGTTGGAGCTCATCAAGGCATTCTATTGATGTCACCCACGCTGTTTGGGTTTTGCCCAAACATACCCACCCGTTCGCCCTGAGCCTGTCGAAGGGCTCGCCCACGTGCAGGCGAGGGCTTCGACAGGCTCAGCCCGAACGGGGGGCGGCTCAGCCCGAACGGAGGAGGCTCGGTGCCAACGGTCTGTGGCGCGGGCTGAATGGTCATGGCGCACAAGCTGGGCGGGGGTGCTATCCGGTATCGTCGTTGCGGAGTCGAGGAAACCCCCCGGGGCACACACAACATGCACAACGAACACCCAGAAACCATCCCCAACGAAGAGCCCACGCAGTGGGAGATCACCCAGGCCGAAGACGTGTTTTTGCCGTCGGTGCGCGTGCGCCTGGGCTGGGCCGACATTGAAGCGGCCGTGGAGCGCGGCGCCATCGTGCCGAGCGAGGCGCACGCCTTGTGGGCCTCGTGGGCCTCGCCGGGCAGCGACCAGCGCGTGAGCGCTGACCAACTCGCGCCGTCGGGCGCGCAGCCGCTGCCCTCGGGCGTGTCCCTGTCGCCCATGCCGCGCATGGCCGCTCTATTACTTTGGCGGCATGCTGGCCATCGGCGCCATGACGCTGTTCATGACGCTGGGCTGGGAGCTGTTTGGCGCCTGGGGCGTGTTTGCCTTGGCCCTGGGCTACCTGGTTGGCGCGCTGCTGGTGGCGCGCAACCTCATGAAGCAGCGCCTGCGCACGCCGGCGGGTGTGCTGGCCACGCTGGCCGTGTGCCTGGTGCCGCTGGCCACTTGGGCGCTGCAAGTTGGGTTGGGCTTGTGGCCCGACGGCGCGCACGACAGCTACCGCGACTACCACCGCTACATCGACTGGCGCTGGCTCACGCTGGAGCTGTCCACACTGGCCGCCGCCTTGGTCATGCTGTGGCGCTTCCGTTTGCCGTTCATGGTGATGCCGGTGGCCGTGACGCTCTGGTACCTCAACATGGACGTGGCGCACATGCTCATGCAGAAAGACGGCTTCGACTGGGAGTTCACACGCGACGTGTCGCTGGTGTTTGGTCTCGCCACCTGCGCCATCGCCGTGTGGGTCGACCTGCGCACGCGCGCTTCAACGCACCCGCTGAACCGGCAAGACTTCGCCTTCTGGCTCTACCTCTTCGGCGCCATCATGTTCTGGGGCGGCATGAGCCTGCGCGACAGCGACTCGGAACTCAACAAGTTCCTCTACGCGCTCATCAACGTGGGCCTGGTGTTCCTCGGCGCGGCCATCGGCCGGCGCGTGTTCACCGTGCTCGGCGCCATCGGCGTGGCGGTGTACCTGGGCTATCTGTCGCACCGCGTGTTTGCAGACAGCCTGCTGTTCCCGTTTGCACTCACGCTGCTGGGGTTGGGCGTGGTGGCGCTGGGCATCTGGTGGCAGCGGCGCGAGGCCGCCATCCATGCGCGTCTGGCCAGCTGGCTGCCAGCGGCGTTGAAGCCGCTGGCGTCCGGCTGACGTTCAGTACGTCAGGTTGAGCTGGAACACGGCGGTGGTGCCGCTGGTTTCGTTGCCCACCACCAGCAGCGGTTTGCCGTTGGGTGACTGGGCGCCCTTGATCAGCGTCAGGCCTTCAGGTCCGCGGTCGCCGGTGGCGCCGGTGCGCGTGTTGAGGTAGGTGGTGTAGATGGGTGCGTTGGGGTTCGTCACGTCGTACACCATCACGCCGCCCACGCGCTCCAGGCCAATGAAGGCAAAGGTCTTGTTGCCGAAGGTGCCCACGGTCACGCCTTCTGGCTCGGGGCCTTTGCTCGCGCTGCGGCCGTCCAGGGTGTTGTTGTCGTTGCTGGCGTTGAAGTTCACGTTGGTCAGTGCCTGGGTGCGCTGCTCGAAGGCGTCGCCCGAATCAAACACGCGGCTCACACTGGTGCTCCAGATCGAGAACGAACGCCCGCCGAAGCTGTAGAGCTCGTTGCACTGGCCCGCGCCGTTCTTGCCGGTGCTGCCGCCGTTGGGGGTGGAGGTGATGCGCAGGCGGCCAAGGTTGCTGTCGAAAATCTGGTTGGCAGCGTCGCTGAACACGGCGGGGTCCAGGCCCAGCGCGCAATGCGCAGCCAGCCTAGGTTCTTCGTTGAAGCCTGTCCAGTCGCGCGCATCGCCCTCGTTGGCGGTGATCAGAAAGGTCTGGCCGCCCACGTTGTAGCTCGCAATGGCGTCGGGCAGGTACATGCCCTTCACCGGCACCGGGCCGATCTTGATCAGCGGTGTGCCACTGTTGGTGTTGGTGCCGCCGTCTTCGTCGCTCACGTCCATGCCCATGCCGGCCAGGCTGTGGTCCTTGAAGCCCAGGGGCTTGATGGACGTGATGGTCTTGCTGGCGATGTCCACGGTGGCAATCGCGTTGTTCTCTTGCAGCGTGACGTAAGCGGTCTTGCTGTCGGCGGAGACGGTGATGTATTCGGGCTCCAGGTCTTGGGCCACCGTGGCGTTGGGGCCGTAGATGCGCACACCGGCGGTTCGCAGGGCAGCGATCTGGCTGTCGAAGCTGCCGAAGCCGGCGCTGCTCACGGTGCGGGTCAGCGTCACCGAGGTGGCGGTTGGCGTCACGCCGGCCAACGCGATCACGCTGACCGAGCCTTCGGGGTCCACTGAATCGGGCTGGTTGTAGCTGTTGGGCTCGCCCTCGTTGGCCACCAGCAGGTGGCTGCCGTCGGGCGTGAAGGTGAGCATGTCGGGCAGGGCGCCCACGGTGTCGGTGCCGAGCACGACCAGGTCGCTGGCGCGCACCCAGGCCACCACGCCGTTGCTGGTCTTTGGGTTGGCTTCCACGGCGAGCGCCACGATGCCGTTGAACACGGCCACGCTGTTGATGGCGGCCAGGCCCGCGCCGATGCTGGCGGCGGAGATGGACCCGATCAAGGTGGGCACGGCGGGGTTGCTCAGATTGAGCACATCGACCGAGGCGAGTGCGCCGTTGATGACGAACAGGCGTTTGGTCAGCGGGTCATAGGCGGTGATCTCGGCCGACGAGAGTCCGCCGGCGTGCGCATAGCCACCGATCTTCTCCAGCGTGAGGCCGGCAGGCGTGGCTTCCACCACGGGTGTGGTCGGGGTGGGGGAGTCGCTGCCGCCACCGCAGGCGGCGAGCACGGCGGTCATGGCGAGGGAGGTGGCAAACAGGCGGGCGCGCGGCTGCTGAGGCAGAAGTCTCATGGTGGTCTTGTGGTTGGGGTTGAAACCAACGGTTGTAGACAAGCCGCATGAAACCCGAGTGACGACTGTGTGACGACGGCGTGACTTCCCGCCGCTGGCCGCCCGCGCAGGGCCGCCCGGCTACTGACCGAAGCGCGGGCCGTTTTTCAGAAACTCATCTTCTTCGGGCGTGCAGTCGCGCCCGAGCACGGCGTTGCGGTACGGAAAGCGCCCGTACTGCGCCACGATGTCGCGGTGCAGCACGGCAAAGCGCAGGTTGCCGTTGAGCTTGTCGCGCAGCGCCTCGGGGCTGCTGTCCACCAGCCGCTGAAAACGCGCCACGCACTCGTCTTGCAGCGCCAGGTTTTCCGCGTGCATGAGCGGCATGTAGAGAAACACGCGGCCAGCGGGCGTGAGCGTGGTGTCCATGCCCTCGGCAATGGACAGGCGGGTCAGGCGCTGCGCGCGGGCATCGCCGTCAAAGGCGCGGCGCTGGCCGCGGTGCACGTTGCGCGAGAGCTGGTCGAGCAGCACGATCAGCGCCAGCCGTGCATGGGGCTCGGTTTCCCAGTCGGTGAGGCCGCCGTTCAGCGCTTCGTCCACCAGCGGGCCAAAACGCTGGCGGATGGCGTCGTCCTGCGCCGGGCTGCCGCCGAACCACAGCCCGTTGTGGTCTTGCGAGGGCCAGTCGAGCTGCAGGCCGTCGCCGAACCAGAAATCGAGCACTTCAAGGGCTTTGGGGGGTGGGTTGGGTCGGATGTCGGTCATGGGGGTTACGTCTGGCAACGACTTTGACGGGGCGTGCGGTACAGCAGAGCGGACAATTCCCTGTAATGCAGGCACAGGGTAACCAAAACCCTGGTCCCCGCCCCACGCGAACTCAGGAGCCCAACATGAAAACAGCCTCACTCAAAGCCCACTGGGCCCGCACCTCGGCTTTGGCCCGTGGCCTCACGCTCGCCGCCCTGGCCGCCAGCGCCTGGGCCATGTCCACCGCCGCCACGCAAGCGCATGCGCGCGACAACAACATTTCCTGGTCCATCGGCATCGGCTCGCCCGGTGTGGCCGTGGGGGTGTCCAACTACCCACCTGTGTACGGGCACGCCTACCCCGTGTACGAAGAGCGCTACCCGGTCTACCAGGAACGCCGCCCGATCTACCAGCGCCCCATCATCGTGCAGCCTCGCCCGGTGGTGGTCTACCCGCAGCCGGTCTATGTGCAGCCACGCCCTTATTACCGCGCCGGCTGGGGCCACGGTCCCCGCTGGGACGACCGCCGCCATGGCCATGGTCATCGCGGTCATGGGCACGGTCACCGCGGTGGACGTGGTTGGGATGACGACGACGGCGGACGTCGCGGTCACCGCTGACACCTCTTCGCCGTCGTTCAAAGCCGGGCCAGCGCGCCCGGCTTTTTGTTGCGCGGCCGTTCTTTACCCAAGTGAAACGCCGCAGATACCCCCCGAGCGGTGAAGTCGCGACCCCGGTTCCTACAATGGACCAATGAAAAAGACGACATGGATTTCGGGTGTGGTGGTGCTGGCCCTGGTGGCCGGTGGCGCCTGGTGGTGGACGCAGCGCGCAGCGCAATCGGCCGTGCAGTACCGAACGGCGCTGATCGAGCGCGGACCCCTGCAGGCCAGCGTGTCGGCCAGCGGCACGGTCAACCCGGTCACCCAGGTGTCGGTGGGCACCCAGGTGTCGGGCCAGGTGCGCGCGGTCTATGTGGACTTCAACACCGAGGTCAAGGCCGGGCAGCTCATTGCCGAAATCGATCCCCAGACGTTTGAATACCGCGTGAGTTCGTCGCAGGCCGATGTGGACGCCTCGCGCGCAGCGGTGCAGATCGCGGTGGCCAACTCCGCATCGAGCCGCGCCAACGTGTCGCGGGCGCAGTCCGATCTGGCCGAAGCGCAGCGCACGCACGAACGCAACTTGAGCCTGGTGGCGCAAGGCTTCATTGCCCAGAGCGAAGCGGACCGCACGCGCGCCGTGATGACATCGGCCCAGGAATCGCTCAAGGCGGTGCAGGCGCTGGTGGGCGTGAGCGAGGCGCAGATCAAGAGCGCGCAGGCCAATGTGGCCCAGCGCGAGGCGGCGCTGGCGCAGGCGCGCATCGACCTCTCGCGCACCCGCATCACCTCGCCGGTCAACGGCATCGTGATCAAGCGCACCGTGGAAAAGGGCCAGACCGTGGCCGCCAGCCTGCAAGCACCCGAACTGTTCGTGATTGCACAGAACCTCTCCGACATGCAGGTGGACGCCAGCGTCGACGAGGCCGATGTGGGCCGCATCCAGCCCGGCCAGAAGGCCAGCTTCACGGTGGACGCTTTCCCCGGCCAGACGTTTGAAGGCCAGGTGCGCCAGGTGCGCAAGGCCGCCACCAACGTCTCCAGCGTGGTGACCTATGTGGCGGTGGTGGGCTTTGCCAACGAATCGGGGCGCCTGCTGCCGGGCATGACAGCCAATGTGCGTGTGGTCACCGAGTCGCGCGAGGCGGTGCTCAAGGTGCCCAATGCGGCGCTGCGCGTTCGCATCGCCGGCGTGGAGCCCGCGGCTGTGCCCGCGGGGCCAACCGATGCACCGGCCGGCGCGGGTGCGCCGCAGGCAGGCAATGGCGCTGCGAACGCGCCCGCCAATGGCACGCCGCGCGTGGCCGGGCAAGGCCGCCCGGGTGGAGCGGGCCGCGGTGCGTCGCAGCGCGGGCGCATTTTTCTGCTGGACGCCAAGGGCAAGCCCCAGGCCTTTGACGTGCGTCTGGGTGTGAGCGATGGCACCACCACCGAACTGCTGGTGCGGCCCGATTCGCCGAATGCCGCGGCGCTGGTGGAAGGCGCGACCGTGGTCACCGGTGTGACGGGTGGCCCCGCTGCGTCGCCCACCCCGGCCCGCGCGGCCGGCCCGCGCCTGGGCTTCTGAACATGACCACCCAGACCCTCATCGACGCGCGCGACCTGGTCAAGACCTACACCATGGGCGACCAGACGGTGCAGGCCCTGGCCGGTGTGTCGCTCACCATCCAGGTGGGCGAGTTCGTGGCCATCATGGGCGCCTCGGGCTCGGGCAAGTCCACGCTCATGAACATCCTGGGCTGCCTGGACCGTCCCACAACGGGGCACTACAGCCTGGCCGGCGAGCCGGTGGAGTCGCTTGCGCCCGACGAGCTCGCCAGCGTGCGCAACCGGCGCATCGGCTTTGTGTTCCAGCAGTTCAACCTGCTGCCGCGCACCAGCGCGCGCGAAAACGTGGAACTGCCCATGGTGTACGCCGGCGTGCCGTCGGCCGAGCGGCATCAGCGCGCCATGGTTGCGCTGCAGCGCGTGGGCCTGGGCGAGCGCAGCGGTCACACCCCCGCCGAGCTCTCGGGCGGCCAGCAGCAGCGGGTGGCCATTGCGCGCGCGCTGGTCAACCAGCCGCAACTGATCCTGGCCGACGAGCCCACCGGCGCGCTCGACACCCACACCAGCGAAGACATCATGCGGCTGCTCACCGAGCTCAACGAGCAGGGCATCACGGTGGTGCTGGTCACGCACGAGGCCGACATCGCGGCCTGGGCCAAGCGCCGGCTGGTGTTTCGCGACGGTCTGATCGTTGAAGACGTGCGGCAGACGCCCGTGCGCCACCTGGCTGCGGAGGCCGCACCATGAACTTCATGGCCGCCCTGCGCAGCGCCTGGCGTGCGCTGGCCTCCAACGCCTTGCGCTCCATGCTCACCATGCTGGGCATCATCATCGGCGTGGCCGCGGTGATCACCATGATCGCGGTGGGCGCGGGCGCCACCCAGCGGGTGCAGGAGCAGATGAAGGGGCTGGGCTCCAACATCATGCTGGTGGTTCCCGGTGGCGTGACCGCCGGCGGCGTGCGCCAGGGCGCGCAGACGCTGCAGGGCCTGACCGAAGACGACGCGCTGGCCATCGCGCTGGAGGTGCCCGAGGTGCAGGTGGCTGCGCCCACATCGCGCACCAGCGCGCAGCTGGTGGCCGGCAACACCAACTGGGCGAGCACGGTGTTCGGCACCACCAACGACTACCTGGAAGCACGCGACTGGCCGCTGGAGAGTGGGCGCCTGTTCGAGGCCTCCGAAATCCAGGGATCGGCCAAGGTGGCCATCATCGGCCAGACCGTGGCGCGTGAGCTCTTTGGCGACATGGACCCGGTGGACCAGACGATGCGCATCAAGAGCGTGCCGGTCACGGTGGTGGGCGTGCTGGCGCGCAAGGGTCAGAACTCGATGGGCCAGGACCAGGACGACACCGTCATCGTGCCCATCTCCACCTACCGCAACCGCGTCCAGGGCAGCGGCGGCGGGCGCCTCAAGCGTGTGGGCTCGATCAACGTGAAGGTGCGTGAAGGTCAGAGCATGAAGGTGGCCGAGGAGAGCATCAAGGAGCTGTTGCGCCAGCAACCTCACCGAGATCCTGCAGGCGCAGGAAGCGTCGAGCCAGATCATGACGCTGCTGCTCTCGGCCGTGGCCGGCGTGAGCCTGATCGTGGGCGGCATCGGCATCATGAACATCATGCTGGTGAGCGTGACCGAGCGCACCCGCGAGATCGGCTTGCGCATGGCGGTGGGTGCGCGCGGGCGCGACATCCTCACGCAGTTCCTGATCGAAGCGGTGACGCTGAGCCTGATCGGAGGCGCCATCGGCGTGCTGCTGGGCGCCATCGCCACCTGGGCGGTGGGCCAGTTTGCCGGCTGGCAGGTGAGCATGACGCTCAACTCCATCGTGCTGGCGGCGGGCTTCTCGGCGCTGGTGGGTGTGTTCTTCGGGTTTTACCCGGCCAAGCGGGCTTCGGAGCTGCTGCCGATCCAGGCCCTGCGCCACGAGTGATGGCGCCTGGCGATCACGCTGTCAAAGGTGCATAGAGACTGAAGCAGAACGTGGCGCCTTTGCCGGGCTCACCGGTGGCCGCCAGTCCGCCACCGTGGCGCTGCACGATGCGCAGCGAGGTGGCCAGGCCGATGCCCAGTCCGGCAAACTCGTGTGGCATGTGCAGGCGCTGGAACGGCTGGAACAGCTTGTTGGCGCGTGCCATGTCGAAACCCGCACCGTTGTCGCTCACGCAGAAGCGCGTCTGGCCCTGCACCTCCTGCGTGTAGACGCGAATCAAGGCTTGCGGGGTTTTTGCGGTGTATTTCCAGGCGTTGTTCAGCAGGTTCTGCATGAGCGCTTCGATCAGCGGCGGATCGGCCATGGCGTTGAGGTCGGGCTCGATCTCCCAGCGCACGTCGCGCTGCGGGTCGGCGCTGGCGAACTCGTCCAGCAGTCGGCTGGCGATGTTGCTGATGTTGACCGGCTTGCGCTGCAACTCGCCGCGCGAGAACTGCGAGAGCGTGAGCAGGCCGTCGATGAGTTCGCCCATCTTCTTGCTGGCGCCCATGATGCGTTCCAGGTGGGCCAGGCTGCCTTCGTCGAGCTTGGGGTTGTCTTCGCGCAGGGCCTGGGCAAAACCGTTGATGATGCGCAGCGGTGAACGCAGGTCGTGCGCCACGGCGTAGGAATAACTCTCCAGCTCGTCGTACGCGGCCTTCAGGGCGCGCGTGCGGGCGTCGATGCGCTGCTCCAGCGAGGCATTGAGCTGCTGGATTTCCATCTCGTTGCGCTTGCGCTCGGTCACATCGCGCGTCACACCCAGGGCGCGCACGGCGCGGCCATGGGCATCGCGCTCGAACTCGGCGCGCACGGTGAACCAGCGCCATTCGTCGTTGAACCGGAGCCGGTACTCGATGTCGTACACCGCCTTGCCCTGCACCGCCAGCGCCCACTGCTCCAGGACGTGCGCCCGGTCGTCGGGGTGGGTGAGGGCCAACAGCTCGGTGTCGGTGAACTCGGCCTGCGGCAGGCCCAGAGTTTCGTGCGAACCCGACAGCGTGGTGAAGTGGCGCGTGGCGACGTTGGCCTGCCAACTCGCCAGGCCCGCGAGCTCGTGCGCCTGGCGCAGCAGATGTTCGCTGGTGCGCAGGGCCTGCTCGGCGTTCTTGAGCGCGCTGATGTCCTGCACCACGGCGATCACGTAGTCGGCTTCGCCCGACGCCTTGCGCACCAGCGAGATCGTGAGGAAGGCCCACACCACGTGGCCGAGTTTGTGGATGTAGCGCTTCTCGAAGCTGTAGTGGTGGATCTCGTCGTTGAGCGCACGGTGGAAGTGGGCGAGGTCGACTTCCAGGTCTTCCGGGTGGGTGAAGTCCCGGAAATGCATCTGCAGCACCTCGGCCTTGGTGTAGCCAATGAAGTCGCAGTAGGTCTGGTTGATGCGGATCCACTCGCCGTTGAGGTGGCTGTGGGTCATGCCGGTGGCGCCCTGCTCGAAGGTGTCCTCCAGCTGCTGTTTGCCCTGCTGGATCAGCGCGGTGGCTTCGCGCAGGTGGCGGTTTTGCCGCTGCATCAGCGCGATGGCCCCCACCACCACCAGCTGCGTGATCAGGTGCCACAGGTTGAGCCAGAAGGCCTCGACCGGGTTCTCGAACGCAAAGCTGAAGTAGGGCTTGACCAGCACATAGTTGATGGCCAGTGCGCCCACCAACGTGCTGAACATGCCGACCCGAAAGCCGCCGTACAGCGCAGAGAGGGCGGCGGCGAGCGAGAGGGTGATGAAGCGCCCGCCCGACTCGGCCGGTGCCAGCGCCACCCGCATCCAGGCCGCCAGCATCGTGATCACCAGCGCCACGGCCAGCCGCGTTCCCATGCTGTGGCGATCGGGTTGCCACTCTGCCAAGCGCTGCCACACCCGTTGCAAGGGGCTGCCCGGTGGGGAGGGAAGCGTCATGGGGGCGGCCGCATGGTGTGGGCTTCTGTGGCTGGTGTTGGTGCTGCAGACCCGGTTATACCGGAGCGGCGTGCAGCCAGCACTGCGGGTCTGCCCTCGTTCATGCGGCCCCTTGCAGCGCCTGCAGCATCGTGTCGATGGCCGCGGCGGTCTCCAGCGGCTGCTCCATCGGGAACAGGTGGCTGCCTTCGATCATGGCCAGGCGCTCGGGGTGGCGGGTGCCCACCAGTCGGTGTGTCATGGCCATGCCGACCTGCTTCATCTCCAGCGAACGGGTGCCGCCGATGAAGCCGATCGGGCATGGCAAGGGGTGGCGGCGCAGCAGGCGGTCCAGGTTGTGCGGCAGCGTGTTGTAGATCGCGGTCTCCACCTCGCGGTCAAAGTCCAGCGTGCGGTGTCGCTTGCCATGCGCATCGGTTTCATCGCGCGTGCCGTGGGCAATGTAGTCCTGCAGCACCTGCGGGTCCCAGGCGGCAAAGGCCTTCTTGCTGGCGAAATGCGCGTGCGCCGCATCGGCATCGGGCCAGGTGTTGCGCCGCTTGTGGCTGATCTTGCCGGGCGAGACCGAACCCACCAACTGGGTGCGTTTGATCAGCTCCAGCGTACGCGCACGCCAGCCGCCGAGCACCGGCGAATCGATCAGCACGACACCGCGCACCGCGTGGCCACCCAGTTGTGGGTGGCGCGCTGCACACATGAGGCTCAAGAAGCCGCCCAGCGAATGTCCCACCAGCCAGGCACCCTTGCCATGCGCCTCGATCTCGGGCGCGGCAAAGTCGGCGAGCTGCTGCACCAGGTGCGGCCAGTTGCTGGTGACGGGGTATTGCGCGTCGTGCCCGAACTTGTCCACCGCCCGCACCGCGTGGCCGCGAGCGCGCAGGGACTTGAAGAGGACGCGGTAGGTGCTGGCGGGGAAGCTGTTGGCGTGGGAAAAAACGATCAACGACATGTTCAGATGAGCTTTTC
>LNFM01012429.1_pt1 | contig 11189 bp, 12 predicted proteins | sample 596031 | NCBI WGS metagenome assembly LNFM01 (sample SAMN04254537, study PRJNA301005) | activated carbon metagenome | isolation source: dual media filters at the Ann Arbor, Michigan drinking water treatment plant | place: USA: Ann Arbor | reverse complement strand
GTGACGCGCTGATTTCTGAAATGAGCCAGATCGATGCCAACATCGCAGCAAAGCTCCCAGAGACGCAGAAGACCGGCAAGAACGTCGCGCTTGGTGCGGCCGGCCTCTTTCTGATCGTGCCCTGGTTCTTCATGGATTTCACCGAGAGCGAGAAGATCGAGATTGAAGCCATGCGCAATCGCTACACGCGGTTAAAATCCATCGCTGCCGACAAAGGCTGCGGCGCTGCCCCAAGCACCAATGTAGAAGCCATGGGCAAGGCTATCGACGCGACCAAAGCTCAGCAAAAGACAAAGTGAGCACAAGGCGTGGATGAAATCCCGGCCGCCGTCCTCCGCCGCCGCGAACTCTTCGCCGAGCTGAAACGCGATATAGACCGGTTAAGCCCTTACCCCGCAGTGGTGAGCATCGACATGGATGAACAGCAGATGCGCGAAGCGCTCGATCAAGTCGAGCGGCTGCTCGAATACGCAGAAGTGGCGAAGCAAGCCACGCTCGAGAACGCTCGCGTCGAAGATGATGATCGCACGCTCTAACAGGGCAAGAGGCCCAGGCATACAGGGTCACGCTTCTCTTTAGGCCTGTATGTATGGATGTCTGGAAGACCATAAGCCTGTTGGCCCATATCACCAGAGGCGTGTATGCCGGAACTTCTGCATCTCTGGGAATTGCGCGGTCAAAGAATGGTGCGGTTTTTCACGCACCCTTATGCATGGAGCCCCATACATCTGGGTCTCTGGTTGTCCAGAACAACACACCCCCATACGTCCACAAACGCTTAAATCCAGACATCTGATTGCCCAGAGAACTGGGCACGCGCACAGTCGCTCTATGAACAATGCAATGCGCCCCACCATCATCGCCTTCGCCTCACCAAAGGGAGGGGTCGGCAAGTCGACAAGCTGTGCCTGCCTGGCGGGCGCGCTCGCGGCACGGGGCTATCCGGTCCTGGTGCTTGACCTCGACCAGAACCGGACACTGGAGCAATGGTTCAAGCGCTTTCCCGACCTGGCCGGCATCCTCACCGTCGAAGGCTTAGGGGAGGGGGAGTTCATGGATCGTCTGAAGCACCACTGCGACACGCGCAGTGGGTTCATCCTGGTCGACGTGGCCGGTGTCTATCAGAAGACGACCATCCAGGCGGCAACCGTCGCGGACCTTACGATCACACCCTCCAAGCTGTCTGCGCCCGACATCATTGAAGCCGCCAAGCTTCACCGTGAGCTCACGCATCTGAGCGCCATGATCGGGAAACCTATCCTGCATCGCGTGCTGTTGAATGAGGTAAATCCGCTCTGGCCCACATACCAGCGCGCCGCGCTCGAAGACGTGAAGCGCTCTGGCGTTGAGCCCTTCGGCATGGTGGTCCACCAGCGCGCGCCCTATGCGGAGGTGTTCCTGACGGGGCAACCGCCGCATTTCGCGAACCGCACACGGGAGCCGGTGAGGAAGGCCGTGGAGCAGCTCGACGATCTCACTGACCGCATTCTTACGCTACTCGGTCTCAACGAACAGAAAGCCGCTGCCTGATGAACACCAAGACCGCCATTCCGATTAAAGCCATTGATTTTGATCTCGCGACCAAATCTGCCGAAGACTTCTCGAGAATGCGCAATGTACCGAGCGCCGTCTTTCCTGCCGACTCGCCGGCAAGCAAGGCGGGGGAGGGGAGTGCGACGCCGGCCGTGCCTGCTATGGCGGCCGTCCCGGCGCGCCCCAAGCGCAAACCCCTCAAGAAGTTCACCGTCGATCTGCCTGCTTACGTGATTGATGCGATTCAATCGGAAGCGTTTCATTCCAAATGTACGGCACGTCACGTTGTGATGCGCGGCCTGAGGGCCGTTGGTATCCGCATTGATGAGGACGACATGCCCGAAGATGGACGTCGCGTGAGGGCAGGGGGCTAGCCCCAGTTGTCTGGGTATCCAGACCTATGGGCATCCACGTCCCTGTAACTCCAGCTGATGAAACATGCGGCATTCATAGCGGCAAAGTTTGGCCCCGTTCCCTTGCCAAGCCACTCAACTTTCAACAATAATACCGGCAAAGAAAGCGGCAATCCTGGTCCAACTTCGCGCCTTTGAACCTGTCCTCCCGAGGGCCCGGGCAGCGGAGCTTACCGACCTCGCTATGGCCTTGGCCGTGGAGGCTGTGGCCTTCAAGTCTTCCAAGCCTGCCGAGCTCGTGTCCGAGTTGGGCGAGCTCGTGCGTTCCATGAATTGCTACTACTCGAACTTGATCGAAGGCCATCACACCCATCCCATCGACATCGAGAGAGCACTTTCCGGCACCTACGACAACGCACCGGAAAAGCGCAATCTGCAGCTCGAAGCTCGCGCGCACATCGAAGTTCAACAGCAGGTAGACCGCGAGCAGTCTCCGACACCCATCATGTCGGAAGAATTCATCCGTTGGGCTCATCACGACTTCTGTGAGCGGTTGCCGGCCGAGCTCTTGATCGTGAGCAATCCCACGACAGGAGAGCGGCGGACGGTCGTCCCGGGCGCCTATCGAACGCACCACGTTGAGGTTGGCCGCCATGTCGCGCCATCTCCTGACGATGTGCCAACACTGATGGCGCAGTTCGTTACTGCTTTTGACGGCGCCAACCGAACGGCCGCCGAGCGGATCGTGCTCGTAGCCTCCGCTCACCATCGCTTGCTGTGGATCCACCCATTTCTGGATGGCAATGGGCGCGTTGCCCGTCTGCTTTCACACGCGATGCTGAGGGCTTGCGGAGTCGGGTCCGAATTGTGGTCGCTCCCAAGGGGGCTCGCACGCGAGGTCGCTGCCTACAAGGAGCACCTAGCCGCGGCCGACGAGCCAAGACGCGGCGATCTGGATGGTCGCGGCAATCTGAGTGACCAGGCACTTGCTGACTTCTGTCGCTTCTTCCTCACTGTCTGCTTGGATCAGGTGCGCTTCATGCGCGGGCTATTGGACACCGATGGACTGCAGAACCGCATCCGCGTTTGGGCCAAAGAGGAAATAGGGGAGGGGAGGCTCCCCGCAGGGGCTGACATCTTGCTCGCGTACGCCGCCGCCGTGGGTGCTGTTGCGCGCGGCGATGCGGCACGCATCACTGGTTATCAAAAGCGGCAGGCGCGGACGGTGCTCTCAGCGCTACTTGTGCGCGGTCTCTTCAAATCCGATGGCCCACGCGCGCCTGTCCGCTTGGCATTCCCTGCAGCTGTTGCAGAACGATGGCTGCCGTTGCTGTACTCGCCGTCCACGCTCGCCGGCTAATTTGTTACGGCAAGGACGGGCGCGCCGACGTCAGTGTGATAGAATGGTGCTCATGAAACTGGACGCCTTTTCCTCACTACAAGACAGCTTGGACAACTATTTGTTGCGCTGTGCAGACCGATCTCGGCCAGGTCGGCGAAATTTGTGCGAACTCGCGGTCGAACTCATCAGCAACTATCACGACGTCATAGCCACGCAATGCGGAGGGGTTCCCGAGAAGGCTGCAGCTCATCTACGGAAAGCGGGTGAAGCCGCAGAACGCAATTTGCCGCCTATGGTCGCTCGAGAGCTCGACGCTGCCCTTGCAGTCGTAGAGCGCCTTGTAGGCGAGGATCGGAGGAAGCCCCCGCTTCGGTAGGTGCGGCCACTGGTTATGTTCTCATTGAACTACGCACCATGCCGGCTCTTGGCCGCGAACGAAAACACAGCATGTAACATCTAGATAAAAATAGCATCTAAGCCTGACAATGAGCAGAACAGCGAAACTGATGTCTCTTTCGCCCATTACAAGGTCCAACATAGAAGAAATATCTTGGTGGCTCGGTTTTGTGGGGAAGCTCGGATGGGAATGCCATTCGCCGAGGTAGTTGAAGCGGGAGTAGTCCGCCCCGGTGCGATCAAAGAACGCCGTAAGCGCCTTGGTATGAAACTCAGGAGACCGCACAAAGTGGGCTTCAGAGCCGGTTACTTCATCCAAGGAAAGTTCTCGAATAGCGAACGTTCCGGGCTCAATCTGCTCCGCCATAATTACGCCGCCCACTTCTTTACTGCCGGAGCGGCGCAACCAAGCCTTAAGCTGGCGGCGGATTTCAGGTGGCAGTATTATCAGCATCTGGTGGTGTCTTCAGTGCAGGAATTAGCTCTTCAATAAGCGCGATAGCCTGACTTGTGCGTTCATCGGCGTTTCCACCTTCAATCATGCCCCATGATCCGTTTGGGACGTATTCGATGGGGAAAGTATGGAAAGGCGCCGAAAATATCCAACCACGTTTCAACCCTATCATGTAGGCGGATTGCGGGAATAAACTCTCTGCTGGGCGGATGAGCGTATCGATCGCCATCCTTGATGCTTGTGTTGCAATCGCGCCAACATCACTATCATCCGCGATCATTGGCCCTTCGGCGGTTTGGGCGTCGTAGGGCGCGGTACCAGTGGGCGGCGGACTGCCAGCCTCATCACACCAAGCGTTGATTTGCGAACGTGCTGCAAGGGGTGGTGGGTCCAAGTCAGGGCGGGAACGTGCGACAAGGCCGCCTATTCCTCCAGGAAAAACCTCTGCCCAAACCAAGGGGGTTCGTGAGTTCTTTGCAGCCGTGGCGCACAGGTTGAATGCCTCGGGCGAAGCAGTCGCATCGATAATCAGGTCACAGGCCACCAACTTGCTGACTGCTGTCGCGGTGGATTCCGCAGATTCCTGGCCGCCAAGTCGAACTTTTCTCCGTTCGATGCTAACGCGTGGGTTGATATGCTGAAGCTTGTCCGCCAGGCCATCTAGCTTATGAGCAGCAACGGTGCGCCAGTCCAAATCATGGCGCACTAGGTTGCCAGGCATAAGAATGTCGTCATCGATGAGAAGAAAGTGCCCAACGCCAGACCGTGCAAGAGAGACGGCAATTTTAGATCCTATCGATCCTGCGCCAACTATGGCGACTGCCTTAGAGGACAAAACGGCGTACTGCGGATCGGTACGAGGGGCCTCTTCATCTTCGGAAATCAATGTGGTGTAGGTGAGGATCGCGCGGTCACTTAGAGCTCCATAAACGCAAAACAACTTAGCTGCCGACGCATTCGCCACAATGAGGGCGACCTCTTCGCCTCCGTCAATTTGAGCAAGCAATTCAGGCGGCTGGATCTGTTCGAAATAAGCCTTGGCTTCAGCAACATTCGAGAACTTGGGCAGCGTGTCGTTGTCAGTCCGCACAGCATAGCCACTAATGAGCCGGTCAGAGGGCACTGCAAGATTCGTCCACGCTCCCTCGCCCTCGCCCAATGCTTGGACGCTCGCCAAATAGGTATTTCGTTCCCCTTTGAGGAAGTATTCGTTCAACTTCGCTGTTACTGGTGTCTGGAGGGGAAGCTGGTTCAGTTGCCCCACTACGGTTGGTTGCAACAAGAAACGCGTGCGCGCCAAACGGTGGCGCTGTCCTTGAGACATTCGATGGGCCGATGGAACGGGAATTCCAGTTGGGTTAGCTTCTCCGGCGATCAGTCGCCAGGCGCTCTCAGCCATCATCGCGCCCGTGACGCCTGGCTCCCAGTTATCCGCTCGCCATTCCAGGCAGAGCTCGCCATCGGCACCATATTGGTGGTTCGAAATCTGTGAACCGTCCCGGGTGTAGAGACTCGGCGGAGTGTCCGGAAAATAACCAGGATATATCAGTTTTAGGGGGATGACCTTTTCCCCATGCGCAATGTCGAATGAAACCGACACGCGTAACTGGGTTTCGAGTGACCATTCACCCAGGGTAAACCACGCAGACGCTTCAGCAAGTGATACCAAGGCGTCTCTTTCTGCCTTGAGTCGCTCAGGCTGAGCGATCCACCACATTAGGCGAAACCTTTGGGTTTGCTTGGAATGCGCGGTGTGCTCGGAAAGACCAAGGGCGAAACGGAAGCCGCAGTTGCGGTCTCCAGAAGACCTTTGCTGGCAGTATCGTTTTCTGCATTCCAGAATTCGTGATTGAAGAACTGGCGCCAGGCAGCACGGGCTTGAGTCCGAGTACATTTGCTATCTTCCAGAACCCGGAGGACCGCAAGCTGCTCACCCAACCGACTCTGCAGGTCAGTCACCTCGTCGAGGCGCTTTTGCTTTTGCGTAAGGTTGGAGCCATCCATCGGACTTGCTACTGCTTGATGTATCATTAGTCGCAATTGAAGCGCTTCCACAGTGCGAAATAATGCAACATCATCGCGGCTGGGATCAGGTTTGTAGCATTCCACGACGAGGGCTGTGGTGATCATGCCGCCTGGAAGCCGCCAATCCGCGCGGGAGCGGTTGAAGTACTTAATGAAGCGAACGATTCGGCGAAGCTGACCTTCCGCTACGGTGGCACCGGTCGAGGCCTTTGGGCTTAACGCACTGACACGTTCACTAAACCAGTTGGTTGTTCGGTCGGGATCACGTTCCGACCAATCATCACCACCGGCGTGTTCGATAATTATCCGACCGGTGACTGCCGTGTATTTTCTATAGATTGCGAAATCCAAGTGCTGTCCGCTCGCATACCACACCGTGACGGCGTTCTGACGAGCGGAAGGATCCTCTTTGAGCTGGCCGCCATTGAGGATGAATGCGTCCCGGATTCGACGCCGCGCCGCTGCAGCGCCGTCGGGCAGGTCTTCCTTCCTGAAGATGAGGGCAGTGTCGATATCATAGGCATTGCCACGCGCTTGGTTCAACGTATGCATGGCGTAACCACCTTGGTTGCGCATCTCGATCGGATGAGGATACGTGCGGTTGTTCTGCTCTCCCAGCTTATCCAAACCGTTATTCAAACGTACGAGGGAGTTATCGCGGAAATCCGCGAGGCCTTTCCGCCGATCCTGTCCAAGCCGCACGTGCTCATCATAGAATCGCCTTAGCTGATTATGAAGATTGAACATCGACATCCCCCTTATCTGATTGACCTTCCGGCAGCACGGCAACTGGAATTGGAACACCAGTTACCTGGACTGCCCACCCATACCGTGGCGTGGAAGTCATGTTGTGATTGTGAATGAAGACCGGTGGGTTCAATGTCGGGCTGACTCTTCGGCCCATCGCAAAAACCACGCTCATGGGTGCGGAGCAAAACACATGTATCTCCGCAGGCGTCTCTGGAGAGCTTCTCAATTGGTCGAGAAGTGAACGGAACTCTTGGGCAATACGCTCGACCTGAGCTCTAGTTGTGACGATGTCGATAGTCGGCTTTGATAGTCGCAGGTGGAAGTCCGCATATGGGGTGTCGAGGCGCTCCTCGACATCCGCCGAGCCAACCTCGAAACTGATCGAAACACGGATAGCTGCCCGGCCGCCCTTCACAAGCGGACCTGACTGTGCCGTTGAGATGCCGAGGTCCGGCCCCTCAGTAAGTTCATCAAGGTAGCGCCATCCATTGGTCTTCCGATCTAGTTCGTAGTGGATGACAGGCGTATCCGATTGCACGGCATAACCTGCAGCAAAGACGAGCGGAATATGTGCCTTGCCGTAGTAGGCAACCGCAGCATCTTTTACGGCGGAGAGGTGCATATTGAGTTTGGTGGCCAAGGACAGTTGCCGAGCAAGTGCATCGGTTGGTCGTTGCATATGGCCATTCTGTGTAAATTCGCATTGGTCGATTTCTAAATATAATAGAAGAGAGCCTTGGTGGAGGAGCGGCAAATCGACATCAGTCAGCGGGTGTGTGTTGCCATCGAACGATTGATGACGAACCGCGATCACAGCTGATTTTTTCGAAGGATGAGATTGCTTGGTCCATAGTAGTACGCAGATTACTGCCAATACCATTGCTACGGCTGCGATGATGTATGCTAGGATCGTGGGGCCGTTTTGTGCCAATGCCTGTTCGAACGTGGCGCCTCCCAGCAACATAAGCAGTACGCCTAGCCATCCCGGGGAGATCGCGAAGACTGCAAATCCAATAAAAGCCAAAGCAGCTCTGCCGGCGTAGTTACCTTTCCACATCCGTATAAACTGGAAAGCGTATTTAAATTGGTTTTCGTTGAGCGCCATGCATCCCTCATTCGCCGTCTTTTTAACAGAAATATTTCAACCGCGCCACCTTGGCTGTGGATAAGAAATCGGGCGGGTTATTGGATTAGAGTCAGGCTCTATAAATCCTCTGGAATTATTGTCTGGGCGTCGAAATGGCCCATCTCTAAATGCCTTTGCCATGCATCTTCGGCATGGACGCCACGGTAAAGAATCTGCAGTAACTCGATCGCGTGATCGCCCGTGGCAGCGCTTTTATATGACGTCTCAGCATCAGCGTACCGACACTCAACGGTGTTGAGAACGATCGCGATAGCTTCCAGCGCCTGCCTGACCAGCAGGCGACTCAGGTTGGCTAGCGGTTTTGCTGCCTCGTCTTCCAGGGCAAGCGGTAGATCGCGGTGCGCAAGGTGGCGGTTGCGCCAATCTCGGCAAGCATTTGTCTGCTCACTGGCATCATCGACCAACGCCTGGATCTCTTTCCGGAAGTCACCATCTTCAATCAGGGCCGCAAGGTTCTTGATCGTTAGGTTCCTGCGCTTCCCTGTTTCTGGCGCATCGGTGAGGCGTGTGAGATGAAGGACAATGTTCTCAAATAAGCCGTCCTGGACGATGCGGAAGAACCCGCCTGCCGCGCGGTTCAGGAGGTCGAGACGTTCGGGCTTGGCGCCATAAAGCTCGACATAGACGCCCCAAACCATATGAAGCTGGGCGACCTCTTGCCATAATTGCGCAAACTGCTCACCAAGCGGCTTACCCATTTTCTCGATGTAGGCTTGCTTGGATTCCTCTGAGGTCAGGTGTGTCATGTGCCTATCGCTTCCGATAGCTGATCTTGTCGACATCGGTAGTGCTCACCGCCTGCGTTCGATGATCGTAAAGCTTGGTCGTGTTTACTGATGCGTGATTGGCTAGCCGGCGCGCGTCATCTAACACGCCGCCCGCGCCGAGGAAGGTCGTGATGCCGGTGGCGCGGAAACTGTGGTTGGTCACATCCACCAGGCCAATCTTCGCGGCGTAGCCCTTCACCATGCGGTAGCAGATCATGCGAGTGAGGGGACGGCCGGTCAGAATGTTCCAGCGCTTGTCCCAGCGACGGAACAGCCAGCCACCAGGGTTCTTTTCGCAATCCTTTGCAACCACTGTCGCGCGCTTCATGAACGCACGAAGATACTCCTCGAGCTCCGGATGGCAGGGGACGTAGTGCTTGTTATCCCGCTTTTCCTCCAGTTCGAGGTGTAGGCGGCCATCGCGCTCGTAGACGCTCTGAAGCTTCATTTTGACGACCGCTCCCACCCGAGCACAGGAGAAGGCCATCAAAGCGATTACAGCCCGGTCTTGGAGGCCCTTCAATGTGCTGGTGTCGATGCTGTCTAGCAGGCGGCCCATGTTGTCGCCGGTGAGGGGCTTGGCATGCCCGATCCTGACCTCGAGCCGATAGTTCTCGACGGACGCGGCCGGATTGGAGGGGAGGGCGCCGCCACGGACAAGCACATCGAAGTAGCCGCGCATACAAGCGAGAACCTGTGCACGCGTCCGCGGCGATAAATCCTTCCTGGCTTTGTGCGATGAGCGCTGCAGGCCTTTGACGTAGTTGCTCACGTCGGCCGTCGTCAGCTGAGCGAGGGATTGAAGCTCAGTGCGTTCGGCCCATTGCAGGAAGGCCTTCAAGATCCTGAGGTAGGCGCCACGCGTGTGCAGGTTGTGCCGCTTCTCGAGGAAGTCACGCGTGAGCTCCGGCGCGCGCGGATGCGTGAGATGGAGAACGTCGGGCAACCAGCCATCAAGGCTCTCTGAAAGACCGTCAAAAGCAGCGCCCGAAACCATGTCCCAATGTGCGGGATCAGGTCCTGGGAGGCAAAATATAATGTCGATTATGTTTCAGAATGCGAGAGGGGGTGTGTCGGCAATGTTTTGCCCTTGCCACAGGAACGGGTCAGGGGTGCTACATGCACGATCATCATTACGTTAAGCGGGTATCAGCGCGCGCCGCTCGATCCTCAAGCACTTGTCTGAAACCTCCTAGCGTCTTCAAGAGCGCACCTCCAGCTTTGCCGCCATCCTCAAGCTGTTCCATTGAAGGTATCGCGCGTGCTAGGCCCACCAAAGCAGCCATGGTCGGCGAGTCCTCCATCTCCAGACAATCCTGTCCGTTCGCAACGAATTCGGCCAACGCCGCGAGTCCAGCGTGCGGCCCTCTCACGTATCTCGCCAGCATTCCCTCGCGCTGAGCCGTTACTGCGAACCTCACCCCGATTTCCAACATCGCCCCAGCCAAGACATTCCGACCATCCGTGGCCTTGGCGTGCACCCAAGCAGCTGCCCCTTCCTCCAATGCATCCGCCATCTTCTCAAGAGCCAATCGGCACACGGTCTCGCGTGCATCAGCCGGCAGTTGCACACCCTTGCGCCATGACCTCCGCTCCAGCACTGAAAGCCGCGCATCGACACGCTCGAGCTGGTCACGCAGTTCTTTCTTGCGCACCGCATCGCGGCACACCTGCATCTCGCCTAAGATTCCCGTGAGAGCTTGCTGGAGATTGTGGGCCATGTCGGGGTAATGAGAGGCATTGCCCCAGTCGAGTCCCGTTGTGGCGTAGCGCTCCGGGTTCGCCCGGAATAGTTCAATGCCTTGTAGATATTCCACGTCAATGACTTCCGTTATAATGCCGCTTTATAATGGAAATACGCACCAGCTTCAATGCTTCCACTTTGCGGGCAGGTTCTATCGCGAGGCTCTTCATCGAGCATGTGCTCGCAGCAGATGCAGCGACATCGACGGCGCGGCCGAGCTGCACGCTCATGTGAACGCCGGTTCACGCTCCTCCAGCAGACCGGCCAGCCGACGGACCAGTGAGCGCGTGTCTAACACCGGGCTAGCAATCAGCAAGACGTAGCTCGGCAGGTTCGTGATCTCGCTTTGATGGGCGTCTTCGTTTGGTCAATGCCAACACGCTGTGCGTCCAATCAGTCGGGGAAGATGAGCCACGGCGGAGCCCGTCCAAGGGGTATCCCCAGCTTCCGCGCTTGCGCTTGTGCAGCCGGGTGAGGCCCCTCCCCTGTGTCCCGTCTCCTCAATGGCCGATGGCTCCCTTTGTCCCCGACAGGCCGCAACGGGTGTGGCCTCGAAACCAAAGGAGACCGCCACAATGGCAAAACAAGAAACCACCAACCGCAAGCCAACCCACGACGTGCTTCACGTCCGCGGTGAAGGCAAGAGCGCCTACTGGACCAAGGTCGGAGCCGCCTGGT
>LNFM01015584.1_pt1 | contig 11190 bp, 10 predicted proteins | sample 596031 | NCBI WGS metagenome assembly LNFM01 (sample SAMN04254537, study PRJNA301005) | activated carbon metagenome | isolation source: dual media filters at the Ann Arbor, Michigan drinking water treatment plant | place: USA: Ann Arbor | reverse complement strand
AAACTGGCATTAATACCTTCATTCATTTTCGGGAATAGCTACATATGTATCAACATGATTTTTGGTTTTTTTGCTTTGGGTGGAGCTATTCGTTTATTTAAAACATTCTATTATTATTATCCCAAGCAATGGAAAGAAATTGCTTTTGCCTGTCTTTTTCTTCCTAGCGTTTGCTACTGGAGTTCGGGGCTGCTCAAAGATCCAATTTGCTTTGGGGCAGTTGGATATATTACCTATGCCTTTCTTAATATTTTTGTAAAAAAGAAAAAGATATTAGTTTCACTAGCTTTGATTATTGCTTGCGGTTTATTAGTATACTTTATCAAAGTATATATTCTCTTGGTCTTGGTGCTTAGCCTTTTAATATGGCAGTTTGCTGAGTTTAATAAATTAATTGAAAACAAAACGCTTCAACGAATTTTTGCGGGAATGACCTTTGCTGGCAGTTTGCTTATAGGCTTGCTATTACTAAACTATTTAACCTCAACAGAGGCAGGTCAGCAATATCAATTGGATAAAATTGCCGGTAATGCTGAGCATCAACGGGAAATGTTTGCGGTCATTAACCAACAGACAGGAGGTACTGATTCTCATTTTGAGATTAATACTTCTAATCCTGTATTGATGGTATTTGGAGGTATTACAGCTACATTTTATCGTCCTTTTATTTGGGAGGTTAACTCTCCAATTATGTTATTATCTGTATTGGAGTCTTCAATTTTTCTTTTTATAACTCTTTTTTTTCTATCCAAAAAGGGGGTGAAAAATTTTTTTTTTTGCTTTTGTATTTGCTGTTGCAGTGGGTATTTCATCAGCCAACTTTGGCGCTTTGTCAAGATATAAAATTCCTTGTATGCCATTTTATCTAATCATGATGATATTATTGTATCAAAAAAGTAATTTGCCATATCCTAAGTGGTTCAATAAAATTTTAAATTTCGCTGTTCCTTCCAGATAACTTATTGTATGTGTGGTATTGCAGGCTCCATTAATTTTCGACTAGATATTCCCCGTCTTACTAAAGATTTATATCATCGGGGACCCGATGAGCAAACTACTTTTGAGGAGGGGGCACTACAGTTACACCATCACCGGTTAGCCATTCTTGATATTGCTGAAGGGCACCAACCGATGCATCATGATGGGCTCACCATAATTTTTAATGGGGAAATTTATAATCACAGTGAGGTAAGAAAAAAACTGGGTCTGCAGTGCAAAACTAATTCAGATACAGAAACAATTCTTCATGCTTACCAAAAATCAGGTCCAGCATGTCTGAATGAGTTTGACGGAATGTTTGCCATTGTTATTTATGATAGAAGTAAAAATGAATTGTTTATCGCAAGAGACAGGGCAGGAAAGAAGCCTGTTTACTATTATTACAAAAATAGTTTTTTTGTTTTTGCAAGTGAGTTAAACGCCTTGCAAGGGCAGGTAAAGGCAACAATTAATGAAGAGCATTTGCAGCAATATATCCGTATGGGGTATTTTTATAAATCATCAACTCCTTACAACAATATTTGGGAGTTGCCAGCTGGTTCTTATACTACTGTTTCACTACATAAACCCGAAGTAAAAATTACTAAATGGTGGGATATACATACTTATTATCAACGGAAATCGACTGCAAATTTTGAGGAAGCTCTTCATACTGTTGATACTCATATTCATGCTGCAGTGAGACGAAGGGTGGAGTCGTCGGACCTGGAAGTTGGTTCGTTCTTGAGTGGTGGTATTGATAGCGGTGTAGTAAGTGCCATTGCAAAGCAATACAATTCTTCGCTTAAAACTTTTACAGTATCATTTGATGGAGAATACAATGAAGCTCCGTTAGCTAAGCTGGTGGCTGACAAGTACAAAACAGAACATCATGAAATAGCGATTTCTTACAGCAATTTAAAAGATGATGTAGAACTAATTCTGGCTAATTACGGCGAACCGTTTATGGACAGCTCTGCGATACCAAGCTATTATGTTAGCAGAGAAGCAAAGAAAAGTTTGACAGTTATTTTAAATGGCGACGGAGGCGACGAGATTTTTGGCGGCTACAGGCGATATGTTCCATTTGCAAAATACGACTTCTTTAATGCAGGCTTTCTAATTAAAAAATTCCACATAATAAAAAAAGCAAGTATAACTATTTATACAGGCTAACAGATCTTGCAAGAAAAGATAGCCTGCGTACTTACTTATCAGCAACAATTGACAGCTTTGAAGGATTTGAGAAAAATATTATAGCCAGTCCTTATATTTTAAAACAGGTAAAAGTTGATTTTGACAGGATAAATACGTCTTCACTTTCCGGGTTGCAAAAAATCATGAATCTTGATTTTGATAATATTCTCAATGGAGACTTACTTGTAAAAATGGATATAGCTACTATGGCTCATTCATTAGAAGGAAGAAGTCCATTACTCTCCAAAGAGTTATTAGAATTTATACCAGGATTGCCCGATAGTTATAAAATTAAGGGCGGGCAAACAAAATATTTGTTGCGTAAACTGGCAGAGAAATATTTGCCAACAGAATTAATAAACCAGCCAAAACGGGGTTTTGAAATCCCATTAAAGAAATGGGTGGATCATGAATTAAAAGATTTGATTGCTGCATACCTGTTGCCAAAAGATGCTTATTGCCGGCAGTTTGTTACCACATCCTTTATTGAAAAGCTCTGGGATAGAAAAATAAAAACAGGGGATGAAAAAAGAGCAAAAATGATCTGGACTCTTTTTGCATTAGAAGTTTGGTATAAGAAATGTTATTTGAAGCATGCCTAAGCTAATCCGAATCACTACTGCACCTTTATCATTAAAATCGTTGCTGTCTAACCAGATGCGGTATATGAATGAAAATGGGTTTGAGGTAATTATGGTAAGCAGTGAAGGCAAAGAGTGGCCTGATCTGATAAAAAAAGAAGGTTGTGATTATCGGATTATATCAATGGCGAGACAGATAGCGCCTTTCCAGGATTTAAAATCGTTGTGGCAATTATACAAACTTTTTAAAAAGGAAAGACCAGATATCGTTCATTCACACACACCTAAGGCCGGTTTATTAGCCATGTTAGCTGCAAAATTTGCCGGTGTAAAAATAAGGATACATACTATTGCAGGTTTACGGTTTATGACGGCAAAAGGAATTTCGAGACGTATTCTTGTTTTCATGGAAAAAATTACTGGTAAAGCTGCACATCATGTATGGCCTAATAGTTATTCTTTGCTTAATTATATAAGGAGACAAAAACTGGTTCGTGAGACTAAACTGCATGTTATTGGAGCCGGGTCAAGCAATGGAGTTGATTTGAGTCGCTATTCAGTCGGCTCATTAAATAAAGACAAGCTTGATGAAATAAAGCTGCAGCTTAACTATGATGATCAACTTTGCTATTTATTGAATATGGGGCGTATTGTAAGGGATAAAGGTATAGATGAAGTTTTAACAGCTTTTAAAGCACTTTATGAAAACAACCAACAGCTACGCTTAATATTATTAGGTTCTTTTGAAGATGAACTTGACCCGATATCCGATGCTGCAAGAGATATACTCAAAACTCATCCCGCTATTGTTCATATTGAGTGGAGTGATCATGCAGAGTATTACATGCACCTATCTACGATTATGGTTCATGCTTCATACCGGGAAGGTTTTCCAAGCACATTATTACAAGCTGGAGCAATGAGATGTCCCATTGTTTGCTCAGCAATTGAAGGAAGTGTTGATATCGTAACTCACAAAGAGACTGGCCTGTTATTCCAGGCTGGAAATAGCAGCGAATTATTAGAGCAATTGCAATATGCACTAACCCATTCAGAAGAAATGAAGAAAGCTGCATCAATTCTGCGTAAGAAAATTGAAGAAAATTTCAGCCAGGGTTATGTACATGAAATGATGAAGAACAAATACATGAAATTACTTCAACAGGCAAACTAATTATCTTTACAACAATAAAATTTACTGGCTTATTGCCTTTATTATAATATGGAAACAACAATTCAACATATTTCCCGAAGCCCGATCACCAATAAAGAATATCCTCTTCCATCATCAGTAAATGATAAAGCCGGGATCGATCAATTTATCGCAATGCATCCCGGAAAGAAAGTCGTCGTTGTACAGGGACTTGGTTTTGTAGGATCAGTAATGGGGTTGGTTGTTGCCAATGCATTAACGGAAGAATATGCGGTAATCGGTATTGACTTGCCAACAGCAGCTTCTTATTGGAAAATATGTTCTATTAACGAAGGTGTGTTTCCCATCTTGGCAAGTGATCCTAAGATCCCGCTGTATTATGAAAATTCAAGACAGAAGAAAAATTATTATGCTACTTACGATCCATATGTTTACAGCAAAGCAGATGTTGTAGTAGTGGATATTAATCTTGATGTAAAAAAGAAATCAGGAACTGGAAACAACCTGGAAGATTATAGTGTTGACCTCACTCCATTTAAAAAAGCAATAGAAAGTATTGGTAACAATTGCCGGCCAGATGTGTTAGTATTAGTGGAGACTACGGTGCCTCCGGGTACATCAGAAAAAGTTGTACGGCCATTAGTCGAAGATTGCTTACAAAAAAGAGGATTACCAATTACAGAATTAAAAGTGGCGCATTCCTATGAAAGAGTCATGCCCGGTCCTAAATACATCGATTCTATACAAAACTTCTACAGAGTCTTCGCCGGCACTGATGAAAGAAGTGCCAACGAAGCAGAACGATTTTTAAGAACAGTTATTAAAACAGATGAATATCCATTAACAAGATTGGGCAATACCAACGCAACAGAAATGGCGAAAGTGTTGGAAAACTCTTTCCGGGCCATGAATATAGCCTTTATGGTAGAGTGGAGCCGTTTTGCAGAAGAAGCCGGTGTTGATATATATGAAGTAGTGAATGCGATCCGTATGCGACCGACCCATAAAAATATTATGTTACCCGGATTAGGTGTAGGTGGATATTGTCTTACAAAAGATCCCTTACTGGCCAGTTGGGCAAAAATGAATTTATTTGGCAGCAACGAAGGTCTGCATCAAAGTGAAAAAGGAGTTCATATCAATGATAAGATGCCTTTATATGCATTCGAATACTTACAAACTCAATTCAATGGTTCGTTAAAGGATAAAAAAGTTTTATTACTTGGTGTAAGTTATTTGAACGATGTTGGCGACACCCGTTACACACCAGTAGAAGGTTTTTACGATCACTTGGAAATTGAAGGGGCTATCACTTCACTACATGATCCACATGTGTTGTATTGGGAAGAAAAGGATATTTGGATCAATCAACAGTTAAATGAATTGCTAAATGACCAGTACGATTTAATTACGATAACTACAGGTCATAAAGATTACAGGAATAATCCGGAGCTGATAAGTAAACTGCTGGCACATACACCTACATTTATTTATGATACTATTGGGGTGCTTACCAACGAAGAAATAAAAACACTTTCTACCCGCCACACTGTTAAAGTAATTGGCAGGGGAGATCTATAATTATCCGAATAATTTTAATTGACTATGAGTAAAAAGGTTTTGATATTAGGTGGCGCAGGTTTTATTGGTTTTAATTTAGCCAAATACCTTGCAGAGAACAGGGATTATGAATTGACCATCGCTGATAATTTTATGAAGAAGAACAGGGATGAAGATTTTGATGCCCTGGTTTCAAAACATAAGATCAACCTGATCGAAGATGATTTTTCTTATCCAGAAGCTTATGAGAAATTAGATAGCGAGTATGATCAATTATATATGATGGCTGCATTGGTGGGTGTTGACAATGCCAATTCAAAACCACATGAGGTAATTCGTATCAACACTTCGCTAGCACTTTATACGTTGGAATGGATACGCCGTTCTAAAGTTGGTAAAGTGGTATTTGCTTCTACCAGCGAAAATTATGCTGGTACTGTCGATGCATTTGGTTATGCCATTCCAACGCCGGAAGAAGTACCGCTTACTATCCAGAATATTGCCCATCCAAGATTTACCTATGCAGTCACAAAAATTTTAGGAGAGTCAGGCTTTCTTAATTATGCAAAGATGTTAGGATTTGAAACCACCATCATTCGCTATCATAATGTATTTGGTCCGAGAATGGGATTCAATCATGTAATTCCTCACCTGGTAATTCGTTTCAGAGATCAACAAAACCCATATCTTATTTATGGTCATGATCAGACAAGAGATTTCTGCTATATCACCGATGCAGTAGAAGGAACGGTGCTTGCTATGGAAACTCCCGGTACAAATGGTGAGATCTACCATCTTGGTACTGGTGTGGAAATAACTATTGAAGCATTAACCCGTGCCACCGGAGAGTTGATGAACTTTAAAGGCGAGTACACCAATGCGCCAACTTATCCTGGTTCTGTTTCCCGTCGTAGTCCGGATATAACTAAGTCAAAAAAGGATTTGAATTTTATTGCTAAAGTAGATTGGAAGGACGGGCTAAAAGAAACCGTAGATTGGTACAATGCTTATTTTGATTCGGGCAAAACAGTTCCGGATAAAATTACGTTTCAGTAAGAACTATTGACCCGGCAGTAGTGCTACTAGCATCGTCCCTTGCGTCGCACTCTTTTACTGCATATCATTGCTCAGCATTCTGCAAAATTTACTCCGGAATTTATATGTATAAAATAATAAAACGTTTTTTTGACATTGTCTTTTCATTGGTAGCATTGATTATACTGCTACCTTTTTTTATTCCTATCATTATTCTTTTATTGCTTACCGGCGAGCATGAGGTTTTTTATAAGCAAGATAGAGTAGGCTATAAGAATAAGATATTCGGTATTCTGAAATTTGCTACCATGTTAAAGAACAGTCCAAACATGGGTTCTAAAGATCTTACAACCAGAAATGATCCACGGGTTACATCGGTGGGAAGGTTTTTACGGAAAACAAAATTGAATGAACTGCCGCAGATGATCAATATTCTTACTGGTGATATGTCATTTGTTGGCCCACGACCATTAATGAAAAGTGGATTTGACCGGTACTCGGCTGACATGAAAGAAAAAGTGTACAATGTAAGACCGGGATTGACCGGCATCGGCTCCATTGTTTTCAGAGACGAAGAACTGGTAATTACCCAAAGCAAACTATTTCCCGAAGAATGTTACAGAGATGTGATTCTTCCTCATAAAGGTGCCCTCGAATTATGGTACCAGCAACACCAGAATTTTTATACCGACTTCATGCTGTTATTTCTTACGGCCTGGTATGTTGTTTTCCCCCAAAGCAAATTAGTTTCAAAAATTTTTCCTTCACTGCCTAAAGCAAGTTTTTAAATTTCACACAACAACTTTATTCACGGTAGAAATGAGTAATTTAGACCACTGATTAAAGTATGTTTAAATTATTCTCCCGTTCAAAACCGGAATCCACGAAAACTGATTTCAGCCAGGTTAAGGTTGACATGCATTCGCATTTACTTCCGGGTATTGATGATGGTTCTCCGGATATTGAAACTTCAATGGAATTAATTCGGGGTTTAGTGGCGTTGGGCTATTCTAAACTTATTACTACTCCGCATATTATGTGGGATATGTACCGCAATACAAGAGACGGAGTGCTTAGCAAATTAGAGTTATTGCAGAATGCGGTTAATAAAGAAGGGTTACAAGTTGAAATACATGCGGCGGCTGAATATTTTTTGGATGATCATGTAGAGGAATTATTGCGTACTAATCAGCCGTTGTTGACCATAAGTGGTAAAATGGTTTTAGTAGAGTTTTCATTGGCACATGCACCAATGAGCTTGAAAGATATTTTATTTGAAATGCAGATGAAAGGGTATCAGCCGATCATTGCACACCCCGAACGATACATTTACCTGGCAAATAATAAAGAATTTTATGAAGAGTTGAAGGAAATAGATTGTTTGTTTCAGCTTAATATTCTTGCATTAACAGGTTACTACGGAAAGTCAGTTCAGGAGCTTGCTAATTATCTAATTAAAAAGGGGCACTATAATTTGGTAGGAACTGACTTGCATCACCATCGCCATCTCGAAGCGTTGAAATCCCCTTCAATTACAAATAGCCTTACCAAATTAATAGAGACTGGAAAAATCAGAAATAGCCAATTATAAAGTTTGGGTGTCATCAAACTTTTTTAAAAACAGGTTGTAATACTATGCTATGAACGCCTTTACAATAAAGGATTTGGAAAATCTGTCCGGAATTAAAGCCCATACTATTCGTATTTGGGAGCAGAGATATAATTTTTTGAAGCCGCAGCGTACAACTACTAATATCCGCTATTACACTAATGAGGAGCTTAAAACAATACTAAACATAGCTCTGCTTAATAAGTACGGGTATAAAATATCGCATATAGATAAGATGCAACCGCAGGAAATTAAGGAGCGGATTCTTTCTTTTGGTGATGTGAAGATTGTGCAGGAGCGAATAATTAACGAGTTAGTACAAGAGATGGCAGATCTCAATATTGACAGTTTTGAAAAGATTCTGTCCCAATACATCGCTGACAAAGGAATTGAAAGAACAGTAGTACAAATAATTTTTCCTTTCCTCGAAAAAATTGGAATTCTATGGCTAACAGGGCATATTAATCCAGTGCAGGAGCACTTGGTTACCAATATTATCAGACAGAAACTAATAGTAGGTATAGAAACAACAGCATCTACCGTAAAAATTGATAAGACCTTTTTACTATTCTTACCTGAAGGGGAGCACCACGAACTTGGATTATTGTTTATGTATTATTTGCTAAGAAGCCGCGGTGCTAAAACAATATATCTTGGTGCTAATGTGCCCATTAAGGATATGGAGTATATTATTAACTACAAAAAGCCAGATGTAGTTTTTACCCATCTTACCGCCACAGCGGCACATTTCAACTTTGAAAAATTCCTAACTAATATCCAACAACGCTTTGGAAATACTCCTACACTGATTTCTGGTTATTTAACCCAACAGTATAAAAAGAAAACTCCCGAAAATGTCTCCTTTAAACGATCTCTCTCAGAAGTAATGGAGTATTTGTTTACATTATAACTTCCCGGCCTTTGTAATTGATTGATTTATATTTGTTTAATATTATATTTAAAATATTAAACAAAAATTTTCTTGTCAGCAATCTTTTTGTTTAGCTTTGACGTAAATTATTTAAACAAAAAGCTATGTCAACACTTGAGTTTAATGAAATGCTACTTAGCAATGCCAGTTTCCTGAAGCCATTTGCTATTAACCTGACAAGAGATACTGAGGCCGCCAATGATCTTTACCAGGATACCTTGTACAAAGCTCTGGCCAATAGAGAAAAGTATAATGTTGGTACCAATATCAAAGCATGGTTGTTTACCATCATGCGAAATATCTTTATTAATAATTACAGACGAAAGGCAAAGCAAAAAACAATTTTTGATAGTACGCCTAATGATTATTTACTAAATCAAAACCAGGCTACTGTGGCCAACGCCGCAGAAAGTGAAATGAAGATTAAAGAGATAAAGAAAGCAATTGTTGAATTACCCGAAATATTTAAAACCCCTTTTTTGTTGTACTTTGACGGATACAGGTATAATGAAATAGCGGATGTATTAAACGAACCGTTGGGAACTATAAAAAGTAGGATTCATTTTGCCCGCAAATTGTTGAAAGAACAGATCAGCAGATTCTAAAAAAATAATAGTGACCAATAGAAAAGCAATTGTTATTGGCAGCGGGTTTGCCGGTTTATCAGCCGCTTCTTTTTTAGCTAAAGAAGGATGGGATGTTACTGTAATAGAAAAAAACGCTACACCCGGAGGCAGGGCAAGGCAGCTAAAGGAAAACGGATTTACGTTTGACATGGGGCCAAGCTTTTATTGGATGCCGGATGTATTTGAACGGTATTTTGCACAATTTGATAAACGGGTTAGTGATTACTATACCCTTCAGCGTCTTGACCCTTCTTATCGCATTTATTGGAATGAGGGATATACAGACATGCCTGCTGATTTTACAGCATTAAAAAATGTTTTTGAATCAATTGAGCCCGGTAGTGCGGAAAAGCTCGAAAAATATTTGAAAGGTGCTGCCTATAAATATGAAGTTGGCGTAAATAAGCTGGTGTACAAGCCAGGCCAGTCACTAACTGAGTTCATGGATTGGGAGACAATAAGCGGTGTTTTCAAGTTGCAGGTTTTCTCTTCTATAAAAAAGCATATTCATCATTATTTTAAGCATCCTAAGCTGAGGCAAATGATGGAGTTTCCTGTTTTGTTTTTGGGTGCGTTGCCTGAAGATACACCAGCATTGTACAGCCTGATGAATTATGCAGATATAAAAGGTGGCACCTGGTATCCTGAAGGAGGAATGTATGCAATTGTAGATGGGATGTACAAACTTGCAATAGAATTGGGAGTTCAATTTCAATTTAATGAAAACGTAAGTGAAATTGTTGTTGACAAATCAACTGCCAAAAAAGTAATTACCAATAAAGGCAGCTATGATGTGGATGTGGTGGTGAGTGGTGCAGATTACCATTTTACTGAAACAAAATTATTGCAGCCTGAATTTAGAACTTATACCGATAATTATTGGGCCAAAAAAATAATGGCACCCTCTTGCCTGCTCTACTATGTGGGGCTGAATAAAAAATTAAAAAAACCAGTTCACCATTCATTATTTTTTGATGTTTCTTTTGATGAGCATGGTAAGGAAATTTATAAGCAACCCCAATGGCCAACGGCACCATTATTTTATGTAAGTATTTCATCGCTTACAGATGATACGGTTGCCCCTCCGGGCCATGAGAATATTGTTTTCCTTATTCCTGTTGCGTCCGGATTGGAAGGAGATACTGAAGAATTACGGGAGAAATATTTTTTGCAAATAGCTAAGCGAATGGAAAAACATTTTGGGGAATCTATACTTGACTCAATTGTGTATAAAAAATCTTATTCGGTAACAGAATTCGTAAATGATTACAACTCGTTTAAAGGCAATGCTTATGGCCTGGCCAATACATTACTGCAAACTGCAATATTTCGGCCTTCTTGTCAAAGCAAAAAAGTGAAAAATTTATTTTATACCGGGCAATTAACGGTGCCGGGTCCGGGTGTTCCCCCCAGTTTAATAAGCGGAGAAGTAGTGGCTAAACAAGTAATCAAAACAATGAGATAATTTATTAATTTAGAATTATGGTTAAGTTGTTTCATACTACAAGTGAAGATTGCAG
>LNFM01012428.1_pt1 | contig 11190 bp, 12 predicted proteins | sample 596031 | NCBI WGS metagenome assembly LNFM01 (sample SAMN04254537, study PRJNA301005) | activated carbon metagenome | isolation source: dual media filters at the Ann Arbor, Michigan drinking water treatment plant | place: USA: Ann Arbor | reverse complement strand
CGATGCCCAGCGCCTTCGGCCTGCCGCTGCCTGGGGCGAGAGCCCCGCGCAAGGCCGCCACCGACGGTCCGCAGCGGGTGGAGAAAGCGAGCGGCAAGAACGGGGCGGCCTCGCCGCTCAAACCAAACTCTCGGATGGCGCTGCCGCCCCGTCCCCTTCTCAAGGCGCAGCCCCTCGCGTACGCGTGCAGGGGATCGCATCGCGTGGCTTGACCTGAACCCGTCACGGCGCTCAATTGGCCGCACTGCGTCGCCAGGAGACACCCGTGCAATTGAAATCGAGATCCTACGAGGTCGACGACCTGATGGCCGCGCAGGAACTCTATCACTCCAACGGCTGGACCGACGGCCTTCCCGTGGTGCCACCGACCGAGGGCGCAGTGAAGGCCTGCCTGGAGTGGGCCGGCATGGCGCCCGACCAGATCATCGGCATCGAGACCGTGCGCGAGCAGGCGGTCACGGCGGAGAAAGTGGCGATCAACGCGGTCATGGCCGGCTGTCTGCCCATGCACTTTCCCGTCGTCGTCTCCGCCTGGCAAGGCATGCTCAAGGAGGAATTCCTCGTCCACGGCACCACGTCCTCGACCGGCGGCTGTGCCGTGCTCGTGATCATCAACGGCCCCATCCGCCGCGAGATCGGCGCCTCGGGCGGGTTCAATGCGTTGGCCAATTCCGACCGTGCGACGGCGTGCATCGGCCGCGCCATACGCTTGGGGCTCATCAACATCCTCGACGTCCGCCCCGGCGGCATCGACCGCTCGACCCTCGGCCACCCCGGCAAGTTCTCCTACTGCATCGCCGAGGACGAGGAGGACACCACCTGGACGCCGCTCGGCGAGAGTCGCGGCATCCGGAAAGGCGTCTCCTCCGTCACCGTCATGGCCGCCATGGGACCGCGCCAGCTCATGAACGAATGGACCCACGCCCCGGAAGAGATCCTCGAGACCTTCGCCGCCGAGATGCGCGCCAGCCAGCGCCACTACTCCATCTACGGCGGCAATCAGGTCGTCGTGATCCCAAAGCAGCTCCGCGACATCCTCCAGACCGCCGGCTGGTCCAAGGCCGACATCGGCCGCTTCCTCTACGAGCGTGCCCGCATCAAGCGCAAGGAATGGGCCGACGTCGGCAAGGGCGCCGTGGTGCGCGATCGCGGCGAAAGCGTCTACACGGCACTCGATGCGCCGGAGTCGTGCCTCGTCGTGGCGGCCGGTGGCCCGGCAGGCGGCTTCGGCGCCGTCATCGCCCCCTGGATGGGGCATAAGACCAAGGCCGTGACGGTGCCGATCGGCGCCTGCGTCGACTGCGGACCCGAGGAGAAAAAAGCATGACCATCCGCGTTCTCGATCCGACCAACGAGGCCGCCCCCCCGGCGGGCCAACCGGCACAACGACTGATTTCGCTGCGCGGAACGACGATCGGTTTCGTCTCCAATGGCAAGGAGGGGGCGAAGGAGTTCTTCACCCACCTCGGCCGCATGCTCGAGACCGAGCACGGCGTCGCCAAGGTCGTTCACCGCGTGAAGTCCAACTACAGCGCACCGGCCGACAAGCACATCGTCGACGAGATGCGCTCCTGGCACGCGGTCGTCACAGGCATCGGAGACTGAGGCTCGTGTTCATCGTGCAGTTTGCACGACAGCATCATGGCAGAGCGATTGGGTGTCCCGGCAGTGAGCGTGATGACGACGCGCTTCACGTCAGCGGCAAAGCTGATGGCGAAGGTGCTCGGCATGCCCGACTACCCCTTCGTGGTCATCGAGCACCCCATCTCGAATGCAGGCGACGCGGGCCTCGAAGCACGGGCGCGGGCGGTGCTCCGCGAGATCGAGCGCGATTTGCTGCGCCATTGAAACGCCATCGTCTAAAGCGCAAACCAAGACCATCCCCGCGGCCCAATCTGCGCCGCCGACCGGCGCATTTGCGACCAGATGAGAGCCCTGATCAACAGCAAGCCCGACATGATGCATGATCCTTCGAGCGGGCCGGCGAAGCAAATACGCCCACTGCCGCCACGGCGGGGCCTCCATGGACCCTTGCTGGTCGGCCTCTTCCTCGTTCTTGCCTCGCTGCCGCTCGCGGCCGCAGCTTGGCTGTCCGGCATCGAGCCTGCGGCCTCCCTCAGCGAGCTTGCTACGGCATTGGGCCTTGTCGCAGGTGCCTTGCTGTGCATCCAGTTCCTGACATCCGGTAGATACGAGACATTCTCAGGTCGCCTGGGGATCGACCGGACGATGGGGTTTCACCGCATCGCTGCGTTGGCTTTGCTGATGTGTGCCTTGGCCCATCCCCTGGTCTACCTGCTCGACACGGCCATCGCCGACCCGAGAGCGGCTTGGCAGCGATTGACCGGCCTTGTTTCGGGTGATCGCACCCGAACCGGCGTGTTCGCACTCTGCGGCTTGGCGACCCTGGCGTTGTTCGCAGTCTGGCGGAGCGCAACCGGCGTGCGCTACGAGCTGTGGCGCGCCTCGCACGGCTTGCTCGCCATCGTCGTTGTGGGCCTGACGCTTCATCACGCAATCACGATAGGGGCCTATAGCGCCGAGCCATCCGTCCAATGGACGTGGTGGCTCCTGGCCCTGATTGCGACCGGCGCCGCCATTATGGTCTACGTCATCAGACCTTGGCGCATGTGGCGTGAGCCGTGGCACGTCGCGAACGTCACGTCGGCAGGTGATGGGGCTTGGCAAATCGACTTGCGAGGCCCCGAGAACGCCGCTTTCTCATTTCTCCCAGGGCAGTTCGTTTGGATCACGCTCGAGCCCAATCGACCTCCGTTTCACGATCATCCATTCTCGATCGCATCGGCGCCGCATGAGCTTCCGGTTCTGCGCCTCCTGGTCCGTGAATCGGGTGACTGCACACGTCATTTCGGCCGGATCGCGCCGGGCACGCGTGTTGCGATCGACGGGCCTCACGGCAGCTTCATTCTGCCGGACGAGGCAGCCACCATCGTGATGATGGCGGGCGGCGTCGGCATCGCGCCGATCCTCGGCATGCTCGAGCACGCGGCTGGCACCGGCGATCGCCGTAAGTTCCACTTGATGGTCGCTGGGCGTACGCCCCGTGCCCTCCCGGGACTCGCGCGCCTTCGAACGCTGCAAAACCGCCTCGACCTGACGATCGCTGCATTCGTCGATACGCCAACGGCCGAGGCCGGCTTCATTCCCCGCCAGATCACCCAGCCCGATATCGCCGCCATCGTCGGCGATCCGGCAGCAACGCTCGCATATGTCTGCGGCCCCCCGGGGTGGATGGCAACAATGACCGATGCCCTGCTGGAAACGGGTCTGCCGGCTCGATCGATCCACTACGAGCGGTTCGACTACGCATCCGGTGGAGGCCGGATCGACCGCGCTCGCCTTTACCAAGCCACCGCCGTGCTTGCGATCTTGGCACTCGCCATGATCGCATTCGCACTCAGGTAGCTACTTTGCAGAAAGCCCGACGAGGTAGGCGGCCAGCTTGGCGCGCTCCGCCGCATCGTCGACATGGTGGGTCTCGAGGTACCGAACGAGCCACGCGGTCTTCTCGGCGAGTGTGTTGCCCTCGATCGACCGGGCGAGCGTCGAAGCCCGCGCATGACACTTCATGCATCTCTCTTTGAACGTCTCGGCATCGGCGAGAACAGCCGACGGGAATGAGAACGGTACAAGGCAAAACGCTAGTGCGATTCCGATCGCTCGATGCTGCATAGCTTTCTCCAGTCCGGGCCTCGAAAGGCAGCGCGCCAATGGCCTGTTTTTCAACTATCGCCCGATCAGCCAACTGCGAAAAAACCCCGATACGGCACGCCTTGTCTGCAGGGCGACGACTTATTCGATCGCTTCCACGCGGCACCCGCCGTGGCAGTCTCCGGCCACGCAATGATTACCGCTCTATTGCACCGGCGCCGAGATCGAGGCATTGCGCGAACGCAACCGGTCGCGGCTATTCCCGCGCTCGGACCCTCTCTGAACGAAAAAGGCCACGACCCGAAGGGGTCGCAGCCTGGTCATTCGAATTGGGATAGCTCTGCGCTATGCCGCAGCCGTTTCGTTGACGACACGCTCGGCGATCTTGGTCAACTTGGCGTCGGCCGCCTTCTCCTGCGCGAGATTGGCCTTGAGAAGCTGGATCGCATCTTTCTTGCCGAGCTTCTCGGCCCAGGCGATCAGCGTGCCGTAGCGCGTAATCTCATAATGCTCGACCGCCTGTGCCGCGCCGATGATGCCCGCATCACGGGTCATTCCGCCCTCGACCTCGCTCATGATCTCCTTCGCTTCCTCGATGATGCCGTCGATCGCCTGGCAGGTGACACCGCGCGCCCGCATGCCCATCTGCTCGAAGACCTTCTCGAGGTTCTCGATCTGCTGCTCGGTCTCGTCCCGGTGATCTTCCAGCGCCTGACGCAATTCTTTCGTCTCGGACTTACGGATCATGCCTGGAAGCGACCTAAGCACCTGCTTCTCGGCGTAGTACATGTCCTTCAGAAAGTGAGTGAACAGGTCGTCCAGGGATTTTATGGCCATGAGACTTTACTCCTTACGTATGAGCTGAGGCGAACCGAAAGCCATCAACGCCGCCGCCGCGAGCTATCGACGAACCGGCCTTGCCGGGCTTGCGAGCTGCTTGATCTTGCCATTGCGGAAACTCCAAAGCGTCGTTGGCGATCATCCCCAAACGGTTGCTCATCCAACCGGGTTCCGACATGAAATTGCAGAATCGGCCCGACATGAATGTCCCGCAGACCACGTGCTTTTCCGGCGTCCCGCCGTGCGCCGCACTCCAACGGCCAGGTCGTTGCGCCTTTGCTCTCCGGGGCTGGGGAGGCGGGCGCTTCCTTCCCCTGCCCCGCCATGCCATGCTCCGGCCTCGAAATCACAACCAGCCGGAGGAGCAGCCCCCATGGCCGACGCCGTCATCGTTTCGACCGCCCGCACACCGATCGGACGTGCCTTCCGAGGCGCCTTCAACAAGGTCCACGGCGCCACACTCGGCGGCCATGCCGTGGCCGAGGCCGTCAAGCGCGCCAAGATCGCGCCAGAGCAGGTCGAGGACGTGCTGATGGGTTGCGCCATGCCCGAGGGCGCGACCGGCGGCAACATCGCCCGCCAGATCGCGGTTCGTGCCGGCCTGCCCGTGTCGGTACCGGGTGCCACGGTCAATCGCTTCTGCTCGTCGGGCCTGCAGACCATCGCCATGGCCGCCCAGCGCATTCGCTCGAACGAGGCCGATATCCTCGTCGCCGGCGGTCTCGAGTCGATCTCGCTCGTTCAGGGCAACCAGACCAACCAGAATGTACTCGGCAACGAGGACGAGTGGATCAAGCAGCACGCGCCCGCCATCTACTGGCCCATGATCCAGACGGCCGACAACGTCGCCAAACGCTACGGCGTCAGCCGCGACGTGCAGGACGCCTACGCGCTCGAGAGCCAGCGTCGCACCGCCGCCGCGCAGCAGGCGCGCCGCTTCGACGACGAGATCGTACCGCTGACCGCCGAGAAGAATATCATCGACAAGGAAGGCAAGATCGCCGGCACCGAGATGTTCACCCTCACCCGCGACGAGGGCAACCGGCCGGATACCGCCATGGAAGGCCTCGCCAAGCTGAAGCCGGTGGCTGGCCCGGACAATTTCGTCACCGCCGGCAATGCCAGCCAGCTTTCGGATGGCGCGTCGGCCTGCGTGGTCATGAGTGACAAGGAGGCCCAGAAGCGCGGCCTGACGCCTCTGGGCATCTATCGCGGCTTCGAGGTCGCCGGCTGCGAGCCCGACGAGATGGGCATCGGCCCGATTTTTGCGGTGCCGAAGCTTTTGAAGAAGCACGGCCTCAAGGTCGAGGACATCGGCCTCTGGGAGCTGAACGAGGCCTTCGCCGTCCAGGTGGTCTACTGCATGGACAAGCTCGGCATTCCCCACGATCGCCTGAATGTGGACGGAGGTGCCATCTCCATCGGCCACCCCTACGGCATGAGCGGCGCACGCCTCACCGGCCACGCCCTGATCGAGGGCAAGCGCCGCGGCGTGAAGTACGCCGTCGTCACCATGTGCATCGGCGGCGGCCAGGGCGCGGCCGGCCTCTTCGAGATCGTGTGAGGTCAGAATGTCTCAGCCACTCACCACACCCGGCTACCTTCATCGCGGGCTCGACGATCTGTTCCGCATGGCCCGGGGATCGCCTCTTCAGCCCGAGTGCGAGTCGTTCTACTTCATCCGCCACGGAGAGACGGAAGGGAACGCCAAGCGCATCTTCCAGCACGCCGAAATCCCGCTAAACGAGCGGGGCCGGCAGCAGGCCGAGGCGGCATCGGCGGCGCTCGCGAGCGCAAGGCTCGAGCGAATCTTCGCCTCGACCATGACTCGCGCCTGGGTCACGGCCGAGGCCATCGCCCGCCCGCACGGTCTCGCGCCGATTCCGGAGGACGGACTTCGCGAGCGCTGGTTCGGCGATCTCGTCGGCACGCCGAGCCACGACCATGACTGGCGCGACTCCCCCCCGAATGGCGAGTCGCTGGTGACATTCGTCACCCGCACCCAGGCAGGCATCACCCGGTCGCTCACCGAGGCTGGCAAGACCCGGACGGCCCTGGTCGGCCACGGCGGCATCCTCTACGTGCTGGCGCCGAGCCTCGGCCTCGACATCACCACCGAGATGCTCGCCAATGCGACACCCCTGCACTTCAAACGCAACGGCAACGGCTGGAGCGTCACCCGCGTCGCCGACGTCGGCGCCCGCGGCGACAACGTGGCCTGACCCCGTCGCGCTGGCGGCCGGCCTCACCACTACAGCGCTGGCGGCCGGCGCCCCGCAGGGGTGTCGTCAGCGCCACGAAAAATCCGCTGGCGGCCGGCTCCCCGCCAGGGGAGTCGCCAGCGCCAAAAGAAAGAGAGACTCCTAATGGACATGTCAGGCCAGTATCGCATCCAGGCGCCGCGCGACGTGGTCTGGGCAGCACTCAACGACCCCGAGGTGCTGAAACGCTGCATCCCCGGCTGTAAGGAGCTCGAGCAGAAATCACCGACCGAGCTGGCGGCCAAGGTCAGCCTCAAGATCGGACCGATCTCGGCCAACTTCTCCGGCGACGTCACGTTGCAGAACCTGAACCCGCCAGCCGGCTATACGATCGCCGGCCAGGGCTCGGGCGGCGCAGCCGGCTTCGCGAAGGGGAGTGCCGAGGTCGCCCTGACCGAGGTCGAAGGCGGCGCTGAGACCGATCTGGCCTACACCGCCAAGGCCGAGGTAGGTGGCAAGCTCGCCGCACTCGGAGGCCGCCTCATCCAGGCGACCTCGAAGAAGCTCGCCGACGAGTTCTTCTCCGCCTTCGCGAGAGAGCTGAATGGCCCCGACGAGCCAGCGGTCGACGCCGAGCCTGAGAAGAAAAAGAGCCGCTGGAGCAAGTGGCTCGGTCGCTGACCCTCGACGCACCATGCGTGATTGAATGTGGAACGTGGAGCCATCGCCGTCGCCAAATCAAGACGCCTCGTAGGTCGGGTCGAGACTGCGCTCCGAGACCCGACGACCAGGCGCGCATGACGGCAGTTCTAGCATCAGGGCCAAGCTCGACCCCGATCTGCAACTTGCCTTCTCCACTCCTCACGCAAAGAATTCCCTCGGCTGGGCCGTGACCCCGTCCGCGAGCTCCTTCTCGGCACGGTCTCGTGTCTTGCCGTCCGGCAGCTTCGCGACGAGGCGCCGGGCAGCCTCTGCGTCCTCTGTCGCGATGATATGCGCAATCGAGCGGTACACCCGGCCCGCACGCCAGTCGTCGCCCGGCGGCGCATCCTTCTCGATCGCCCCCAGCACCGGCTCCCAAAGATCGCGGCCGCCCGGAAACGCCGCCTCCAGCAGTAATCCGCCCGCCTCGGCCCGCGACGCCACCGGACGGGCCTTCGCGAGCAGCGCGATGGCATCGTCGAGCATGGCCCGCGCGGCCGTCACGTTACCGCTCTGGATGGCGGCCCGAATGGGCCATGCAAGCACGGTCGAGCGTTGATAGGCGTCGCGCCCAGCCTTCGCCGTCGCCCGCGCCTCCTTCAACGCGACCGCCGCGATATCGGCCGGCGCGAAACGCACCACCCAAGCCAGCGCCTGCGTCGCGAACCACGGGTCCGCGATCCTCCGTGCGATGCGCAACGCCTCCGCTGGCTCAGTCCGCGCCAGCGCAGCCACCTGATCGCGTGCTTTCGTCGTATCGAGCATGTCTGCAGGCCAGAGATTGACGGCCGAAGCCTTACCGCCCGTTTTTCTTCCGCCACGCCTCGAAGTCGATCTTCGACTGCGGGTCGGTCGCCGGATAGAGGCCACGGATCGAGCGCCCCTCCATCACCTTCTCCGTCGCAAAGTCCTCATAGGCCGTCATCTCGACGGCTTCCGTCGCGATCTCGTCGGCAAGGTGCGCTGGAATAACGACGCAGCCGTCCGCATCGCCGACGATCACGTCTCCCGGAAACACCGGCGCATCGCCGCATGCAATCGGCACGTTGGTATCGATGGCCTGATGCAGCGTCAGGTTTGTGGGCGCCGACGGCCGCTGGTGGAACGAGGGAATATCGAGCCGGGCAATCTCCGCCGCATCGCGAAAACCGCCGTCCGTCACGATGCCGGCCACGCCCCGCTTCATCAGCCGCGTGACGAGAATCGCCCCCGCCGAGGCGGCCCGCGCGTCCTTTCGGCTGTCGATCACGAACACCGCGCCTGGCGGGCAGTCCTGCTCGATGGCCTTGCGCTGAGGATGGTTCGGATCGTTGAACACACTCATCGTGTTCAAGTCCTCGCGCGCCGGAATGTAGCGCAGCGTGAACGCCTCGCCCACCATGGTCGGCTTCGACGGGTCGAGCGGCAACACACCCTGGATCATCTGGACGCGAAATCCGCGTTTGAACAATGCCGTCGTGATCGTCGCCGAGGAGACGGTCTTCAACTTGTCGCGCGTAACGGGGGAAAGTGGCATGCAATGTCTCCCGGCTTTGGGGCCTCAGTGTCCGTGATCAGCGCTCGTCCTTGCGTCGCGCCTTGCGTGCGGGAAGAGCGAGTGGCACCTCAGCGAAATGGGGCAAAACCTGCGCCAACGTACCGGGCTCGAGCTTGTCGGTCATCGCCAGAATCTTCTCGACCAGGTCGAGCTTCGTCTTGACGTTCTCGAGCACGATGCGCTCCGTCTCCGCGCTCGAGCGCTTGAGATCCGCTTGCCGACGCTCGTAGATGTCGCGCGTCTGCTCGACCAGCTTCATGGTCTCGGCGGCGATCTGCTCATTCTTGACGCGCGGTTGCGCGAGCCAGGCGTTGAGGTGGTCGACGAGGTTGCTCGCCGTGCCGCCCAGCGCCTCGCCCACGGTCGTGTTCTTCTTGGCGTCGATGGTCGTGTCGAGCAGGCTCTCGATCGCCTTCACGAGCCGCCGTCTGAGCTTGCGGACCTGCGTCGCCGCATCGTCGTCAAGCGCAAAGCGCGCCGGGTTCTCGACCACCACCGTATCGTGGCCCAGCCGGAGCTGGGTGTAGATTGCAACGAAAAGATCGATGATCTGGTCGGTGGCCTCGAGGGCCTTGGGTGCGTTGAGCACCGTAGCGAGGCGGACGACGCCCTTCTGCGTCAGCACCGTCGGCGCCCACCCCTTCCTTGAGATCACGCCCTGTGATCTCAAGGGCTCGAGTTCCTCGTCGGTCGGTCGGAAGGCGTGGCGCTCGCTGAACTTCTGCGGATTGCGCCGCACCGCCTGCACCACTTCTCTCGTCTCGACCCCGAACGCCCGCGCGACGTCGGCCGCGAGCATGACGGGCTCGCCGCGGAGCTGGACGACCTGCGGGCTGGCTTCCCCCTCGATTCCCTGCTCGTCCCCGTCGTCCTGCATCACCCCTGGCCCTTCTTTGAGATCACAGGCTGTGATCTTTCGCCTCGGATCGAGACGGTCTCGTGCGAGGACAGTCCCGGTGGGCGGTACCCAGACCGCCCCTCAATAGATGTCCGGCTCCGGCACGGGTGCCCCGAACTGCGTCTCCAGGAAATCGAAATCGCAGCCGTCGTGCGCCTGTTTGATGTGCTGCGAGAACATCCATCCATAGCCGCGCTCGTAGCGGGGCTTCGGCTTGGGGCTGGCCGCCCGCCGTCGGGCAAGCTCCGCCTCGGACACGTCGAGATTGAGCGTCCGCGCCTCCACGTCGAGCGTGATCTTGTCCCCGGTCTCGACGAGCGCGAGCGGCCCGCCCACGTACGACTCCGGCGAGACATGCAGAATGCATGCGCCGTAGCTCGTGCCCGACATGCGCGCGTCCGAGATGCGCACCATATCGCGAACGCCCTGGCGCACGAGCTTGGTCGGGATCGGGATCATGCCCCACTCGGGCATGCCCGGCCCACCTTGCGGACCCGAATTGCGCAACACCAGCACGCTATCCTTGGTGACCGGCAAATCCTCGCGATTGATCTCTTTCTTGAGCTGCGCGTAATCGTCGAAGACGTAGGCCGTGCCGGTATGCTTGAGGAGATGCGGCTCAGCCGCGGAGGGTTTGATTACGCAGCCGTCGGGCGCGATATTGCCCTTCAGCATGGCGAGCGCGCCCTCGTTGTAGATCGCCTTGTCGAGCGGCCGGATCACGTCGTCGTTGTAGACCTCCGCACCCTCGAGGCTCTTGCTCCACGCCTCGCCGGTGACGGTGATCTGGCTGAGATCCAGATGCTCCGTCAGCCGCGACATCAGCCCGAGCAGGCCGCCCGCGTAGTAGAAGTCCTCCATCAGGTATTTGTCACCGGACGGGCGGATGTTGGCGATCACCGGCACCTTGCGGCTCGTCGCATCGAAATCCTCGAGGCCGATGCCATGTCCGGCGCGCCGTGCCATGGCGATCAGGTGGATCACGGCATTGGTCGAGCAGCCCATCGCCATCGCGACCGTGATCGCATTGCGGAAGGCGTCTTCGGTCAGGATCTTGGCGGGCGTCAGATCCTCCCAGACCATGTCGACGATCCGCCGCCCGCAGGCCGACGCCATGCGCACATGATTGGAATCCGCCGCCGGGATCGACGATGTCCCCGGCAGGCAGAGCCCGATCACGTCGGCGAGCGCCGTCATCGTCGCGGCCGTACCCATGGTCATGCACACGCCGTAGGAGCGGGCGATGCCCATCTCCATCTCGCCCCAGTCCTTGTCGGAGATGTTGCCGGCGCGGCGCTCGTCCCAGAACTTCCACGCGTCCGAGCCCGAGCCCAGCGTCT
>LNFM01012427.1_pt1 | contig 11191 bp, 7 predicted proteins | sample 596031 | NCBI WGS metagenome assembly LNFM01 (sample SAMN04254537, study PRJNA301005) | activated carbon metagenome | isolation source: dual media filters at the Ann Arbor, Michigan drinking water treatment plant | place: USA: Ann Arbor | reverse complement strand
CCGGATCGGCGCGGCCCGCGTCAGCTTGAGCTGGTCGGCGACCAGCATGACCTGGCGGGCATTGTCGATGATGGCGCGCGAAACCCGGACCTCGCGGATGTCGAAATCGAGCAGCGCGCCGTCCTCGTCGATGGCGGATGCGCCGATCACGGCATAGTCGACCTTGAACTGCTTGATGAAATCGACCGCCGTCGAGCCGATCAGCGCGCCGTCCGAGCGCCGCACCGGCCCGCCTGCGACGATCACCTCGATCTTTGGCTGGCGGTAGAGAAGCGTCGCGACATTGAGGTTGTTGGTGATGACCAACAGCCCCTCATGCTGCATCAGGGCGCGGGCCACCTCCTCGGTGGTGGTGCCGATATTGATGAAGAGCGAGGCGTTGTTGGGGATCAGCCGCGCCGCCGCCTCGCCGATCGCGCGCTTTTCCGCCTGGGCGATGAAGCGACGCGCTTCATAGGCGACATTTTCGACGCCCGACGCGATGATCGCCCCGCCATGGACGCGGGTCATCAGCCGGCGCTCGCAGAGCTCGTTCAGATCCTTGCGGATCGTCTGCGGGCTGACCTCGAAATGAGCGGCGAGATCGTCGACGCCGACCTTCCCCTGAGCACGGGCGAGCGCCAGGATGTCGCCCTGCCTGGGCGTGCTGAACTGATCCACGGCGGTCTGCGTTCCCTCTCACGGTTGCGGAGCGGTTTCGGTTTCGCATCGAACCACGTCTCGGACGAAGGGTGAAGCCGCCATCCGACCGACGCGGGCGCGCCGGGCGCTTGCGATCCGGCCAGCGGAGGTGTTTCGTTGCGTCTCCAAGCCTCGCATTGGAGAAGACCATGGCGGAAGATGTCGCGGCGCTGACGCGCCGGGTGGCCGCGCTCGAAGCGTCCCTCAAGGCTTTGGTCGACGCCATCACCATCAATGCCGGCGGCATCACCATCAATACGCCCGGCTCGCTCGTGCTCGCGGCGCAGGGCCAGATGACGGTGGCGTCCCGCGGGAGCCTGACGGTCACGGCCGACGGCAACCTGCTCGTCTCGGGCAACCGCGCCGAGATCCGCTCGGGCGGCGCGCTCGCCATCAACGGCAGCCAGACCACCATCACCGCATCGGGCCAGTTGAATCTGGTGGCGGGAGCGACGGCCGACATCACGGTCGGCGGCGTTCTGTCGATTCTGAGCGGGGCGAATCTCGCCGTCTCGGCCGGCTCGGCGATGGCCGTGAATGTGGGCAACCGGCTCGCGCTGAACGTCGGCATCGATGTCAGCCTGCGCGCCGGCCGCAACCTCAATGTGATTGCGGCTCAGGACATGAGCATCGAGGCGCGCGGCCTGAAGCTCAAGACCACGGCGGCCGCCGAAGTCGCCAGCCGCTCGATCACCCTCGCAGCCACGGACTCGGTGACGATCCAGAGCGGCAGCGGCTCCCTGGCCATGAAGAAGGACGGCACGATCGCCATCAAGGGCAAGGACGTCTCGATCACCGCCAGCGGCGTCATCAACGCGAAGGCGAGCGGCAACGTCACCATCAAGGGATCGAAAGTCGCGCAGAACTGAGGAGCCGCGAACGGTTTCGCCGCTCGGCCCGGTCAGGGCTCGCGGACCACGCGCAGCCCGTTGGTGTAGAAGCGCACATTCGACTCGTATTTGAAGCGCGCCGCCGAGCGCAGATAGCGCGGGTCGTTGTTGAAGGAGCCGCCGCGCAGCACGCGCTCGCGGCAGCCGGGCGTGGCGAAGGCCGAGCCGTCGCGCGGTTTGGCGCGGTAGTTGTCGGCCCAGCAATCGGCGACCCATTCGGCGGCGTTGCCGGCCATGTCGTGCAGGCCCAGCGCGTTGGGAGGAAACTGTCCGACGGGCGCGGCCTGCCGGCGCGGCTGCGGATTGCAGCCATTGCAATTGGCCTTGTCCACCTCGACGGCGCGTCCCCATGGGTAGCTCGTGGTGGAGCCGGCCCGGGCGGCGAATTCCCATTCGCTTTCGGTCGGCAGCCGGTAGCGCTTCCCGGTCCTGACCGAAAGCCAGGCGGCATAGGCGTTGGCGTCGTCCCAGTGGATGTCGGTGACCGGGCGCTCGCCGCGGCCGGCCCCGCGATCATTGGGCCGGTGCTGGCAGCCGCCCTGATCGACGCAGGCGTCCCATTGCGCGAAGGTGACCTCGTTGACGCCGATGTAGAAGGCCGATCTCAGCGTCACCTGATGGACGGGCTTCTCGAACTCGAACATCTCGTTCGAGCCCATCTCGAAGCTGCCGGCCGGCACCAGCGCCATCTCCGGGCAGTCGGCGCAGTCGCGCAGGGTCCGGGCCGTGGAGACCGGGGTCGGGGGCGTCGCCACGACAGGGGCTGCGGGCGCGGGCGTCGCGGCTGGAGGCGCGGCCGGGCTCGGCGGCTGGCGCGACAGCGCAGGTGGCGGTGGCGTGGCGCTGGCGACGGCGGGAGCGTTGCGCGCCCGGTAGGACTGCTCGCGCGCCCGCGCCAGCGCCGCGAAGCGGCCATTGGGATAGGCGTCGAGATAGGCGCGGTACTCGGCCGCGTTCTCGCTCGAGCGGATCGATTCCCAGAAGGAGAGTTCGTAGCTGTCGGGCTGGCCCGAGGTCCCCGGCGGATCGACGGGCGAGATCACGGCACGCGTTGTCTGCGCCACCTGCGGCGGGCGTGGCGGCGGCGTCACGACAAGCCCGGCCGGAGGGGCTGAGGACAGCCAGAAGGGCTGATGCGCCCGGTCCCTGGCGGCGGCGGTGCGCGCCCGTGTCAGCGCGGCCGTCATGTCGAGATCGACGGTTGCGATCGCTTTCAGCCATTCCGCGACGGCGCCCGTCTCGGGCCTGGCGTTGCCGCGTACGGTGGCGCCCGGCGGCGCGGTCGCCGCGACGGCGATCGTCTGCATCTTCTCGATCGCGGCGAGCCCCTTGAGCTTGTCGTCGATCGCCTCCTGCCACGGGCTCTCGCGGCTGGCATCGAGCAGGATCAGCGCGCTGCGCGGGCGCGAGACGATCAGCGCGTCGATCAGGACGTCGAGATCGAAGGCGCGGTCGCGCACCTCCTGCGCCGAGCGGGCTGGCGCATCGACGGGCACGAGCAGGTTGCGGCCGCGCGTCTGCACCGCCTGACCGGCATAGAACACGACCGCGAGCCCGTCCCGCTTCAGCCGCGACGAGAACTCGGCGATGGCGAGCGCCAGCTCGGTGCGCGTGGTGTCCTCGGCGAAGACGACATCGAAGCCGCCCGCGCGCAGAACCTCGGCGGCGGTGCGCGCATGGTCGGCCACGGGCAGCGGCGCGGCGGTCCCGTAGCGCGCATTGCCGATGACGAGCGCGACGCGGGCCGGCTCGCCGGCGGGCTGCGCCATGGAAGGCGTCGGCAGAGCGGCCCAGCAAAGCGCGAGAGTTGCGAGCGTCGAGGCCAGCATCGCCCGCATCAGGCGAGACAGCGGGCGGGAACGGGCCTCTGGCGCGGGGTGTCTTGGTCTAGCGGACATTGATCCTGATCTTCTGGGACATCACCGGCGGGTCATGCGGCACATGGGCGTGGTCGCCCAGCAGCAATTGCAGCGTGTGGCGACCCTTGGGCAATGTGACGACGACCTCCGTCTGGCCGTTGCCGAGATGGATATGGTTGTAGTCGGCCGGGATCGGCTGGTCGGGCACGATGCTGTCGACATCGATCAGCAGATGGTGATGCCCGGTCGCCGGCGTGGTGACGCCGGCGGGCGCGACGCCCATCTCCTTCAGGCCGATGCGGACGGTGAAGCGCTCGGGGACGCTGAGGCCGTCGAGCGGATAGTGGAAATAGACCTGCGCGCCGCGCGGCGCGGGCTGGCGCTTGCCGGTCTGCGCCGGCTGCGCATGGTTCTGGTGTGCGGCATGCTGGGCTGCCGGCTGCGCCGACGGCCACGCGGCGGCCAGCAAAGCGAGCCCGGCGAACATGGTCATCTGCCGCAGGATCGTTCTGGTCATCGCCGGCGCGCCGTCTTGCGGGGGTTGCCGACGAAGACCCTGATCCGCTCCGACATCACGGGCGGATCATGCGGGACATGCTGGTCGTCGGCGAGGATGAGCTGGAGCGTGTGCCAGCCCGGCGTGAGCGTGACCACCTTCTCGACCTGGCCGCCGCCGAAATGCAGATGGTTGAGATCGGCCGGGATCGCGACGTCGAGAGGCGGCGTCGGCGCATCGATGATCAGATGGTGGTGGCCGGTATCGGGCTTGTCGACGCCCGCCGGCGCGACGCCCATGTTGCGCAGGCCGAAGCGGATGGTCGAGCGGGGATAGATCGTCTCGCCGTCGCGCGGATAGATGAAATAGACCACCGCGTCCGGCGGCGAGGGCTTGCGGCCGGATGTCGGAGCGGCCACTGAGGCCGCTGCCGGCGCCGGCGCGCCCTCGACGACCCTGACCCGGATGCGCTGCGACATCACCGGCGGATCATGCGGGACGTGGTCGTGGTCGCCCATCAGCAATTGCAGCGTGTGCTCGCCGGGCGGCAGGTTGAGTTCGTATTCGGTCTGACCCCGGCCGAAATGGACATGGTTGAAATCGCTGGGGATTTCACGGTCCAGCGCCGGCGTCTCCGTGTCGATCAGGAGGTGGTGGTGGCCGCCGCTGGCATGGGGCGTCCCGGCCGGCGAGATCGCGATGTTCTCGACGCCAAAGCGGATCGTCGCGCGGGGCGGGATCGTCGCGCCGTCGACGAGGTCGCGGAAGAACACGCGCGCGCCGGGCGCAGCGGCCGTGCGCGGCTTTTCCTCCACCCCGGCCACGACCTCGATCTCGATCGCCTCCGACATCACCGGGGGATTGTGCGGGACGTGATCATGGTCGGCGAAGAGGAGTTGCAGCCGGTGCCGGCCCGGAGGCAGCGAAATCTCGGTCTCGGTCTGGCCGCCGCCGAAATGCAGATGGTTGAAGTCGGCCGGGATCGGCCGGTCGAGCGCCGGCAGCGGCGTGTCGATCAGCAGGTGGTGATGGCCGGCATGGCGTCGCGCCGTGCCGGCTGGAACGACCTCCATGCCGCTGATCTCGAAACGGACCGTGAGCTTCGTGCCGACGATACGCGCGCCGTTCTGGAGCCCCACGAATTTGAGCGTCGCGCCGGGCGGGGCGGGGCTGCGCTGCTGGGCCAGCGCGGCCGGCGCGACCATCACCGCCAGCGCCGCCAGAAACGCAGCGACGCAGAGGAAGCGGCCAGGCCGGGCGAAGCACATCCGCGTCTCTCCATTCTCGCCAGAGGACGAATGCTAACAGCCTGCCGGCGTCAGGGCAAGAAATCGGCAACCTCTTGAACGCATAGACTTTGCGGGCGATCCGGATCGGTCGAATTCGACTGGATTCCGACGGCTGCGTCCGTTAGCTTCCCTACAGGAATCCGATGATGTCCCCATTGCCAAGACCGTCTCCGATGCAAAGGCTTGGGCTGCTGCTGGCCCTGGTGCTCCAGCTCCTCGCGCTGCCGGCCTTCGCCGAGGAGCGACGGGTCGCGCTCGTCATCGGCAATTCGAGCTATCGCAACGCGCAGCCCCTGCCCAATACGCTGAACGACGCGCGCGACATGGCGGTCGCGCTGCGCAAGGTCGGCTTCGAGGTGGTGGACGGGCTCGACCTCGACAAGCGCGGCATGGACCAGGCGGTGACGCGCTTTGCCCGGCTCGCGCGCGATGCCGACGCGGTGCTGTTCTACTATGCCGGCCACGGGCTGCAGTTCAACGGCGAGAACTACCTCGTCCCGGTCGAGGCCCGCGTCGAGGACGAGGTCAGCGTCCAGTACGAGACGACGCGGCTCAACGACGTCATCACCGCGCTCGGCTTCGCCAGGGGCGTCAAGATCATGGTGCTCGATGCCTGCCGCAACAATCCGTTCGTGCGCCAGCTCGCGAGCAAGCAGGCGACACGGAGTTTCGCGGTCGGCAACGGTCTGGCTCCGATCGCGCGGGCGCAGGGCATGGTCGTGGCCTATGCCACGCAGGCCAACGACGTCGCCGCCGATGGCGCCGGCCGCAACAGCCCGTTCACGGCCGCGCTCGTGCAGGAGATCCAGACGCCGGGCCTCGAGATCGCCAGCATGTTCCGCCGCGTCCAGAAGGTCGTCCACGACGCGACCGGCGGGCGGCAGACGCCGGAGCTGTCGCTGTCGCTGCTGGGCGATTTCTATCTCAACCGCGAGGAGACCGACGCCGATGTCTGGCGCGCCATCCGCGCCAGCGACGATCCTTCCGTGCTGAACGGCTTCATCAAGCGCTTCCCGACAAGCTTCTTCGCGATCGACGCCCGCACCAAGCTCGACCTGATCGAGCGGCGCGCGGCCGAGGAGCGCGACCGCGACAGGCTCGCGCGCGAGTTCAGCGAGCGCGAGCGAGCGCTGCTGGAGCGGCTGAAGCAGGCCGAGCGCGAGCGCCAGCAGGCGGCCGAGACGCTGGCTCGGCGCGCCATGGAGGGCGTCGCCGCGGCTCCGACGATCGCGCCCGCGCCCGTTCAGCCCGCCCGGCCGGACAGGGCCGCCGCCGAACGGGCGGAGAAGGAGCGTCTCGCCTCCGAACTCGCCCGCAAGGACGCGGAACTCGCTTCGCTCGAAACCGAGCGCCGCCGTCTCGACGAGGAGCGCCTGATGCAGGAGCAGGCCATGGCGGCGCGGCTCGGGACGCTGGGGTCTGCTCCGGCAGGGCTCGGGACGTCGAACACCGGAACGCTGACGCTTGGAGCGCCGGAGCCGCCGCTGCAACTCACCACGCCGCAACGCCCCGCGCCTGTCGATCGCCGTCTCGGCGAGACGCTCGCTGCGACGCCGGCTGCGCGGCCGACCCCGGCTGCCTGCGCCAGCGCGCTGGCGCGTGCGCAACTCGGCGAGTTTTCGGACCAGATCCGGGATGTGCTGAGACAATGCCGCTAAGGCCGCAGACGCGCCGGCCAATCACGGTCGCGCCGTCATGCGCCCGCGTCGCAAGAACAGGAGCGTCGCCGCCATGTCGCTGATCGCCCGCGCCGGCCGCCGCGCTCTCGGCCTGACCCTGCTGCTCGGCCTGACGCTGCCCGCGCTGGCGCAGCCCGCCCCGCCGACGCCGATCCCCTATCCAGACGCGGTGCGCCGCGCCGCCGACGATCTGTTCGGCAAGGCGAACCTGCCGCCCGGTCCGGTCGAACTGGTGATCGACCCGCTGATCGACGGGGTCTCCGGCGCGCAATCGACGGCGACGCGGGCGATGCAGGAGACGCTTGCGGACCTCGTGCGGACGGCGCATCCGCGCTTCACGCTGCTGCCGTTCAATTCGGAGTCGCTGGCGCGCAAGCCCGTGGTGCTGGTCGGCACCTTCACCGCGATCAACAATCTCGGCGACGTCCAGGGCCCGCGCGACGCCTTCCGCATCTGCTTCACCATGGCCGATCTCGCCTCGCGGACGGTGGTCTCGAAGGGCGTCGCGCGCGCCCGGCCCGAGGGCGTGGACGTGACGCCGACCGCCTATTATCGCGACGCGCCGGTCTGGGGGCAGGATCCGGCGACAGACGCCTATATCAAGACCTGCCAGGGCACGAAGCTTGGCGATGCGCTGGACCCCGCTTATGTCGAGCGGCTCACGGCCGGCGCGCTGATCAATGACGGCATCCTCGAATATGAGGCCCAGCGCTATCGCGAGGCCTTGGCATTCTACCGTTCGGCGGGGCGGCTGCCGGGCGGCGACCAGCACCGGGTGCGGATCGGGACCTATCTCGCCAGCGAAAAACTCGGCCGGCGCGAGGAGGCTGTCGATGCCTTCGCCGCGCTTGTCGATGCGGGGCTTGAGTCGCGCAAGCTCCTCGTCAGGCTGCTGTTCAGGCCGGGATCGACCCAGTTCGTCGACGATGCCAAGATCACCGAGCCCTATCCGATGTGGCTCAGCCAGATCGCGACGCGGACGCGCCAGAAAAAGGCCTGCCTCGAAATCGTCGGCCACACCTCGCGCACCGGCCCGGCCACGCTCAACGAGCGGCTGTCGGTGCTGCGCGCCAGTTTCGTCATGGAGCTGCTGAAGACCGGCGCTCCGACGGGCGGCGCCAGCCTGATCGCGACCGGCATGGGCTTTCGCGAGAACCTGATCGGGACCGGCAAGGACGACGCCAGCGACGCGCTGGACCGGCGCGTGGAGTTCAAGGTGCTCGACTGCTGATGACCCTCACAGCTCCGGTTTCGGACAGCGCCGGCGACGGCGTCAATCCCTATGATGCGATGGCCTATAGCGGCCATGCCTTCCCGCAGACGCAGCCGGCCCGGCTCGCCACCATCGCGCATGCGCATGGGCTGCAGCCGGCCCCCTGCGCACAGGCGCGCGTGCTGGAGCTCGGCTGCGGCTCCGGCGGCAATCTGCTGCCGCTCGCCTTCGCCAGCCCGGAGGGCCGGTTCGTCGGGGTCGATCTGTCAGGCAGCGCCATCGCCGCGGCGAAGCGGCGGGCGACCGAGCTCGGGCTCGCCAATATCGATTTCGTCCATGCCGACATCATGGCGGTGGCGGTGGAACTGGGCGAGTTCGACTACATCATCGCGCACGGCGTCTATTCCTGGGTGCCGGACCCGGTGCGGGCCCATATCCTGGCGATCTTCGGGACGATGCTCGCGCCCCATGGCGTCGCCTATGTCAGCTACAACGCGCTGCCGGGCTGCCGGATGCGCGACATGGCGCGCGACGTCATGCTTTTCGCCATCCGAAACATCGCGGAGCCCGCGGCGCAGATCCGTCAGGCGCGCGTCGCGCTGAAAACCATCGCCGAGGCCACTGATCCGAAATCCTTCTATGGCGCGGCGCTGAGGGCGCGGTCCGAACAGATCGACGCGTTGTCGGACGACGTCCTCTACCATGACGACCTCAACCCGATCTCGCGCGCCTTCAGCCTGACCGAGGTGGTGACGGCGGCGGAAGGCCATGGCCTGCAATATCTCGCCGACGAATCCTTCCCGAACCGGTTCGAGGCCGTGCGCGGGCCCGCACGCGACATTCTCGCCAACATCTCGCCTCACCCGCCGGTGCTGCGCCAGCAGGCGCTCGACCTGATCGTCGGCCGCTTCTTCCGCCAGACGCTGCTCTGCCGCGCCGGGCTTACTCTGGGCAGACCGGAGGATGAGATGTCGCTGGCGGGCTACCATCTTGCCGCCGATGTCAGCGAGGCGCCCGACGAGGCGTCCGCCTCCCGTCCCGGTGCGGTCGGCTTCGCCTTCGCCGGCGGCGTCAAGCTGGTGATCGACCTGCCGGTCGCCAAGGCGGCGCTGCGGCGGCTCGCGGCGTGCTGGCCGGCCGCGATCGCCTATGGCGACCTTGTCGCGCTTTCGCTGGCCGAGGCAGGTGTCGCGCCGGGGCCGGACGCCGCGCGCGAGACGGCCCGTCTCGACGAGGCCCTGATGGCGATGTTCCGGGCCGCCCTGCTGGAGATCCATCTCGATCCGCCGGCGCTCGGCGTCGCTGCCGGCGAACGTCCCATCGCCAGCGCCTATGCCCGCTGGCAGGCGAAGAGCGGGCGCGAGGTGACCGATCTCAGGCACCGCACGGTGGCGCTGGACGACGACCTGGTGCGCCATTTCCTCAGCCTGCTCGACGGCACGCGCGACGCCGCGGCGCTGCTGGCTGCGATGAACGCCTATCTCGAAACGGCGCCCCGGCCCGCCGGCGACGCGCCGCCCCTGCCGAAAGCCGTGACGCCCGAGGATATCGCGATGCATCTGGGCAGCCTCGGCCGTCTCGGCCTGCTGCATGCCTGATGATTGTGACCCGGCCGCTTCCGGAGTAGCCTTCCCCGAGGGGAGCGGAAACCACGATGGCAACCCGGCCGTGAGACGGCGGTCAGCAGCATGAGCCAACGCTTCAAGAGCTTTCAGGCCGCTTTCCCGGAGGAGCGCTGCCTGTCGGTGCTGATGGCGGCGCGCCATGGCGCGACGACGCTGCCCTGCGCTGCCTGCGGGCGCGTCAGTGCTTTCGCGCCCCGGCCGCGTCTGCGGGCGCTCGCCTGCGAGGCCTGCAACTACCTCGTCTATCCGGCGGTCGGGACGCCGCTGGAGAACCGGCGCGCCAGCCTGTCGGGCTGGTTCTACGCGATCGAGCTGGGGAGCGAGGGCAGGCAGACCGCGACGGTCGCGACGCTCCAGCGCGAAACCGGCGTGACGCAGCCGCTGGCGCAGCGCATGGCCCAGGATGTGGCGGCGCTTTCGGGGGAGGCGCAGGCCGGGCGCGCCGGCTGGTTCGCCAAGCTGCGCGACGCAGTGGCCGCCCCGGCGCCCGCTCCGGTTCCCGCGAGCATGCCGAACGATGCGCCCTTGCCCACCATGAGCGCCGGCGCCGCAGCCGCGTCACCACCCGCCATGTCCCCCGCGCGAGGCTTCCTGCGTCCGGTCATGGCCGTCGCGGCCGCGATCCTGTCGGCCGTGGCGCTGGCCGGCTTCGCCATCGCCTCGCGGCAGCCGCAGCCCGAGACGCTTCAACTGGCCGAACCCGATCTGCCTGACCTCAGAAGCGGGCCGGCCAGACCTTCGCTCGTGCTGTCCTCGGTGGAAAGCGACCTCGAAGCGGCGCGGCAGGCGACCCAGTTCGCGCTGACGGCAAACCCCGCTCTGGCGGCGATCCGGCCTCAGGGACCCGATGCCACAGCCGCCGCTCCGCCGCAGGCTCTGCCGCCGCCGCCGAGCAACATCCTGCTCGTGCCGCCGCGCCTGCCGGCGCAGACGGGCCAGCGTCCGCAGGCTCCGGTCGTCGCAGGGAACGGCGATCCCGAGCAGATCCTGACCTTCGGGCCGATCCGCATCCGCCGCCATCTGGTCGATACGATCGTGCGCGCCGGCCGCATCGTCGGCGCGGACCCGACGCTGCTGATGGCGGTCGCCGACAAGGAATCGTCTTTCGCGACCGCCGTTCAGGCCAAGACTTCCTCTGCGACCGGGCTGTTCCAGTTCATCGAGCAGACCTGGCTCGGCGTCGTCGACGAGTTCGGCGCGCGCCATGGGCTGGCCGCCGAGGCGCAGACCATCAGCCGGTCCGGTCGCCAGTTCGTGGTCGCCGACGCCACCGAGCGCCAGCGCATCCTCGATCTCAGGCGCGAGCCCTATCTCTCGGCCCTGCTGGCGGCCGAGATGCTGAAGCGCGACACGCTGCGGCTGGAAAAGCAGATGGGCCGGCACCTCACCGGCGGCGAGGTCTATTTGATCCATTTCCTGGGGCCCGACGCCGCCCAGTCCTTCATGGCGACGATGGAGC
>LNFM01012426.1_pt1 | contig 11192 bp, 7 predicted proteins | sample 596031 | NCBI WGS metagenome assembly LNFM01 (sample SAMN04254537, study PRJNA301005) | activated carbon metagenome | isolation source: dual media filters at the Ann Arbor, Michigan drinking water treatment plant | place: USA: Ann Arbor | reverse complement strand
GTTTTGGTTTCGCTGTCAATGCGCTTGACGATCACGCGATCGCCGAGAGGACGAAGGTTCATTGCATCTCCTGGAGTTGGAACGGATGGGAAAGAGGTTCAGGTCGGCGGTGCCGGCTTGAGGCCGAAAGACGCCGCCGATCACTTGAGGATGGCTTGTTAGCACTCATCCTCAGCGAGTGCTAATGATAAGGGCGCTCGGAGGTGTTTACAAGGTCGCGTGGCTTTTTTTCGCGCGGATGTCGGGTGCGGAAAGCCACTCATCCTTCTCTTCCGCGCCACCGAACTTTCTCCTTGCCCGAGGCATGCCACATTATGAAATAAATGACCTCTCCTGGCTCAGGAGAGGTGAATTGCTTAAACCAGCGCTGCACTCCCTAGATCCCGACTAAGTAGAGCCATTTGCCGCAACCTGCCGTGAGGCGGCTGTACAGCGTCTCCTGTCTTTCGGCCACCGCGGCCGAACGCGCGCTGTAGGCTGCTTACCAGTCATTAGCTTCCTCAGCCGAAGGTCTGACGAACGGCCAGTTGAATCCGCCGGGTGTTGCAGTCACTCGCTATTGATTGGTTCGCTGCCACGGCAGCGGGCCGTTGAATGTCTTAGCATCGTGCCTCCCTTCTTCATTCGACTCAACACATGGCCCGAAGCAAGCAAGACGGCAAAACGCAAGAGCGGACTCGATTGATTGTCCCGCTCGAGGAGGCACAGGAGCGGGTCAAGCTGCAGTTGGATCGCGGCAGGGCAGCTCCCGACTTGTCGATCAATGAAAACGATGAGGCCAAGCGCTGGTACGACTTCACCGCAGAAATCTTGCGGCAAATCAGTAGCACAGATGAACTGCAAGATGAATTTACAGGGAGAAACGGCTTCAGCTTTGGCAGCGATATCTCAACAGGGCACTACCTAAGGAAGCTGCTCTCCTTGTATGAAAGGTTGGAGTTGCTGCCAGCTCCAGAAGGCCGGGTCGGTGCGGCGGCTGCCAGAAGCGCGAAAGGCAAGCTGTCATCGCGCCGCGTGTTCGTAGTCCATGGGCACGACGATGGCACCAAGGAGACAGTTGCCAGGTTTCTCGGCAAGCTCGATCTTGAGCCAGTGATCCTGCATGAGCAGCCGAACCGAGGACGAACGGTCATAGAGAAGTTCGAGGACTATACGGACGTGGCATTTGCCGTGGTTCTGTTTACCCCGGACGACATCGGCCACGCAGCCGGCAAGGAGGCCGATGCGAAGCCTCGCGCTCGCCAAAACGTGGTGCTCGAGCTGGGATTCTTCATGGCGGCTCTTGGCAGGGCCCACGTGTGCGTCCTCTACAAGGGAGGCGTGGAAATTCCCAGCGACTACTCCGGCGTGCTCTATGAAGAGCTTGATAGCAATGGGATGTGGCGATTCCGGCTCGCGGCGGAAATCAAGGCCTGCGGCATAGACGTGGACCTCAACAAGGCCGTCTAGTACGGAGCGTCATACTTCCGATTTCAGGGTCAGAGATCAGTGATTGATCATGACCGGCAGGACGGGACAGCACGCGTTTGCGCATCGCGCATCGAGCCCAAGACCACCGGTGCGTGGGCTGAATCGGCCCAGTTTCTGTGATAGTTGGGCCGGTGCAACAAACTAGCCGGAGAGCCGCATGCCAGACGAAGCCCCCGACAAAGAGCCGCTGTTTGGCGTTTCCGAACTCCACCCCCGAGTCCTCGAAACCTATGCCCATCTGTGGCAATTCGAGACGTGGCTTCGCCGCTTCGTCTATGTGCAGCTGCGCGCTCTCGACGGAGATGCCTGGGAAACCAAGATAAAGGCAGCGAACGCGAAGAAGCCGAAGGACAACGACAAGCGCATGTCGCACATGCCGACCTCTGAGGACGATGTACTGAGCTTCATCCAGCTCTCAGAGTTGAAGCGGGTGATTTCGGAGCACTGGCTTCTGTTTGAGGCTTACCTACCGCCGAAGATGATCTGGGACGCAAAGCTGGAAGAGATTCTGACCATACGGCACCGGATCGCGCATTTTCGCTCCCTACACCGGGACGACCTCCCCCGCGTCATGCAGTTCCTGCGCGACATAGACAACGGGTTCTGGCGCTTCTGCACGTCGTACAACAACGCAAGGCCGGTGTTGCCCCAAAGCGATGATCCCGTGGTCGAACATTTCCTGCCCCTCGACCTTTTTGCCTGGACCGAGGTAGAAAACAAGACATGGGCGCGCGTCGGGCACGCCGATCCGAGCGAGCGGTTTGCCATGACGGTAGAAGTACTGTCCATGGCGTGGGCGAAGTGGTCAGTGCCGATTGCCGGGCAGGAGGGCTTTCTTTACGACGTGACGATCCATGCACGCGGCCAGAGACATTTTGACTACCGGCGGCTCCTGCGTTCAACCAAGCCACTGCATCAGCACGTTGTGCACATCTGCCTCGACGGCGGAGCCAAGCCGTTTCGCTTCACGGTGTCTGCATGTCTGGGCAAGGCGACAATCATAGAGGTGATCGAGGGGTTCTATGACGCAGCCCAAAACAGCCTGATGCCAGGCCTTGACGAGTCACCGGATTCCGCAGTCCAGCAATTTTCCGACACGCTGCCTGAATACGTGCTCGGGCCAAACAACCCACTGACCTTCCTTAGCCCTGACATGCCCTGTGCGCTCTTTCAAGGTGTCGTCGTGTCGTAGAGGGCTTCGCTATGGAAAACGAAGCCTCGTAAACCACGTACACCGTGCGCTTGAGTCGAACCGGCACCCGTTGAATGGAGTTTCAGGGCGTGCCGCTGGTGGCGTTGTGCCAGTCGATTCAGGAGAAACCAACCACGGTGAAGTCCGCTTGCCTCACGAGACCGAAACAAGGATGCTGAAGGTTCGCGATTTGCGTCTACAACGTCAAGCTCCCCATCCACCAAACAAGAATTCACCGTGTCCATAGAAGAACCTCATGCTGACGCCGCGTTGGCCCCTGGCTATCCGCCAACGCTCCAGCGTTTTGAACGGCTGCATCATCGCGACCAACTTCGTGCAGCGCGGTATGCTGCTCTTGCAGACGCAGAGGGCTTCTCGGCAATCTGCTTCGCGCTTGAGGCGCTTGGACTCCGACTTTTCAGAAAGAAGGGGGATCTCGGCAAGTACAAGCTTGACTTGGAACAATTGGCCGGTGACTCGGTCGTTTTGTCAAACCTCTCGCGTGATCTTCCCCAATACTTTGGGAAGTTCGCAGCGTTGTTCGCGCTCGTCAGAGCCGCTCGCAATGACGCCATGCACAGTGGTGTGTACGCGCGGCACGCCACGGCTGCCGCAATCGAACTATGCATTGGACTGGAGGAGGCGCTGATGAAGGAACAGGAGATCGCAAGGAAGCTCGTTGAGGACTTCATGGTCAAGTCTCCGGTGGTCGTCGAGCCCTGGCAACCCGTTGCGCATGCGCGGCAGTTGATGTTGACGCACTCATTCTCCTATCTTCCAGTCGTGGTGAACGAGCAATGGATGCTGGTCTCCGAACTGGCCATGGCCCGTTACCTGCGCAGTGGTGGCGTCTGGAACGAACTTCTTGCGGCACCGATTGAGCATGCAGGCACCCGAGGCCTGGCCCTCATCAAGGCGCAGGTCGTCGGCCTGAAGGACGAAGTTCATGACCTTCTTGCGGAGACGGATCAGCAGACTAGCCCAAGCCTTTGGCTTGTCGAAGAGCGGCAAGGAAAACTCTGCGGCGTGCTGTCTCCGTTCGAATTGATGTAGCTTGATGAGCCTCTCGAGTACTCATGGCAAGCATCAGCTACGCACACTCGTTATTGAAGCAATGGAGCATCGCCGTGGAGACATACCCACTACTGAACGGACGGGCGCCGTCTTTCTAGGGACCCGCGATTTGTTCTCAGACTGGCGAGTCGGTCGCCGAGGCGCTCGATGGCCGCTAACGGAGGTGGCCGCCGCTCACCGGCCTTGGTCGAGCGTCGCAGTCCAGTCTGAAGCCGCCTTCAATTTTCGAAGTGCGGCTCTGCAGCGGTTTCTGACTTTCCTGACCGCTATCTGAAACTCACGCTCTCAGCCCCATTCCTGTCGTCTAGGTCGTTAGTCGACTAGGTCAGGGGCGGGAAGGCGGGGGGCTCGCAAAGGCGTGGGGCGTTGAATGCCCCATCGCGGACAGGGACGGAACCTTGTACTACGAGTCCGACCGCCCCAAAGCGAAAACGCCCGCGAAAATGGCTGCCACCAAGAATGCGGCGAAGCCTAAGCTCACCTCGTGACCAACCTGTGGTGGACGCACGAACGCCGCGTGTAACGTTCGCAAGGCTGAGCGGCCTGGGCAAGCAGGCCAGGGACGCGCAGCCATTGCGTAATTCCGCCTGGCTCCAACGCGCAAGCCTATCCCTGCCCCTCGTAGTAGAGGGAGTCGAGCATCGCGGCCCGGCAATCCCACAGTCGTGCCTCGAGCCGTCCCTTCGGTCGACCCGCGAGCCACCACGGGCTCATGCGGATGGGCTCAACGATTCGCTCCCAGAAGTTGTCCAGGTCGAGAGTGGAATGCGCGACCACAAGAGCCTCGCAAAGCCCACGCCGGTTCTGCGAGTTGACAGCAACGAAGACGTCCGGGCGCTTCAGGGCCAACAGCCGCGAGGCCACGGCATAGCCACCTTGGTGCGCCTTCCCCTTGAAAGCGGCCTGAAACTCCGGCACGAACGCGTCGTACTGGTCCTCTGTGACTTCGCCGACCAGCGGGATGTGGTCGAGGGCTTCAGACAGGCCGGCCGGGTCGTTGTTGACCAAGTTCTTGAAGTCGCCCTGGGGGAACATCGTACCGAACCAAGCCCACTCGATGTCGTCCAGTTTCGGCTCGACCTTGCCGTAGGTACCGGCAATCGCCTTCCGCTCGTCACGCTCCATTCGCGCGAACGTCAGACGTCGGGCAAATAGCAATCGTGCTCGCTCTAAGAGCTCCAAGCGCTTCTCGAAGTCATGGTGATCAACCGTCTTGACGCGACGGGCAAAGTCCTGCCAACCGAAGTCGAGAGGCGATGGCTGCTTCGAACTCTTTGCAGGCCTGCGTACTCGGCGGAACTTGCGAAGCGCTTGTCGATGTGGGCGCATCGCCTCGTACTGCCTTTCGTATGCAAAGAGGAAGTCCTCGTCGATGCCTTCGGCCGCTCGCCAGTTTGTTGCGATGAACTGTCGCAGTTCCTGGATGAGGCCATCGTCGTCCTTGCTTTCAATGAGCACGCTAACCTCGATGTTCGAGGCAAAAGCGCTGGATGTGAGGTTGTGGCTACCGACGACGGCAGAGGTAGACGTGCCGTTCTTGAAGAGATAGACCTTCGGGTGGAACAGCCGCGGCTTGTCAGGTGCTACGACCCGCGCGTCGGGCAGGTCCGCGAACCGACGAAGCGTCGCCGGCGCCGTGATGTACATGTGCGTCCCAACCACGGCGCGCGAAACCTTCCCCGATTGGAGGATGGCGTCAGTCACGTCCCCCTCCGTCGCCCACGCGACCGCGAGTGAGATGTCTCGCGACTGCTTGGCGAGCCTGAGCATTTCTTTCTCGGCTTGGCCTTCCGTCAGCATCCTTGCTGTCATTGCAATCCTCCCTCTTTGTTCGAGCGGTGCTTGTTCCTTACGCTTCCTCTGCCTTTGGGTCGACTCGCACAAGGCTGATGAACTTGGCCAGGTCGTCGCCGACATCGCGTACCGTTCGGAACAGCCCCTTGGCATCCTCGTCCCATTGCGCATGGGACTGCTTCTCCATGCGGTAGTCAAAGAAGCGCTGGAAGATGAAGGGCAGCACTTCGCGGTCCCACGTCAGCTGCTGCACCTCCGGCAATTCCTTTCGCAGCGTTCCGTTCGGCTGCGCTCCGAATAGCACCCACCGAACTGAGACGCCGGCCCCGTCGGTCCAGGCGCCGTCCTTGTAGAGGCCGGCAGCAGCTGCTTCAACATGTTCAGGCGGCAGCGCGCCCACGGCACCCAGCACCTTCTGCATGTTCTCGTTGGCCGGGTCACGCCAGGAAGGATTCAACGTGCAGCGCGTCGACTTGGTCTCTGCCAACACCAGCTGCAACCGCCGATCACCCTGGAAGAGGCCGTGGTCCTGCATTGGCTTGATGCGATTCTCCCGTCTATACGGGAAGCGGACGCCGATGACGTCAACCTCGGTCTGCTGGTTGTAGTGCCCGTACTGGTCAGCGCTCTCGGGGTGCACGACGAAGTTGTACTGGGTCATGAAGCCGTTGAGTCGAAGGAACCAGTACGCGAGCCGCTCGGAAGAGATGTCCACCGGTGCTCCTAGGCCGCGAGCGGCTTGTTGTGGAAGGCGGCGTAGTCGCCGCGCCGCAGGCCTTCGACCAGCCAGAACTTGCCATCGCGCAGCTCCGCCACGCGGCGGTCAAGCAGGCGATGGAGGTCCGTCCGAAGCAGGACGCCGTCTTCGGCCTGGTTGTCGGTGCGCCAGTTCTTGCCGGGGAGGTGAGCAGCGTCGAGCACCTCCTTCACCGCCGTGCCCGTGACCACGCAGCGCCAGCTGCATCGGTCGCCGACGCGCAGGCGGAAGACCTGCTGCCGCATGCGCACCTCCAGCTCGGCGGTGACCTTTTTGACGTCGATGGTGCCCTTCGGGCTCTGGGTCATGCCGCAGATGGTCGACAGCGGCAGCTCCAGCTCCGTGACCGCCGTCGCCGCATCCGAATCGGGGTTGCTGCGCGTGTCCTCGAACCACAGCGTCGGCGTCTTCGTGTTCCGGGCCTTCTTCGGCCAGTGAGAAATCTGCCGACGGTAGGCCTCGGCCACGTCGTCCATCTCGAGCGCCACGTAGTTGACGATGTCGCCATCGTTCATGTGCACGAGCAGCGCATGCGTTGCGCCTTTGGCCTTGGCGCTTGCCACCCTTGCTTCTACGAATTCGATGAAGTAAGAGTCGGGGAAGGCCGGCGCACCTGGCTCCTTGAACAACGCGAACTGGATGGCCGAGTAGTTGCGCTCGTCCGTCCAACCCTGCTTCAGCCAGAACCGGACAGCAGAGCCGTCGGCCGCCGTCGCGTCGACAAACTTCATTGCGCTCTCCCGTTTGGTGGCCACCGCCGAAAACCCGTGCTGCTCCAGCAGCGCCGGCATCAGCGCTAGGACTCGGGCCTCGTTTTCGTACGACTCGGGCTTGCGGGCAATCTCCTTCGACATCGGGGTCCCTTGCGTTTTTCGTCCGGTTGTTGACAGCGTTAGCTGCTTTTGCTTACGATTCTGCTACGGTTCAAGCCGAATCGTGGGCAAGTTGGCGCCCGTCAGTGCACGCACCGGACCCTGTCCGGCACGGCAAAGCCAGTTGGATTGCGAGAGTTCCCTTTCCCCGGCTCGATGACCTCCACTTGGAGAGCCGGACAACGCGTGCCGTCCCTCGATGCTCTCTAGGAGTTCATCCATGCCAGCCACTGCTGCGCCGACGGCGCATCCCGCTTCCCCTCAAGACCTGCAGGCTACGGCTGCAGCCCTGTGGACCTACGTCCATCTCAAGGTGCCCCGCTTCACCTCCGAGGCTGCGCTCAAGGTCGTCGAGGGCCTCCAGCCCCAGCCCGATGAGGACCCCAAGCTCCTGGCCAAGCGCCTGCGCAAGGCTCTGAGCGACACGGGCGTCGCTCTCAAGCACACGGCAGCGCTGGACGCCGCGTCCCGCATCCTCGGCCGGTCCAGCTGGCATGCCCTCAATCGGGAGCCGGTCACCCCGAAGCTCAAGCTCACCATGGTGGTCAAGGCGCCGGAGGAGGAGTTCTCCAGCTGGCACGAGCTCGCGCCGCGGCTCACCGAGTGGCTCGAGGCTTGGCACCAGGTCAAGCCCACCAAGGTGTTCGAGGTTCGGTTCGGCAGCGACTTCATCCTGCTCTGCGTGCCGGAGGCGAAGAAGGACAGCATCGCTGGCGAGACCAACATGGTGCCGGCACTGTCCATCACTCCGCTGGGCGGCACGCAGGGCTGGCTGACCGAGGCGCCGGCGGCGTTCGAGATGGTCCGCCGGCGGTTGGAGGAAACCGACAAGGCCATCCTGGACGGGGTGGCCACGCTCCAGATTTGCGGTCGACACGGACCCGAAGTGTTGGCGAGGCTGCCGGCCATCCCGCAGTCCGTCACGCCCGACGACACCTGCAATTCCGAGCTGGTGCTCCTTCGCGAGGACAACGAGCTGATGCCAGGCGACGGGTTCGAAATCGCCCGCGGCGACGAAATGACGTGCTGGTCTCAACTTGAGCTGGCCGTCAAGGACGAAGCGAAGGGCCAGCCGCTGGAGATTTCTCTGGAGGAGGGCGCCTGGCGCGTCGGGAAGGGCCGCTACGTGTGGCAGATGACGACCCTGCACCCCAACGACTACGTTCCTGGCCAGGCTCACTCGATGCTGACCGGGGCCGAATCCGAGAAGCTGCTTCGGCGCTACCGCCTGGCCAAGCGCATCCTCGGCGGCAAGGTGAAGCACCACCACCTCACAAAGCAGCTGGAGTACCTGAGCGGCTCGGACGACACCTATCGCGTCGACCTTCATCGGGTATTCCACGCGCTGAACGACGCTGGCCACGACTGGGACTCGTTCTGCGCCGAGACCGGCATCGAGCAGGAAAAGGTCCCCGAGGTGAAGGTTGGCTTCGTCATGACGCTGGCGGACCACCTGAAGCTCAAGGACCCCAACAAACTCTTTGCCTCACCGCCGCGGGCGAAGCTGGCCAAGGCCGTCGACGACACCCTCATCCGCTCGCTGATGCCGCGCGTGGACTTCGTGCGCTACCGGACGCCGCGAGACCTGACCCCCGACCAGGTCGAAGGCATTCGCGATGCCATCGAGGACTTCAGCGCCTCCATCCGCATCCAGAAGATGCAGCAGCTCGGGCAGTTCGTCGACCGTGACGACCCGCTGCCCTACCTCTGTTATGCCGGGGACGGCGAGGAGCTGCGGCTGAAGCTCGAAGCACAGGGCCTGGAGATGTACGTCGGCGTGATGCCGCACCTCATCTCGACAGAGGGCGTCATCGAGAAGCTTCCCAACATGTGGTCGTTCGCCTTCGGGCACGCCATCTACCTGGACATCGACCGCATCGAGGAGGGCGCATGAGCAAGAAGTCGAAGAAGAAGCCGCAGGCGACGACCGCAGTCGCGGCCGCGGTGAATGCCATCGCCGTCGAATCGGATGCTTCGCCAGAGCCGCAGTTCCGCTTGGTGGACATGCAGGCATCGGCTCGAGCTCACGTTGACAACAAGGCATGGGCCGAAATTCTTGCGCTGGGCCGGGTGCCGTTGACGGCCATTCACGAGGAAGACCGAAAAGCGGCCGAGGTGTGGCAACTGCGCGCCAAGATTCTTGGCCTCTATCCGCCGGGCATGCAGTCCATCTACAACCTGCCAACGGATGCACGCGAGGAGTTCGATGGCGCGCTCGAGCAGTTGGCCACCCGCGTCGACGCGCTGCACACCCTGCCCGAGTTCGACCTTTACCTTGAATCCAAGGGCTGGTCGATTGACGGCAGCGCACAAGCATTCCGGCGCCTGTCGCGTGCCTGCATGGAGCTCACGAACGTCGATTGGCTGCGGAAGCTTCGCGGGCGCGCGCTGACGCTGTTGCGGGCCCAAGAGGGGCGGCGGGGCGAGGAAATTTCGGCCACCGACCTGGAGACGCTGGCCGCCCTTCCAGACCTCAACTTGGCACTCAGCGAAGCCTATGCGGCAGCAGAGCAGGGCGGGGCCCTCGATGAAGACGGCCGTGCACTCGTCACCGTGCTGAAGCTGGACTTCGATCTGATGATGGCGGACCCGTGGGACTACGGGCGAGTTGGTGACGCGCTTCTCCGGCTCCCAAGCCCGAACGAGAGAGATCTCATTGTCTTGCCCAAGGACGAATCGTCGGGAGGCGCGCAACTGCGACTGACACCGCGCGCCTGGGCCTTCATGTGGATGCTCGAGCACACCTCCGCCGAGGGCTTCGCCGACTTGCTGCAGCGCTTCCCCGAGCCATTCGCCTGCGACGCCTGTGAAGGGCTTCGCCGTGCGCTGTGTGCTCTGTCGGCTGCGCCCGCCGACGTGGACGCGCATTTGTCGCTCGCGGTGCGCGCCCTGATGCGGTTCGCCGACGCTGATGCGCATTGGTTCGGTGAGCACCTGACGATGACGCTGACCGAGGGCGTGCAGGAAATCTACGTTGGAATGTCAGGGGTGCACATGGCGTCGGTCGGCGACCTGCTATTGCGGCTGTACGAGCATTCGCCCGAGGACTTCGCACGGCGAGCGGAACTCGAAAGCCTCTATCGGATTTTCACCGCCAGCACCCAGTACTCTCCGTTGGAGGACGAGGCCCACGGCGACGAGGACATGCCGGGCCTCGCCTGGCTATGCGAGCAGAGCCTGTCTTTCCAGCTTGCGGCGGCTTACGTCAGCCAAGGCGTGGCCGGTCGGATGCGTCTGCTGCTCGACGCTATGTATCGAGCGACAAGTGCTGGCGTGCCGATGCCGCAGAACTACTACTCGGGCGACCTCAGCGGCGAGGACCTTGATGAGCCCGAAGCCTGGCCGGTACTCGACGCACTGGAGCAGCTGTCGTTGGTGCGCGACCAGATGGCGGAGAAGACCCGGCGCATGTGGCTCGAGGTCGTGGGCGACATCTTCGACGCGCTGTCCAAGCTTGGCGACAAGGTGCGAACCCGGCTCCTGCCCCTGGCCCGCGACTTCAGTGATGACCTTCTTGAGAAGGAGCATTCGTTCCGGCTGGCCTACCTCGAGCAGGTCGCGGGCGACCCGGACGATGCGCTGCACTACTACCTCATCAACCTCGACACCGCCGAGAACCTGCCCGACGTCAGCGTGAAGAACGCCAAGCTGCTTTGGGCTCGGTCAGAGGACCTGGGCCAAATGCAGCAGTTCGTCGACAAGCTTCAAGAGGAGATGCCGACGTCGAGCCGTGCCGATGTGGTGCAGCAGCTTCTGACGGATGCGAAGGCGCGCCTTGCCACCCTGAACAAGCGCGATCAGTTCGAGCGGACGGCGGTGAGTCGCTGGCCGTCGCTGACCGCACCTGCGCGCAAGTTGCTCAGCGTGTTCGCCAGCATCAAGACCTACAACGGCCTGGCCGAGGTGGCCGAGTACGCCGGCATGGACCTGACCTGGGCGGGTCGGCACTACGACAAGCTGGTCGAGCTCGGGATGCTCTTGGTCACGGACAAGACCTTCCGCATCAACCCGCACATCGCGCCGCTGCTTGAAC
>LNFM01012424.1_pt1 | contig 11192 bp, 11 predicted proteins | sample 596031 | NCBI WGS metagenome assembly LNFM01 (sample SAMN04254537, study PRJNA301005) | activated carbon metagenome | isolation source: dual media filters at the Ann Arbor, Michigan drinking water treatment plant | place: USA: Ann Arbor | reverse complement strand
TTGCCGCTCATGGCGTGGCTCGCTCCTCAGTCGTCGCCGCTTCGCCGGGACCTGACGACGCTGGCGCGCCTTCTCCCGCGGGCGGGATAGGTGCGGTTGCTGAGGGGCTGGGTGCTCGATCCATCGGCTCTTCAATACGCGCCGGCTCGGGCGCGGGTTGCGGCGCCAGTTCGATATTGCGCGGGCCGAACACTAGCACGAGCAGGCCGCCACCGATCAGGCCCAGCCAAAATGCCGGCATTTGGTACCATTTGCGCTCTTCACGCGGCGCCTCGATGCTGACTTTGCGTGCGGCTGCCTCGAGCGCGGTCAAAGTGTGGGGCAGGCGGCGCATCGCGGCAAAGCCATGTGCGACCTCATCGATGCCGCGCTTGGTGACGGCTTCCACGCCCAGCTCGCGCTCAACCCAGCGTTCAACGATCGGGCGCGAGGCTGCCCACATGTCGTGCTTGGGATCGAGGCCGCGGGCGACGCCTTCGACCTGAACCATGGTCTTTTGCAGCAACACCAGTTCGGGGCGCAGGTGCATGCCAAACATATGGGTCACGTCGAAGAGCTGCAGAAGCAGGCGGCTCATCGATATGCTGTCAGCAGTCTTGCCGAAGATCGGTTCGCCGATGGCGCGCAAAGCCTGGGCGAACTCTTCAACGGTGAACTTGTCCGGCACATAGCCAGCTTCGTGGTGAACTTCGGCGACGCGGCGATAGTCGCGGCGATGGAAGCCGTAGAGGATTTCGGCCAGGTAGCGGCGCTCTTTATGGCCGATGCGGCCCATGATGCCGAAGTCGACAATCCAGAGCTTGCCGTCCTTGCCGTAGAGCAAATTGCCCTCGTGCATGTCGGCGTGGAAGAAGCCGTAATCGAGTGCGGCCGCGAGGAAGCCGCGCGTGATCTTGATGGCGAGTTCGCTGCGATCGGCGCCGGCTTTGTCGAGGCCTTTGGAATCGGTGAGGCCAACGCCATCGATCCAGTCCAGCGTCATGACGCGCTTGGCCGAGCGCGACCAATCGATCTCCGGCACGGCGAGGTAACCGTCCTTCTCCGCGACTTCCTTGAACTCAGCTGCAGCGCCCGCTTCGAGACGCAGATCAAGCTCGCGCTCCATCGCCGACGATACGGTGTCGATGAATTGCACCGGCTCAAGCCGGCGCGAACGCGTGGAGACTTTCTCGATCCACCAGGCGAGGAAGTGCAGCGCCTTCATCTCTTTTTCGAGGCGCCGTTCGATGTTCGGGCGCAGCACCTTGATGGCGACGATGCGCTTGCGCGGCATTATCGCTTGGTGCACCTGCGCGATCGATGCGGCAGCGACGGCCTCGGATATCTGACCGAACAAGTCCTCGGTGCCGCCGAGTTCGCTGTTGATGGTGTCGAGTGCGATTTCGCGCGGGAAGGGCGGCAGGCGATCCTTCAGGCGCCCAAGCTCCTGCGCGACGGTGACGCCGATCATGTCTGGGCGTGTCGCCAGAAACTGGCCGACCTTCACATAGGCCGGGCCCAAACGCTCAAGTGCTTTCGCGAGACGCTCACCAACGCTGCGGCCGCGGCGGCGCTTGGCGAAGATGGAGAGCGCGGTGTGCGCGGCTTGCAGACCTGTCGGGTAGCGATCGTAATACTCAGACGGAAGCAGCACGTCGTAGCGCACCAAAGTCATGGCTACGCGCAGCAGACGCCAGATGTGCCCGAGCACGCCGGTCAGGATGCCGACGAGCACCGCAATCGCGATGACGAGGACGAGCGATACCCAGAACACTAAACCGACCAACCCCAATGCAGCGCGCAGACACCGCCAGCCATGTTGCGATAGGCCGCGCGCTGGAAACCCGCCTCACGGATCATAGTCAGAAATGTTTCCTGATCCGGAAACCTGCGGATGGATTCGACCAGATATCGGTAGGAATCCGCGTCATTCGCCAGCAATTTCCCCAAAGCCGGAATGGCGTTAAAGGAATAGAAATCATAAACCGGCTCGAGCCCGCCAATGGCGAGGCGCGAGAACTCCAAGCAATAGAACCGCCCGCCGGGCTTCAGCACGCGTTTGGCCTCGCGCAAAACGGCGGGCACGTCGGTGCAGTTCCGGATGCCGAAGCTGATGATGTAGGCGTCGGCGGCGTTGTCATCGACGGGCAGATTTTCAGCGTCGCCCTCATGCCAGAAAAGGCCGTCTTCGCCTTTGGAACGCCCCGCTTCGAGCATCTCTGTGTTGATGTCGATGACATGGATTTCCGGCGGCTCCAGCCCGCGCCGCTGTGCTGCGCCATCGCCGAGCTTCTTTAAGCGGCGCGCGATGTCGCCAGTGCCGCCCGCGACATCGAGAATGAGTTCGCCTGGTTGTGGGTTGAGCTTGGCCGCCGCGGCGTCTTTCCAGAGCCGGTGCATGCCGCCGCTCATGGCGTCATTCATCAGGTCGTATTTCGAGGCGACTGAGGAAAACACAGCCCGCACGCGCCCGGCTTTTTCCGCGCGCGGCACCTCCTGGAACCCGAAGGAGGCGGTGTCGTCCGATTTCGTGTCGTTCATGGCCGGACCATAGCGGCGGGGGCGGGGCGGGGCTATATCGGTGCGCGATGGTTTTGCCTTTGCTTTCCGACATTTCGCCGCATGCCTGAGTTGCCGGAGGTCGAAACCGTGCGGCGCGGCCTCGCGCCGGCTTTGGTGGGGCGGCGGATCAAGCGTGCGCGCACCAAACGCGCCGATTTGCGCTTTCCCTTTCCGCCGCGCTTTGCGGCGCGGTTGTCAGGGCGGCGCGTGGTGACGCTCGACCGGCGCGCCAAGTATTTGCTCGCGCATTTGGACGATGGCGCGGTCTGGGTGACGCATCTCGGCATGACCGGGCGCTGGTCGATCATTGGCGCGAAACAGCAGCCCGGAGATTTCTACTACGCCGAACCCACCGACCCCACGCACACGCATGTCGTCATCGAGATGGAGGATGGCGCGCGGCTCGAGTTCAACGATCCGCGCCGCTTCGGCTATATGGATCTCATCGCCGAAGGCGAACTCGAGGCGCATCCTTTTTTCAAAGCGATGGGGCCTGAGCCGCTCGGCAACGAATTTCATCTGCCGTATCTGAAGCACGCCTTCGCGGGGAAGAAGGCGCCAGTGAAAGCGGCCTTGCTCGACCAGCGCGTCATTGCAGGGCTCGGCAATATTTACGTCGTTGAAGCGCTGCATCGCTCCGGCATCGCGCCGTCAAAAGCCGCGGGACGCATTGGCGCGCAGCGTTTGGAAAAGCTCTACCACGCGATCCGCGCCGTGCTCGAAGAAGCGATAGAAGCTGGCGGCTCAACGCTCTCTGACTACGCCGCCGTCGATGGCGCGCAGGGCAGCTTTCAGCAGCGTTTTCGAGTTTATGATCGTGAAAGCGAAGCATGCCCCACGCCCGATTGCGGCGGCACGATCAAACGCGCCGTGCACAGCGGGCGTTCAACCTTCTGGTGCCCAAGGTGTCAGCGCTGATGGGGAAAAGGCGATGAGGCGGTTGATCTTGCTAGCAACGACGCTTCTCTTAGCAGCATGCGTCGACATGCCGTAGTTTTGATGCCATGAGCGCCGAAGAGCGCCTCGCAATTGGTTCGGTGCAGCTTGATCGAGCATGCGTCCTAAATAGCGACCCGCACGAGCCGGGTTGGCAGGGCCGACTCGAGATCGCACGCGGACGAGAGTATCTCGACTATGTCACGGCGCACGCGCGTCCGGGCGAACTTGACCAACATATCAGAACGGAGACGTTGGAGGCCTGTCTTCGTGTCGAGGGTTGGCCGCGTGACGTGCGCGCGCTGGTGCTCAGCGTGGGTTCCGACCAGCAGGTCGAGCTGATCGTCCAGAGCGTCGCTCGGCCGCAAAGCTACTGCAACCGCGATCTGACGAGGTTTTCTACACCGCACGACGCTGAGCGCCTCTACGCGGCTTGCGATCGTCTTGGCCTGCGAGAAATAGCCGATTGATGTATGCTGGCGCGCATGAGTCGTTTCGCACTCGCCTTCGTCGCTGCCCTCACAGCACCCGCGCTGGCCGAGGCCGCGTACTTTTCCGCCATTGAAGATTTGCCGCTGCCGCCAGGGTTCACAGAGCGCGCATCTGCGGGCGAGGGGTTTGGCAGTGAGAGCGGGCGCATCGTGCTCCTCGCCGCCGAAGGTGTGCTGACGCCGGTCGCGGTGCGCGAATTCTACTACGAGGCATTGCCGCAGCTCGGCTGGTCGGTGAGCCCGCAAACCGACGGCACGCTCGTGTTCCAGCGCGGGCGCGAGGAATTGAGTTTCACCGTCGATAGCGCTGACGGCCGCACGATGTTGGGCGTGCGTCTCGTAGTATTACCAGCTCCGTCGAACGGAGATTGATTTTCGCTGCTTTGCGGCGCAATCAAGCCGTCATGACATACGAAAACATTCTCGTTGAAACCGATGGCGGCGTTGGCCTCATCCGTCTCAATCGCCCGAAAGCGCTGAACGCGCTGAACGATGCGCTGATCGCCGAAGTGAGCGCAGCACTCGATGCGTTCGAAGCCGATAGCACCATCGGCTGTATCGTCATCACCGGCTCCGAAAAGGCGTTCGCCGCCGGCGCCGATATCAAGCAAATGGCCGAGGGCCAATTCGCCGATTTCTATCAGCGCGATCCGTTCGCCAATCTCGAACGCGTGCCGCGCACGCGTAAGCCTTTAATCGCCGCGGTCGCGGGCTACGCGCTCGGCGGCGGCTGCGAGCTCGCCATGATGTGCGACTTCATCATCGCCGCCGACACCGCGAAATTTGGTCAGCCCGAAATCACGCTTGGCGTCATGCCGGCCTGGGGTGGTTCGCAACGCCTGACGCGCTCTGTCGGCAAAGCCAAGGCGATGGATCTTTGCCTCACCGGCCGCATGATGGATGCGGCGGAAGCCGAGCGCTGCGGCCTCGTCGCGCGGATCGTGCCTGCCGATAAGCTCATGGAAGAGACGATGGCCGCGGCCAAGAAGATCGCCTCGTTCGGCCAGATCTCCACGGTCGCCAACAAGGAAGCCGTCAACGCCGCATTCGAGACCCCCCTAAACGAGGGGCTGCGCCTGGAACGACGGTTGTTTTACAGCCTGTTCGCGACGGAGGATCAGAAGGAGGGCATGGCGGCCTTTATCGCAAAGCGGCCACCCGAATTTAAAAACCGCTGAACATTTGACGGCGGCTAGCCCCGAGGCTATGACCCGCCGCTTCATCACCGAAACTACCTGCTGGAATACTCGACTCATGGCGAATACGAAGTCCGCAAAGAAAGCCAACCGCGTCATCGGCCGCCGCACGGCGGTTAATAAGGCGCGTCGCACAGGCATGCGGTCGTCGTGGCGCAAGGTCGAAGAAGCTATCGCTTCGGGCGACGCGAAAGCCGCCCAAGAAGCGCTCCGCGCCGCGGAATCCGCGACGATGCGCTCGGTGTCAAAGGGCGTGGTTCACAAGAACACCGCCTCGCGCAAAGTCTCGCGGCTGACCAGCCGCGTCTCTGCTCTCAGCAAGTAAGACCGTCGCCGGCTGTCGATTTTCAATCGACACAACGCCGCGACTCCCTCCAACTGAGTCTGACTAACACCGTGGAAAAGCGGTGAATTTCTGTCCGTGTCCGGATTAATACACCGCACGGCCTAATCCACAAAAATACAGCTTAATCAGCGGCTTATCGCGAGTTGTGGATATTGCGAATTTGTTAAAACGGCACCCGTTGACGAGTCCAAATGATCGGCGCAAAGTTCGCTTGTCCGGCGAACATCCTCGCCGTTCGACGCTTCAGTGAAGACCGGCTGATGGAGCCGGGCCGAGACCACTTTCGGCTCGAACGGGGATGGCTGTCCGCAAGGACGGGGCAAAGAACAAAAGTTCTAAAGCAGGGGTTGGCTTATGGAACAGGGCGAATTTGCCCGCCGGGAAACCGGTGTGGGCATTGGGGCTGCGCGCGCTTTCGAATTGGTGCGCAAGGACCTGCACAAGGAGTTCGGGGCGGATTTCTTCCGCTCCTATATCGATCCGCTCCGTTTGGTGGCGGAGATTGACGGTGTGGCGCTGTTCCGCGCCGGCAGCCAGGTCGCCAAGGAGCGGCTGAAGCATCAGGTCCAGCACCGGCTTGAGGCGCAGATGCGTCTGTATGCGCCGGGCGTTGTCTCTGTCGATTTTCTCCTAGAACACGAAATCCCGGAAGATCTCCGCGATCTCGCTGACGCGCGCATCGAAGAAGCGCGCCCCGGCGCCGCGCAGCGCGCGCAACCGCAATCGTTTACGTTCGAGACATTCTGCCAAGACGCGTCGAACCAACGCGCGTTCGCTGTCGCACAGATGATCGCAACGGATACCAGCGTCGCATTTCCGGTGTGGCTCGTTCACTCGGCGCCCGGTTTCGGCAAGACGCATCTGTTGAGCGCACTCGCGCAGCAAGCCGTGCGCTCGACGCCCGATCGCAAAGTGCTGATGATGACGGGCCAAGAATTCTTGGAGCAGTTTCAAGCAGCCTTGCACAAGAAGCGCGACGCGACCGCGTTCAAAGAAGCTGTGCGCGCGGCCGATCTGCTGATCATCGACGACTTTCACCGCATTTGCGGCAAGCGCGCGACGGAAGAAGAAGCGTTCGATACTTTCAACGATGTAACGCGCCGCGGCGGCCAAGTTGTACTAGCAGCTAATCACAGTGCTCAAGGTTTGGAAGGATTGGACGATACGTTGCGCGCGCGCTTGAAGGGCGCAGCATCGTGCGAAATCCTCGAACCTGATGCGCCGTTGCGCCGCCGCATACTCGATATGCGCGTGCAACATCATCAACGCTTGACGCCGGGCTTCACTGTCGCTTCGGATGCGTTAGACATGATTGCTGAACGCATGCATGGCAGCGGACGCGATCTTGACGGCGCGCTTGCACAGTTGCTCATTGAATGGAAAATCTCGGGAGGGAACCCAGTGACGCTTGAAGCTGCTGCGAATGCTCTGCAGACCCAATTGTCGGACGCTTCGGAGCGACGCATCACCGTACAGCTCGTGCAGAAGGTTGTGGCGCGTAACTACAACATGAGTCTGCAGCAATTGCTTGAACGCACGCGTCGTCACTCGATCGCTCGCCCGCGTCAGATCGCCATGTTCTTGGCTTGCAAGATGACGCACGCGTCGCTGCCGGATATCGGGGCCCGCTTCGGTGGTTTTGATCACACAACTGTAATGTACGCCCGTGACCGCATCGCGGCTTTGGTCGAACAGGACGTCGCTTTCCGCGGTGAGATCGAAAACATCGCGCGCGCGATCCGCCGCGAACCCTAAGGCTAGAGCTACAACCGAAACAAGCCCCAAAACCTTGCAAATTTGGCTTGGGATTGGCGGTGCTTCTGTTAGTTTCTGACCCCCTGCGGGTGGCGACTCGGCCACGCGTGGGGGGTCATCGTCTCTAGCCCCTGAAAGCAATCATCCGGGGCGGACGTCCAGAATGTTGCGCAGGGATTTGCAATGCGGCTGACGATCGAGCGCTCGGCGCTCCTAAAAGCGCTCAATCACGTTCAAAGCGTCGTTGAACGGCGTAACACAATCCCGATCCTGTCGAACGTGCTGCTGTCTGCGCAGGGCGACAGCCTCAAACTCACCGCCACCGACCTCGACATCGAGATCTCGGAATCCGCACCAGCGGAAGTCGAGCGCGGCGGCCAAACGACGGCGCCGGCCAACTATCTCTACGACTTCGTTCGCAAGCTGCCGGATGGCTCTGCGGTAAAGTTCGATGTGAGCGGCGACGATCCGCGGCTTTTCATCTCTGCTGGCAAGTCGCGCCTGCATTTGCCGGTTCTGCCTGCGGGCGATTTCCCGTCGATGCCGTCTGATGGTTTCGAGACCAAGTTCGAAGTTGAGCCCACAGATCTTAGCCGCCTCGTCGACAAAACGCGCTTTGCGATCTCAACCGAAGAGACGCGCTATTATCTGAACGGCATCTTCTTCCACACGGTTGATGCGGATGGGCCGAAGCTCCGCGCCGTCGCCACCGATGGTCACCGTCTAGCACTCGCTGATGCGCCCGCACCGAAGGGCGCCGCTGGTATGCCCGGTGTGATCGTGCCGCGCAAAACCATCAACGAGTTGAAGCGTCTGCTCGATGATGCCGCTGACATGGTCGAGATTTCGGTGTCGCCGCAGAAAATCCGCTTCGCGCTCGGCGATGCGGTGCTGACCTCGAAGCTGATCGACGGCTCGTTCCCGGAATACGCGCGCGTGATTCCGAAGGGCAACTCGAAGAGACTCAAAGTGCCGAACAAGGCGTTCGCCGAAGCGGTTGATCGCGTCGCCACCGTCTCCGCCGAACGCTCGCGCTCCGTTCGCTTGGCGCTCGATAAGGACAAGATCACGCTCACCGTGAACAACCCCGACGCTGGGGTCGCCACCGAAGACATCGCTGCCGATTATCGCGACGACGCGCTCGAGATCGGCTTCAACGCGCGTTATCTGCTCGATGTCGCCGGCCAGATCGAAGGCGAGGAGGCGGTGTTCGAACTCGCTGACTCCGGCTCGCCGACTTTGGTGCGTGACGAAGCCGATGAGCACGCGCTCTACGTGCTGATGCCGCTCAGGGTCTAACTCGCATGAAGAAACGCTGGATCGCACTCGGCGCCATCGTCTTGGCGGCGGGCGCTATCGCTTTGTTCAACGCGCCGTTCTGGGCGCGGGCCACGGGCGAACTCACGGTGCTATCGCATCGCGGTGTCCATCACGATTATCCGCGCGACAATCTCGACAACGAGACCTGCACTGCCGCGCGCATCTATCCGCCGCAGCACGCCTTCTTCGAAAACACATTGCCGTCGATGGAGGCAGCCTTCGCGCTCGGCGCCGACATCATCGAGATCGACATTCATCCGACGACCGATGGCGAGTTCGCCGTCTTCCACGACTGGACCATCGATTGCCGGACCAACGGCCAGGGGGTCACGCGTGAGCAGACGATGGAGTATCTGCGTACCCTCGATGTAGGCTACGGCTACACCGCCGACGGCGGCGAATCCTATCCGCTGCGCGGGCAGGGCGTTGGCCTGATGCCGACATTGCGCGAAGTGCTCGATGCGTTTCCGGAAGAGCGCTTCCTCATAAATTTCAAAAGCAATGATCCCGACGAAGCCGATCTGCTCGTCACCTATCTCGATGCGTTCAGCGGCACAAACTATGAGCGCCTCGCTTTCTACGGCGCGCGCCCAGCCGAGCGCTTGCGCGAACTCCGCCCCGATTTGCGCATCACTGGCCGCAAGCGGCTCATGCGCTGCGCGCGCGACTACATGCTGACCGGCTGGTTCGGCGCGACGCCGGATGAGTGCCGTAACACCATCGTTTTTGTACCGGTCAATTATGGATGGGTTGCATGGGGCTATCCGAACCTATTCTTGCAACGCATGCGCGCGGCAAACTCAGATGTCTTCATCGTCGGCCCCATCCGCGACCGCGAACGTCCCGGGATCGGTGGCATCGATGATGCTGAGACATTTGAAAGCGTGCCGGTCGATTGGCGCGGCGGTGTCGTCACCGATCGGATCGAGATCATCGGCCCGCTTGCGGCTGAACGAGGCTCATGACGCACTCGCTGTCCATCGCGCGGCTAACACTCGCGGACTTCCGCAATCACGCGGCGCTCGATCTTGAACTCGATTCGCGGCCCGTCTGCTTGTTCGGCGCCAACGGCGCCGGCAAGACGAACATCTTGGAAGCGCTCACCATGCTCGCGCCGGGCAGGGGCCTGCGCAGCGCCTCACTCACCGATGTTGCGCGCACGGGCGACGAGATGCGCGTGCAGCCATGGGCGGTGTCGGCGCGCGTGCTGCAGGATGGCGAGGAAACAGTGCTCGGCGCGGGCGCAGAGCGCACGCCCGAAGGCGGCGTCAAACGCGTTGCGCGCCGCGATGGCCAGCCGGCGACTGCCACTGAACTCGCGGAAGCCGCGCGCATGACTTGGCTCACGCCTGCGATGGATCGCTTATGGTCCGGGCCGGCCGGCGATCGTCGCAAATTCTTCGATCGCCTCACGCTCGCGCGCGCGTCGCAACACGGCACGTCAGCGGCGGCGTATGAGCGTGCGATGCGCGAGCGCCAGCGTCTGCTCAGCGAGCGCGTGTTTGATGACACGTGGCTGAACGGCCTAGAGCGCGAGATGTCCGCACACGGCGCGGCGATCGCCGCCGCGCGCGTGGAAACGCTGCACCGTTTGCAAGAAGCTATCGACGCGCGCCCCGATGGCGCATTTCCGAAAGCCATCCTCGCGCTGGACGGTCTGCTCGAGGCGCGCTTCGAACGCGGCTCGGCCAGCGCCGATGTTGAGGAAGACTTTGCGGCGCTCCTGCGTGACGTGCGCCCGCGCGACGCAGGGGCAGGGCGTGCGCTCGACGGTCCGCATCGCTCCGATCTCCTGGCCACGCACGCCGCCAAGGACATGCCCGCCGATCAGTGCTCCACTGGTGAGCAAAAGGCGCTGCTGCTCGGATTGACGCTAGCGCAAGCAAGAGCGCTGGCGGACGATCCGGGCGCGGGCGCATCACTGCTGTTGATCGATGAAGCCGCCGCGCACTTGGATGCCATGCGCCGCGCGGCGCTCTTCGATGAACTTCTGGCAAACCCGGGCCAAGCCTGGCTCACCGGCACCGACGAGAACCTCTTTGAAGCTTTCGGCGTGCGCGCGCAGCGCTTTGAAGTCCGCGACGGCCAGGTGCACGCCGCGTAAAGGTGACACAGGCGTCAAAATTTGCTTCCGTGCCGCCACGAAGAGGAAGCGCGACTATGGCGAACCCCGATTACATCCCGATCCACAACGAAGAGTACGTGTTCGACTACGATCCAAACGAGGATCCGTGGACGACCGACCTCTCAAAGTTGGACATGAGCCGCGGCGAGCGCTTCCGCGATCACACCTTCTGGCCGTTCTTCGAGCGCCTGCGCAAAGAAGATCCGGTGCACTATTGCCCGGACAGCCTCAACGGCCCGTACTGGTCGATCACCAAGTACAACGACATCATGGCCGTCGATACCGACCACCAACGCTTCTCGTCCGAACCGTCGATCGTTCTATTCGACCCGGAAGAAGACTTTCCGCTGCCGATGTTCATCGCAATGGACCCGCCAAAGCACGACGTGCAGCGCAAGACTGTCTCGCCGATCGTCGCGCCCAACCATTTGGCCAATCTGGAGCCAATCATTCGCGAACGCGCCGGCAAGCTGCTCGATGAT
>LNFM01012423.1_pt1 | contig 11193 bp, 7 predicted proteins | sample 596031 | NCBI WGS metagenome assembly LNFM01 (sample SAMN04254537, study PRJNA301005) | activated carbon metagenome | isolation source: dual media filters at the Ann Arbor, Michigan drinking water treatment plant | place: USA: Ann Arbor | reverse complement strand
GCATCATCAGGTAGCTTTCGGGTTCCGGCACCGGGGTCGTGAAGACGAGATCGTCCATGACCAGTCCGGTACCGCCGAAGGCGATGGCGCGGATGTCGCTCGATGCACGCGTGATGCCGTAGAACGAACCTTCGTTGAATCCACCCGGCGTCGACACCGACACGACATGGGCTTCGAGGATCGTCGTATCGGCCCCGTAAGCGATCATCAGGATCGGGCCTGCGTCGTACGCATTCAGCATGGCGCCGGCGCCGCTCGTCACCTTGTCGGTGAACGTGTAGTGCAGCAGTCCGAAGCCGGGAGCGACGTCATCGGGCGTTCCGGTGGCGGCGAAAACTTTGCCTGCACCCCAGTCCCCGTTCGTGCCCAGAACGGCGATGTAGGCGCCCAGGGTCGAGGGCAGCGAGGCGGTGAAGACGACATCCTGGCCGATCGATGCGCCGACCGGCGTCGGACCGACACCGAGGAGGCCGTCGAATTCGTCGAACGTGATGGTATTGGGCGAACCGATGGTGCCCATGTCGGTGGTCAACGCAGCATGAACCGGAGTGGCAGCGATGGCCGTGAGCATGCCCGCGACTGCGAGGCTCTTCAGGAGTTGCATGATATTCCTTTCGATACGATGGTTTCAGGCACCCGGACGGGGTAGACCCGCCCGGGCGTTCTTTCAAGGTCAGCGAATCTCCAGACCGTTGGCGCCGACCACGCCGCCGTCGTCGCGGGTGATGACCAGCGTTGCTGCGCGCGGCTTGACCGCTCCGGCACCCGACAACGTCGTCGGACCATTCGTGCCGTTGTCAGGCCAGGCGCTCTTTTGCGTGAAGTTCCCCGCCCAGTCTTCACCCGGATGCTGGATATTTACGAACATGGTCTTGCCGTCGGGGGTCGTCACGACACCAGTCACCTCGCAGTTCGGCGGGCTGGTGAGGAAGCGACGGATTTCCCTCGTGGCGGGATCGGCACACAGCATCGTGTTGGAACCGATATTGACCCAGTCGCCGAGCGCGTCGCCCTGCTGGTCCGTCTGGATCCAGAGGCGGCCGTCCTTGTCGAACCAGAGACCGTCCGGGGCACCGAAATCGGCACCGTTGATGTTGCCGCGCTGACTCGGCGTGACATCCAGCCGGTCGCCGCATTCGACGAAGATGTCCCACTCGAACGTGGTCGAGGCGACGTTGCCGCCCGTCTCGCGCCAGCGCAGGATATGGCCGTAGATGTTGATCGGACGAGGATTCGCCGCATCGAGGGGCGGCCGCCTCGAACCGGCGCTGAAGTTACCGTCGGGTGTATTCGACGACGGCGGGTTGGAGCCGCGACGGTTGTTGTTGGTCAGCGTGATGTAGACTTCGCGCGTCGTCGGATGGGCAGCGATCCACTCCGGCCGGTCCATCATCGTCGCACCCACACGATCAGCGGCCTGCCGGGTATGCACCAGTACGTCGGCCTGGTCGGCGAAGCCGTTGGCCGGCGTGAGCCCGTTTTGACCCCATACCAGCGGGATCCACTGTCCGGTGAGGTCTGCGTTGAACTTCGCCACGTACAGCGTGCCGGTGTCGAGAAGATCCCGGTTGGCGGCACGGTTGCGCGGGTTGTACTTCTTGGCACACACGAATTTGTAAATGTATTCGTTGCGCTCGTCGTCGCCCATGTAGATGGACACCGTGTTGTCCGCACCGACGACCGTCCAGGCACCCTCATGCTTGAATCGACCGAGCGCCGTGCGCTTGACCGGCATGCTGTTCGGATTGAACGGGTCGATTTCCACCACCCAGCCGAACAGGTTAGGCTCGTTCGGGTTGGTGTCCGCATTCCAGCGCGCATCGACCTCATGCCAGCGATATCCGAAGCCGGTGGTGGTAATGCCGTAACGGCTCTGACCGGACAGAATCTCGAACTTGCGATCGAGGCCCTCGACGCCCGTCACGTCACCCGTCGGATTGGCGAAGTAGCCGTTCCAGTTTTCTTCGCACGTGAGATACGTCCCCCAGGGCGTGTAGCCGTGTGCACAGTTGTTCACCGTACCGTAGGCGGTGAGGCCGTCGGTCAGCGTACCGGTGGGGATCGATCCCTCGGGCGTGATATTGAACTTCTTGGACTTGAGCAGATCGCTGCCGGCGGCCGCCCCGCTTACCTTCATGGGGGTATTGGCCGTGACACGGCGTCCAAAGGCCGAGGGCCGCTGCACTATCCAGCTGCCGCCGATCTTGCGCAGTTCCTTGACCGAGATGCCGTGCGCGGCCTGCGACGCACGTGCCTTCGCGATCGTCATCGGACCTGCCACCGTCTCGTGATGCAGGATGCCTTCGTCCGTGTACTCGTGATTGCAGCAAAGCAGACCGCGCACGTTCGACACGCCGCCCGCGCCCACCGCCGGGAAAGGAAAGAAGTGCATGCCGTCGTGATGCATGCCGTCCTGCTTCAACTGGTTCGCTTCGGTCTGGGGCAGATTAGGATCGAGCTGCACGCCGCCGGGCGCACCGGTGGGGTCGCCCCAGGCACTGAGGATGCTGACCGAGTAGCCAGGCGGCACCGATACGAGATCGGCGACGGGCGCGAGACTCGCGGGAATCGAAGCGAAGCCGATGCCGCCCACGGGCGCCGGTGCGGCCAGGGCTTCTTGAACCGCACCGACGAGTGCGCTGCCGCCGAACGCAGTCAGCATGGCAGTGCCGAGTGCGCCTTGCATGAAGCGACGACGCGAAGGATCCACGCGATCGAGCACGTCGCGAATGGATTCATTGCCTGACGGATTGACGCTAGCGTCGTTGTCTGGGTGATGCATGGATGATCCCTCCTGGGTAGTCAGCGAATGCCTGGGTAGTCAGCGGGTGCCCATCGCAGGGCAGGAACGAACGATCGTCGCTGCCGCTGCGTCGGACGGGATTCGAATGCAGGTGGATTCGGTGCTTGCCGGAATGGCCGACGAACAGCTCCCCACCTGATGCGCAGGTTAGTGACGCGTCGTTACAGCCACGACCGCGTGACGTCGGGAATTCATGGTCCGAAGCGACTATGCGCAGGTCGCAAGACGACGAAGGGGAGGTGCCGCGATGAGCGACACGCACTCAGATCGGACCACCTTGAATCTCGAAGGCAGCTGAATTCTTTGCTCGACAGAACGCTCTCTGATTCGAGGCCATCAACATCGAATCGCCACGTTCAGTTGAACGCCTCGTGAAGTGTTCAACGTCAGCCGCGACGTTGCCGCCTCAAACCTGTGGATAGTCCGATGCGATCAGGATTCGTCCCGGTGGGCCACGTCACCGCGTCACTTGCCTCCAATACGCTCCGACCACTCGCGAACGGATCAACCGAAGCGAGTTCACCCGAAAGTCGCTACCAGGAGACAACAATGAAATCGATCGTTACACCCCTTGCCCTCGCGGTGAGCGCTGCGTTCGCGCTGCCCGTGTCGGCCGCCGGTACACTCACCGGATTCGCCGATCTGCCCGCAAACACCTTCGCCGAAGGTCCGACCTCCGGGCAGTTTGCGGGCGCCGGTGCGTTCGGCAATTCACTGCCGCTCATCGACAAGCAGCCGGTACAAGGATTTTCGGCAGTGCTCCAGGGTCCAGTCGCGGGAAGCTACTACGTGATGCAGGACAACGGCTTCGGCGCAAAGACGAACTCCGCCGATACCATTCTGCGCATGTTCGCAGTGAAGCCTGATTTCCGCACGGCATCCGGCGGCACGGGAACGGTTTCGCCGATCGATTACGTGTCGGGCGTGCCGCTTCCGAGCTTCAATTCGAGCAGTTTCATCCAGCTGCGCGATCCGGATCAGAAGCTCGGCTTCAACATCGTCGCCAGCATGGCGAATTACCCGAACGGCGCGAACAACATTCCGGTCAGCCCTGTCATCACCGCCGGTCGCCTTCTGACCGGTACCGACTTCGATCTCGAGTCGGTGCGCAAGGACAGGAACCGCAATCTCTGGTTCGGCGAGGAGTTCGGTCCGTACCTGATCAAGACCGACGCCACTGGCAAGGTCCTGCGCAGCGAGATCGCGCTTCCGCTCCCGGCGAACGTAGGCGGCGTCGCAGTCAATCTTGGCGCCAATCCCATCGTGCAGTCGCCGCAGAACCCGAATCCGCTGGGCGCGAATAATCTTCCCGGCTCGGGCGGATTCGAAGGCATGGCGATCAACGCGAGCGGCACGAAGCTGTACCCGCTGCTCGAGCGCCCGTTGAGTACCGACCCCAATCAGTCCCGGCTCATCATCAGCGAGTTCGACATCGCGACCGAGAGCTACACGGGCAACACGTTCGGCTATCGGCTTGATCCCCTGGGCACGAACATCGGCGATTTCACTGCCGTCACCGATACGAAGTTTCTGGTGATCGAGCGCGACGGGCGGCAAGGAGACCCCACGATTCCGCAGTTCGCCAACCCGGCGCAGTTCAAGAAGATCTTCATGGTCGACATCAGTCAGCTGGATGCCGATGGCTTCGCCAAGAAGACCGAAGTGCTCGATCTCATGAACATCGCCGACCCCAACGACCTCAACGGCGACAGCAAGACGACGTTCAATTTCCCGTTCGTGACGATCGAAGACGTGCTGGTGGTCGATCCGAACACCCTGCTCGTCATCAACGACAACAACTATCCGGGCAGTTCGGGCCGGGCCTTCGGCGTAAGCGACAACAACGAGTTCATTCTCGTGTCGCTGGCTCAGCCGGTGCCCGAGCCGGAAACCTATGCGCTCATGCTCGCCGGTCTCGGCCTGGTCGGCTGGGGTGCGCGCCGTCGCATGACCAAATAGGGTTGCACTCGATCGACGTCCGGCGGGATCGGCTGCCATCGATCCTGCCGGGAAGCAGGGCCGTCAACACACCGCGCCGAATCGTTTCAGCGCGGCTTCCATCGTGTACGCATGAGAGCCGAGCAGGGCTACGCCGCTCGCCCCCTCGCGCGGCGTCATCTGCTCGTAGCTGCCGCAAGCCAACATGACCCAGGCCTGCCGCTCGTCGTCGAGCGCCACCTGCAGGATCTCCCACAGCCGCTCACGCAGGGTTCGATCCTTGATCGGCGTCGCGGCTTCGACCCGGCGCGACAGATTGCGATACATCCAGTCGGCGGATCCGATGTAGAACTCGCCGTCGAGCACCTCTTCGCTCCCGTTGGCGAAGTACAGGATGCGCGAATGTTCGAGAAAGCGGCCGATGATCGAACGCACGCGAATGTTGTCGGTCCACCCCGGCACCCCCGGCCGCAGGCAGCAGAAGCCGCGCACGATGAGGTCGATACGAACGCCCGCTTGCGATGCCGCCGACAGCGCGCGGCACATCTCGATATCCTCGACCTGGTTCATCTTGAGCACGATGCGAGCAGGTTTTCCGGCGCGCTGGTTTTCGATCTCGCGCTCGACCAGCGCCAGAAACCGCTCGCGCATGTTGACGGGCGCGACGAGCAGCTGCGAGAAGCTCGGCGCCGCAGAACGCCCGGTGAGGTAGTGAAACAGCTTCACGACGTCGGCGGTGATCTCGGCATCGCACGTCAGCAGGCCGACATCGGTATAAAGCCGTGCGGTCTTGACATGATAGTTCCCCGTGGCGACGTGCGCGTAGCACTTGAGTCCGCTGCCTTCGCGCCGCACGACGAGTGCCACCTTGGTATGCGTCTTCAACCCGATGAGACCGTAGGTGACGTGCGCACCGACCTTTTCGAGTTCCTGCGCCCAGACGAGATTTCTCGCTTCGTCGAAACGCGCCTTGAGTTCGATGACGCACGCCACCTGCTTGCCGGCCTCGGCGGCACGGATGAGCGAACGCACGAACGGCGTATCGTCGCCCACGCGATACACGGTCATCTTGATCGCCAGCGTATCGGGATCCTCGGCGGCATCGCGGATGAAGTGCTCGACGCTGCGCTCGAAGCAGTCGTACGGATGGTGCAGCAGAATGTCGTTTGCCTGGATGGCAGCGAAGATGTCGGCGTCGTCGCTCAGACGCGAGTGCACCAGCGGATGCCAGGGCGGATCGCGCAGTTCCGGAATGTCCAGCGATGCGATCTGAAACAGGCCGCTGTAGTCGAGCGGGCCGCTCAGCCGATAGAAATCGTCTTCGGCCAGCCCGAACCGGTCGCGCAGCATCTGGACGACGCTGTCATGAGCGCCGTCGGCGACGTCGACTCGAACTACCGGTTCGAAGCGTCGCTGACGCAGGCTCTGAGCGATGGATTCGGGCAAGCTCTCGGCATCGTCGTCGTCGACTTCGATATCCGCGTTTCGCACGATTCGGAAGAGCGTTGCGTCCACCACCTGCATGCCCGGGAAGAGCTGGTCGGCGCTTTGCCGGATAAGGTCGATGAGACTCAGAAAGCGCCGCTCGCCGTCATTCACATCCGAAACGACAGGGATCCACTGCGCGAGCGTGTTGGGAATCTTCACGCGCACCGGGAAGATCTCATCCCCCTCGGCGGCACGCAGCCGAAAGACCCAGTTGGTCGACAGGTTCGACATGAACGGGAACGGATGCGCCGGATCGAATCCGAGCGGTGTGAGCGCAGGCGAGACATTGCGTTCGAAGTACGCTGCAGCATCTTCCCGCTGCCTGGAGGTGAGATCCTCGCAGTTCACCAGCAGGATGGCACGTGCGCGCAATTCCCGAGCGAGATCCTCCTGCAGGCAGCGCGAGCGCAGCGTGAGCGCCTCCATCACGAGCGAGCGCAGCGTGGCGAGCAGCGAGCGGGCGTCTCCCGACTGCGGAGGCTTGCCCTCGTCGCGCTCCGCACGTGCCTTGGTTCGGAGGAGCCCGATCCGCTTCATGTAGAACTCGTCGAGGTTCGAGCTGAAGATGGCAAGGAACTTGAGCCGTTCCAGCAAGGGCGTGCGCGAATCGTTCGCCTCGTGCAGCACACGCCGATTGAACTCGAGCCAGGAAAGATCGCGGTCGACCCAGGCATGCTCCTGGATCTCGCGGGAGATGGGCCATGAAATCTGTGCTGCCTCCTGGCTCGAAGCCGCGGGGCATGCATCGTCGTCGCGGGGGGTGTTCATGCCCCTCCTCCCTCTCGTCTGGATTCGATTGCCGGCGGTCAGTCGCGGCTGTACGTGAGGCCCCGATGCTATTCGGGCCAGATGATGATTCGATGACACGAGGCAAGGCGCTGTTCGTCCTCGAAGAAAGCGGCTCCCGAAGGCGGGTGAGCAACGGATTCACGACCCGGTAATGCGAAAGCGTGGGCCGATGGGACCATGGCTTGTCGCCAATCTGTCATATCCGACGCTTAGTCTTCGCTCATCGGTCGGCGCGATCGTGCTTACGCCGGTGCCTGAACCGACGACGTACGGACTTCTTCTGGCAGGGTTGGGGCTACTGGCCCTGCGCTCACGCCGCACCCCCTAGTCGAGGACGACTGCCTGGCGCGCTGTCAAGCGTCCAGCCCAACTTTTCGGCGAAGGAACGGATGAATTATCGTCATGCATCGCGTCGCTAATTTCAAGCGGGCGAGCAATACAACTCGCTAAAATCGGACTGTGTTCAACAACGGGAGAAAACTCATGGACGTGATCGAAAAGCTGGAACGCGAAAACCCGCATCTCAACTGGGCAGACTGGATGGACGCGATCCAGAAGGAAAGTTTCGAAAAGACCGTGATGGCCTGGACGCGTAGTTCCGCGAGATATGCGAACGTCGCCGCTCGCGACCCGAAGCGCCCCACCGATACCCGCCAAGTCGCGGAACCTGCCTGATCCCCCTGCCTGAACCACTCGTTTCCCGATTCGAATCTGCTTCGAATCCGTCTCTCGGCGCTGCATCTGCGAATCGTTGAGTTCGCAGCCTGAACAGGCTCGGTTCATTCGATCCTTGTCCAGGACAGCAGCGCCCGATTCGATATGACCTCGCCACGCGCGTCCGGACCAGAGATCTCCCGGATCGAGCGCTTCGTCATGCATTCGTAATCAAGGCTGGGCGAGAATCGAACGCAGAACATGACCGCGTCCCGAAGCCCACATGACATACACTGTTTTCGTCGACGACCTCGCCACCTACGTCTCGACATCCCTGGAGCACGCCAAGGAACTGGCCGAACCCTACGTCGGCTTGGGTCGCAGCGTGGCAATTCGCCAATATGACGATGAGTCGCCCCCTGAGGCGTGGCGGTACGACTTCGGCCGATACGAATGGGTGGCACTCGATCTATCCAGACCGGCCATCGAACAGGTGGCCACCACGGTCAGGCTGCGGCGCAATGCAATGAGACGCTGAACCGGCTGCGTTTCGATTGAACGTCCCTACAATATTGCGTCCACGCCGTCGCCCCCATCGAATTCGCCGTTGTCGTCACGCTCGCCAAAGCGCCATCGATGATGAGCACAAGACCAGCGATCGACGCCGGGTTCTGCAGGCAGTACGCGCCACCTTGCAATGATCGAGCACGCTCATCGAGCGCATGTCGCCGAACGCTCGACGCGGATCAAACCGCCATGACGATCACCCGTGCAATCGCCACGGCCACCGCGATGCAGGCAAAGGGCCCGACGAGTCGGGCAGCGAGGATTCGACCTCCGACGGCCCAAGCTGCGGCCGCCTTGAGCACGAGATTGGCGATCAGCGCGATCGAGATCACAGTTACGGCAACCTCGGCCGTCAACTCAGACTGCGTGTACGCCCGCAACGTGGAGAGCCCGATGGCATCGACATCCGTCAAGCCGGAAACGAACGCAAAGACGTAAAGGCCCGCGCTGCCCGCAACGTCGTTCAACCACGAGACGCCGAGCAGCACCACCCCGTAGACGGCCCCGAACGTCACTGCCACGTGCAGCCGCGTCGGATTGGCAAGCTCGGGCTGCGCGCCGAGCGCCTCACGCTGTTCACGCACACTCCAGCGCCATACGATCGGCACACCCGCCAGCAATGCCGCACCGGCCACCGTGCCCACCTGGGTCAGCAGACCGGGCGCGACGACAGCGACCAGCACAGTGATGCGCACAAAGACGACCGAACTTGCCAGCAACACGATGAGCGCATTGACCCCGGCCCGCTGCGGGGCTTCCCGCGCATCGCGGGCATACGCGACAGTGGTCGCCGTGCTGGATACGACGCCGCCGAGCAGGCCCGTGATCAGGATGCCTCCCCGCGGGCCGAACAGGCGCCAGCTCACATAGCCCGCCAGGCCGACGCCCTGGATCAACACCACCATGAGCCAGATGTTGCGCGGATTGAGCGCCTGATAGGGGCCGAGTCCGCGATCGGGCAGCAGGGGCAGAATCACCAGCGTCAGGACAGCGAACTGTAGCGTGACACGCAGGTCGGTCGACGTAAGCCGCTGAGAAAAGCCCTGGAGGTCGGTCTTGAAGTACAACAAGACCGCCACGACGATGCCGAGGGCGACGCACAGTCCCAGATAGCCGACCCACATCCCCGCACCGAGCAGGAAGCAGAACACGGCGGCAACGACGGTGGTGGTTCCGGAATCTTCGGCGCTCGCCGGCACGTTCGCGTAGGCGACGATCAACGTGGCCGCCACAACCGCCAGACCAGCCACCACGAGCCACGGCAGGTCGAGATGCTGCGCGAGCATGGCACACAAGGTGCCGAACGCCGTGATGAGCGCGAACGTCCGCACGCCGGCCTTGGCCAGCGGCCGTCGTTCCCGCTCCAGACCGACGAGCAAGCCGATCGCGAAGCTCGAAAAGAAGACGAGTGCCGGCCGCAGTTCGGGCGTATGCAGGAATTCCATACCCGCCAGTGTACCGGGCGCCCGGGCGTGTCGATTGCCGCAGGTCAAGTGCACTGCAGCTGGATCTGTCATCCTGACGCTGCCGCAGTTAACGCCTGGCAGCGACGAAGGCAATGAACGATTTCGCCGCTGCCTCGCCCCTGCCCTGGTGCGTAGATTCCATGACGTCGACACCGAAGAACGTCGGTCCCCCTGACAGCCCCACGGCGGCAACTGCCGTCTCGCATCGGCTGGCCGATGGCCGCATCGTCATGATTCGACCCATCGCTCCCGCCGACGAAGACGCGGCGCGCCGCTTTCTCGCCGCACTGAGCGCGGACGCCCGCTATGCGCGATTCCAGAAGTGGATCACCGAACCGACGCAGCGCCTGCTCCGTTTCATGCTCGACGTCGACCAGCAACAGCACGTCGCCCTGGTCTGCACGTATCGCGACGACGAGGAAGAGAGCGAACGCATCGTGGGCGAAGGACGCTACGTGGTTCAGGACGATCGCGAAACCTGCGAGTTCGGCATCGTCGTCGCCGACGAATGGCGCAAGACCGGAGTTGCCGGCCTCCTCATGCTTGCCCTCATCGATACGGCACGCGCCCGTGGTCTGCGGCGTATCATAGGCGTCGTGCTTCACGGAAATCGCGCCATGCTCAAGTTCTCGCGCTCGCTCGGCTTCACGGTCAACGCCGATGCCGAAGAACGCGAGACCGTACTGATCATCAAGGACTTGCGCGCAGGATAGCGACGGCCCCATGCCCGGAACCCTCGGCTTCGACGCAAGCCCCGCAGAAGTGCGGGCGATCTGGGAGGCAAACGCCGCAAAGTGGCCGAACATCGGTCCGCCCTGGCGGCCATCCCCCGGCGATGTCGATCTCTACCGGCGTTTTTCAGGCTCGAAGCTCCCGGGCCGCACCTTGCTCCTGGGTGCAACACCAGAGCTGCGTGATCTACTGGCCGAGCATGCGACGACCATGCCGCATCCCGTCATCGTCGATCGAAGCCCGGCGATGCTGGCCGCGATGACGTCTCTTGTCAAGTTCGCCCACCCGGATCGGGAACGCTGGTACATCGCGGACTGGTGCGACGTCGAGTCGAATCGAGGAAGCTACGATCTCGTTCTCGCCGACATGGTGTGGTGGACGGTGTCGGTTGCGAAGCAGAGGGCGCTTCGAGACCGCATTGCGGCAATGCTCGCACCCGGCGGCCTCTTCGTATCCCGCTTCAGGTTCCGTGACCCGAAGCGGGTCGAAGACGATACGCAAGCGGTGATCACGCGCTACCTGCGGCGGTTCGATGCCGATCGCGCAAACGAACAGGCGCTGCGTGACGCCATGCTCTCGCATCTCTACGACGTTACTGTCGACGTCGAAGGGCAACGAATGAACCGCGCGCGTACCCGCGCGCTGATCGCGTCTCGCTCGGAAACCGAGCCGAATGCCGAACACCGCCGTTTTCTGGATGTCGCGGCGACAAGGCTGATCGGCGCGAACTGGACCAGCCAGACGCGCGACGATGTG
>LNFM01012422.1_pt1 | contig 11194 bp, 9 predicted proteins | sample 596031 | NCBI WGS metagenome assembly LNFM01 (sample SAMN04254537, study PRJNA301005) | activated carbon metagenome | isolation source: dual media filters at the Ann Arbor, Michigan drinking water treatment plant | place: USA: Ann Arbor | reverse complement strand
AAGCGCTTGACCTGATCGCCATGGAGCCTGGCGCGCTCCACGATTCCGGCGACATTCGGCGGCTTGCGGATGAAGGCGGCGTAGTCGGCGATGCAGGGTCTGTGGAGGCGCAAGGCCGCGATCTCGTCGATCGTGGCGCGCAGGGTCGGGTCGAGCTGCAGGGTCGCGAGGCTCTTGGGCGCCGAGGCGCCCGACTGGTAAGGGCTCATGGAATGATGCTCTTTTGTGATTGAGGTCGTCTGAGGTTCTCGGGGGTGTTTGTTCCCCTTCCTCACCACTCCTCTCGTCACCGCTTCCGCTCGGGCCTCCTGGGCTGCACCAGGGCCTCGCCCGGCTCCGTCTTCATCCCCTTGGCCGTCATCCCGCTCATGAAGCCGATCCGGCCCCGTCCTTCACGACCGAGCCGCAGCACGCCTTCGGCCTGGGTGAGGTCGGCGCGGGTGACGTGCCGGCGCCCTTCCGAACAAGCGAATCCAAAGGCGATGGGCCAGAGCCGCGACATCGCGCGGGGCGTCTGGGCGAGAACCTCTTCCAGCAGGGCGTCTGTCGGGGCAGCGAACAGCCCGCCCGTGGCGGCATTGGCCTCCTTGAAGAGCGAGCGCTGGATCGCGAGCATCTGGCCGGGCTCCAGCGTGATCTCGAACGCGATGAGCCGATCGACGATGGAGGCGGGCAGCGGCGAGAGATCGTTCGCCGTCGCGATCCAGATGATATGATCGGCACGCAGCGGCACCTCGATGAACTCGTCGGTGAAGCGGCTGGCGTTCTCCCGCTCGAGAAGGCTGTGCAGGACGTTGATCGGCGTCTCCGTCGGATTGATGGGACTGGCCTTCTCGATCTCGTCGATGACGATGACTGGGCTAGCGCAACTGGAGTCGAGCAGGAGCTGCGCGACCTTGCCGGGCGCCGAAGCTCGCCAGATCGGCGCAAGCCCTGAGAACCAGGTGCCCCGGTCGGTGACGAGGTTCATCGGGATGGTCAGCGTCGCAACGCCAAAGGCCTGCGAGAGGCGACGGGCGTAGTAGGTCTTGCCGACACCGGGGGCTCCCAGCAGCACGCAGGGGTCGAGACGAAGCGGCTGGCCCGCGGCCATCGCCAAGGTCGCGGCCCGCAGGATCCAGGCGGTCACGGCGGAGAACGGCGGGCAGATCAGGTCGAGCGCGGCGACGCGCGCGATCATCTCGGCGTCGGGGACGAGAAGGCTGCGCCAGGAGCCGCGGTCGTCCTCGTAGAGACGGGTCCAAAGCGCGCGCTGCCTCGCCTGGGCATGGCCCTCCTCGTCGCCGGTCGCGGTCATGATGCCGTCGCCGTGAAGGCGATGATCGACGTCATGATAGTCAAAGAGGTGGAGGCCGATCGGCTCAGGGAGCGGGACGGCGGGCACGTCGCGCGTCTTGCGCGCGCGTCTGGACTTGCTGGTCATCGGGGAGATCCGGGTTTGGCTTCGCGGGGGTCCTGCGGTCGCAGTTCCGTCTCTCCGTCCCGTCATGGATGAGGGCGCCGGCCTTGCGGCCGACGCCCTCTGTCGTCGTGGTCTTGTCGAAGCGATCAGGCCGGCGCCGTAGCCGGGACGCCCCCCACCGAGGCGGCCTCATCCGGCCCGAGCGCCTCGCGCCGCTCGACCAGCCATGCCCGGATTGCATCGAGAGCCAGCCGCGAGGTCGGCTCGACCGTCGCCGCTAGCTCGTCGCACCGCGCGAGCGCCTTGAGGATGGTCATCCACGGGACCTCGTCGGTGGTCGTGAGTCGATGGCGCAGCCAGTCCTGGCCGCGGCGCCGGGCGTCGGGCGAGAGGGTCTCCGGCGCGTGGAGAAACACCTGCCGGATCGCCAGCGAGCGAAGCCGTGGGTCCTGGATGTGCTGGGCGGCGAAGCTCGCCCGCATATCCCAGGGCAGATGGTGCCAGCGCTCGCAGGCCGCGGCATCGCCGTTGGAGACGAAGCCGCCGGAGTAGAGCTGCTCGTCGACCCAAGGCGAGGGGTCTCGGTCGGCGTATCGCCCCTCGAGCGCCAGCGCGAGCTGGCGGGTGAAGGTGGGATGATCCCACAGCGCCCGGGCCCGGGCGCTGTAGACCGACAGCGGCAGCGGCTCGGTCAGCGCATGCACCGCCTGATCCCAGCCGAACATCATAGGTTGGGCGTTCACCTTGACCGAACGGATCGGCGAGCGCCCCGAGCGGATCAGCGCGAGAAGCTCCGGCGCCTTCAGGTCGAGCAGCCCGGCCGGGTCCTCGCTGAGGTCGATGACGGTCCTGGCGTTCGGGTTCGTGGGAGACCCAATGAAAGGGGCGACCGGTACCAGCCGCGAGATTCCGCCGAGGATGACTGGCTCGTCGCCGGCCATCAGGCTGCTGGGCCCGCGCTTCGTCGCATTGGCCAACATCGTCGACACGGTGGTTGGGGCCCGGTCCAGCAGAAGCCGGAACAGGGCACGCGTCGCCAGAACGTCGGCGAGCGCGTCATGGGCGGCGTCCTCGCTAAGCCCTATGCCATTGGCCCTGCAGACCTCGCCCAGCTTCAGTACTGGCTTGCCGTCAGGACTGCGCGGCACCACGACCGCGTCAGGCTCGAGCATGCTCACGGCTCGCAGCATGATTAGCAAGTCCGCGCGGCCATGACCCGTCATCGAGCCCGCATAGGGCGGCAGGAGAGTCTGGAAGAAGGACTGACGGATGACTTCGTCGTCGAAGCGGAAGTTATTGTAGCCCACGACCATGCAGGGTTTGCTGTCGGACATCAGCTGGATGATCTCGCCCATCATCTCTATATGGCTGAGCGGCTGGTTCTCCAGCATCGTCGGCGTAATGCCGGTCACCAGCAGAGCCTCCGGGGATGGCACGATGTGGGCCGGCAGCCGGCGCCGCAGCGTCACCTCGCGCTGAATGCGGTTCTCGGCGTCTGTCTTGACGAACGCCGCCTGAAGGGGGACATCGAAGCGGTCCCGAAGCCCACTCGTTTCGATATCGTAGAAGAGGAAGCCCATCACGCCGACCTCACTGTGTCGGCCCAAAGGGCGCATCGAGGGGGATCAGCACGACCCTGGCTCGCTCGCCATCGGCCCTCATCGCCGCCTCGACCATGACTGCCGCGTTAGAACGCGCGACCTCTTCAGGCAGCTGAATGAGCGTCTCGAACACGTGCACCTTGAGCGCGAGGATCTCTCTCATCGAAGTCGGGTGTTCCGCGAGCAGGATCGCCATGCGTCGAGCGGCCATACGGGCGCCCTCCGCGAGCTGACGGCCACTGAGGCCCTGCGTGCCCTCGAAGCGCTCGGGTGCCGCCTCGATCAGCCTTGCATGAGCTGCAGAGGTCTCGAAGCGCAGGAACAGCTCGTCTGCGCTCAGCACCCCGCGATAGGCCCGCGCATAGAGCCCAAGCTCGTCGTCCTGCGGGCCGGAATCATGGCTCCGGCCGCCGTCATCTTTGGTCTTCATTTTGTTCGTCCATGGAGCGCGGACCCGAGGGCCCGCCCCTGGGGCTCTTTTTCTCGGGGGTGACCCTACTTGGGTTCCGCGAATTTCCTCTCCTCCTTCTCCGTCCACGGCTTCAGCGTGCCGCTGGTGATCCGGTCTCCATGCGTTGGAGACGAAGAAACCAATGTGTTCTGATCGTTGCACTCGCTAGGCCTACGGCCCGCATGCTCGCCAACCCCAGATCCGTAGAGCCCGATCCTGTGCCGCGATTGCTGACTTACGCCGACATTGTTTCCGTGATCAAAGCGGCGGAGGGCTGTCGCCGACGCTGCTGCCTTGCTGCTTGTGCTCCCATCGCCCTGACCATGTCATTGATCGAGCGGGCGAAGGGTTCTGGATATGGGCTTGCTGGATCACTGCCGGCGCGCGCCTTTCACGCCATGAGCGGGGGCTCGACGAAACGAGGAGGCAGAAGGCCGGGCTGAGCTCAGGGATGCGCCGATCGATCATACCGGTGCGGGCTGCCTGATACGCTCGCGATAGCTGTTTCGCGGCGCCAGAGGGGTCTGGCTGTTTTCGCTGATGCAGCGTGATGAGGTGTTGCGCGGCCAAGCCGCGCATCTTGCGCATAAGATTGAAGACCGTGCTGCTCTCCCGCAACCAGCGCAGGTTCATCGCGCCGTCACGGTGGATCATTCGATCCAGAGTTTCCATTCGCAAACCCAACCTAGACAGAACTCGCCGATCATCACCCGCAACTCGACCGCGCGGAACACGGCATTCGTAAACCGTCTGGCCACTATGCGATGCAACGGGTCAGTGTGTTCCGCTCGCACTGCAATGCTGCGCTGCAACAAAATTCACTGATTGCTTACCATGCATCTCAACGCAACGTCAGGAGTTCCCGAGTTAAGAACACTCATATTGAGGAGGAGACGCCGGTGATCTACGTCGCGATCAGCTATCTTGCGTGCTTTGCGATCTTCCTCGAACTCGCCGAGCGAGCGCCCGTTATCGATTAAGCTGGCGCCGCCGTATATCACGGACACCATCATGGCCATCGCCGCGGCTGGACGCATCCGTTCGGGAGCAGACAAATACTGTCGTTGGGGCACCGTGCGGAACATGTTCAGCCCCAGCCAGCGAAACAGGCGGCCCTTTCAGGCCGCCTGTTCGGTTTCAGGCGCGTTGCACCGGTTCTGGCTCACTCTGGCTGAGGGTTTGGGCGAGAGCAGGAGCTCGACCAATGACGGACTCAGTCGACGATCGGCACATTGTCCGAAAAGCCCTGGCCGACTGACTTGAAGCTGACGAAGATAGTGCGCGAAGCCGCGTTGACCGCATAGTCGTGGATGATGAACTCAGCGATTCGGACCAGCCGATCAGCGTCATCCGTCTTCGGGCGGAAAAAGTAGAACTCCTTCGCTTCACTGAAGCGCTTACTGCGTCCGAACCCGTATCCCGTCAGCCGCTTGAACTCGCACGGCTGACGACCGATCTCGTCGCAATGCGCTTGGCCGGCATGGGTGTCGAGCCACTCATTGAGCGTGGCATTGCGCATCCGGTGGTGCAGTCTCTCTTCGAATTCCTCGCACGACAGCCCGAGGGGCAAGCGGACTTCCAGGCAGCGTTCGCCGATGCGGACCGGCGATCCCGGGAGGGGCTTGCCATTCGGCAAAATGTGCTGCGCGATCCAATTATCGAAGCCAAGGTCGCTGCACAGATGTCCCTCTGCTGTCATTGTCATGCTGCCGTAATGATCCGCGTTGAGCTCGCGGAGCCGGCTGCGGATGTGCACCTGCGCCGTCACCGAGACCTTGTGGATCGCCGCGAAAAGGCGCCGCGCGACGCCCAGCAGTCCGGTCGCGACGATGGGGTTGCGGTGGTCTTCACCGCACGCGCCTGCGTAGATGAATACCAGCGTCCCGGGTTCATAACCGGCCTTAAACCGGGGATCGGTGAAAGCATCGGGGGCCAGCGGCAACAGGTCAACGCCGCCGATGCGGGGCCACTGCACGGACCACCACTTCGTCACGGCACCAGCGCTGCCCGGGGGCAGGAGAGGGGTGCCGGGGAGCTTGGTCGAGGGCGTCTTCGAGGGCGGGAGATCATTCGTCGTCATGTTGCAGGCTCTTCGTCAAAGGTTATCGGGGGTGAGACTGTGTTGGCCTCATGCTTTCCTCCTTTCAGCCCCTGAATCGGGACGCCGCACGATAGAGGGGGCGCCCATCCGCACGCCTCGACCACCGATTATGGGTTCAAGTTTGGGTTTTCCGCGATCCGATCGATTTGGCTTGCTGACCTCGGCCCTGCTGATCGTCACATTCCAACGGTTGCATCGTCTTCCGACAGGTGTGCGCATCTTCTATGTGCGCGAGTGGTGATTGCGGCGCCGTTCACCTCGGCTTGCCGATCGAGCTCGATCGCTCGGCGATTTAACCGCAGATATCGTCGAAATCAGGTTTGGCCTGTGACATGTTCTGTATGGTGGTCATTCGTGCAGATGATTTCATAGTTATCTCAGGCAGATATCAATTTTTTGCAATCAAGATTATTCTATGGATTGATGGATATTTAATACCGATGACCTCAAGGTGCCGCCACCATAGATCAATGGCCGGGATACCGTTGATGTTCGAACTTCTCACTTGTTACGTCTGAGATTGTATTATGGCCACGGATCTCGCATGGCGCTATGGGCAAGTTCTGTCGCAACTCGATGCGTTCAACTCGCAGGCGCCGGTCTGCCATCGTGCCAAGCTCGTGTCGCGGATATCGTTTGAGTATGTCGTTCGCAAACTCATCGATGACATGGGCGGCCTCGCCGGTGACGGACGATTCAACGCTGCCTGGATGACCTTCTGCCACGAAAATCTCTTGGCGGAGGAGCGGGTGGCACGCGCAGCGGAGGAAGACGCCTACGAACAGGGCCGCGCCGATGCCTTACGCTCATCCGCGCATGGCACGAGCTCCCCACTCCCTGGCCTGCCCTCATTTGGCGCCCGTTATCATCCGTCTCGACACAAGACGTCTGTCGTCCACACACTCATGGGCAATGGCCGGGACGTGGCTGACAGTACTGCCGATGTCGAACTCACACGGGAGGCAGTCCTTACGGGGGTGCACGTCGAGCGCTCAGTCGATCCCGATCGGTACAAGACCACGCGAGACTTCTATGAGGAGTATCTCGACAGTCATCGTACCCGCAACGGCGACAATCGCGCCGAGACCGAACTGGGGCCGATCGTCGAGTTTATGTTCGCTCTGATAGGCGATAAACGTCCCCACGACTATACGCGCGCGGATTTCACGCTGCTGAACAGCACAATCCCCCTTATCCCGATCAGCAGGGGCATACCCAAGGAGCACTGTGCGAGCCTGCACAAGAGATATCTGTATCGTGTAAACAACCCCGCATTGCCTCTGGAACTGGTGACAGGCACCACGATCAAGCGGAATTATCATTCGGGCCTTAATCGGTTCTTCGGGTGGATGCAGAAGATGCATCTGATCAAGAAGGTGCCCGTGCTCGATCTGGTTACGCCGCAGAACCGGTCGAGCTTGCCGCGCGACAGCTTCGACGATGCGGAGGTCTTGGCTCTGGTCTCGCTGCCGCTCTTTACCGGTTGCCGGAGCCAGGAGCGCTGTTGGTCTGCAGGTGTCCGTCGTCAGATGATTTGAGACTGTCTCGGCGTCTCAGGAACGGAGGCTCTGGCTCATCTGGGTTTGAGGTTATGCGGCCTGCAGCTGATGCTGCAAGCGTCTCTGTTGGATGGTCTGGCGCTTGATCCTTTCGCGTTCGGTGAGGATGGCCTGCCCGCGGCCGAAGTAGACATCGGCGGGCGTCAGGTTGCCGAGGCTCTCGTGGTAGCGGGCATGGTTGTAATGCTCGACGAAGGCCGCGACCTGCCGTTCGAGGTCACTGGGCAGATAGTAATTTTCGAGCAGGATGCGGTTCTTCAGGGTCTGGTGCCAGCGCTCGATCTTGCCCTGTGTCTGAGGGTGATAGGGCGCGCCGCGTACGTGCTGCATGCCCTTGCCGTCGAGCCAGGTTGCGAGGTCGGCCGAGATGTATGAGGCGCCGTTATCGCTCAAGAGCCTCGGCCGATGCGCGACCGTGATTTGGTTGAGCCCCGATGCCGCCAGAGCCAGATCGAGCGTGGCGGTGACGTCGTCGGCCCGCATCGTGGCGCAGAGCTTCCAGGCGACGATGAAGCGGGAGAAGTCGTCCAGCACGGTCGAGAGATAGTACCAGCCCCATCCGGTGATCTTCAGATAGGTGAAGTCGGTCTGCCAGAGCTGGTTGGGCGCCGTCGTCTTGTCCTTGAACTCGGACGCCGCCTTGATGACGATGTAGGCCGGGCTGGTGATCAGATCATGCGCTTTCAGGAGCCGATAGACCGATGCCTCCGAGACGAAGTAACTCTTCTCGTCGGTGAAGCGCACTGCCAGCTCGCGCGGGCTGAAATCCGTTTCGCGCAGCGCCAGCTCGACGATCTCGGCCCGGATCGGGTCGGGAAACCGGTTCCAGACACGATCCGGCCGCGAGCGATGATCGGCCAGCGCCTCGATCCCGCCGGTGAGAAAGCGATCGTACCAGCGATAGAACGTGGCGCGCGGGATGCCGAGCTTGTCCAGGGTGCGCCGCGCCGGCAGATGCGATCCCTCGACCAAGCGAATGATCTCGGCCTTCTCGGATGCGGGGTATCTCATGTGTCGTCTTCCCCATCCGCGAGCATGCTTTTTTTAAGCAGGCGGTTTTCCAGGGTCAGATCGGCCACGGCCTCCTTCAGCGCCTGCGCCTCCCGACGCAGTTCCTTCACCTCGTCGGAGGTCGCCGCACGCGCCGTGTCGCCGGCGAGCCGGCGCTTGCCGGCGTCGAGGAACTCCTTCGACCAGCCGTAATACATCGACGAAGCGATCCCCTCGCGCCGGCACAGCTCGGCGATGCTCTCCTCGCCGCGTACGCCTTCCAGCACGATGCGGATCTTCTCTTCGGCCGAGAACTGCCGCCGCGTCGCTCGGCGGATGTCCTTCACGACCTGCTCTGCCGGTGCTTTCTCCGGCCCGGATTTCTGTCTCATCTGCGCTCCTGAATGGCTGCGATGATCCAGAAATCCTCCCTTCCCGAAAACCCCTAAATGGTCTCAAGAGCGCTGACGGCAGACACTCGAGGCCGCGATCGGCACGGTCACGCCCGTCTGCCGTGCCTGCCGCACGATCAGCGCGCCGTCGGCATAGTAGGACACCAGGAAGAGCCCGTCGGGCTTGGCGTCGCGGACCCGCACCAGCGTCGAGCGAAAATCCTTCTCGTCGGGCTGATAGCCCTCGGCCGCCACCACTTCGGCGCCCAGTTCCTTGGCCTTGGCGGCGAAATGGTCCTTGCTGGTCCGGCCCCAGTCGGTGTTGAGGAACAGGATCGCGATACGCTTGAAGCCGACCTTGTTGACCACATAGGTCGCGTTCAGGGGCTGCTCGTCGGCCTGGCTGACCGAATTGCTCCAGATGAAATCGCCCGTCTTGGTGAAGTTGGGGTGCGAGTTGGTGAAGCCGAACTGGACGAGCCCGGCGCGCTGGTAGATCGGCGAAGCGGCCATCGAGGCCGGGCTCGCGAAATCGCCGAGCTGGGCGACGATGCGCTTGTCGGCGACGAATTTCTGCGCCACCGCCACGGTCTGCTTCGGATCGCTCTGGGTGTCCTCGAAGATATAGCGCAGGGGGCGACCCTTGATGCCGCCCGAGCCATTGATCTGTTCGAGAGCGAGGTCGAAGCCCTGCTTCCACTGCGCCCCATACTGGGCATTGGGGCCCGTGAGAGGACCGCTGACGCCGAGATAGATCGGTTCGCCCGTCGGCTCTGCCGCGCGGCTCACGACAGCCGGTCCGAGGAGGATTGCGGCACTTGCCGATGCGAGAAGATGACGACGGGTGATCATGATGAAGGCTCGCATGAGGATCCGGGACAGCGGTCGCGGACCAGTGAATTCAAGACAACAGATGGTGCGCTGAGCCTTGCGCGGACGTCAATGAAACGTTCTTTTAAAAGAACTATGATCGCAGGGGTTTTCGGCTACGAAAGTCGCACACTTGAGAATGATCGACCTTTTAGCTCCTAAAAGTGACAGAACGGGCCTCCGGCATAGGCGGAATAAAAAGATTATTGACGGGCCATCCTCAAAACGTTTGTTTAGAAGAACGAATGTTTCTCGCGTCTTCGAAGGTGAAGCGGCGGCTGTTCCGGAGGCAATCCGCGGGAGTACCGCGCGACGGCGGTGGCGCAGTTTGAAGGCACGAGGAGGTGGGGCTTTGAACCTCCCAAGGCGGCAGGTGGTGATGCTGAATGGTCTAGGATCGGCGCTTGATAGCGGCCGGCGTCGGTGAGAGCGCCTCTCGCAAGGAGCGAGATCGAGCCTGCAGGCTCGGTCATCCACCGCGCGGCAGGCGACGGCGGAGCACCAATCCAAGATCAAATTGCACGAAGAGCTATTTTTGAAAGCTTTATCTAATGGGTCGGGGATCAGAGATGGATGCAATTGATCGTAAGATTTTGACCGTATTGCAGGCCGACTCCAACATCTCGATCGCCGAATTGGCCGATCGTGTCGGGTTGTCTCAGACGCCGTGTTGGAAGCGAATCCAAAAGCTCGAGCAGGCCGGCGTGATCCTCAAGCGTGTGGCGCTGGTTGCGCCTGAGAGGATTGGGCTGGGGCTGACGGTCTTTGTTCAGATCGAGACGGCTGACCATTCGGGTCCCTGGATCGAGAACTTTGCCCAAACGGTTTCCGCCATGCCGGAGGTGATGGAGCTATATCGAATGGCCGGTGACGTCGACTACATGCTGCGCGTCGTTGTTGCCGACATGGCCGCCTATGATGCGTTCTACAAGGTGTTGATCGAGACGATACCGCTGAAGAACGTCACCTCACGGTTCGCCATGGAGAGGATCAAGTCGACGACGGCGTATCGGGTCCCCGATCTGCCGAAGTCCTGATGTGAGCGCCTTGAGCCGCGCCGGCGACCACCGGGGCAGGCTTCGAAGCCCGCGTCGATCTCGCTCCCCCGACGGTGCTGAGCGCGCAGGGGCCACGACTGCCATCCGAGCGCTCTTCATCGGTTGAGGCCATGGCTTCGTCCTTGAGACTGCGCCTTGCGCGTCATGAGCGACGGCGTCGAGTTGACCGGCAATGGCAGTGGGGGCCTGTCTCGGTCGCTATCTCCTGCATTTCAAGTCAGATGAGGCCTGCTTTCGTCTGCCATTGGGCGCAGATGGCCGCTCCTGCCAAGTTTTCACACTTTACGGCAGGTGGCCTGGGTGGTACTCAATCGTTCGTTAAAACGAACGCTTCGGAGTTTCTATCATGTCGGCAAACCCGGGCGACGTCGCCGGCCTTCATCCCGAGACGCGTCTCGTCCATGCCGGCACGATGCGCTCGCAGTTCGGCGAGACCTCCGAGGCGTTGTTCCTGACGCAGGGCCATGTCTATGACAGCGCCGAGCAGGCCGAAGCGCGCTTCCTGAACAAGGACCCGGGCTTCCAGTACGCCCGCTTCTCGAACCCCACGGTCGCCATGCTGGAAGCCCGCATGGCCGCCTTCGAGGGCGCGGAGGCCTGCCGCGCCACGGCCACCGGCATGGCCGCCGTCACCGCCGCGATCATGGGCCAGGTGCGCCAGGGCGATCATGTCGTCGCGGCCCGGGCCCTGTTCGGCTCCTGCCGCTATGTCGTCGAGGAGCATCTGCCGCGCTATGGCGTGACCTCGACGCTGGTCGACGGCACGGACA
>LNFM01018513.1_pt1 | contig 11195 bp, 11 predicted proteins | sample 596031 | NCBI WGS metagenome assembly LNFM01 (sample SAMN04254537, study PRJNA301005) | activated carbon metagenome | isolation source: dual media filters at the Ann Arbor, Michigan drinking water treatment plant | place: USA: Ann Arbor | reverse complement strand
GTATCCCGGAGCATCCACGGAAATGAATAACAACGCTACGCCAGTGGTAGGTTCTCAGGCTATTAATCATACTTAAAATATAGTGACTGGATGAGTCGCCTTCGAGCCCATGGAAGAATATTACTAAAGGCGAATCGGCAGATCCGTCTGCCCAATCCACATCGATGAAATCACCATCATCAAGTTCCCAGCGTTCGCGCCGGTACATGAACAGTTGCGCAGGCTTATTGAAATAAGGATAAAGTGTTTGTATATTACCGCCGGGTAGCCAGGATGGTGCTGTATAACGTTCTGTGTATAAAGGAATGGTGCTTTCAGACATAGTTGCTGTTTTCACTGAGACATCCGGGTTATTCTTAGTATTCAATTGCGGGCACTAGTTTACCTTGCATAGATTCTAATATAAAAATGGCCAGCTTTTTTGCTGGCCACTTTAAGATTCCTAGAATTTACTCCATTGATCACTGTGATCACCGACAGCAATTTTACTTCTTTTATTTAAATGACTGTTGCTATTGTGAAGGTTGTTACTTTCCGTTGATCCGGTTCTTTTGTCAGCCAGTTGAGCCACGGCAGCTGACCGTTTTGCCGTATTGTGTGCCACATTGAATATGGAAATGGCGCCGACTAACTCATGTGCTTGCTGTTCCAGCGAGGCGGCGGCAGCGGCTGCCTGCTCTACCAATGCTGCATTTTGTTGTGTGACTTCATCCATTTGAGTTACTGCTTGATTGACCTGTTCGATACCAGTGCTTTGTTCCTTGGAGGCTGAAGTGATGTCTGACATGATTTCAGTCACATGTTTAATGGACCCGACGATTTCGTCCATTGTTTTACCTGCCCGATTAACTAATGCGGTCCCTTCATCAACCTTTTGTACAGAATCATCAATCAGAGTTTTAATTTCCTTGGCTGCTGTGGCGCTGCGTTGCGCTAGGTTACGAACTTCTGTTGCTACGACCGCAAATCCTCGGCCTTGCTCACCAGCGCGCGCCGCTTCTACGGCCGCATTGAGCGCCAGGATATTTGTTTGGAAGGCGATGCCATCAATGACATTAATGATGTCCGCGATCTTCTTTGAGCTTTCACTGATTGCCGACATCGTGGTAACAACTTCTTTCATCATGATTCCGCCTTTGGCGGTAATGTCGCTGGCTGTCAAGGCAAGTTGACTGGCACTCACGGAGTTATCCGTGTTCTGACGCACGGCTGAGGTTAATTCTTCCATGCTTGAGGCTGTTTCTTCTAGCGAAGAGGCTTGTTCCTCTGTGCGTTGTGATAAATCCAGATTGCCGGAAGCAATTTCACCGGTTGCCTGACGAACGGATCTCTCAGGTTGATTCCCGTCTGAATGAGTGCTTTTAATAATTCACCAAATTCATCACTGCGGTTAATGGAAAATTGATGCGTTAAATCTCCGGCAGCCAGTTTGTTTGCAATGTCAGTTGCTTGTGCGAGTGGAGACAGTGTATTTCGTATCATACTAAAAGCAAGATAGAACATCACAGCTACGCCGGTTACAGTTATTCCGGCAATCATGCTGCTCAGTGATGCGGGAATCTGATTTTGTGCAAGACCCCACCAGCCAATACCGCCGGCAGACAATAAGAATAAAGCGGGAATGGCCATAAAAAGAGCAATTCGTTTACTCATGGTCATTTTAAAAAGCGCAGAAAGTTTCCCAACCAGATCGGTACGCATCACCTGACCTTTCTCGATCTTCAGGTTAGGTGCTTTACCATCCAGGATCTTTCGATAAATCGGCGCAGCCTGCTCAATTGCTGTGCGAGGTGCTTTGGTGCGAACTGATAAATAACCGGTAATTTTCCCATTTTCCAGTAAGGGGGTTGCATTGGCATTGATCCAGTAGAAATCTCCATTCTTACGACGATTCTTAACCAATCCTGTCCAGGGTAAACCCTGTTTCAATGTGTTCCATAAATCCTCAAATGCTTCAGGAGGCATATCCGGATGACGCACAATATTATGCGCTTTGCCGATTAGTTCATCTTCGGAGAAGCCGCTGACTTCAATAAAGGTTGGGTTAATATAAGTGATTCTTCCCTTCGTATCGGTGGTTGATACGATTAACGTATCGTCGTTAATGGGATATTCTGTATTGGTAACCGGATGATTAACTCTCATCTTCTATCCTTTCATAATTTATCAAAATTGAAGCTGAGTTCTACGGCAGCCGATTAATGATTACTTTGTCAGTAACTTCCTATTTAGGAATAGGAAATACTACATTCAGTCATAAGAAATTATGAGCATAAATTGCAGGAACTATATTGTCGCAATTGTGCCGGATAGTTTTCTGTGTAAATTTCCAGTCAATATCAGCCCGGAATGGCCAGTACTCAAAAAATCAAATGGAAAAACAATCAGAATATTCCTATGGTTTTTAATATTTCAGATGGATATGATGGGAGTTACAATTTTTTTGTCATAGTGAACATCAGAACAGAGCTAGGTGATTATCAATGAAGGCATCCATGAGAAACAGGCGTATTACCGTGATTCTCGGTTAAAAGCGATATGAGCTTACAAAAAGAAGCCGGCTGGAATAAGAAATTTACCCCCGATAAGTTTTTGGATTCGGCACAAAATTCATTAAGTGATTCTCGCGGAAAGTCGAATCCAAGCAACATAGCGCACAAAACGCAGTTCATTTCCAACGCGGTGCTTGATAGAGGCAATCTTTCAAGTATGAATGAGAGTGAAGCGCACGAGAAATTGAATAAAATCGCATGGCTATATGAAATTTCCCGTGACATGCTGACTATTCGTTCTATTGATGATTTGTGTCAAAAAATTATTGAACAGATGGGATTAGCATGGCGCTGTTCGGGTGATGTTTTTCCTCTCATCGAAATAGATAATCAATGCTTTACATCCAATGAATTTGTGCATGCTTTAGAATATCAATTTTCGGCCCCAATCCTTGTTAAGGAAGAGATTCGCGGACAAGTCTGTATTTTTTATGAAGAAAGCAATCGAATACGATGGTCGCCAGATGAAGATGCTGTGTTTTTGCAAAATATAGCCAATGATCTCGGTCTATGGCTGGAACAAAAGCAGCTTGTTGATGGACAAACAGCTTCGTTGAGTGAAATTAGAATGATTGAAAGGGCGTTTGATGAGCATGCCATTTTAGCAATAACCAACAAACAGGGAAAAATAAAGTATGTTAATCAAAAGTTTTGCTCTGTTTCCCAATACTCAAGCGAAGAATTAATCGGGCAAGATCATAGGATTATTAACTCCGGTTATCATTCTAAAGAATTTATACGTAACTTATGGACTACCCTTGCGAAGGGTGAAACCTGGAAGGGAGAAATCAAGAATCGCGCTAAAGATGGTACTTATTACTGGGTTGATACCACAATTGTTCCATGTCTCGATCATGCCGAATACAAGCGATTGGAACAAAAAATGGAGGAGCAAGTCGCTGAATTAGCGCGTTCTAACGATGAGCTTGAGCAATTTGCGTATGTTGTTACGCATGACTTGCAGGAACCATTGCGTACGATTAGCAGCTTTGTACAGCTACTGAAGAAATACGCTAACAATCAATTGGATGAACGTGCAAATGACTTGATCTCGCACGTAGTGGCCGGTACAAGTCGCATGCAGATACTGATTGATGATCTGTTAACTTATGCACAAGTCAATGCGAATCAAACCCTGAAAGAAGTGGATTGTGAATGTTTGCTCAGCAATGTTCTGGCTGATTTGTCGGTCACGAGTAGCGAATGTAACGCGATAATCACTCGTGATAAGCTTCCCGTAGTTAGCGGTATTCCTTTCCAGCTTATTCAGTTATTTACTAATTTAATCAATAATGCATTTAAATTTCAAAGAGAGCAGCCACCACGAATTCATGTGGGTGTAGAAGAAAGTCCAGATCAATGGGTTTTTTCGGTGAGTGATAACGGAATTGGTATAGAGGCGCAATATTTAGAGCGGATTTTCCGGGTATTTCAACGGCTGCATAGTCGTAGAGAATATGCAGGTGCAGGCATCGGTTTAGCAATTTGTAAGAAAGTTGTCGAACATCACGGGGGGAGCATTTGGGTCAAATCAGAACCCAATGTAGGCTCCTCATTTTATTTTTCAATTCCAAAAATTAATTAAGTATTTGCAATGCGCTATAAAAATAATACTCATCCCAGCGTAATTCTGATGATAGATGATAACCCTACAGATGTTTTGTTGATTAAAGAGGCTTTTGCATTCTGTGAAGCGAATAGCGAAATCTATGCAGCAGAAGATGGTGTGTATGCATTAGAGTTTCTAAAGCGACAAGGACAGAATCTTCACGCGCCTCGTCCAGATCTCATCTTGCTGGATTTAAATATGCCGAGAAAAAATGGACTCGAGGTTTTAGCTGAATTGAAAGCAGACCCTGAATTCACTAGCATCCCTGTCATTGTCTACACCTCTTCTGTGACTAAGGAAGATATCAAAGCTGCCTATAATAGTCATGCGAATGGTTATATTAGAAAATCGGTGGATTTTGATGAATGTATAAAAACAGCAAGATCAATTAAAGATTTCTGGTTTTCTACTGCAATATTATATGAACCATAATCTGTCATGATCCCGAACAAGATTCATATTTTATTAATTGAAGATAATGAAACTGACGCAATACTTGTGCAAAGTGACTTACAACAAGCGATGGGTGATCAGATTTCTGTGGTTCATACGGAACGATTAGATTCTGCGCTGCAATTAATTCAACAGCAGTCATTTGATCTCATCTTGTCGGATCTTACGCTACCCGATAGCGATGGAATTACAACGATTAATCGATTGCGTGAAAGCGCTGCCGATATACCTATCGCAGTGTTATCTTTCAGGGATGATGAAAAACTTGCAATCAAAGCGATTAAAGCCGGTGCGCAGGATTATCTCGTTAAGGGAAGTCTGACTGAGGGTGTTCTGGCACGGGTTATTCGCTATTCAATCGAAAGAAAGCGCATCGAAGAAAGTAACCGGAAAGCACAAAAACGGTTTCAGACCATCTTTGAAAAAGCACCGCTGGGCATTGCGTTGATTAATTTGTCAACGGGAAAATATTACGATGTAAATCCGAAGTATGCATTCATAGCCGGAAGGTGTGTGGATGAGCTTATTGGTGTCAATCAGTCGGATATTCTTCATCCGGATGATGTATTCTCCTACCTGAGTGATATCGAGAAATTCATAAATGATCAGTCGTATGATTGCAAGCTAGCCAAAAGAGTCTTGCGCCCGGATATGTCCATTATCTGGATTGAAATCTCTATCGTGCCATTTGAGATCATGGGTAATGGGGAAGTATGCCATTTATGCATGATTGAAGACATTACGGAAAGTAAGCGGATGATCGAGAGTCTCCGCCAATTAACGACACATTTGCAGGATGTCAGGGAAGAGGAAAGAACCCGGATTGGCCGAGAAATACATGATGTTCTAGGTGGAACCTTAACTGTTCTGAAAATGGATTTGGATTGGCTCTCAAAGAAAATAAGTGCGGATCCAATGCATGAACGGATCAGATCGCTTTATCAGCTAACAGGCGAAGCCATCGAAACAGCACGAAGGGTTTCAATAAATTTGCGTCCCAATGTACTGGACAATTTAGGATTGTACGGTGCGATCGAATGGCAAATACGCGAATTTGAGCAACGCACCAATATTAGATGCAAATTAGAATCAACGATATCAAATTTATCTTTGAGTAATAAGCACTTTGAAACCAGTATTTTTAGAGTGATTCAGGAGGTGTTTATTAATATAGTGCGGCACTCACAAGCTAGCCGGGTCGATATTGAGCTCTCTGAAGATGATGATGACATTTTGATTATTATTAAAGATAATGGTGTCGGGATAACCGAATCAAACATGCTGAATCCTGAGTCTTTCGGAATAATCGGCATGAATGAGCGGATGCAGCAAATCGGCGGTAAGCTGGAGATATCCGGGGTACCTACTCAGGGTAGTGTCGTCACACTCAAGATACCGCTTACCATAGCAACAACAAATGTTGGGGATTAATCAATGATTAAAGTTCTGATTGCAGATGATCATGCTTTATTTCGTGACGGACTTAAACGAATTATTAATGAAACAGACGATATCGATGTGGTTGGGGAGGCCATTGATGGGAAGGATATTTTAAAGAAGGCGAAGGAGTGCGACTGGGATGTTGTGCTGTTGGATATTAATTTGCCCGATAGCAATGGGCTGGATATTCTGAAAAGAATATTATCAACGAATGCTGCTTCTTGTGTTCTGGTTTTAAGCATGTACCCGGAAGATGAATATGCGATTCGGGCAATTCGTTCTGGAGCATCTGGGTATTTGACGAAAGACAGTCCAACCGATCAGCTGATTAGTGTGATTCGCCGGCTCGCTAAGGGCGGAAAGTATGTCAATCCTGAGCTGGCAGAGAAGCTCTTCTTTAATCCTATTCCAGATGCTGAGAAACTGGCTCACACAACATTCTCAGACCGGGAGTTCTATGTTTTTAGACTTATAGTTGGCGGGGAATCTTTAACATCCATCGCCAATAAGTTGTCACTCAGTGTTAAAACAGTCAGTACGTATCGAACGCGAATTCTAGAAAAAATGAAGATGAAGAATAATGCACAATTGGTCCGGTATGCGATTCAACACCAGCTGGTTGAATAAGATTGTATGCGATGGCTGCATTAAATTTGTGGGGAAAACGACTGTAATATTACTTGTTTGAGTATAGCTAGTTTTCCATGAAAAAAATGTTCCGCGCCGGGTATAAAAACAACGGGCTGTGATGTTGGTGTTGCCCAAGCCAAGACTTCAGCAGGGAGTACGATATCATCTTGATCACCCTGAATAATCAAAGCATACTTCGTTGCTTCCGGAACGGCTGGTGCATTTAAGTTAACAACCGATGGCGCAACCAGAATGAGAAATTCTGGAATCAGTCGCCCAGCAGCATGCAACTGGATTGCGCCGCCAAATGAGAAGCCTGCCAGGAGTAACGGCAGATCCGCTGAATGCGCATTGAATTGATCGCGGACTGTTTGCGTGACAGCCATTACATCTTCTATCTCACCGATGCCACGATCAAAAGCGCCTTCGCTTTTGCCCACGCCACGAAAATTAAATTTGGCTGTGATAAATCCAAGCGCTAACAAGGTGGTAAATAAGGTCTGAACAACCTTGTTATCCATTGTTCCGCCGTGTAACGGATGCGGATGTGCGAGGATGGCAATCCCTTTCGGAACGGATTCCGGTTCCCCTAGCATGACTTCGAGTTTCCCAGCAGGGCCATCAATGAAAAATTTTTGCGTAATAGTGGACAAGTTTTTACCTAAAAAGCTGATCAAATTTTCAGGCGTTCAACGATGTTGCCTTTAATCAGGTGCTCATCGATGATTTCGTCGATGTCGTCTTTGTCGATATAGGTATACCAGGTTTCGTCGGGATAAATGACGATGACCGGACCTTCCTCGCAGCGATCCAAACAACCGGCATTATTGATACGGATTTTTTTCTCACTGTTTAGCTTTAACGATTTAATTCGCTGCTTAGCATAATCGCGCATTTCTTGGGCGCAGAAATTGTTACAGCATTTGGCGCCACCTTCGCGTTGATTGGTGCAGAAAAAGACATGATATTGATAGTAGCTCATAGGTGTTCTATAAAGAAATGGATAAATGGTTAGTTTAGCGTAATTTGATCTCAGTCCAAATGCGGCTGAGTATCCGGCGTTGTTTATGATTCAGATCCGTAATCATTTCCAGACTCGATAACGACTCCTCATCAGGAAATATCACTTTATTTTGCAGTAATTCAGGCCGGATGAATGGCTTGGCATCGATGTTGGGATTGCCTGATCCAATCAAGTTGGTCAGCTTAGCGGAATTCTTGCCATCCAGCATAAAATTAATAAACTGATGCGCAAGGCTCGGATGCTTTCCACTTTGATGTAACACCATGCTGTCCAATGACATCACCGCACCCTGAAGAGAAAACGTACACTTTATCAAAGTTTACTAACGTACTGAATGTATAAATTCAATGCGGACAAAAGTAGGCAATCTATTTTCTGCTAACAAGCCCCAGATCATTAAAAATAACAGGATTAGGCCATGAATACCGGCAGCCGATAATTGGCCGGCGGTTGGCTTATGTTGTTTATCGCACAGACAACTTGCGTATGAAAGGTTAAACATATAATTATTTACGGTATATTTAAGAAGTAAAGGGTTGAAATCTTAGGTTGCCGTTGTGCTAGCACAGGATATTGCCGATCGTTTAACACTCTTCATTAAACAAGCTATGTGCAATCCAGAAGATACCTTGCAAACTGTTCCTTCGATGCCAGCGCAGACACCTACCTCCAAATCGATGAGCGATCTTGCTCTGAAAGCATTACGGGTATCAGAAAGCCGCTACCGCCGGCTGTTTGAATCCGCTCGCGATGGGATTCTGCTTCTCAATGCCGATACTGGGCAGATTGAAGATGTTAACCCTTATTTGATCGAGATGTTGGGTTATACGCATGCGGAGTTCCTAGGAAAAAAGTTGTGGGAAGTTGGTACGTTCACGGACATCGATGAAAGCCAAAAAATGTTTTCTAAGATACAAGCAGAAGGTTATGTCCGTTACGAAGATCTTCCGCTTAGGACAAAAGCAGGTGCATTAATAGCGGTTGAGTTTGTCAGTAATAGTTACAGCTGTGAAGGGACGAACGTCATTCAGTGCAACATCCGCAACATCACTGAGAGAAAGAAGACGGACGAAAGGATCAAAGAGTTGGCGTTTTTTGACCAACTCACTGGCCTGCCCAATCGGCTACTCTTGCAGGATCGGCTGAAGCAGGCTATGGTCGCCAGCTCACGCAGCGGTATATTTTGCGCGCTGTTGTTCATGGATATGGATAATTTCAAGAATCTTAACGACACCCTGGGTCATGACAAGGGCGATGCGCTGCTCAAACAAATCGGGCAGCGTCTGACTTTGTGTGTGCGTGAAGGCGACACCGTTGCCCGATTGGGCGGCGATGAATTCGTAGTCGTGCTTGCCGGATTGAATGCAGATAAAGCGGAGGCGGCTAAGGGCGTCAAAACCGTTGTCAGAAAGATGAGCGTCGCGCTTAACCAACCATACCAAATTGGCGGTGCGTTGCATAACAGCACGGCAAGCATGGGTGTAACGCTTTTTAAGGATGATCTGATTAACAGTGATGATCTGATGAAGCAGGCTGATCTTGCCATGTACAAATCCAAGGAAGCCGGGCGCAATACACTGCGTTTTTTTGATCCGAACATGGAGTTGGCCGTCATGAAGCGTGCGGGGATGGAGAACGATTTGCGGCGAGCTATCGACGAGAAGCAGTTTGCACTTCACTACCAGGCTCAGATAGCAGGCGACAACCGCATTACGGGGGCTGAAGTCCTATTGCGCTGGCAGCATCCGCAGCGCGGCATGGTACCTCCCGCCGAATTCATTTCATTGGCCGAAGAAACCGGGCTGATCCAGCTTCTGGGAAAATGGGTTCTGGAAACTGCTTGCGCTCGTTTGGTTGTCTGGGCCGACCAGCTTGAGATGGCGGATCTCACGATTGCGGTGAATGTCAGTGCGAACCAATTTCGCCAACCTGACTTCGTCGATCAAATATTAAAAATACTGAAGAACACGGGCGCCGATCCCCGTCGACTAAAGCTTGAGCTGACAGAGAGCCTGCTGATAGCTGATGTTGAGGACACAGTCGAAAAAATGTTCGCATTGAAGTCAAAGGGGATATGTTTTTCACTGGATGATTTCGGGACAGGATACTCATCCTTGTCGTACTTGAAACGTTTGCCGCTGGATCAGTTGAAGATTGATCGGTCGTTTGTACGCGACATACTCACCGATCCCAACGACGCCGCGATTGCCAGGACTATCGTGGCTCTGGGTCAGAGCCTTGGATTGGGAGTAATCGCAGAAGGTGTCGAAACAGAAGCGCAACGGAATTTTTTGGCCGTCTCGGGTTGTCATGCTTATCAGGGTTATTTTTTCAGCCAACCTTTACCTGTTGAGGGTTTCGAAAAGATTGCGCAAGGCGTCTGAACATCGGCCTAAAAATTCCTGATCAGATCTTAATAAGTTATGTGCGGTAACAGACAGACATAATTCCGGCAATAAATTATGCTGCTCTGTAGATTATAGATCTGTATTGAGAAGGAGAATCGAATGAAAACCTTAAAATTGTTTGCAGTAGTAGTGATGATCGCGGGAACGAGCGGTTGTTTATCGTTTGGTTCTGGAACGCCTGGTCCACAAGGACCGCAAGGTAACCAAGGGCCATCTGGAACCAATGAAAAGATTATCGTAGTTCCAGAGAAAACCGACGCAAAGGTTATCGTGGTACCAGCGAAATCATACTAAGCAAGGGATTCTCGGGTGGTTAGCCGATGCGAAAAGCTAACGTTTGGTTTTGGGGCGTGTAACCTAAATGCTGCGGCACCAGCTTCCACCTGTAGATTGATAAACTTTCTTTGCATATTCTCGCGCAACTTTTCGTCAAGAGCACCCAATTGGTTCATCCAGTTAATGAGTGCCGCTGATTGATTAGTTCCCCGGGCAAATCTCCTCAATTGCTTTTGTCTGCTGGGTAATTCATGGGAGTATCGATTGGCGAATCGGGAAGCTCAACTTCTTTCGATGTCTCGGCGGCATTGGCTTTAATTTGTTCCGGTGTTTTACCCGGCATTTTTGTGAGAACTCGCTATTTTCGGTCATTTTCATATGCAGAAATAATGCATAGCTCAGGAAAACGGTATGAAACAGATATTTCTCCGGAGGAAAACCGGCGATGTCTTTACCATCGAGCAAAATTTTTTCGTCGTCGAGTGCGTAGAGACCCTCCAAAGATCGATTAATTATTTAGGGGCGTGCTACTTGAAGTAGATGACGAATCAGGGTCTTCTATTTTAGTATTCCGTTTTTCGTTACGGGCTATATTTCGTTTTAGATTTTCTGGGCCATTGATCATGGCGTCCAAGAAAACGGCACAATAGCTTTTATCGATAATTGCATTCTGATGCTTAATTTCCGGCAACATTAACGCATGGAGTTTCTGAAGATTATACCAAGGCACCGCAGGGTATACGTGATGCCCAATATGATAGTTAATATTGTTCCAGAACCATGAATGCATTGGATTGCTAATA
>LNFM01012421.1_pt1 | contig 11196 bp, 6 predicted proteins | sample 596031 | NCBI WGS metagenome assembly LNFM01 (sample SAMN04254537, study PRJNA301005) | activated carbon metagenome | isolation source: dual media filters at the Ann Arbor, Michigan drinking water treatment plant | place: USA: Ann Arbor | reverse complement strand
AGCTGACTGAGCGCCAGCGTCAGTTTCTGTTGAGCTTCAAACGCGGTGAGCCGGATTGGGCGCTCGTGAGTCTGGCGGGTGTCGCTGAGTTGCCAGCGGTCAAGTGGAAGTTGCAGAATGTTCGACTTATGAAGCCCGAGAAGCACGCGCAGGCACTCGAACGTCTGCGCCGTGTGTTGTACGGGTAATGCGAGGGCCCTGGGCTCGAGTCCCAGCCGGCTCACCATAAATCAAGAGGTTACGAAGCCCTCTCCCATCGTGCATAGCCGCCAGCGGCCCAAATTTCCCGTTTTATCGTCTCACAAGCCACCTAGGTTCCCATGAAAAGTGGGACGGAGTAAGACCATTTTAGGTTTCCTCCTCACTCGCAAGTTGGGGTGATTTCTCGCGGGGAAAGGGGTATTCTGCGCGGGCATTAAGCGCGCGGGGTATTTGTACGTGGCGGGACTCGACAAGAAATCGCTGAGCGAACGCGACATCTGCACCAAGTTCATCACGCCGGCGGTGAAGCTGGCGGGATGGGATGAGCTGTCGCAGATTCGCGAAGAGGTCGGCTTTACTAAAGGTCGAATTATCGTCCGTGGCAAACTCGTCACCCGAGGAAAAGCCAAGCGCGCCGACTACATTCTCTACTACAAGCCGAACCTCCCCATCGCCCTTATTGAGGCGAAAGACAACAGCTATCCCGTCGGCGGCGGGATGCAGCAGGGGCTGGAGTACGCCGCGACACTCGATATCCCTTTTGTCTTTTCATCCAACGGCGATGGCTTTGTCTTTCACGACCGAACAGGCCAGAGCGACAAGCGGGAAGCCGAACTTTCGCTGAATGTCTTCCCGACACCCGAAGCTCTCTGGAGAAAATACCGTGCCTGGAAGGGCTTGGCACCGGCTCAGGAAGAGATCGTTCTCCAGAACTATCACGACGACGCGAGCGGCAAGGAGCCGCGCTACTACCAGCGCATCGCCATCAACAAGACCATCGAAGCCATCGCGAAAGGCCAGAATCGCCTGCTCCTCGTCATGGCCACCGGCACAGGTAAAACCTACACAGCTTTTCAAATCATCTGGCGTCTCTGGAAAGCCCAGCGCAAGAAACGCATCCTCTACCTGGCTGATCGTAATGTGTTGATCGATCAAACCATGGTCAACGACTTCCGTCCATTCGGGAAGACGATGGCCAAGCTCAGCACCGGATCCAAGACCATCGAGCGTGAGGACGGCAACACCGTCGATCTCCCACTGGCCGTGGACAAGAAGCATCGGCGGATCGACACCTCCTACGAGATCTACCTCGGGCTCTATCAAGCCATCACCGGACCGGAGGACAGCCAAAAACTGTACCGGGAACTCTCCCGGGACTTCTTTGACCTCATCGTGATCGACGAATGCCACCGCGGCAGCGCCGCGGCGGACTCAGCCTGGCGGGAGATTCTTGACCACTTCTCCAGCGCCACCCAGATCGGTCTGACTGCGACGCCCAAGGAAACCGAGTACGTCTCCAACATCCACTACTTCGGCAAGCCGGTGTACAGCTATTCGTTAAAGGAAGGGATTCGTGACGGATTCCTCGCTCCCTACAAAGTGGTGAAGGTTCATTTGGATGTAGATGTGGAAGGCTATCGCCCGTCCAAGGGAGAGATCGATAAATACGGCCAAGAGATCGAAGACCGCATCTATAACCAGAAGGACTACGACCGGAACCTGGTGATCGACGAGCGGACCAAGCGCGTAGCCCGCAAAGTGGCCGAGTTCTTAAAAGAGAGCGGAGATAGATTTCAGAAGACCATCGTCTTCTGTGTGGACGTGGAGCATGCCGCCCGGATGCGTCAGGCCCTGATTAACGAGAACCATGATCTTGTCCAGCAGAACGACCGCTACGTCATGCGGATCACTGGCGACGATGCCGAAGGCTGTGCCCAGCTCGGCAACTTCATCGATCCGGAGGCCAAATACCCTGTAATCGTGACGACCTCACGGCTGCTTTCTACCGGCGTCGATGCCCAAACCTGCCGCCTGATCGTGCTTGACCGTGAGGTTGGTTCCATGACCGAGTTCAAGCAGATCGTCGGGCGCGGTACTCGCGTGCATGAGGACACGAAGAAGTACTATTTCACATTGATTGATTTCCGGAAGGCCACCAACCATTTCGCCGATCCCGACTTCGACGGTGAGCCGGTACAAATCTACGAGCCGGGCGAAGATGATCCGGTCGCACCGCCGGACGATGTGCTGCCACCGGCTGACGCGGAAGACCCCATCCCGCCGAAACCTGGGGAGGATGAGCGGGTTGTTGTTGACCCCGATAAGCCGGACATCACGATCCCGCCAGGCGGGACACAGCCGCGCAAATATTACATTCATGGCGATGAGGTCTGTGTCATTGCGGAGCGGATTGAGTATCTCGACGAATATGGCAAGCTGGTCACCGAAACCCTGCGCGACTACTCCAAGAAGACGCTCCAGAAGCGCTACGCCAGTCTCACCGCCTTTCTCAAGCAGTGGAACAGCACCGAGCGGAAACAGGCCATCATCGAGGAGTTGGAGCAAGAAGGGGTGTTGCTAGAACCCCTAGCCGACGAAGTGGGAAAGGATCTCGACCCTTTCGACCTCATCTGCCATGTAGCCTTCGATCAGCCGCCGTTGACCAGGCGAGAACGAGTAGAGAATATCCGCAAGAGAGATGTCTTTACCAAGTACGGCAAGCAAGCCCGCGCCGTGCTGGAAGCATTGCTGCAGAAGTACCAGGACGAAGGCGTGACGAGCCTGGATGATCCGCAGATCCTCAAGATTTCGCCGTTCGACACCATGGGCACGCCGATTGAGCTGCTCAAGACTTTCGGCGGACGGCCCGGCTTTGAACAGGCCGTCCACGAACTGCAATCTGCGCTATACCAGGGAGCTGCCTAGCATCGCACGTCATCTTCCGATACAAGAGGCTTTGTATGGACGCGAACGGTTTCCCTGAAGACAGGACGGATAGATGAGTTATTTCAAGACCTCATTGTCTCTGGTGCTAACCTTGGGGGTTCTTCTCCTGAGCGAACCAGTACAGAGCAATGGAAACATAAGCCAAGTGACTGAGAAGAATGGCTCGCCATTGGGGAGCACCAATAAGCAGCAAAGCCTAAAGCCGGAGAATCCCCTAACGCAAACTCAACATGGTTCACCTTCACCGAGTGAACCAATTGCACAATTAACTAAGCCAATCTCGCCAACCTCTCCCTCAGAGACCTCATCTAAATTGAACTGGGGAAGTGTTCCCGACTGGGGGCTCCTAATAATAGCCGTAATTACTGCTGGGCTCGCCTTGCGGAGCTTGAACATCATACGAATCCAAGCGGATGCTGGCACTGACGCGGCTAATGCTGCTCTTGCAACTGCGAAATCGCTCATCACGTCCGAACGTGCTTATGTGAAAATGTCCCACGTCGAACCAGGAGTAGTGATCAGAGAAAATGCAACAGTTCGTTTCTGTGAAGTGACCGTGAAAGTTGAAAATGGCGGACGAACTCCAGCCAAAGTTACCGACGCAAGGCTTACCGCTTGGGTTCGCAATTGGGAAGAGCCCTTGCCGCCAATCCCTGATATTCGTGAGCAGTCCGGCGATAGCGTTCCCAATGCCTTTTTGCTACCAGGAGATTACTTTTCCGTAACGAGAACTTTTCCTTTAGGCAAGATAGATAGTCCCAATCCCAGAACTGGAGATGTGCGACTCTGCATATTTGGGTTTATTGATTACGTTGACGCATTTGAGCAACGACATCGTGCTGGATATGCGCGACAATTTAGAGATGAGATAGGGAACAATCTCTTTTTTGTCGATCGGCCAGGATACAACTATGATCGTCAACGACAGCCGGGTGAGGGCAATGATTGGAATTAGCACTCTGAGAGAACATTTCTGGCTCAAATATTACAGGAACTTCTAAGTATGTCCGTTCGGAATACCGTCAAATCTATTCAAGACATCATGCGCCAGGACAGCGGCGTCGATGGCGATGCCCAGCGCATCTCCCAACTCTGCTGGATGTTCTTTCTGAAGATCATCGATGACCAGGATCTGGAACTCGAAGCGATGCAGAAAGACTATCGCTCGCCCATCCCGAAGAAATTCCAGTGGCGCACCTGGGCGGCCAATCCCGAGGGCGTCACCGGCGAACCGCTTATGGCCTTCGTCAACGATGAGCTTTTTCCTTCGCTGAAAGAGTTAACCGGTAAGGATGGACGCCGCCGTGTCGTGCGAGACGTGTTTGAAGACGCCTACAACTACATGAAGTCCGGCCAGCTCATGCGGCAGGTGATCAACAAGATCAACAGCATCGACTTTAACAACTTGACCGAGCGCCAGCACTTCGGCGACATCTACGAGCAGATCCTGAACGATCTCCAGAGCGCCGGCAACGCGGGCGAGTATTACACGCCGCGTGCTGTCACGGCTTTTATGGCGGATCGTATCGATCCACATCCTGGCGAGATTCTCTTCGACCCGGCTTGCGGCACCGGCGGCTTTCTCACCTGCGCCATTCGCCACATGCGTGAGCACTACGTAAAGAAACCAGCCGACGAGCAGAAGATGCAGGGGGGCCTGCGCGCCTGCGAGAAAAAACAGCTGCCGCATATGCTCTGCGTCACGAACATGCTCCTGCACGGCATCGACGATCCCTCCTTTGTCCGCCACGACAATACCTTGGCGAGGCCCTATATCAGCTATGGCCAGGCAGACCGGGTGGATATCGTCCTGACCAATCCGCCCTTCGGCGGGAGAGAAGAAGACGGGATCGAAAGCAACTTTCCCAAGCACTTTCAGACCCGCGAGACCGCCGATCTCTTCCTCGCCCTCATCGTCCGCCTGCTCAAACCAGGTGGCCGCGCTGCTGTGGTGCTGCCGGATGGCTCGCTGTTCGGTGAAGGCGTCAAGACGAGGCTCAAGGAACATCTGATGGAGGAGTGCAACCTCCATACGATTGTCCGTCTGCCCAATAGCGTGTTCAAACCCTACGCTTCCATCGGCACAAACCTTCTATTTTTTGAAAAGGGCGAGCCGACTAAGGAGATCTGGTTCTACGAGCATCGCATTCCCGATGGCCAGAAGGCTTACTCAATGACGAAGCCGATCCGCTTCGAGCATCTGAAGCCCTGTATCGACTGGTGGGGTGGAGCGAAGCGGAAAGGCCGCAAGGAAACTGAAGTCACCTGGAAGGTAACTGCCGACGGAGTGAAAGCCCGTGGCTATAACCTGGACTTCAAGAATCCCCACACCATCGCCGCCGACCACGGTGACCCTAAAGAGCTGCTGCAAAAAATTGAAGCCGCCGAAAAAGAAACCGCCAGTCTTCGAGACCAGCTCAAGGCCATTCTGGAGAAGGCTCTGCTGCGATGAATCCGTCGCAACTTCTCAGTCATTTTGACCGTATCAGTGAGGCGCCCGACGCTGTTCCGCGCCTGCGGCGTTTCATCCTTGAACTCGCTGTGCGAGGGAAGCTCGTTGACCAAGACCTAAAGGACGACCCCGCATCCTATCTGCTCATGCGTATTCAGGCTGAGAACCGTCAGATGGAAAACACCTTCCATCCTCTGGCGGAGGACGAGAAGCCGTTCACAATCCCACAATCGTGGGCGTGGATTCGGTTAGGAAATGCAGCCCATGTTGAAATGGGCCAGTCGCCTCCTTCCGAGAATTACAACCAATCTGGGGATGGAATCCCCTTCTACCAAGGGAAGACTGATTTTGGGCTGCGGCATCCTACACCAAGATATTGGTGTGACCTACCGTCAAAACTTGCCCAGAAGAACGACATTCTCATATCAGTGCGCGCTCCAGTAGGCCCAACAAATGTGGCCTCCGAGGAATGTTGCATTGGTCGTGGTCTTGCGGCACTGCGCCCTCATCATGGTGTCTACTTGGAGTTCCTTCTGTATTCACTGAAAGGTTTTGAGTCGGCGATTGCCGCGATGGGTTATGGCACTACCTTTGTGGCAATTACAAAGAAGCAGTTAGTGTCGTTTGCCGTCCCATTGCCACCTCTCGCTGAACAGCACCGCATCGTCAGCAAGGTGGATGAATTGATGGCGCTCTGTGATCGGTTGGAGGCAGCGCAGGCAGAGCGGGAGAGCCGGCGAGATCGGCTGGTGGCGTCGTCGTTGAATCGTTTGAACAATGGCGCAGACCTCGATGCCTTCCGCGACCACGCCCACTTCTACTTCAACCACCTCCCGCGCCTCACCACTCGATCAGAACACATCCAGCAACTCCGCCAAACTATCCTCAACCTCGCCGTCCGGGGGAAACTTGTTACGCAAGATCCTACCGACGAACCCGCTTCCGATCTACTCAAGCGCATTCAGGTAGGGAAAATGCCCGTCGCTAAGAATGGTGTCGTCAAAGAGCATGTCCATATGCCGTCAATGACACCCGAAGTGCTTCCGTTCAATATTCCGGTGGGCTGGACCTGGGTTCGGTTGCAGCAACTTCTGGAGCCGAAGCGGGATATTTCATACGGAGTCATCAAGCTTGGCGATGAGCCGAAGACTGGCGGCGTCTACACGCTGAGATGCAGCGATGTGAAGCCTCGGGCACTGAACCTTGCCAATGTTCGAAAGGTTGGTGAGGAAGTCGAACGCGACTATCTACGAACTCGCCTGGTTGGCGGAGAAATCCTGCTCAACATACGAGGCACACTTGGCGGAGTGGCATTGGTCCCTTCTGACCTCAAAGGATACAACGTTGCCAGAGAGGTGGCCGTCATCCCTATATATAGGGAGTTGTTCGGTGAATATCTGGTAAACGTGATGGCCTCGCCATATTTTGGGGAGGCCATTTTAGAGGGGTTGCGCGGCATCGCTTATAAGGGATTGAACCTCAAAACTCTTCGTCTATTTGGAATTCCGCTCCCACCCCTCGCCGAACAACAGCGCATCGTCGCCAAAGTGGATGAACTGATGGCCCTCTGTGATCGGCTGGAAGCCCAGCTCACCACCACCCACACCGAAATCCGCCGCCTCCTCGACGCCGTCCTCCACGAATCGCTTTGCAGAAGCAGGAATTGAAAGGATTATCTCCAATGGCTAACGGAAAGAAACCAAAGGAAATCATTTCAGCCACAACAGATGCCGGAACTACAATCAGCTTTCTCCGTGCTGCGAATGCTTCTGGAAACTGGCAAAAGGTACAAAGTGAGAGTCAGGCAACTGAAGGCATCGAAGGTCAAGGGAAAGCGGAGAAGGCAACGCCGACTTATCTCAGGGAACTAAATGATCATCTAAATTCCGTACTGACAACACCAAACCTCATTGTGCTCGCAGGGAGCGGAACTTCACGCGGCAAAGCTGGTGGACCATCGATGGAAGATCTCTGGGACAACGCTACAAAACTAGTAAACTTCGAGGATGTATCTAAAGTCGTGAGGCAACCTAGTTCCGATAAATGGATTGAGAACCTTCTCTCCCGGTGCCAATTGGCAAAGGAGTTTCTTGACGGCACCCCTTCAACGAAGGTTACAGATTTCCTATCAGCTGCTGAGACAATGATCTTGGAGGCCTGCACACAGTTTCTCCCGGATGCTGACCTTGAGGGGCATAAGACGTTTTTGCGGCGTATGGCTCGTCGTCGCTTGCGCACACCCCGCTTGAAGATTTTCACTACGAACTACGATCTCTGCTTTGAGAAAGCAGCAGGGGACTTGGGTATAGTCGTCATTGATGGGTTCTCATTTGCACTTCCGCGTCGCTTTGATCCACGGTTCTTCAATTACGATGTAGTTAAAAGGGCGAAGGGGAATGACGAATCGCATAATTTTGTTGAAGGAGTTGTCCACATACTCAAACTGCACGGCTCGGTGAATTGGGATGTCACGCAACAAGGAATCACTCAGAGTTCAACACCTACAACACCCTGCCTAATATTTCCAATGAGCACGAAATACGAGCAGTCTTACTCACAGCCTCACCTCGAATTGATGGCTCAGTTCCAATCCGCATTGCGTGAACCAAATACCTGTCTACTAACTATCGGATTCGGCTTTAATGACAACCATCTATCGGGACCAATCCTAGCAGCGGTAAGTTCGAACCCCTCATTCAAGTTGCTCGCAGTTGATCGGTCGGCAAAAGAGAAAAGCGAATCCTCCTCAGGAGCTTACCGCAAACTTCGAGAGTTGATCACTAGTGGCGAAGCGGATATCACGCTACTAAATGCCGAGTTTTCTCAGTTTGCAGAACTCATCCCTCAGCTCCACGCATTTTCGCCAGCTGAACAAATCGAGCGCTCGATCAAACAGATCGTAAAGGGGTCATAATCATGCGGGATAGCCCCGAAGGCATCTTCGACCTCAATCTTCAGCTAGGCGTAGTGTCTTCCGTCTCCGCCACTGATGTTCGAGCAAACCTCCATCACGCAGGTGCTACAAGCGGGAGCTTGCTCAATGGCAGTCGCTATGGCCTTGGGGAAGTTGGAGAATTTGTCTTGATAGAGTGTGAGCTTGTCGGACTACTTGGTCGGATCGTTGAGGTTAGGTTGCCAGAACGTGAACGTCGAGCAGTGGACACTGATACAGGCGCAGGGGTTACCGTCGATGCAGTAGCGACAGTCCAACTACTAGGCACTGTCGCACTTGAGAGTTTAGCCATTACGGCCGGCGTTTCCACATATCCTCGGTTAGGTGACCGCGTGTATTCTGCGCCCGGTAGGTTTCTGTCTTCAATCCCGATGCGAATGGAGCAAGGCAATACTCTCCCTAAAGTAGCCCTTGCCATTGGACGAATCAGCGGCACTGGTTCAGCAAGTATCCACATTACGCCGGAACGCTTGTTTGGGCGTCACTGTGCTGTGCTAGGAGCAACTGGGGGAGGTAAGAGTTACACTGTTTCCCGTTTAATTGAAGAGTGCCTTCGATACAAGTCTAAACTTATTCTGATTGATGCTACTGGGGAGTACCGAGGTTTCGAAGAGAACACGATCCATACTTACTTGGGAAATCCGACAGACGAACCAGCTCAATCCGCGAAATGCTCATTGCCACCTGAGAGCTTTACTGAAGGGGATTTCTTGGCTCTTTTTGAGCCCGCAGGAAAAACACAAGCACCGAAGCTACGATCTGCGATCAGGAGCCTCAAATTAATCCGTCTTTGTCCAAAGCTAGAAGTTTCCACAAAACCCGGACTATTAGTAAGAGCCAATAGACCGAGAGTAGAAATATTGACTGAGGAAACGAAACCAGAAATTTCTAAAGCCTTAGACGATCCCTCTACTCCATTCGACGTATTTTCGCTGGGGCGGCAACTGCAAGAGGAATGCGTAAGAGATTTTCCGAATCAATCTAACTGGGGACCTCTTGATGAGCAGGGATTTAGCTATTGCATGACATTAGTGACTCGCATTCAGAGCGTGCTGCATTCGAGTGCACTGGAATGTGTTTTTGGCAAATCACAAGGCTCACCCATTACCGATCAAATCGAACAATTTCTGAAGAGTAGCAAGCGGCTACTGCGCATATCCCTTGAGGGTGTCAACTTCGAATTCTCTGCCCGAGAGATCATCGTGAACACTTTGGGTCGATACATTCTCAAGAAAGCTAGAGCCGGACTTTTTCGCGAACAGCCGATAATCGTCCTGGTTGACGAAGCGCATAACTTTCTCGGTCGAAATCTCGGAGGAGAAGACTCTTCGTTGAGATTGGACTCGTTTGAGCTAATCGCAAAAGAAGGTCGTAAATATGGCATCAACCTATGCCTAGCAACACAACGCCCGCGCGATATTACGGAAGGTGTGTTGAGCCAGATGGGAACGCTAATCGTGCATCGCCTTTCCAACGATCAAGACCGCGAGGTGGTCGAGCGTGCATGCGGAGAAATAGATCGCTCGGCTGCTGCATTTCTCCCAAATCTCGAACCAGGTGAGGCTGCTATCGTTGGGGTAGATTTTCCTATACCTCTGACCATCCAAATTAATGAGCCATCGACTCCCCCATTGTCCTCAGGAGCTAAATATCAGAAACTTTGGGACAATTCGTAGTTCACCTCGCTAGGCAACATGGTGCTTACGATAAGTCCTTTTTCAATCCCGCGACGTCATTAATTGTGCCGGAGTTTAGGATGCGCTTCATCCACGCCTCAGATCTCCATATCGACAGCCCCCTGCGCGGCCTCGACCGCTATGAGGGGGCACCTGTCGAACGGTTGCGAACAGCCACTCGTAGTGCACTTGAACGGCTGGTCGACAAGGCTATTAGCGAGCGCGTTGATTTCGTTCTCTTTGCGGGAGACATCTACGACCGTGATTGGCAGGACTTTCACACGGGCTTATTCTTTCGCGAACAAATGGTTCGCCTAGGACGAGCGAACATCCGTGTGTTTATCGTCCAGGGCAATCATGATGCGCAGGGTGTCATCACCAAGCAGTTGGTCTTGCCGGCCAATGTGACGGTGTTTTCCAGCCGTAGCGCCCAGACGTTCATGATTGATGAGCTGTCGGTGGCAATCCATGGGCGCAGTTTTCCAGAACGAGCGGTCGATGAAGACCTTGTCCCTTCCTATCCTGCTCCTGTGCCTGGCTTCTTCAACATCGGGATGCTGCACACCAGCCTGACCGGTCGCGCTGGGCATGATACCTACGCCCCGACCGATCTCCCTACCATGGTCGCCAAAGGCTACGATTATTGGGCGCTGGGACATGTCCATGCACGGGAGGTGATCTGCGAACAGCCTAGGATCGTGTTCCCTGGGAATCTTCAGGGGCGGCATGCGAATGAAACTGGAGCGAAGGGTTGTGAGTTGGTTACGGTAGAAACCGGAAGGATCGATGCGGAATTCATCGCGTTGGATGTCGTGCGTTGGAACCAGGTGTGTCTCTCGTTCACTGGGGTAGATCAGCTTGAGGCCCTGAGTGGCGTGTTTCGTAACACGATGGAGCCACTACTCATCGGAACAACCGATCGGCTGCATGCTGTCCGTGTCACGTTAACGGGATCGACAGCCTTGCACCGAATAGAGGCCACCCAGCCGGGCACCCTGGCTGCTGCCCTACGGGCTGCCGTTCAAGATGTGAGCGAAGCAGAGATCTGGATCGAGCAGGTGCGCCTTGAGCTGTCCACACCACTCGATCGTGTTCAGGCCGCGTTACGTCAGGATGCCGTGGGCGAACTGGTGCGCCTCGTTGATTCAATTGCAGCAGATCCTGCGGAACTGATGCGAAGGGCTCAG
>LNFM01012420.1_pt1 | contig 11198 bp, 10 predicted proteins | sample 596031 | NCBI WGS metagenome assembly LNFM01 (sample SAMN04254537, study PRJNA301005) | activated carbon metagenome | isolation source: dual media filters at the Ann Arbor, Michigan drinking water treatment plant | place: USA: Ann Arbor | reverse complement strand
ACGAGCGCGATCCTGTCGCGTGCGGACTTCGGATTCGCACTCGCGCTGTTCGGTCTGCTCGTGTTCGCGCGGTGGTCGCCGGTGATGGTCGCGGTGGTCGCCGCGCTCGCAGGCTGGGCGTTGGCGTTCTGAACGTTACGCGGCTGCTTCCGAGCGCTGCCGCACCTGCTCGAGGATCGGCGCATCGTTCGCGAGCAGATGCGTCTCCCCGTTCTCGATCATGAAATAGCGAAACGCCTCCGCTGCCGGTGACAGCAGCTTCGCCTGCAGGCTCACGATGTTCCACGTGCGCATCACCGGCATGTCGTCGACGTCCAGCACGCCCATCAAGCCGCTGCGCACTTCGAGCCCAACGGTGTGCAACGAGAGGAACGACAGCCCCATGCCGGCCATCACCGCCTGCTTGATGGTTTCGTTGCTCGACATGTCCATGGTGATCTGCGGTTCGAAGCGGCGCTCGCCGAAGAACTGCTCCATCGCCGCGCGGGTGCCGGAACCCCGTTCGCGCACGATGAAGGAATAGCCCCGCAGCGCATTGACATCCACCGGCCCGGCCTGGAGCAGCCGATGTCCGCCCGGGCACACGATCACGAACGGGTGCGCGGCGAACACTTCGGCCCGGGTCGCGAGCCCCTTGGGCGGGCGGCCCATGATCGAGAGATCGGCCTCGCCGGCTTCCAGCAGGGCGACCAGTTGTTCGCGGTTGCTCGCCACTCGCAGGCGCACCTCGATACCGGGATGCTCTTCGTGGAAGCGGGCCAGCATCTGCGGCACGAAGTACTCGGCGGTGCTGACGATGCCGATGGTCAGCAGGCCGCGCTCCAGCTTCCGGAACCGGGCCATGGCGTCCTCGGTTTCCTTCAAGGTGACGAGGAGTTTGCGGGCGTGGACCAGGAAGTACTCGCCCGCGGTGGACAAGGCGATCTTGCGCCCCTCGCGATCGAACAGGGGAAACCCCACCTGCGTCTCGATCTCCTTGATCTGCATGGAAATTGCCGGCGGCGTGAGGTGCAGGACCGCAGCCGCACGGGCCATGCTGCCCTGTTGGGCGACCTCCATGAAGACCCGGAGCTGCCGGAACGTGACGTTCATCGATCAGTTTTTATTTAACTATCACGGAAGAAAGTCTGACTGTTTCTTATCTGATCGCGAAATTACAGTCGGGGCCAGTCGTCGTCAATCGCGATCCACTGCCCCAAGGAGACCCCGTGAATCAGACCGTGGAAGCCGGCATTCTCAAGAACGCCACCGATATCACTGGCCAGGACGCCAAGAAGCGCTACAGCGCCGGCGTGCTGAAGTATCGGGAAATGGGCTACTGGCAGCCTGACTACCAGCCCAAGGACACTGACCTCATCTGTCTGTTCCGGATCACGCCGCAGGACGGGGTGGACCCGGTCGAAGCGGCGGCAGCCGTGGCCGGCGAATCGAGCACGGCCACCTGGACAGTCGTATGGACCGACCGGCTGACAGCCTGCGACAGCTACCGCGCCAAGGCCTACAAGGTGGAGGCGGTACCCGGTAATCCGGGGCAAGTGTTCGCATGGATCGCCTACGACCTCATCCTCTTCGAGGAAGGCTCGATCGCCAACCTCACCGCCAGCGTCATCGGCAACGTGTTCGGCTTCAAACCGCTGAAGGCGCTGCGCCTGGAGGACATGCGCATTCCGGTCGCCTACGTGAAGACGTTCAAGGGGCCGCCCACCGGCTTCATCGTCGAGCGCGAGCGCCTGGACAAATTCGGCCGCCCGCTGCTCGGGGCCACCACCAAGCCCAAGCTCGGACTGTCCGGCCGCAACTACGGCCGCGTGATCTACGAAGGCCTGAAGGGTGGCCTCGACTTCATGAAGGATGACGAGAACATCAACTCGCAGCCCTTCATGCACTGGCGCGACCGCTTTCTGTACGTAATGGACGCGGTGAACAAGGCCAGTGCCGCGACCGGCGAGGTGAAGGGCAGCTACCTCAACGTGACCGCGGCCACCATGGAGGACATGTACGAACGCGCCGACTTCGCGAAGCAACTCGGCAGCGTCATCATCATGATCGACCTCGTGATCGGCTACACCGCCATCCAGAGCATCAGCAACTGGGCGCGCAAGAACGACATGATCCTGCACCTGCACCGCGCGGGCCACGGCACCTACACGCGGCAGAAGACGCACGGCGTCTCGTTCCGAGTCATCGCGAAATGGATGCGCCTGGCTGGGGTGGATCACATCCACGCCGGCACCATCGTCGGCAAGCTCGAAGGTGACCCGCTCACGACCCAGGGCTACTACAACGTCTGCCGCGACTCGCATACGCGGCAGGACCTGCCGCGCGGCATTTACTTCGACCAGGACTGGGCCGACCTCAAGAAGGTGCTCCCGGTGGCCTCCGGCGGCATTCACGCCGGCCAGATGCACCAGTTGCTCGACTATCTCGGTGACGACGTCGTGCTGCAATTCGGCGGCGGCACCATTGGTCACCCGGCCGGCATCCAGGCCGGCGCCGTGGCCAACCGCGTCGCGCTCGAATGCATGGTGAAGGCACGCAACGAAGGCCGCGACATCGTGAACGAAGGTCCCGCGATTCTCGCGAAGGCGGCGCAGTTCTGCACGCCGCTCAAGCAGGCCCTCGACGTATGGAAGGACGTGACCTTCAACTACGCCTCCACCGACACCAGCGACTACGCCGTCACCCCGGCGGTTGCCTGAAGGAGAATCGCACCATGATGACCAATCCCGCCGGCCGCATCACCCAGGGCCAGTTCAGCTTCCTCCCCGATTTGACCGACGCCGAGATCACGCTGCAGATCGAGTACGGGCTCAAGAAGGGCTACGCCTGGAGCGTCGAGTACACCGACGATCCGCATCCGCGCAACACCTACTGGGAAATGTTCGGCATGCCCATGTTCGACCTGAAGGACGCTGCCGGCGTCATGATGGAAGTGCAGAACTGCCGCAAGACCTTTCCGAACCACTACATCCGCATGATCGCCTTCGATTCCACTCGCGGCGTGGAGTCCATCGGGATGAGCTTCATCGTGAACCGGCCGAAGAACGAACCGGGCTTCCGGATCGATCGTCAGGAAGTCGATGGCCGGGCGATGCGCTACACCGTGCACGGTTATGCGGCCGAGTCCCCCGAAGGACAGCGCTACGGCAGCTAGCTGCCGCCTTTGAGGGAGGGGTGCCGATGAGCCAGCCGATGTACGCGATACCGGGGTCGGTGACGCCGGCCGGCGCGCAGGCGGAAGCCGCGCCGGCCGCGGGCACGGCGCGCACCGTTGCCGAGGTGCTGGCACAGAGCCAGGTCGAGGCGGTGATGAACGAGCTCGATCGCGAGCTGGTGGGTCTGGCTCCCATCAAGCAGCGCATCCGCGACATCGCTGCACTGTTGGTCATCGACAAACTGCGGTTGAACCAGGGGCTGGCGGCGCAGAGCCCCTCGCTTCACATGAGCTTCACCGGCAACCCCGGCACCGGCAAGACCACGGTGGCGATGCGCATGGCGGAGATCCTTCACCGCCTGGGTTATGTACGCAAAGGCCATCTCGTCGCTGTGACGCGGGACGATCTGGTGGGTCAGTACATCGGCCACACCGCGCCGAAGACGAAGGAAGTGCTGAAGAAGGCGATGGGCGGCGTGCTGTTCATCGACGAGGCGTACTACCTGTACCGCCCCGAGAACGAACGCGATTACGGGCAGGAAGCCATCGAGATCCTGCTGCAGGTGATGGAGAACCAGCGCGACGACCTGGTGGTGATCCTGGCGGGTTACAAGGACCGGATGGACACCTTCTTCAAGTCCAACCCCGGCATGAGCTCGCGCATCGCGCACCACCTGGATTTCCCCGACTACAGCCACGACGAGCTGCTGCAGATCAGCGACAAGATGATCGAGGCCATGAACTATCGCTTCGGCAGCGGTTCGCGCGAGATCTTCGGCGAATACCTTACCCGGCGCCTGCAGCAGCCGCACTTCGCCAACGCGCGCAGCGTGCGCAACGCGCTGGACCGCATGCGCCTGCGCCAGGCGAGCCGCCTCTTCGCAGACCGGGACCGCGAATTGACCAGGGAGGACCTCACGACGCTCGAACCACCCGATATTCGAGCGAGCCGCGTGTTCGACAGCAGCCCCTGAAGCAGCGCAGCACCCCATAACAAGAGAGGAGACCCCCATGCCGCTGTCCAAACGCTGGACCCTGACGCGCTACCTCATCGAGGAGCGGCGGCGCTTTCCGGATGCGAGCGGGGACTTGAATGCACTCCTGCTCGACGTGTCGCTCGCGTGCAAGGCGATCTCCCGCATCGTTTCGTTCGGCGAACTGGCCGATTCGCTCGGCCAGGCCACGACGTCGGCCGCAGGCGGGGTGAATGTCCAGGGCGAAGTGCAGAAGCATCTCGATGTGCTGAGCAACGAGATCTTCGTGCGCATGAACGAATGGAACGGGCACCTCGCCGGCATGGCTTCCGAAGAGATGGACGTGCCCCAGCAGATTCCCGAGGCGTATCCGCGCGGCAAGTACCTGCTGGTGTTCGACCCGCTCGACGGTTCGAGCAACATCGACGTGAACGTCGCCGTGGGCAGCGTGTTTTCGATCCTGCGTGCACCGGACGACGTGGTCGAGAGCGGACGCGACGTCACCGAAGCCGATTTCCTGCAGCCCGGCGCCGCCCAGGTCGCCGCGGGCTACGCGATCTATGGCCCCACGACGATGCTCGTGCTGACCGTGGGCAACGGCGTGGCGGGCTTCACGCTGAATCCGAACCTGGGCGAGTTCGTGCTGACCCATGCGAGCATCCAGGTGCCGGCCGACACACACGAATTCGCGATCAACACGTCGAACAGCCGCTTCTGGGAGCCGCCCATCAAGCGCTACGTGGACGAATGCCTGGCCGGGAAGACCGGGACGCGCGGCCGGGATTTCAACATGCGCTGGATTGCATCCATGGTGGCCGAGGCCCATCGCATCCTGATGCGCGGCGGCGTGTTCATGTATCCGCGCGACACCAAGGACCCGACCAAACCGGGACGCCTGCGGCTGCTGTACGAGGCCAATCCGGTGGGCTTCATCATGGAACAGGCCGGCGGACGCGCGAGCACCGGGCGCCAGCCGGTGCTGGGTGTGACGCCCTCGTCGCTGCATCAGCGCATCGGACTCGTGTTCGGATCGCGCAACGAGGTGGAGCGCATCGAGCGCTATCACCACGAACCGGCCACGCGCGATCCGGGCGTGCCGCTGTTCGCCGAGCGCAGTCTGTTCCGCGACTGAAGCATCCGAGAACGCCATGTCCGAAAAGCATCCCATCATTGCGATCACCGGCTCGTCCGGCGCCGGCACCAGTTCGGTCACCAAGACCTTCGAGAACATCTTCCGGCGCGAGCAGGTGCGGGCCGCCATCATCGAGGGCGACAGCTTCCATCGCTACGACCGCAAGGAGATGCGCTCGCGCCAGGCCGAGGCCGAGCAGGCCGGCAATGAGCATTTCAGCCACTTCGGCCCCGAGACCAACCTGTTTCCGGAGCTGGAGCAGCTGTTTCGCTCCTATGCCGAAACCGGGACGGGGCGTTCGAGGAAGTATCTGCACGACCCCGAGGAGGCAAAGCCCTACCAGCAGGAGCCCGGCACGTTCACGCCCTGGGAGGGCCTGCCGGCCGATACCGACCTGCTGTTCTACGAAGGCCTGCACGGCGCTGTGGTCACCGCCGATATCGACATCGCGCGCTACCCCGACCTGCTGATCGGCGTCGTGCCGGTCATCAATCTCGAATGGATCCAGAAGCTGTGGCGCGACAAGCACGTGCGCGGCTATTCGGCTGAAGCGGTGACCGACACCATCCTGCGCCGCATGCCGGACTACGTGCACTACATCTGCCCGCAGTTCGCCCACACGCACGTCAATTTCCAGCGCGTGCCGGTGGTGGATACGTCCAATCCGTTCATCGCGCGCGACATCCCGTCGGCCGCGGAGAGCCTGTGCGTGATCCGGTTCGCCAACCCGAAGGGCATCGACTTTCCCTACCTGCTGTCGATGATCAACGACTCGTTCATGTCGCGCGCCAATACCATCGTGGTGCCGGGCGGCAAGATGGAACTGGCGATGCAGCTCATCTTCACGCCGTTCATCTGGCGAATGATGGAGCGGCGCAAGCGGGCGGTGGGGGCGTTGTGAGCGTTCAGTTCTCCTTGGGAGTATTGGCTCACGGCCAGCGGTCGGCCCCCATCCCAACCTTCCCCCAGCCAAGCTGGGGGAAGGAGCGGTACGTCTCTTTCCCCGACACAGTCGGGGAAAGTGGTGTACATCCCCTCCCCCGGCTTTGCCGGGGGAGGGCTAGGGTGGGGGCAAACGCCTCCAACTTGCAGACCACGCCAATCGTCCATCGATCGGAGTCCGCCATGACCTCATCTGCCACCGACCGCGTAGTACGCCCCGACAACGGCAAGCGCAACGACATGGCCAACGCGTTGCGCGCCCTCGCCATGGACGCCGTCCAACTGGCCAACTCCGGCCACCCCGGCGCCCCCATGGGCATGGCGGAGATGGCAGTCGCGCTATGGCACAACCATCTGCGCCACAACCCCGAGAACCCGCAGTGGCCCGACCGTGATCGCTTCGTGCTCTCGAACGGTCACGCATCGATGCTGATCTACGCGCTGCTGCACCTGACCGGCTACGACCTGCCGATCGACGAATTGAAGCGCTTTCGCCAGCTGCACAGCAAGACGCCCGGCCATCCCGAACGTGGCCTGACCCCGGGCGTGGAGACCACCACGGGTCCGCTCGGTCAGGGCATCACCAACGCGGTCGGCATGGCGCTCGCCGAAAAGCTTCTCGCCGACGAATTCAATCGCCCCGGGCACCTCATCGTCGATCACCGCACCTACGTGTTTCTGGGCGACGGTTGCCTGATGGAGGGCATCAGCCACGAGGCGTGCGCGCTCGCCGGCGCCTGGAAACTGCACAAGCTGATCGCGCTGTACGACGACAACGGCATCTCCATCGACGGTGCGGTGCAAGGCTGGTTCGTCGATGACACGCCGGCGCGCTTCAAGGCGTACGGCTGGAACGTGATTGGCCCGATCGACGGCCACGACGCCATCGTCGTGAGTGCCGCCATCGAGCAGGCCAAGCAATGCACCGACCGCCCCACCCTGATCGTCTGCCGCACCACCATCGGCAAAGGTTCGCCGAACCGCGCCGGCACGGGCAAGGCCCATGGCGAGCCGCTCGGTGCAGAGGAGATCGAAAAGGCCAGGCTTTCGCTCGATTGGCCGCATGCCCCGTTCGAGATCCCGGCGGCACTGGCGACCCGATGGAATGCACGCGAGCGCGGCGCCGCCCGCGAACTGCAGTGGCGCGCGCGTTTCGCCGCGTTCCGCAAGATGCATCCGGTGCTCGCCCATGAGTTCGAGCGACGGATGGCCGGTGACCTGCCGCACGACTTCGAGGAGACCTTGATCAAGGCGATGGCGGAGTTCGGGCAGTCGCGCGAATCGATGGCCTCGCGCAAGGCTTCGCAGAAGCTGCTGACACTGGTGGCGCCCAAGGTGCCGGAGATGCTCGGTGGCAGTGCCGATCTCACCGGTTCGAATCTGACGGACTTTCCCGGGTGTGGAGCGGTGCGCGGCGGCGAATCCGGCGGCCGCCACGTCAACTACGGCGTACGCGAGTTCGGCATGGCCGCGATCATGAACGGCATCGCACTGCACGGGGGCTACATCCCGTACGGCGGCACCTTCCTCACGTTCAGCGACTACAGCCGCAACGCGATCCGCATGGCGGCGCTCATGAAGCTGCGCGTGGTCCACGTCTTCACCCACGATTCGATCGGACTCGGCGAAGACGGCCCGACCCACCAGGCGGTGGAACACGCGGCCAGTCTGCGCCTCATTCCGAACCTCGACGTGTGGCGGCCCTGCGACGCGGCGGAGACCGCGGTCGCCTGGACCCAGGCGCTGGCGCACCGGGACCGGCCGTCGGCACTGTTGCTTTCGCGCCAGAACCTCCCGGCCCAGACCCGCACACCCGAGCAGGTCACCGAGATGCGCCGCGGCGGCTACGTGCTGAGCGATCGCAAGGAAGCCGTGGCGGCCATCCTCGCCACTGGCTCCGAAGTGTCGCTCGCGATGGCGGCGCAGCAGCTCCTGGATGCCTGCAAGGTGCCGGTGCGCGTAGTGTCGATACCTTCGACGACGGTGTTCGATCGGCAGGATCGGGCCTGGCGTGAAACAATCCTGGGGAACGGATTGCCGCGCATCGGCGTCGAAGCTGGTGTCACCCGCTGGTGGTGCCAGTACGGTTGCGTGGCGGCGCTGGGCGTGGACACATTCGGCGAATCGGCGCCGGGCCCGAAGGTCTACGAGCACTTCGGGCTCACGGCGGAGCGCCTCGCGGATCTCGTGCAACAACACGCTGAACAGGAAAGGAGCCTCGCGCGGTCGAGCCGTTGAGCATGAGTTACGACATCGTCAGTTTCGATCTCGACGGCACACTCGTCGACACCGCCGGGGAAATCGCCGAGGCTGCCAACCGTGCACTCGAATCCCACGGCATGAGCCGCCGCCCGGTGCCCGAGATCACGCTCCTCATCGGGCACGGCCTGCGCGAGTTGATGATCAAGCTGCTCGCGAAGGTTTTCCTGGAGCAACCGGCGCTCGCCGACCGGGTGCGGATCGACGCAGTGCTCGAAACTCTCGATCGCCACTACGCCGACACCACGGGCACCATGGCCGTTCCCTACGAGGGTGCACGGGAAGCGTTGGAGCAGTTGATGGCGGCGGGCGTCAAGCTTGCGTGCGTCACCAACAAGGAATCGCGGCATGCATTGCGAGTGCTCGAAGCGACGGATCTGAACCGCTACTTCGCGTTGACCATCGGTGGCGACTCGCTGCCCGAGAAAAAGCCGCACGCAAGCGTGCTGCGCCACGTGGTGAGCATGCTGAACGGTGAAGTGCACCGCACCGCCCACGTGGGGGATTCCAGCACCGACGTGGAAGCAGCCCGCAATGCGGGCGTGGCCGCCTGGGCCGTCCCCTACGGCTACAACGCAGGGTCGCCGATCGCCGACGCCAAGCCGCAACGGATTTTTCCCGGGCTGCTGCATGTCGCCGAGCACGTGCTCGCGGTGCGCGCCGCGTGAGCATTTCGCGATGACGCCACTCAAGGCGTTGCTGTGGGACGTGGACGGGACGCTAGCCGAGACCGAGCGCGACGGCCATCGCGTGGCGTTCAACGCCGCGTTCGAGGCATGGGACCTCCCCTGGCACTGGGACGAAGTGCACTACGGGCGACTGCTGCGCATCACGGGCGGCCGTGAGCGCATCCTCTACGACATGAATGCGCGCGAGGCCGGGCCGGTGACCAAGAAAGATCGCGAAGAGCTCGCCCGCGCGCTGCACGAACGGAAAAACGCGCTGTATGCGGATCTGGTCCGCGACGGCCGCATCCCGCTGCGCCCGGGCGTGCGCGACCTCATGTGCCAGTGTCGGGTAGCCGGCGTGCGCATGGGCATCGCCACCACGACGAGCCGGGCCAACGTCGACGCCCTGTTGCGCGTGCATGTGGGAGAACGCTGGGCGGACTGGTTCGACGCCGTCGTCTGCGGCGAAGACGTAAGCCACAAGAAACCCGATCCCGAGGCCTACCTGCGCTCCTTGGAACTTCTGGAGATCCAGCCCCACGAAGCGGTCGCCATCGAAGATTCGCCCAACGGCGTCGCTGCGGCCCGCGCCCTGGACATCCCCGTGATCGTGACGCGCAGCGCTTATTTCGCGGATAGCGTCTTCGACGACGTGCTGGCCATCGGACCTGGATTGGACCAGCGGCGCGACTGGCAGCCGGCCCTCCCCCTCTCGGCCGCCAACGACGAGCCCCTCGGCCTCGACGACATCGCGAGCTGGCTCGTAAACTCGGAATCTCCCATGCCGGCAGCGTGACGCTTCGCCGGTACAAGACCCATACCCATCCCACTCCTGGAGACGCTGCCATGGCTCTCGTTTCGCTCCGTCAACTGCTCGATCATGCCGCCGAGAATGGCTATGGCGTGCCCGCATTCAACGTCAACAACCTCGAGCAGATCCAGGCGATCATGGAGGCGGCGCAGGAAACACAGTCGCCAGTCATCCTCCAGGCCTCGGCGGGTGCGCGCAAATACGCCGGCGAGCCGTACCTGCGGCACATGGTCCTCGCGGCGGTGGAATCCCATCCGGACATCCCCATCGTGTTGCATCAGGATCACGGCGCCTCACCTGCCGTGTGCCAGCAGTCGATCCGCTCGGGTTTCACGAGCGTGATGATGGACGGCTCGCTCGAGGAAGACATGAAGACGCCGGCGAGCTACGACTACAACATCGCGGTCACGCGCCGTGTGGTCGAAGCCGCGCATGTGGTCGGGGTATCGGTCGAGGGTGAACTCGGCTGCCTGGGTTCGCTGGAAACCGGCGAGGCGGGCGAAGAGGATGGCGTCGGTGCCGAAGGCAAGCTCACCCACGACATGCTGCTCACCGATCCGGACCAGGCGAAGGACTTCGTCGAGAAGACCGGTGTCGATGCCCTGGCCATCGCGATCGGCACCAGCCACGGCGCCTACAAGTTCACGCGCAAGCCCACCGGTGACATTCTCGCCATGGATCGGATCGCTGCGATCCACGCGAAGATTCCGAGCACGCACCTGGTGATGCACGGTTCATCCAGCGTGCCGCAGGAGTGGCTCGCGATCATCCGCAAGTACGGCGGCGACATCAAGGAAACCTATGGCGTACCGGTGGAGGAAATCCAGCGCGGCATCAAGACTGGCGTGCGCAAGGTCAACATCGACACGGACATCCGCCTTGCGATGACCGGCGCGATGCGCAAGGTCTTCGCCGAGCAGCCGAGCGAGTTCGATCCGCGCAAGGCGCTGATTGAAGCGCGGAAGGCCGCGCGCGGGATCTGCAAGGCACGGCTGGAAGCGTTCGGTTGCGCGGGCCAGGCGCCGAAGATCAAGCCGGTGCCGCTGGACGACATGGTGAAGCGGTACCACTGAGCCTGGGAATGTAGGCGCAGGCACTCCTTCCCCCGCGAAAGCGGGGGAAGGTTGGGATGGGGGCAGCCGTTCCTGCCATCATCGCTTGCCCCCACCCTAACCCTCCCCCAGCAAAGCTGGAGGAGGGAATGTACGGCGCGTGCACTGCTTTCCTGTTCCAGGCGCAGGCACTCCTTCCCCCATCA
>LNFM01012419.1_pt1 | contig 11198 bp, 8 predicted proteins | sample 596031 | NCBI WGS metagenome assembly LNFM01 (sample SAMN04254537, study PRJNA301005) | activated carbon metagenome | isolation source: dual media filters at the Ann Arbor, Michigan drinking water treatment plant | place: USA: Ann Arbor | reverse complement strand
CGTTGTTGCCCGGCCCCTTGGCTCCGGGCCGAAGCTGCGCTGCTCCTTTCCCTCACAGAACTGGGGTAACCATGAGGACTCGACCTCTGGCCGTGAGGCGAGCGTAGTGCCGCTTGGGTGTTGACGCCGCTACTGATTTTCCTGCGGATGTGCATTTTCGAACCGAAATCCGGTTCCCTGCTGAGCGCCGCGTTCTGCGCGGGGCGAGGACACCCCTCGCTCACGAGCGGCGGCTCGAGGAGCGCGGCGCGAACTTCGGCGGGTCCTCTGCGAGCACTCCGTCGAGGTGCCCGTTGTCTCGCAGCCACTTCGCGTACCCGCGCAGCAGCCCGCCCTTGAACGACTGTCGGCTCTCCACTGTTCGTTCTGTGGATGTATTTGTCCCGTTCATTCGGGCCCATAGCCAAGGGCCTCGTTGTGTCCGCGAGCGCGAACTCCGTCTGCGTTACTCGTTGCTCTTCCGCGCTTCGACTTCGATGGACACAGGAGTCGATCCCCGCAGCTTCGTTGTTTCTGTCGTGCGCGATAGCGTCGGACGCCGATGCCCCATCCATCAGCGATCGCGCGCCACACGAGGAGCTGCGCGAACATTCTCTTGCTCGCGTCCATCGCTGCAGCGTGCGGCAATCCGCGAGGTCGAACCGCGACACCTGTCGCGCCGCGAGAGCGCGACGTCGCGCGCAGCGCAACGACCGCTGTGGCGGCCAACGAAATGACCCACGTCGAAGGGGGCGAGTTCTCCATGGGTCGGGACGCAAACGGCATCGTTCAACCCGGCGTGTATTGCTACTGCCTGTACTCCGTGGCGACGCGGCGCGCGGATCACCCTCGGGTCGCGTTTCGTGGAGCGCGGCCGACGATCGCCGCGGACCGGCTGCTGATGATCGTGGGGGCTGCGCGATTTGCCTGTGCTTTTCCCGCGACGCGTCGCGCGCCGACGCTCGTCCGCGTCACGCGCGACGGGGCGGACGTCACGGTGCATGGCTCGTACGACGTCGCCGCACCGTTGCACGTGGGAGACCCCACTGCAGTGTTGCTCCCCGCCCCTGCGCCCGGCGGAAGCCTGGTGCTCTCGCTCGAGGGCAGCATCCTCCGGCCCAACGACGGCCACCGCGAGCGTTGCGTGATTCCGGTGGACTGACACGCTCGAGGCCGCGCGTTCGACGGCGACCAGCGCTCGCCGGTGCCGTGCTTCGCCGCGGCGTCGCGAGCGTCATCGTTCAGCGCGTCACTTGGACCGCTTCTTCGCGACGGGCTTCTTCGCGACTGCTTTCGCGACGGGCTTCTTCGACGCCTTCGTCGCGAAGTGCTTCGCGATCGGCTCGAAGTAGAACTCGTTCCATCCGGCGCGGTATCGCTCGCCCTCTCCCTCGGGGATGTTGGAGTGGACGAGCTTCAAGCGGCACCCGTCTTTGGCTCGCTCGAAGGATAGCTCGACCACCGAGTCGAAGTCCGACGGAGCGAAGTCCGTCGTGCGCCACGACAGCTTCACGCGCTTTCCGGGTTCGACTGCGAGCACCCAGCCATGGATGTACCCGTCCCACGCGTGATGGTGGGTGCCGACCCGCGGCTCGATCCTCGCGGCAGCCCCCGTAAAGGCAGCGTGCCCCTTCGAGCGCATCCACGCGCCGAAGACAGCGTCGGGCGTCGCGGGAATCGCAGCGGTGAGTTCGAGTTCGTCCAGCGCCATTGGCTTGTTCGTCGCCTCCGATCGGAACTCGAGCACGCCCCGAGCGTGACTCTCCAGTTGTCGACGGATTTCTCCGCGCGCGGCGCGCGGGCGTTACGCGGTCGCGCTTCGAGACGGCGCGGCGACGGCGACGAGCAGCACCTGGTCGTCGAAAAAGCCCTCGAGCTTGTAGCCGAGCTCCCAGATCTCTCGGAGCGGAGCGTACGGGTTGGGACGTTTCTCGCGCGGATACTGCTCCCACGCGAGCGCGCGCTCGACGTCCTCGGCGGCGGCGTCGGCCACGGCGACCGCGCGTTCTTCTGCGGAATTTCGCGGCGTGTATCGCGAGTACCGGTTCGTCAACGCGCGACCCGCAGAGCCTGCGCGCCGCGCGAGCGCGTCGGCGAGCGCATAGTTCAGGTGCTTGGTGTATGACTGGATCGGCGCGGGCACCCGCTTGCGGAGCATGCGACCAGGACGCTCGTCCACCATCGTGCGAGGAACGGGGCCCGGCAGCACACACCACACGATCCGCGCCGGCGCAGGGTCGGCGGTGCTGCGATGAAACGCTTCGAGCGCGAGCGCCTCCACCGTCGCGACTCCGTCGGAGTCGCACGCGAGGGTGACTGCGGCCTCGATCGTCGCGGGCTCGCTGGCGAGCGGACAATCCGTCGCGTGACCGACGATCTGCGCGCCTTCGCCACACCGTCGGCAACGCGCGCCGTCGAGCACCTGCCTGCGCGCATCCACGAGCCAGTCCATCGGAAGCAGCCCTCTCGTGGCGAGGGACTCCCACGCGGAAGCCGGATCATCGACGGATTCGACCGCGTCCCACGCGGACTCGAGGTTGCGGCGCGTCGGGGCAAACACGCGCTCGACGAACGCAGGAATCTCCAAGTTGATCGGCCGTGCGAGCTCCTCTGCGGGTCGTCGTTTGGCCATCGAACGTCCAAAGGGTACCGCATCGCGTAGACGGTGCTGCGAGAGCAATGCTCCCGACGCGATCGGTTCGCACCCGACGCGGTTGCCGCCACGGCGTCTGCGATTGCGCCGCCTCGAACACCGACGCTCTTCGTACTTCGAGCGAACGAGCAGCGTGGGACCGCGCGACGCTCGCGAGACTCGTCGCTTTTGGCGCGGCGAGAAATCGACTGCTACAGCAAAGATGAGCGCGCTCGGTCCGTACCACTCCAAACGGGACGCCTACGATCGGCGACGCCCGAGCGATCGTTCAAGGTCGTTACACAGCCACTCCGCCCCAACGAGGATCCCCATCATGCGAATCGCGCTCGTAGGACTCACGGTCATTTCGCTGGTCGGATGCCGTCCAGTGTCGCAGGCAGCGCTCGTTCCCGCGGTGTTGATCGGCGTGCTCGCCGACGATGACTCCGAGAGCGAAGAGACCACCGCGAATCCCGTGATCGTGGTGACGCCCCCGGCGCGATGCGAGCCGACCACTGGAATGGGTTGCCCACCTCCGCCGACAGTGACTTGCCTGACCCGAGGTCGCTTCGCCGCAGGAAGCACGACGACGCTGCGCGCGTCCGCCACAGGCCAGGACGTTCGCGTTCGATGGAGCGTCGCGAGAGCGCCAGCTCCACACGGGTATTCGTTTGCGACGCGACCCAATGGCCGACGCAACTCCGAGATCGAGCCTGTAGCCGCAGAGGGAAACGAGATTCAGTTCACCGGCGTGATCGTCGGCGAGTACGCCATCCGAGCGCAGGCCGTCGACAGCTTCGGTCGCACCGCCGAGTGCGAGTCGACCCTCACGATGGCCTCCCACGGACTGCGCGTCGAGCTCTCGTGGGACACCGCTGGGACCGACGTCGATCTGCACATGATCTCCGAGCAGTCGCCGCGCTGGTTCACGGACAAAGATTGCTACTACGCGGCGCGCCAACCAGACGCGCGAGAGCCCGACCCGCTGCGCCGTCGTTGGCTCGACACCGACGACGTCGACGGGCACGGCCCCGAGAACATTCGCATCGACGCTCCCGATCCCGCGCAGACCTATCGGATCGGCGTGCACTACTACTCGTCGCACAACCACAATCAACGCACGACGCCCACCGTGCTCGTGTACTGCGGCGAGACGCTGCGCGGACGCTTCTCGCGACCGATGACGGGCACGACCGACTCGATGCAAAACGACTTCTGGGAGGTCGCGTCGGTGCGCTTCGACGGGGACGGTGACTGCTCACTCGCAGCACTTAATCGAAGCACCACGCGGTCGAGCATCGCGAATCAACGCTGAGCGCCTGATCGCGGTCGATCTCGTGTTCAGCGGCGGCCTTCCCGGCGACGCAGCGCGAGCGTGGCGCCGAGCGCGAGCGCAGCAGCGAGCGTCGCAGCGAGCGTCGCACGGGTCGCTGCGGTGCCGCCGGACCCGATCGCGCACGACGCGCAGCCCCGGCGCGAAGGGTCGAAACCAGGCGGAGGTGGCGCACTGCAATACACCGCGCGTCCGACGGTGGCTCCACCTCCCTCGCAGCGCTGACTCCACCCACGCCGTGTCATGGCCTGCGCGCACTCCGCGTCGACCGTACCGCGCAAACGGTCGCACTCGCCGCACTCGATCCCTTCGGTCCGTTGGCGCTGGACGGTGCACGTGTCGACATAGCCCGCGCTCGGCGGGACGTCAGCGTGCGCAGACCCAGCAGCGAAGAAGAGAGCGAGCGTGAGCGGGGCGGTTCGCATCGGCCCGGCGAAGTGTCTCGCGGCCGCACCATCCCCTCACGCGCGGTCATTCACCGTCACCCCGCCGCGCTCGCGGCAACGACTCTCAGAACGCGCCAGAGATCGTCAGACCCATCGGCAGCTGTCCGCCACCTGCTCCTGGGGAGAGCATGACTCCGGTCGGCGCGTAGCTCGCGCGCTGAGTCGGCATCCGGCGTCGCGCAGACGGGGCAGCGGCGGGAGTCCCCGGTGCCGCGGGAGCGGTCCCCGCGCCCTCGGGTTGCTGCTGCTGTTGCTGCAGCTGGCGTTGCCGCGCCTCGTGCCAGTAGTTGTCCGTGCTGCGCGTGACGAGCGCGCCGAGCAACGCGCCGAGGCCCGCGCCCACGATGCCTCCCCAACCAAACGCATAGTCGAATCCGTTCGACGTCGTCGCGAACAGGCCAGCAGACAACCCGATGACGGTGTATCCGCCGAGGGCCGCGAGGTTGATCCAGCCCATACGATCGGCGCTCACGTTGACGAACGGAGCCGTCGCCGCGCCGAGGGCTCCTCCGCCGACGAGCCCGCCCAGGAGCAGTCCGCCGATGATGTAGCCAGCGCCCGACGCTGACATCGGCTGGCGCGCTCCGCCGACGCCCAGAAACACGTGCGACGCGGCAAGGGTCGCCCAGCCCGTGATGGACCCGATGTACGACATCTTGCTGCCGAGCGGCCGTGCGAGGGCGGCGACCAACGCGCCGGCGCCAGTTCCGAGCGCGGTTCCTCCGGCGAGCAGCCCGAAGACCGCCTCCGCCGAGCCGAGCGCACCGCCGCTTCCAGCGAGGATCGCGATGCTCGCGCCGATTCCCAAGCCCACACCGGAGCCGTAGTTCACCGCGATCGCCTGCCCCATCGTCACGCCGTTGAGCGATCCGAGGATCGATCCAACGATGCCCACGCCGGTTCCGAGGAGAAACCCGCCAGCGATGATCGCGGGATCAGGGCGCCCGGCGGTCGCCGCCAACGCGATGAACGTGCCGATCGTTCCTCCGAACAGCGCCTGACCGGTGACGAGCTGGACGCGCGCGCCCACCGAGATCGGGTCCGGTCCGTACACGAGGTTGTACTGCGGAATCGGCGCGAGAAAGCTCGTCCCGTTTGCGTCCTGCATGGTGACCGTTCCCGCCGACTGCACTTGGACCGTTGCGGGCTGTACGGCGCGCGTCTGCGCGTGCTGCTCCGCGTTGCGACGCATGTCGGCTGCGGTCGGGTGAGTCGGACACAGCTCGAGGACGCGGCCGAACAGCACCCCCGCCCCCGCGTCGTCACCGGACGCAAGGCGGTTCATCGCCTCGTTGTAGAGCGCGTCTGCCGAAGGCGGACAGGCCGCGGCCGGGACCTGAACGGGAGCGAGCACTCCGCTCTGCGCGCCAGCTTGAGCGTCCGTGGATGAGCCGATCGTGACGGAGCCCTGAACGCTCGCCCCGCCGCCGCCGGGTGGCGGTGGAGGGACGGGCGATGCTTGGGCCGAAACGATCGTGGGGACGGACAATGTCACGAGAGCTGCGAGGACTGTACGCATGGTGGGCGACGACAACCCAAGAAGTGTGCCACGTCAACCACCGCTCGAGAGAGGCTGTGATTGGGCGGTTTTTTCCTGAGGATTCCTGCGCAATGCCCCGCGGCCGTCGCACGCGTGCGACGCGCGAGGCGGCGGCGCCCCGTGGCAATTCGGTCACAGTCGACTGTGAAGCCCACCGAGGTGGATCCGATTGACACGGGTCCCGAGCGACACAGCGGCGCGGTTCTGTAGAGCCAGCGAGCGACTACGATGCTCGACGCATGGCAGCAGACCTCAGCACGTGGTTGTCGTTGTTCCTCCCAGGCGCGATCGCTGCGAGCTACGTCGATTTCGGCGCCCTCTCCAAGATCTTTCCGTCGCGGTCCGCGGCGCTCGATGACGAAGCGGCGCTCGCGGTTCATCGCATCGTCGCAGAGGTCGCGTTTCTCGCGATCGCAGCGGACGCGACGACCGGCGATCGTCTTCGACGAAATCGACGCTTCGGCGCGCGTCACGCCTTCGATGGCCTATCGTCTCCGCATCGAGTCCGATGAGCGCCAACGATGACCTCCGAGAACTCTCTGCCGCCGAGACAACGGCGCTGATCAGAGCGCGCAAGCTCTCGCCGCTGGAAGTGATCGACGCTGCGATCGCCCGGGCCGAAGCCGCACGCTCGCTGAACGCTTTGGTCACAGAGACCTTCGAGCGAGCCCGAGCGCGCGCGCGCGTGAGCTCTCTCGACACATCGCTCCCGTTCGCGGGGGTCCCATTCGCGATCAAAGACCTCGCGCACGTCGCTGGCGTGCCGACCGCGTGGGGTTCGCGCGGGGCGAACGGCTTCGTGCCGAACAAGAGCGAGGCGTTCGTCGTGAAGCTCGAGTCGCTCGGATTCGTGAGTCTCGGCAAGAGCGCGACCCCCGAGTTCGGCCTCACGGGAACGACCGAGCCGCTCAGGGGCGAGGCGTGTCGCAACCCGTGGGATCCCACGCGCTCGGTGGGAGGCTCTTCGGGCGGGGCGGCGTGCCTCGTCGCCGCCGGTGTCTTGCCCATCGCCCACGCGAGCGACGGCGGCGGATCGATCCGGATTCCCTCTGCGTGCGCCGGGCTCGTGGGGTTGAAGCCGACCCGAGGCATCATCGACATCGAGGGATCGAACCTGCTCCCGGTGAACATCGGGGTGAACGGAGTGGTCACGAGGACGGTGTCCGACCAGGCGGCGTTCTACGACGCGATCGGGCTCGCGCCATCGAAGGGCAAGCGCGCGACAGGACCGTTGAGAGTCGGCGTGTTCACCACGTCGACCAGCGCGCGGCCGATCACGCGCGAGGTGCGCGCCTCGGTCCTCGCGGCGGCGAAGCTCTGCGACTCGCTAGGGCATCGCGTCGAGGAGATCGCGTGCCCGTTCGCTGCGCAGGATGTCGAGGACTTTCTGGCGTACTGGGCGTTTCTCGCGTGGATCCAGCTGCGGACGGCGCCCCTGATCTTCTCGCGCGAGTTCGACACTTCGAAGGCGGAGCCGTGGACGAGCGGAATGTCCGAGCGATTCGCGAAGCAGAAGCTCACGGTGCTTCGGGCGATCCGCCGACTGCGAGGGTTTGGTCGTCGTTACGCCGAAGCGATGCAGGGATTCGACGTGATCGTGAGCATGGTGACCGCGGACGTGCCGCCGAAGCTGGGCTACCTCGCGCCAGACATCGATTTCGACACACACCTCGAGCGCCTCCGCGCGTGGCTCCCCGTGACGGGGCTGTGGAACGCTGCAGGAGCTCCAGCGATCACGCTCCCGCTCGGGCGCAGCGTCGAGGGACTGCCGATCGGCATTCACTTCGGCGCGAGGCCTGGCGACGATCGATTTCTGCTCGAGCTCGCCGCCACCCTCGAGGAGGCTGCGCCCTGGCCCCGCATGGCGCCGACCGAGCGCTGGCGGTCGTGAGTTCACCGACGGAGCTCGGACACACGTCAATGCGCGACGCGTGTCGAGCTCGAGAGCGTACGCAGCGCTCGCCGCGTGGCTGAGCCACGGACAATCGAGGTTGCGCGCGAGCCTGACCCGCGAAGATACTGGGTGAAGTGCGCTCAGTAGACGAACCAACGCGCCCCCTGTCGGCCGACGCGGGCAGCGTAGAGCCGGAGACGGACGCGCTTCCGCGGATCGAAGAGCTGCCGATCGCGACGCTGAACGTCGAGGGCGCGTCTTCGTCGAACAGCGCCGTCGATCTGCGCTCGCTCGGCTTGCTCGGAGAGGGGGGAATGAGCCTTGTGTGGCTCGCGCGACAGCGCTCGCTCGCCCGCAAAGTAGCGGTCAAGATCGCAAGAGGGAGCGCCGACGCTCGAGCACAGCAGTCGCAGCTCGTTCGCGAAGCGGTCATCACGGGGATGCTCGAGCACCCGAACATTCCGCCGATTCACGTGTTGGGCCGCGATCAAGACGGCCGCCCGGTGCTGGTGATGAAGCACATCGACGGCGTGAGCTGGGCGCGCGTCCTCGATGAATCCGATCACCCGCTGCGTGAGCAGAGCCCGCTGTTTGCGGGGATCGACCCGCTGACGGCGAACCTCGAAGTGCTCTCGCAGGTCTGCAACGCGCTCGACTTCGCGCACTCGCACGGAATCATTCACCGCGACGTCAAACCCGCCAACGTGATGCTCGGCCGCTTCGGAGAAGTCTACCTCATCGATTGGGGCGTCGCGTTCAACCGAGCGTGGCACCGAGAAGGCGACCCGATCGAGCTCCGTGGAACCGCTTCGTACGTCGCGCCGGAGATGGTCACAGGAGAGCGTCCCGACGCGCGTACAGACGTCTACCTGCTCGGCGCCACGCTGCACGAGCTGCTCACCGGCGCGCCTCCGCACGAAGCGCAGACGTTGAGCACGACGCTCGCGAACGCATTCGAGTCGGCGCCGTACGAGTACGCGCCTTCGGTCGCGCCTGACCTCGCAGCGCTCTGCCGCCGCGCGATGGCGCGGACCCGAGAAGAGCGCCCCGCCAGCGTTCGGGAGTTTCGCCAGAGCCTGCGCACGCATCTGTCGCATCGGTCGTCGTTTGCGCTCTGCGCCGAGGCTGATCGCCGAGCGAGCGAGCTCTTCTCGACGCTGCGCGGGGCAGAGGCGAGCGTCGAAGACGTCTCGCGACTGCAAAACGAGTGTCGCTTCGGCTATCAGCAAGCGCTGCGCGAGTGGCCAGCAAACCCCTCGGCGCGCGAGGGGCTCAGCGCGGTGCTCCGCGCGCTGTGCGAGCACGCGATCGCCGTCGAAGACGTTCGTGGGGCGCGCGCGCTGCTCTCGGAGCTCGGCGACGACGCGGCCCTCGAAGCGAAGCTCGCGGCCCTCGACGAACAGCTCGCCAGGCGCGCCGAGCTCGCGAGAAAGGCGCGGGAGGCCGAAGAGGCGATGGACGTCGAGCGTGCGGCCAGAGAGCGCACGCTCGTGCTGGGAGCCATGTTGATTCTCGCGCTCGGCGTGATGGTGTGGCGACGGATCTCTCCCGTGGACGCGCTCGATCCTCGCGCCCGAAGCGTCTCGCTTCTGGGCGTATGGGCCGGGGTTTCGGTCACGTTCGCGGCGTTGACGGCGATCGTCTGGAGGCGGCTCTCGTCGTCGATCGTCAATCGCCGAATGGTCGCGTTGTGCGGCGCGATGCTGCTGTCTGTGCTCGCACATCGCATCACCGGACTGTCGCTTCGCTCGCCAGCATCCGTGTCGATGACAGGCGATTTGTCCGTGGCGATCATGACAGCCCTCGCGCTGGGAGCACTCGTCGTCCGAGGAATGCTCTGGATGGCGCTCCCGCCAGCGCTCGGGCTGGTCGCGATCTGCGCTGTTCCAGCGCGCGCGGGGCTGTGGTTCAACGTGGCGATGTCCGCGTTTGTCTTCATCGCCATCTGGCAACTTCGCGGTCCAAGACCAGCGGACGCCGGGCCTCGAGCGAAACCTGCCGATCGAACGGGCTCGTGACACGCCGACGTCGTGTATCATCCCGGAAGGAGCTGAGCAGAGGGAGTGGCAGGCATGGTCGAACGCAAACGCAGTTCGGGCGACGGAGTTATCTTCGAAGAGGGCAAGAACGCAGCGTGGATGTGCGCTGTCGGTGGGACCGGTTGTCTTATGGTCTTTCGTGGGCAGATCACCGAACCCGTGCTGCGGGAAGTGCTCGCGTGGCACGAGCAGGTCTTTCCCAACGGGACAGAGTGGGGCGCGTCGGACCTGCTCGAGGTCTCCAGCGTCGATACCGCGGCGCGCGAGCTCGTCACGACCTGGTCGCAGGGGCGAGCGGCGCGCGGGCGGACGCTGCTGTTGTTTCGCTCGCGGCTGCTCGAGATGAGCGTGCAACTGTACAAGCTCTTTACCAAGAGCGAGATCGATGCCTACTCGGACCCTGCGCGGTACGACGAAGCCGTACGCAAGCTCGCGCCCCGATACGCCCGGTGCGCGTTCGACAGTCGACGCTGAAGGGGGCCAACGCAGCAGCGGCGCGCGGCGCGGGGCCGATCGCGCCTCGCGAAAGGGGGGACGCGAGCGCTCGCGCTGCGCATCGGCGTACACTCCCGCGCGATGACTGACCACCGTCGGATGCTCGTCGTTCTTCCTTCGACAGGAATTTCTCTGACCGATGGAGAGATCGACGAGCTCGTGAAGCGCACGCTCGAGATCGGCGAGCGGACGGCGGCGGACAAGGCGCGCGCCGTGGCGGACCTCACGATCGCAGGCAAGATCCGAGGACCCGTATGTTCCGGACTTCTACGTGTCGTTCGCGAGATTTCACTCGCACCTTCTCGACGAAAAGCGCGCTGAATTCGTCCGGCTCGCCGCGGTGCTCGGCGCGCGATCGATTCGCCTCGTTCAGTCCGAAGACGAGCGAAGAGTCGTCGGCGCCCAAGCCGGCGTCAACGGAACCAACATCGCAGACGTCGGACTCGGCGCCGCGAAGCACAAGCGAAGCGCGGCGAGCTTCGACCTATCTGCGACGTTCGAACGCCCCTCGAGCCGTCCGACTCTGCCAAAGAATCTTCACTGGATTGCTCACGAACCGCTGTGGCAAGCGATGGCCGAAGCGCGACTACACCATGGAGCGTCGTCGTTTGCCGCTTCGTTTACGTACGATCAGGACTTCGGCGTCGACGCCGCGGCGCAGCTCGCGATCGAAGGCGTCGGACTGAAGGCGGGCGGCAAGATCATGCACACGCAGTCGAGTTCTGGCCACGACACCGCGACCGCTGAGCAGGGAACCGGATTTGGGCGCGACAGCCCTGGTATTCGTGAGGGAACAACGCGGACGCTCGCTCGCCTCACAGCCAGAGGTCGAGCCCTCAT
>LNFM01012418.1_pt1 | contig 11198 bp, 8 predicted proteins | sample 596031 | NCBI WGS metagenome assembly LNFM01 (sample SAMN04254537, study PRJNA301005) | activated carbon metagenome | isolation source: dual media filters at the Ann Arbor, Michigan drinking water treatment plant | place: USA: Ann Arbor | reverse complement strand
TATAAGGGTTTTCGTGGTGAGCCGGACAGGATTCGAACCTGTGACCCGCTGATTAAAAGTCAGGCTTGGCCGTAAAGAAAACAAGGGGTTGGCATTTGCCCACCCCCTGCATTTTCGCGGTTGTCCGCGTGACCTTTTGCTATTCGACGAGGTATTTGGTGCACACTTCCTCGTGCTGCCGATAGCTGAAGTCGATCTCGTTCTTGGTCTGCTCCGCGTCGCTGTCCTGCCAGGTGGCTTGTGAGTTGAACCAGGCCAGGCAAATGCTGCGGATCGTCTCAAGGGGAAGAGGCACGGCGCCCGCGGCGGGTTTCGATGCGGGCGGCGGGGGTGTCGGTGGCGGGGGGCTCTGGCAGTTCGCGAGGAACAGCAGCAGCAGCCCGCTCAACGCGCAGCGCTTCAGCCTGGTCGGCCAGTCGAATGTCATCCTGCACCTCCTGCACGGCGTTCTTCGATGCAACCTCATGGCGCGCCAGGTCCATGACGATGTCCCAGAGCCACCTTCCGATGGCTCTGAGGGCGCCCAGCAACAGCGCTTTCACGGCGACGGGGGTGCAGGCGTCTTGCCGCCCCAGCCCTTGACCAGGGCAGTGAAGGCCGTGCCGCCGCCACCGACCAGCGCGGCGATGTAGGCGCCGAAGACCTTGATGTCGACGGTGAAGCTGAAGGTCTGGTTCACCTCGTCATAAGTGCCGAAACCGGCTGCAGCCAGCCAGCCTGCGGCGATGCCAAGGGCCGTGACGCAGAGGTAGAGGATGGCGCGGGAAAGCGAAAATCCGTTCATGATGTTCTCCTAGCTAGGGTTACAGGCCAAGCGCGGCCCAGGTCATACGGCTGACGACACCGTCAGGCAGCAGGTCTCGGGATTTCTGGAAGGCGGTGACGGCCGCGCGGGTGCGCGGTCCGAAGATGCCGTCGGCCTTGATGCGCAGCGCGTTCTGCACCAGCACCACGGACGGGCCGCTGGCCCCCTGGCGCAGCGTGGGTCGGACGGGCGGGGGCGGTGTGACGGGGACACCCTTGAACTGGTTGCGCACCTCTTGCCGGATCTCGTCGAAGATGGCGACCGGGTCGCGGCCCGGCGTGTTGCGCAGCTGGTAGTCGTAATCCCACTTCTGCTTTTGCTTCACACCCAGGACCGGCTCCACCTCGGCATGGCTTAGAACCGTGCGGCCGGTGACCTCGATCCGAAGCTCGTTGCACCACTTTGCGATTTGGCGGATCAGCGCGTCGACCTGGCGCGGATGGGGAAAGAACCTGGTCGATCCGCGCGGGTCTTCCCAGCTGGCCCTGCCCATGCTGCAGATCGCGATACCGAAGTTGCCGGAATTGAGCTTCCACGTGTGCGGGTAATAGGTGCCCGTGGTCAGCTTTCGGCCGGCAGCGTTGGCGTCCAGGGGATGGATGCCTTCGTGCGGCTGGCCGTCCCCGTCAATGCAGATCGGGTAGCTTTGCAGGTCCTTCGCCGTCGGGGTGTAGGGCCCCCCGGTGTGGTGGGCGGTGATGCGGTTGAAGGTCATGGTCCGTCTCTCCAGACTGAAAGCTTCAGGAAGGCGCCCCCCAAGACCGCAAGAAGGGTGCCGATGAAGGCCAGGCGCTTGGCCCATTTGGTCAGGTTTTCGGCGGCGCGGTCGCCGCTTTCGATGGCGACTGTGACCTCGGCCATGCGCTGCAGCAGGCTTTTGTCGCCGTGGCCGTACTGCGGTTCCATCAAGGCGTGGTGGATTTCGGCCACCATGCTGTGGGTCTGGGCGCGCATGGTGTCGGCGTCGTCCATGCGGTCCTCGTGCGCGTCGAGGCGGCGCTTCTGCTCGTCGATCTGGGCTTGCAGGGGCGGCATCAGTTGAACCCGTACATCCGGATGCGGCTGCCGACGGCGATGTTGCCGCTGCTGAACTGGAAGCGCACCGCGTCGGTGTCCTGAGCCGCAAGCCGACGCCCCGTCACGCTCCAGACTTGGGTATTGCCTCCGGGGGCGGTTTCGTAGCTGAGCTCGCCCCTAACACGGGTGCGCTTGGCAGCGTTGCCGGCATGGAAAAGCCGCAAGGTGCCTGTGACCCCGAATTCGTTTGCGGCATTGCCAACGTCGCCGTTGACAGTCAGGTTGATCTGCGTGTCGCTTTGCGTCGCGGCGCTGAAGGGGGCCGCGCTGCTGGCACCGTTGCCGGCATGGCCGTAGTTGCCGGCTGAATTGTCGTAGGACACCCCTCCGTTGCTGGAGAAGAGCATCTGGAAGGTCGTCGCGTCGGCGACGGGCAGGACGTCTTCGCAGATGTATTCGTAGTAGCGCCAGAGCAGGTTGTTGAACTCGGTGAAGTCCAGCGCGCTGACCGGCGCGCCGGTGACGGTCTTGTCGGCCAGAAGCCTGCGCAGCTGGGGGTCGACATAATCGGTCACCGCCTTGGCCACGACCAGGGCATTGGCCACCTTGTTGGCGGCCAGCGTCTCGACGTCAGTGATCACGGCGGTCGGATCGATGTCGGCGAAGGCGGCCTGCGCCTTCGTGGCCAGCGCGCCCAGTCCCATGTTGCTGCGGGCAAGGGGGTAGTTGGTCAGGCCGGACAGGTTTTCGGTCTTCAGCATGTCGCCGGTCCCTGCGCCGGCGTCACCTTTGGCCACAAAGATGCGGATGCGGCCAGCGGCCAGGTCGGCCGCCACGGTCGTGGCGATGTGCGGGGTCTGGGTGATGTAGGCAGAGCCGCCGAAGGTGAAAATGTCCGACAGGGAATACAGGATGCCACCGGCCCAGGCGCCGCGGTCGCGCAGCATGCTGTTCTCTTTGGTGATGGCTTCGTCGCGGGCTGCCTCGGCGTCCAGCTTTGCCTGGTTGGCCGCAAGCGCGTTGGCCTGAGCCGCCGCGATGGCGGTGGCCGTGGGTCCGGACTTGGGCTTGCCACCCTCAAGCATGGGGACGGTGCCTTCGGCCCAGTCGAAGGGCTCCAGCTCGGTCCGGGTGCGCAGGGCACCAGCGCCGCGCGCGCGCAGCTCTTGCGTGGCCTGCACCATGCGGTCCAGCTGCGCGGCAAGGCCTGCCTCACGCTCGCCCAGGACGGCAAGCCAGCCCTGTTCGTCCGGGGTCATCCGGTCGATGATCAGCGGCAGGCCTGCGTAGGTGGTGGCCACGGTGGGCGACAGGGTCAGGTTGCCGGTGGTCTCCGATGCCTCGGGGCTGACGGCGAACTCGGTGCCGTTCAGCTGCAGGAGGCCGGTGGGCAGCTGGATATAGGCGCGGATGGCGCCGGTCACGTAAGGGTGGCTGATCAGGTAGGGTCCGGTCCCGGAGATCGTGTACTCGGGGGTGATGGTCCAGGCTTCGACGCTCATTTCAGATCTCCGAGTGCGTTGGAAAGGTCAGGCAGGCGGGCGCTGCCGCCGGTGCCCTGGATGGGAATGAAGGGTTGGGTGCCGTAGTCCTTGGCCATCTTCTTGACCTTGCGGCGGTTGTTGATGTCGGCGCGCGGGTCTATCACCGCCTGCAGCTCGTCCAGAACCAGGCGGGAATAGGCGGTCTTGACCGGCCAGGCTGAGGACAGAACCGGCGTGTAGCGACGCAGCATGTCGACGCCGTCGACGCCGACGCGGGTGTCCTCGCCGCGCATTGCGGATGCTGCGTTGGCCGACACGAGCCCGATGGCGTCGGACATGGCCGACACGACCGGCCCAGCCAGCGTGGGCGCGAAGCCGCCGCCGAAGCGGTTGGTTTCGGAGGCGAAGAAGTCGCCGAAGATGCCCAGGCCACCGCCCTGCAGGAAAGCCGCTCCCCAGAACTTCCAGTCGTCCATCGGGCGGGGATCGTTCCCCTTCGCCAACTCTTTCAGCTGGATGGCCATCGCGCCGCCCAGCCAGAGCATCGCTGTGACCTTCGCCGCGTATTTCGCCTTTCCCAGCGGGGCCGGCTGGGCCATGAAGCGGCGGTACTGGCCAAACATGAGAGACATGGCAAAACTTTTGTAGCTGGTAACCGATCGCAGAAGCTCGCCCCCGATATTGCCGGGCTTGATGTCGCCGCGCAGGGCTACGGTGCCTTCGAGCGATGCGGTGGGCACGGCCATTTCCAGCTGCTCCTGGATTGCCATCTGGACGCGCAGTGCCAAAGCCTCGGCTTCAGCCTTAGGCATTCGGGTCTGGCTTTCTGCCCAGTAGAACGGGCTGATGAAATCGGCTCCGTCATCCGTGATGAAGCGACCTTCTGGGGCGCGCAGCATGTCCCAGTCAGCGGCGGTAATGCCCCGGCTTTCGAAAATCGCGCGTAGTGGCGCGTCAATATGTGCGAAGGCCCGATCGGCATTGTCTGCCATGAAGCCTGCAAACTCCATTTGGAAGGCCACCTTGCGCATGTCCGTGACAAAGGTCAGGCCGGTGGCACGCAACGTGAAACCGGCCAAGCGATCTGGCAAACCGGAGTTGAAGGTCTTGCCCATGAACCGGCTGTAGCCGCTGCCCGCATCGGCCAGAGCACTGGCGACGAAACCCATTCGCGCGGCGGTTTGCCGCGTGGCCTGGCTTGCGGTCAGCTCAACTGAACGGGAAATCACCCGGCTAGCGCCCATGCCGACGGCCTGAGCAGCGGCGGTCATCGTGGCATAGTCAGTCATCGAAGACAGGACAGCACTGCCCAACTGGCTCGCAGTCAGAAGGGCGCGGGTCCCGCCGAAGACACGCGCCCAGAATTCATTTTCGGGGATGGAGGCCGAGCCGTTCACATGGCTTAGCATTGCCCTCGCCTTGATGCCTTGGCGCCGCACTTGGTCGGCAAGCTTCTGGTCCCCCAGGTCGAAGGCGCGCTTGGTGGCGACCTGTTCGGCATAGATCAGGCCCGCCTTCGGGTTCGGCCCAAGGACGCGCATCTGTGCGACGTCGCGGGCCATACCATGCAGGCCGTTGATCATCGCGCTGAAAGGGTCTGCCGCGCCGAAGTCCTTGGAATAATCCATCCATGCGGTGCCAGACCGGAAGTGCAGGACGCGATGCTCGGCGCGCTGGTTGTACAGCGCCTTGCCGCCCATTGTCATCGACGGCTCGCGCTCATCCCAGCCGCGCTTGGTGATCCCGTCCCAGACGTCATTCAGGAAGCGATCCGTCACATCGCGTGGCGGCACGATGCCGGGCGCATCGGCGAAGGGCTTGCCGGTCTGAAAGTCAACGATCCGCGACCAGTCGAGAAGCTTCTCGATCTTGGCTTTCCACGCATCCGGCCCCGCGCGCAGCATCGATGCGGCGTCATGGCTGTGGGGAACTCCCCGGTCCTTCAGTAGGCGGATGTTGCCGCCGTGCGCGTTGAACTGGCGCACCATGTTGTTTTCGGCCTTGCGGACGGCCTCGGCCAGTTTCTTGGCGGCGGCGTTCTTGGACGGCTCGCCGTGCAGCTCTTTAACGATGTCGGTCAGAAGCGCCTGGTTGCGCGAGGTGCCGGTAAGGCCCAGGCCCGCCTGGTCCAGCACGTCGCGGATGGTCGCGTTGATGAAGACCTCATAGCTTTCCTGCAGCGACTTCACGCTTTCGCCCTTGAACCCGGAACCGGGCGAAGCTTCGATCAGGTTGCGCAGGGCAGTGGCCGGATCGGGCGAGGTCTCGATCAGGTTCTTGATCCGGCGCATGGTCTGCAGCTGGTGCAGCACCTTGTGGCGGCGGGCTGCGACCTTCTCCGATGTGGCCTGGCGCAGGTCGGCGGCGGCGGCGGCGAAGGCCTGATCGTCGCTCATGATCGTACGATAACGCGCGACCAATTGGTCGTAGGCCTTGAGCGCCTCGCTGCCGCTGGTGGGATCGACGTCTCCCGCCTCGATTGCGCGCTGCAGGCAGTCGTGCATGTTGGCCATCAGGCGGGCCCTCCGCTGTTGGTGGTGCAGAACGTGATCTGGAAGTCGGTCCTGGCATCACGGTCGAGGTCGGCAAGGATCTCTTCGGCGGACCATGTGGTGCCATCGCCCATCTCGATCTCGAAGTCGGTGCCTTCCGCGCGGCCGGCGGCGATGGCCCGGCGCGCGTCGAAGCTGCGTGCGGTGGCGTCGGCCAGTTCGGGGGCTTCGTTGGTCGCGAGGCCGGGGCTTTCGCCCTCCACTTCGCCAGAGCGCGCTACAGGGGCGCTGGTGGTCTCTGCGGCAGTGGTAGCGGCGGGATCGGGCGTGGCCGTTTCCCGGGCATCTGGTGCAGCGGGCGGGGCGTTATTGCCGCGCAGGCTCGCCTCGATCTCGGCATGGACGGTTTCAAGTTCCGGCGATTGCGCGCCAAGGTCGAAGCCCTGCTCGGGTAGCCGGGCGAGTGGAGGCTGCGGCGTGGCAGCGCCGCGCGCCTGGCCGAAATCCTCGGGTAGGTCCTTGAAGGTGTCGGGGTCGATGGTGCGCAGAACGTCGCGGGCGGTTGGCGCGTCGAACATCCCGCCTGCCCGGCCGGAATTGCGGGCCTCGTCAGCGTAGCGGGTCAGGAAGCCCGCGATTTCATCTGCCGGAGCGGCGCGACCGTTCCGCCACATCTTGCGCAGAAGAGCTGCCGTGAGCGGGGAAAGCGCGCCCTCAATCAGGTCGGGGCTGTTCAAGAGCTCCGACATGGCCTGCGCCACGGGCATCTTCTCCCGCCGGGCCATCTGGCGGCCCAGGGCAATAAGGCGCACGGCGTCAAGGATGAAGGGGCTGATGTCCATCGCCACCGGCACGAGGCCGCGCTCGATGTCGGACTTCAGGGCTGCCCAGCTGGGGGCGGCTTCCTCCAGGGCGTCGATCAACGATCGAAGCTCTTTCGGGGTGATTTCCGTGAAGAGGGCGACGATGTCGGGGTCGGACCAGGCGCGGGCGAAAATGATCTCTTTCAAGCTGCGGACGCCGCTGCCGTTAAGCCCGCCTTCCTTGTCGATCATGGCGTTGCGCTCGCTGCGCGGCAGAAGGTTCGTGGCGGCGCGGGCGAAATCGGCATTGGCCACATCGTCCAGGTCGGCCCCGGATTGCAGGCGCCCCAGCACTTCAGGGGAAAGGATGTCGCGGTAGGCCAGCGCTGTTTCGGTGGCGTTCATCCGCGCGGTGCCACTGTCCTGGGCGGCGACCACGGCGCGGCGGCGCTGCTCCGGCGTGAACTCCGTCTTGCGCCGGGCGACCAGGACGGGCTGCTCGACCCCATCGGGGATCTGGTAACCGGCGGCCTCGATCGCGTCCTTGTAGGCCTGGGCGCGGTCGGGGTGCCGCTCGTAGGCGCGGGCGATGGCCATTGCCCGGCCGTTGCCGCTTTCGATAATGTTGTCCGGGCCGATGATCGGGGTGCCGGTGTTGGCCGTCGGCGCGGGCATCAGCTGCGCAGGGTCAAGGCGGGCGGCGGTTGCGGCCACCCATTCGTCGCTGTTGATCCGGCTTCGGTCGCGGGGCTGGAGGTCGCCTCTGGCGCCGATAATGCTGCGATAGTCGACGACCTCGTAGTCGACGTTAATGCGCATGTCGTCGCCCACAGCGACCTGACCTTGGCCGGTGTAGCCGCGCGAGGTAGCCTCGAAGACCGGCAGGTCGGCACTGGCGTTCGGGTCGTAGGCAGCACGCATCTTTCGTTGTGCCCAGGCGCGCAGGTCGCCCGTCGTGAAGTTGCGAAAACTCTTGCCATTGAAGCGGATGCCGGCATTGGCCGCGATGGCCTTCGGGGACATGATGCTACTGATGGGCGTATCTGGGGTAACCGAAAGCGCCTTGGCTGCACCGCCCGGTCCCATAAAATGCGCCAGGTAGAGCTCGCCCGGGTTGGTCGGCAGGCCACGGTCGCGCAGGTAGGCGTAATTCTCCCGCGTATACATCGCCGTCATCTCGGCATTCAGGGAAGGATCGTCCCGCAGGGCGAGGAGCTCGTTCGCCGTCCGGCCTTCCATAAGATCAGGCCGATAGCGCGAGATCATGTTCAGCCAGGTCTCAGAAATGAACTGGCCCAAGCCGCGCGCGGTACTGTTGGGGTTCTGGGCATCGGCCTTGCCGCCGCTCTCGACCCCGATTATCGAGCGCAAGACGGCCGCCTCGTTGTAGGGCACATCGCCGGGCGGTAGGCTGATGGCTCTTGGCTCGCCCTTCGTTTCCTCGCGCACGGTGCGCTGGCCGGTTAAAGCAGCCTCGGCAGCATCCACCTGCGCTCCGAATTCCAGATGATTGATATCTTCCGGCTTGGCGACGCGCGATGCGCGTTCACGATTAAAGGCCCAGCCCAGGACTTTTGCCCCGCCTCCGAGGATCCCGGCAAAACCGGCACCAATCAGGGTTTCCGTGGCGACCTGACGGAAGGCATCCGGTCGCGGAAGGTCGAGACGTTCGGCGGCTTCATATTGCCCTGGCAAGGCTGCGACACTGCTTACCGCGCTTAGAAGGGTTTCCGATACGACGAAGCGGGTCAATGTGCCGCCAAGGCCGACGGGCGTCAGGGCAAGGTTGACCGGGCGGGTCAGGTCGCGGGCAGCGGCTCCGAAGAACTCAGCTAGTCCGCCGCCAGGCTGGGCAAGGATTGCCTCGGCCTCAGCAAGCTCGGCCTTCTGCTCCTCCAGGATCTGGGCGTCGAACTGTTCCTGCGTAAGGGGCAGGTCGCCCCAAGCTTCCGGGTTCTCGGCGACAAAGAGGGCGGCCGCATCCATGACGCGCTTTTCAAACGTCTCCCACTGGCGGGGGTTCTGGAAGTCTGGCCAAATCGGAGCGGCGACAGCTTCTTGCGTGGCAGGAGGCAGCTTGCGGAACATCTCGAGCGCTTTGTTGTTCCGGTAGCGCGAGTTGTAATTGTTGATGTCGCCCGTGATCGTATCGCGGACCCAGGCCGCTCCGAAGACGTCCCAAGTTCCGGCGTCGATGCGCGGGTTTTGAAGGTCGCTGGTTTCAAGCGGCACCTCCTCGATTTCCTCGAAGGCGCTGGTGGGTGCTGTCGGTTCAGGCGAGGGTTCTGCGGGTGCCGGGTCAGCTTGTGGCGGCGTGGACCGCGGCTGGTCGACAGGGCTTTGTTTGGGGGATTTCGTCTTGCGCTTTATAAGCGCAAGCTCGTCCTCGAGGGTAAGCTCAGTCACTTTGCGGCCCCCCGGATCAACGCGTCAATTCGGAACCGATACTCAAGGCCGCTTTCGTCCAGTATGATCTGTGGCCTGCCGTCGCCGGGATAGACGAAGCGGTATTCATTCTTCCGGCCAGGAACCTTCTGGATCTGGAGAATGTCCAAAAGCCCGGGGTCGTCGATGTCAGGCACACGCCCGTCCGGCTGGCCGCGGGCATCCACGCTGGCCGCTCGGAAGGCGCGCATCGGGTCGACGGCGGCGGGATCGGCGCCTGGCACCTGGTTGGCCGGGCCGAACCGGCCCGCTTCTTCAAAGAGTACCTGCCCATCCATTTGGCGGCCGATGTTTTCGACTGCTGCCTCCAGGTCCTCCAACGGGACTCCGGGCGGGAGTGGCACGATGGCGTCACGGTAGGGTTGGGCTCCTCCCACAGTCAGGTTGCCCGCGGCATCTGGACTTGCACCCGTCACTCGGCGCACCGCCAACGCGACGGCCTCCTTAGCCGCTTCGTCATCCATAAACGGAATGGCGCTGTCGGTGCCGTTGGGGTTCAGCCCTCGCGCGCTGTCGGCATAGACTGCCATCGCCGCTTCCCGGATGCGCGCAGCCACCGTGGGATCATCCTCATAGACGCCGCCGGTAACTTCGTCAAAGACCGCCACCAAGTCGTTTTTTGGCGGTAGCACCACGTTTCCCATGGCCACCTTCTGCTGGCCGCGCAGCATGGACCTTGCAAGATCTTCCGACCCTGTTTCGATCAGGACGCGGGTCGCCTCGGCGAAGACGGGGTCGGTTCCGATTGTCCGGTTCAGCCAGTCGGCGTTGCCCTTGGTTCCCTCCGCGATGGCGAGGGCCAGGTCGAGCTTCGGCTCCAAGTCGGCTTCCGGTGCGGTGGCAGCGCGCAGGGTCGCGCGCTCGGTTTCATCCATGACCGCAGTCCGCGCGTCCTTCACATAGCCGTCGCGCTGCAGCGTTTCGGCATAGGCCATTCGGCTGGCGATGGCCTCGGGAAGAGCCTCAATGTCCTCCGGGTCCAGTTCCGGGATGGGCAGGCCGGACTTTTTTGCCTGCCCGGCGCCGTCAGTCGCCCAGCCCTTCTCGGCTTCGGTTAGAAGCGCTTCGAGATAGACTTGGCGCTCCGCCTGATACGGGGCCGATTTTGGCCTGCTCTTCTCGTCCTGGATCGCTGCCCGCAGTTGAGCCGGGGTCATCTGCGCGATGCCCGGCTTTTCGTCTGCAAGCGACACGGCCGCCATGGTTGCTGCATACTTGGGGTGCGCCATGTAGGCGGGATCCTTCAGCAAATCGCGATCGGCGACCGGCACGCCCTTGGCAGCGACGCCGGCAATATCGTCCAGCTTCTGGCCCATGATGCGGTTGGTTTCGGTCTGCTGGGCTTCGACTGCCTTGATCTCCGCCGCCGCCCGGCGGTCGATCTCCGCCTGGTTGCTGACACCCAGCGCGGCCACTCGCTCCGCGCCGAGGACATCGAATTTCCCAGCGGCAAGTGCAGCCCTAAAGGCGACGGGATCTGCATCAGCCGCAGTCGTTGCGCGTGCGTTCATCGCTTTAATTTCGAAGGCCTGCTGTTCAGCAACGACTTCGGCCGCGCCTTTTCCGGTGCGCTTGCCTAGCTCCGCGATCTGCGCCTTACCGAATTCCAGATAGGCGCCCATGGTATTTTCGTCGGCCGTAGCAGCTTCGTTTACGATATCGGTCTCGGCCGTCATCCAGGCAGCGATCGCTTCTGATTGGGTCAGTTGGATCGCTCGACTGCCAAGCTCGAAGCCATGCTTCATGCTCAGACTTCCCAGATTGAGGTCCAGGCGATCGGCCTCCTCCGGCGTAAGGAGCGGCTGGCCGCTTTCATCTTTGCCGCTGACGTACTTGTCCCGAATTCTGGCCTCGATCTGCGGCCACTCGGTCTCGATTTGTGTGGGATCGGTGTATTGCGCGACGCGCTGGTATTCCTGCCCAAGCTCCTTGGTCATTGCGAGCTCGGTCTGTGCGAGTTTCACATCGCGCTGCTGATCCTTGATCTGGCCCATCTTCTGGGCGACGGCCGACCCGACCTGCGAAATGAACCCGCCCATGTCCGGCCGCTCGACCCGAATGTCGGCCGACCGGCCTGCGACGCTGCCGCCTTGCGGGACCGTGATCATGCCAGCTGCCTTTCGCCGAAGAGGCCCGGCCAGGTGTCAGGGCC
>LNFM01012417.1_pt1 | contig 11199 bp, 10 predicted proteins | sample 596031 | NCBI WGS metagenome assembly LNFM01 (sample SAMN04254537, study PRJNA301005) | activated carbon metagenome | isolation source: dual media filters at the Ann Arbor, Michigan drinking water treatment plant | place: USA: Ann Arbor | reverse complement strand
CCTTCAGCTCTTCCATCACATATTCGCCGATGACCGAGCTTGGCACTTCCGGCTCGTTCAGCCCTTCGAGCCTGCGCACAACCTTGCTGGCGATCTCCCCGATCTGCTCGGCCTCAACCGGCCGCTTGCGCAGCGCGATCTCGATCGAGCGCTCCAGCTTCTCGCGCTCGAACGGCACGCGGCGGCCCGAACTCTTGACCACGACAAGCTCGCGCAGCTGCACGCGCTCGAAGGTCGTGAACCGGCGGTCGCAATTCGTGCAGACGCGGCGGCGCCGGATCGCGGTTTCGTCCTCGGTGGGCCGCGAGTCCTTCACCTGCGTATCGAGGCTTCCGCAATAAGGACACCGCATGCCCTGCCCCCGAACTTTCCGTTGTTACTGCTTTTCGTAGATCGGGAAGCGCGCGACAAGCTTCTTCACCTGCTCGCGGACCTTGCCTTCCGTCAGGCTGTCTTCCTCGACACCCTTCTGCGACAGCACGCCCAGAACCTCGGCGATCATGTCGCCGACTTCCTGGAACTCGGCAACGCCGAATCCGCGCGTCGTGCAGGCCGGCGTGCCGAGGCGGATGCCGGACGACACCATCGGCTTTTCGGGATCGAACGGAATGCCGTTCTTGTTGGTGGTGATGTTGGCGCGTCCGAGCGCGACTTCGGAGACGCGGCCCGTCAGCTTCTTGGGGCGAAGATCGACCAGGATGAGATGGGAGTCGGTACCGCCCGATACGATGTCGAAGCCGTGGCCCTTGAGGTTCTCGGCCAGCGCGCGCGCATTCTCGATCACGTTCTTCGCGTAGATCTTGAATTCCGGGCGCAGCGCCTCGCCGAGCGCGACGGCCTTCGCCGCGATGACATGCATCAGCGGGCCGCCCTGCTGGCCGGGGAACACGGCGGAATTGATCTTCTTCGCCAGTTCCTCGTCATTGGTCAGGATCATGCCGCCGCGCGGACCGCGCAGGGTCTTGTGCGTCGTGGTCGAGACCACGTCGGCATAGTCCATCGGATTCGGATGCTGCCCGCCCGCGACGAGACCGGCGAAATGCGCCATGTCGACGAAGAATTTCGCGCCGACCGCATCCGCGATCTCGCGGAAGCGCTTGAAGTCCGGATGGCGCGAATAGGCCGAGTGTCCGCCGACGATGACCTTCGGCTTGTGTTCGTGCGCCAGCTTCTCGACCTCGTCATAGTCGATCAGGTGCGTGTCGCGCGTCACGCTGTAGGGCACCGGCTTGAACCATTTGCCCGACACCGTCACGGGAGAACCGTGCGTCAGATGTCCGCCCGCCGCGAGATTGAGGCCAAGAAAGGTGTCGCCCGGCTGCATGAGCGCCATGAATACGGCGGCGTTCGCCTGCGCGCCGGAATGCGGCTGCACGTTCGCGAACTTGGCGTTGAACAGCTTCTTGGCGCGCTCGATCGCCACCTGCTCGACGATATCGACGTACTGGCAGCCGCCGTAATAGCGGCGCCCGGGATAGCCCTCGGCATATTTGTTGGTGAGCACCGAGCCCTGGGCTTCCAGAACGGCCTGCGAGACGATGTTCTCGGAGGCGATCAGCTCGATCTCCTCGCGCTGGCGGCCGATTTCCTTCTTCACCGCGGCAAAGATTTCAGGGTCGGCATCCTCGAGAGAATCCGAAAAGAAGCCGTTTGCGCCCGCAGCGGCGCCCGAAATGGTCGCGGTCATAAAGAAACTCCTGGCCGGCGGCGGAAAATAGCCCCACCCGGCATCTCAGCCGGGTGGATTACCATATCGGGTAGCCGCGGGCCAAGGGGGCCGCGCTTATTGTGGCGCAGAGTTATCAGCTCCGTCTCGCCGAGTTCCTGAACAGCCCTGCCCCCGCGCTGTTCGTAGCGCGCCGGGCAGTCGCCGGAAGATTACAGGATGCCGCAGACTAGAGGATGCCGTCGCGCTTCAGCCGCTGGCGCAGCTTGCCCAGCGCGAGGCGCTGAAGATCGTGCCGCGCCGCGTGCGCGGGCCCCACGGCCGACACCTCGATGCCGGACGCGGCATGGATCGCCGAGACCTTGAGGCTCGCGCCAATGGAATAGAATTCGAGGAAAACCTCGCCGAGATCCGGTTCTCCCGAATCACTACTGGATGGAGGCGATCTGTCCGACACCGTCGAGATTGTAGACGTCGTCGCGGAACTGCACCACGCCCTCGGCGTCGGCCCAGGCCGTGATATAGACCCAATGCACAGACACCGGCGTCTTCAGCTTGGCGTCGATGCGCCCGCCGGAGCGGATGGCCTCGTCGATCTGCGGACGGTCCCAGCCCTCGGTCTCGCGCAGCAGCCACTCGGCGAGCTCGCGTACATTCTGAACACGCACGCAGCCCGAGGAATGGAAGCGCGCGTTTTCGCCGAACAGACCCTTCGAGGGCGTGTCGTGCATGTACACGCCGTCCTTGTTCGGCATGTTGATGCGCATTGTGCCCATCGAATTCAGATCGCCCGGATCCTGCGTGAAGCGATAGTCCATCGCCTCGTCGGACTGCCAATTCACCTGCTCCGGCAGAAGCTCGTCGCCGCGCTGCGTGAAGATGCGGATCTTGTTCTTGGTCAGGTAGTCCGGCTCCTTCTGCATCTTCGGGATCAGGTCCTTCCTGATGATGGATGCCGGCACGGTCCAATACGGGTTGAAGTTCACTTCCTGGATCTTCACCGCGAGCTGCGGCGACTGGCGGTCGATCTTGCCGACGACGGCCGTGTGACGCAGTTCGACCATGCCGTCCGCCACCGCCTCGACCTCCTGGCCGGGAATGTTCACGGTCACGAAGCGGCGGTCGAGCTTCTTCGTCAGCGTCTCAAGGCGCTGCATGCTCATTTCGATCTGATGGCGGCGCATCGCGACCGGCACGTTCATCGCCTTGCGCGTGTCGGGGCCGACCGCGCCGTTCACGATAAGGCCATGGCGCGCCTGGAAGCGTTTCACGGCCGCATCCACATAGGAATCGAACACATCCGAACTGCCGAGATTTGGCGGCAGATCACCCGAAACCGTCAGGCGCTGCCGGATCACGACGACGTCGGGATGGCGCTTGCCGAGCTGCAGAACCTGGCCTTCCGGCACCATCGGCCAGCCGCCCATCTGCTCGATCTGTATGTATTTCTGCAGAGCGAACTGGCTCGCTTCGAGCGTCTGCTTGCTGAGGATCGGAACCGAGCTTTTCGGCATGCGCGCGGAGGACGGGGCGCTGTCATAGCGCTGAACCCATTCGACCTGCGCGAAAGCGCCCTGCATCGTCAGCGCGAGAGCGCCGAGCACGACGCCGATACGCGCCGGCATGCCACGAAAAGCCAATGCAATTGCAGGTGCCGTCATGTCTGCAAATGTCCCCGTAGATGCGAAAACCCTGCCCGTACCGTCGCGTAACACGAGTGCGGTTAACGGACAACGAGCGCGAGCTCACCCTTGGGGCGACTCGCGGCTTCGTTATTCCCTCCAGAAGCCAGTGCTTTGGGGCCAAACCGTGTCGCGTTTCGCGGCGGCGGCGCGGTGTTGCGGTTCGGTGACAGGGTTCAAAGGCTCGGCGGCTGCAATTCGATGCCCGCGTTCAGCCTGAGATCGAGCTGATGCGGCGAAAACTTGTAGTGCAGTTCCGGCGGCCGCGGCATCGGCATCGGCACCGTCCAGTACGACGACACCTCTACCGGCGGAGGCAGCGGCGGCGCGAGCATGCTGGACGACGCAAATTCATTCGGCGCCTGGCAGGCGCTGCCGAAGGCGACATTGGTCGCCACCCAGAACGGCACCACGCCCACGACGACGATCAGCGCCGGCGCGCCCGGATGCCACGCACCGCGCGGCCCCTTCAGCACGGCCAGTGCGATGAACATCAGCGAGGCGGCGAGGAAGATCGAGCCGTAGAGGAAATCCCACCACTGCAGGCAGAGCGCATAGGGATTCACGCCGGCCCAGACGGCGAGCAGGCTGGCCGCCGCCGCCACCGGCACGATCGCCGCGACGTACCAATGCGGCGCAAGCGGCGCCATCGCCTGGCGCAAACGGCTCGCGCCCGCGGGCGCTGTCCAGGCCGGCATCATGTCCATGGCCTGCTGGAACAGCCGGTCCGGATCCTGATCCTCCGCCATCAGATCGTCCGAACCTCGGTCCGCGCTTTCGCTTTCCGGCGTATCGGCTTCAGGGGTCTCGGTTTCCGGCGTTTCGGGTGAACCTTCGTCATCGCCCGGCAGAACCGGCACGGTGGCCGGTGTCGTCTCGTGAACTTCCAGCTTCTTGCCGTCGTCCGGCGCGATGGCGAGACGATGGCTGACAACCGGGCGCTCCAGCTCCTCGGCGGCGGTCTCGACCGTCGCCTTGGTCCTGCTCGCTTCGCGGAATGCCTGCCATCCCCCGCTCACGGCTCATAATCTCCGTCGAAACCGAAACGCAGCATGCATGTGAAGTACGGCTCGCCGTCCTTCATCACCGGCTTGTTCAGGAACAGCAGGTACGGGATAAGGCTGCCCTCGCGGCAGAAGTTCTTGAGCCAGTTCCAGTCCTCCCACTCCTGCAATTTTTCCAGCAGGGACTTGGGAATGAGCCTTGGAATCGGCACAAAGCGCCGTCCTTCCTGCAACGGTGCGAGGTAGCTCTGCTCCAGATGTTCACGGAGCGGCTGTTCGCCCAGTACATGACACTTTTCAGGCTCAAGCCTGACCATTGAGAGAAAATACTCGGCCGTCGGCACCGAGAGGGCCAGCCGGTTCAGTTCCGCCGCGGAACAGGGGCGGTCTTCCGGCAGCATGGCCAGGTCGAGTATATGTGGAACGTATAGGCGGTAGAGGTCTTCGCCCGTGAAAACTTGGTCGTCCATCACCACGCTACCCCCACCCGACAACCGCTACTGGATCGCGGACGGAGACGAGATTTGGAAGGACCCCACCGGCCGAACGCCGGAGGATCAGCGCGAGGCCGCGCTGCAAGCCTATCCCGATCCGCCACCCGCGGAAGCCGCCGCACCGATGATGCCGCCGCCGCCGCCCGCTCCTCCTCCTACTTTTGAAGAAATTTTCGCGGGCCTGCAATCTCTTGTTGGCCTCGAAAGCGTCAAGGAAGAGCTAATGGCGCTCTACGACGCGGCCTATTCCATTGCCGCCATTGTAAAAGCCGGCGGTACCGTCGAAGAAATGCCGACTCTGCACATGGCTTTTCTTGGCAATCCCGGCACAGGCAAAACAACGGTCGCCCGGCTCTGCGGCGCAATGTTCCAGCAGATGGGTTTTCTGCGCACGAACACGTTCATCGAGGTCGATCGCGGCTCGCTCGTCGGCGCCTATATCGGCAAGACGGAGGAAAATCTCCGCCACAAGATCGCCAGCGCCATCGACGGCGTGCTGTTCATCGACGAGGCCCACGCTCTCTTCAAGAAGGACTCGCCGCGCGATTTCGGCGGCGACGCCATCAACCTGCTCGTGAAGGCGATGGAGGACGAGCGCCACCGCCTCGTCGTCATCCTCGCCGGCTATTCGGACGAGATGCAGGAGTTCCTCGATTCCAATTCCGGCCTGCGTTCGCGCGTCGGGCGCACCGTCAAATTCCCGGATTACACGGTCGAGGAACTGATCGAGGTGTTCCAGCAGTTCGCCGCCAAATCCGGCTGGCAGCTCGACGAAGCCGGCCAGGAAGCGCTGAAGAAGACCGTCACCGCGGTCTACGAAAACCGCGATCCGCATTTCGGCAATGCGCGCGACATGCGCCGCCTGCTCGACCGGGTGCGCGAACGCCACGGCAAGCGCCTCAGAACCGAAGGCGCCGCCGATCCGCGCATCATCACGGCCGGCGATATTCCCGAGACGTTTTAGCCACGGCAAAGAAAAAGCCCGCTCCTTCCGGAGCGGGCCCACTCTGTGTTGTTACGCTTACGCCGCTAACGCGTTACGCCGCACGAACCCGCAGCAGGAAGCCTTCCATCGCGTGGCGCATCCTGCCGGAACGCTCCAGCATGTCGCCGATGGCGCTGCGCATCTCGCTGGAGATTTCGCCGGTCCGCGTCGCGGACGAGCTGACCTCGCCGATCGCCGTCGACACCTGCTGGGTGCCGGTGGCGGCTTCGGCGATGTTGCGCGCGATCTCGATCGTCGCCGCGTTCTGCTCTTCGGCGGCAGCTGCCATGGCGGCCGCGCGCTCGGAGATCGTCTTGACCATTCCGGCGACGGACGCGGTGGCGTCGATCGACAGATCGGCGGCCGTTTTCATCTCCGAGATCTGGCGATCGATTTCCTCGGTCGCCTTGGAGGTCTGCTCGGCCAGCGCCTTCACTTCCGAGGCGACGACCGCGAAGCCGCGGCCGGCATCGCCCGCGCGGGCGGCCTCGATCGTGGCGTTGAGCGCGAGAAGATTGGTCTGCTCGGCGATGTCGTTGATAAGCCGCGTCACATCGCCGATCTTGGCGACGACGTTCTGCAGGCTGGTCACGGCACCGTTGCTCCGCTCCACCTCGGCCTCCGCCTCGATGGCGATCTTCGAGGAAGCATGGATTTGGCCGTTGATCTCGCGGATCGAGGCCGACAGCTCCTCGGTCGCCGTCGCCACCGTCTGTACGTTCGCGGTCGCCTGCTCGGACGCCGACGACACCGTCAGCGACCGGTCCGTGGTGTCGGACGCGATCGAGGCGAGAGTCGAGGCCGTGACGTTGAGCTGCTCCGACGCACCCATGATGTCGCTCGAGAGCGTCATGACGGTCTGCTCGAACTCCGAGGCGACACGTTCCATCTCCGCGCGTTTCTCGGCCTGCGCGGCCGCGGCTGCGCGTTCGGCATCGGCTTCCAGTTCGCGCGTGCGCTGCAGGTTCTCGCGGAACACGCCGAGCGCACCCGTGAGACGCCCGAGTTCGTCGCGCCGCCTGGTCGCCGGAACCTGTACCGACAGGTCTCCGCCGGCCAGCCGTTTTGTGGCATCGGCCAGGAAGGCCAGCGGGCGCGAAACCATTGCGTAGTTCAGGAAGCCGAGCATCGCGGCAAAACCCGCGATCACGAGCGCGCTGACGAGCGCGATCATCTTCACAAGACCAAGCTCGTTCTGCTGGACTTCGGCCAGTTCGGACTGGCGTGCTCCAAGCGCGGTGCGAAGCCCGTCGAATTTTTCGCCGATCTGCGCGATTGCTGCGGCGCTCTCGCCGGTGGCCTCCATGGCCTTGGCAAGATCGACCGTCATCGGATCGCGCATCAGCTGGATCTGTTTGCCGATATAGCCGTCGAGCCAGGCCTTCCATTCGGACTGGATCGTCTGGACGCCGTCCGCGCCCGCGATGCCGGTGGCCGCGACCTCCTTGTCGATTGCCTCAAGACCTCCGGAGATTTTGCCGGACATGTCCTCGACCTCGCCGACCCAGCGGCGGTCGCCGGTCAGCAGGAAGTTCTTGACCGAGACGACCTGGTTGAGAACGTCGGCCTCCACCCCGCCGATGTCCTTGATCACCGATTGAAGCCGACCATTCTCCGTCACGGCGGCCGCCGCCGTGACCGATTTGGTGTATGCGACATAACTCGACAGCACGCCGATCAGCGCCATCATGGCAAACGCCGCGACGCCTTTCGCTGTGACTGAAAGATTGTTCAACATGACGAGTGCCCCCTTCGTCCGTACTCGTCAGATGCCGAGCATCTGACGGCGTTCGAGTTCGGAAAGATTGACTTCAACCGTGGCGGCGCCGATCGGCGTTTTTCCGTCCGCTGCGGTCAGCGTAAAATTGATCTGCGTGCGCCAGACCTTGAAATCCTCGTTCCATTCCGGATCGTCGACGAACACGGCGTCGTATCCGGCCGGGAAAGTCTTCTGGAACTTGCCTTCGTCGCCCTGCCAGAAGTCGCTGGTGATCGACGACTGGCCGACGTTGAGGCCCTTGTTGTCCATGACGAAGATTTCGGCATACAGGCCCACCGAGCGGCCCTGCATGCGGGACAGATAGACCGACAGCGGGTTCGACAACGTCGCGGCGATCAGCGGCTTGTCGTCCGCCTCGCGTTCGCTGACCCATTGCTTGTCGAGTTTCTCGACTTCGGCCTGGGAGAGGCTTCCGTAGCGTTTGTTCTGCGTCTCGATCGAGAGACGAACGATTTCGGTATCGAGCCAGCCGCGGATTCCGTCCATGACGGCGGGAGTAACAAGCGCCTTTGCGTCGGGTGCACCGGTCTGGGCGCAGGCAAGGCTCGGCGCGGCAAGGCACAGGGCAAGCCCGGCGGCAAGGCGAAGAGAGACAGATGACATCGTCGCGTTCCTTTTGGGTCGGTGTCGACGCAAGGAATGCGGCAAAGCCATTAATTCCGGGTGAATACGGAAAGATTTCGGAAACCATAAAAAGGGGCGCCGGCCCGGGCGCATCCCCGTAAGTGCTTACGCTGTCTGCAGGAATGGCTGCGGCATAGCCTTCATCCGTGCGATGTCGCGGATCGGCGGCAGGCCGAAAGTGCGCGCGTACTCCCGCGAGAACTGCGATGGGCTTTCATAACCGACGCTGTGACTCGCGGTCGCCGCGTCCACCGCCTGAATCAGCATCAGTTGGCGCGCCTCCTGCAGCCTGAGCTGCTTCTGATACTGCAGCGGGCTCATTGCCGTGACGGCCTTGAAATGCGCATGCAGCGCCGACGCGCTCATGCGCGCCTCGCCGGTCACCGCCTCGATGCTGAACGGCTCGCGGAAGTTCTTCTTGATCCAGCCGATGGCGCGGTTGACCTGCTGCAGCTTGCTGTCGGCCACCGCGATCTGCTTCAGCCGCGCGCCCTGGTCGCCGAGCAGAAGTCTGTACAGTATCTCCCGCTCGGCCAGCGGCGCCAATACGGCGATGTCGCCGGGCCTGTCGAGCAGGCGTATCAGCCGGGTCGCGGCATCGAGCAGTTCAGGCGTCAAGGCCGAAACCTGCAGGCTCGCGCTCGCGGGGGCGTCGGCCGCAGCCGAAATTCCGGCTTCAAGCATCAGCTGGCCGAGCACCGCGCGGTCGAGATCGAGCCGCACGCACAGATATGGTTTGTCGGGAGACGCCTCGATCACCTCGCCCAGCACCGGCGAATCGACGGACACGACGAGGAACTTCGCCGGGTCGTAATAGAGCTGGCTGTCGCCCGCGATGACGCGCTTGGCGCCCTGCGCCACGATGCACAGAGCGGGTTCGTACACACCGTGGATCGGCTCGGTCGGCCGGTCGGCCCGGAACAGCGTCACGCGCGGGAGGGCCGTTGCCTGGATTCCTTCCTGCGTGGCGTATCGTGCAATCAAGCCTGCAAGTTCGGCGTGGCCGTTCATGACGCTTTTCCCTTCGACCCGGCCTATAAAAGCACGAATTATCCTGATTGTAACGCCGATCTTGGAAGCCTGGAGGATCGGGCAAGGATGCCGGAGCTTCGGGCAATCCTGTGCCCGAATACCCATATGTTTGGAGAATCAGGCAATATCTGCGGAGTTGCGGTCTACCGCCCTTCCGCCCTCGCCCGCCATTGTCTCCTCACCGCCGGACGCAATCCGCGAAGGCACGAACGAAGGAGATATCCATGTCCATCAAAGGAAAAGTCATCGCGATCACCGGCGCCTCGAGCGGAATCGGCGAGGCAGCCGCCCTCCTCCTTGCCGAGCGCGGCGCGAAGATCGTGCTCGGTGCGCGCCGTACGGACAGGCTCGAAGCGCTCGCCCGCACGATAAATGAAAAAGGCGGCTCCGCCCGCTTCCGCGCACTCGATGTCACGAGCCTTGAGGACACGCAGGCCTTCGTCGATTTCGCCAAGGCAGAGTTCGGCGCCCTTGATGTCATCGTCAACAATGCCGGCGTCATGCCGCTGTCCGTGATGACCGACCTCAAGATCGACGACTGGAACCGGATGATCGACGTCAACATCCGCGGCGTCCTCCACGGCATCGCGGCGGTGTTGCCCGGCATGAAGGCCGCGGGCAAGGGCCAGATCATCAATGTCGCCTCCATCGGTGCGCATGTCGTCGTGCCGACCGGCGCCGTCTATTGCGCGACGAAATACGCTGTATGGGCAATTTCGGAAGGCCTGCGTCAGGAAAACCCGGATGTGCGCGTCACCATCGTCTCGCCCGGCGTCACCGCCACCGAGCTTGGCCACGACATCACCGACGATACGACCAAAGAAGCGCTGGTCGAATGGCGGAAGACATCGCTCACTCCCGACGCCATCGCCCGCGCCATCGCCTATGCGGTCGAACAGCCCGATGATGTCGACATCAATGAGGTGATCGTCCGTCCGACGGCGAGCGCGTTCTGATGCGCCGCCGCCTGTTCCCGGTCTTCGCGAGCGCCGCTTATGCGGCGTTCGCAGCCTTCGCCATTCTCAATCTTGCCTGACACCCCACATACAGGGCGTCAGACAATCCCAAGGAAACTCCAATGGTCCAGCAGAAAACCGCCATCGTCACCGGAGCCTCGCGCGGCATCGGCGCCGCGATCGCGGAGCGTCTTGCTCAGGAAGGCTTCGCCATCGTCATCAATTATGCCGGCAACACCGCCGCGGCCGAGGATGCGAAGGCGCGGATCGAATCCGCGGGCGGACGTGCCGTTCTGGCGAAGGGCGACGTTGCTGACCCCGCCGCGGTCAAGGCGGTGTTCGATATCGCCGAAAAGGAGTTCGGCAAGGTCGATGTGCTGATCAACAATGCCGGCGTCTTCCAGCCCATGCCGCTGAAGGATTCGACCGACGATCTGTTCGACCGCCATTTCAATACCAACGTGAAAGGGACATTCAACGGCATGCGCGAAGCCGCGACGCGGCTCAGCAAGGGCGGGCGCATCGTCAATTTCTCGACCAGCGTCACCGGCACGAAGATGGAGAATTACAGCGTCTACGGCGCGACGAAGGCCGCCGTCGAGACCATGACCGCGATCTTCGCCAAGGAACTGCGCGGCACCGGCACGACGGTCAATTGCGTTGCGCCCGGCCCCACCGGCACCGATCTTTTTCTCGACGGCAAGTCGCCCGACCTGATCGATCGCCTCGCCAAGATGTCGCCGATGGAGCGTCTCGGCACCCCGGACGACATCGCGGCCGTCGTGTCCTTCCTCGTCGGCCCGGATGGCGGCTGGATCAACGGCCAGGTCATCCGCGCCAACGGCGGGATGGTGTAACGGCAGCAAAAAGGGCGCCATCCCCCCGGAGGCGCCCTTTCTTGTCCCTGAGCCCGCAATGCGCGGACAAACGCTCAGAGGCGATAGCGGATCTGGTCGGTCCAGAAGCGTTCGAGACG
>LNFM01012416.1_pt1 | contig 11199 bp, 10 predicted proteins | sample 596031 | NCBI WGS metagenome assembly LNFM01 (sample SAMN04254537, study PRJNA301005) | activated carbon metagenome | isolation source: dual media filters at the Ann Arbor, Michigan drinking water treatment plant | place: USA: Ann Arbor | reverse complement strand
AAGGGATACTTACCCGCATGATTCAATCGGATAATTCATTGGAAGGAGTGGGACTGGTGATCTTTGATGAATTTCACGAGCGTAGTTTGCAGGCAGATCTTGCACTGGCACTCTGCACCCAAACGCAAAATATCCTTCGCGATGATTTACGCATCCTCATTATGTCAGCCACACTGGATGGTGAAAAAATTTCTGCTATGCTGAATCAGGCTCCGATCATCACTAGTTTAGGCAAACAATTTCCAAACACAATAAAGTATAACGCACCGGATAAAAATGATTCACTTTCCGTTTCTACGGCCCGAATAATAAAAAAAGCATTGAGTGAACAGCGTGGAGATGTGCTCGTATTTTTACCGGGAGCAGGAGAAATCCAGCGTGTAGCGGGCATGTTAGAGCAAGAAAATGTTTCCGCACAGATCGTTCCGCTTTATGGCGATCTTCCCTTCAAGAAACAACAGGAAGCAATCCTTCCACATCCGCAAGGGGTGCGAAAAATAGTACTCGCTACTTCCATCGCTGAGACCTCACTCACCATTGAAGGTATTACAACAGTAGTGGATTCAGGTTATTCGCGTGTACCGCGATTTGATCCTCGCAGTGGACTCACCCGATTGGAAACAGTACGCGTTACAAAAGATGCTGCAGATCAACGTGCCGGTCGAGCTGCCAGATTGGGTCCCGGAGTCTGCTATCGGTTATGGTCGGAGGCAACGCATCATACTTTACAACTCACACGGCAACCTGAAATTCTCGAAGCAGACCTTGCCTCGTTTGTTTTGGAGCTTGCTAATTGGGGAATACAAAACCTGAATGAACTTGTGTGGATCACACAGCCACCAGAAGGAGCAGTGAAGCAAGCCCGAGAGTTGTTACAAAACCTTGAAGCGTTGGATGGAAATAAAATTACTGAGCGGGGCAAAGAGATGCTGAAATTGCCAACACACCCACGCATCGCACATATGTTACTGGCTTCACCACCTTCCCCTGTCCCCCGGGAGAGGGGTGTCCCAAACGGACGGGGCGAGATGGGTGAGGGGCTTTCTTCCGACATCGCTGCCGTACTTGAAGAACGCGATCCATTGCCCAAAGAATCGGGTGCCGATTTATCCTTGCGTATTGAAGTATTGCGCAAATGGCGAAGTGGTGAGCGCGTTACTGCGGAACGAAATGTATTGGAGCGAATAGAAAGACTTGCTGCTTCATGGCGCAGGATTTTTAAAATCGAAGTGGATAACCGAGCACCGATTGATACCGAAGTGGGAAGATTGGTGGCAGAAGCGTATCCGGAACGCATCGCACAACAACAAGGTAAGCAAAGCCTACGCTATAAGTTAGCAAATGGACGTATTGTGAAGTTACCTGATCACGATCCGTTGATGCGTGAGTCGTGGCTTTCGGTTGCCCATCTTGATGCAGGATCCAATGAGGGGAAAATATTCTTAGCGGCTCCGTTAAACGAAAAAGATTTGCTCCACCGCGCACGTGAAATTGAAACAGCTACCTGGGATTCAGAACGAGGGATGATAGTTGCCGCGCTGGAAAAACGAATTGGCAATACGATACTTTCCACGAAAGCAATTACAAAAATTCCGGATCAACAGCGCATCAAAATTTTATGTGATGCTTTGCGCGAAGAAGGATTAAAATTATTAGGTTGGGGCGAAGCACAACAGGAATGGCAGGTGCGTGTACAAAATGTAAGAAGTTGGCGACCTGATGAAAACTGGCCCGATGTAAGTGATGCGCATCTGTTACAAACCGCAGAAGAATGGCTGGCCCCGTATCTCACACAAGTATCAAAGCGGATTGACTTTCAGCGGCTCGATTTAAAAAACATAGTAGCAGGTTTATTGCCGTGGGAGTTGGCAAACAAGCTGGATAAGCTTGCGCTTGAACGGCTGCAGGTTCCCAGTGGGTCGCACATAAAAGTAGCTTATTTTATAGATGGTCGGCCACCGGCTATCGAAGTACGCCTGCAGGAAATGTTTGGCTTGCTGGAAACCCCCACAGTAAATGAAGGTCGCACAAAAGTATTGTTGCATTTACTTTCACCCGGCTATAAACCTGTGCAGGTAACGCAAGACTTAAAAAGTTTCTGGCAGACTACCTATCATGAAGTGAGAAAGGAACTGCGCATGCGCTACCCCAGACATCACTGGCCCGAAGACCCGTGGACGGCTGAAGCGGTGAGGGGTGCGAAACGGAGGACACCTCATTGAATAAATATTCTCTGTGACCTGTGGTTGTAATTCCATTTTTACCACAGAGAACACAGAGAAAGACACAGAGAGGAAATCATGGGTCAGATATTGAAACCATTCACAATTCTTCAAACCCATACTTTGCATTTTCCCAGAAACTGTCGAGCGCGATGATGCGTGGCTTTAAAAATGAAATCAGATCCGGCCAGTGTGCTTTGTTGTAAACCGAAACAGCCGGTAAGGTTTTATAAATACGGCTGATCATACGATCGGGGTCGCTCTTGTCATGTAATTGCCAGACCCATTCTTCCTGCAGTTCGGAATGAAGTAGTGTTTTTAATTCTGTAAACTGTGCGAAGTATAGCTCTTGCATAGCTGCTTCACGATGTTCTAACGTAATGGCAATACTGGCTTCAAGACCATCGGCATTCATGCGAAAGTACACCTCGCGTACACCTGTGTGGTAGTTGATCCAGTTCACTTTGTTTCCATCAGAAGAGGGTACCGGATTCATGTAACGCCCAAATGTAGTCCAGAACTCTTGTCGTAAACGGGATGATTCTTCGCGGGTGTACACGCTGTAAAGTAACCAAATCCCTCATTTTCTTTAAAATTCGCCATCCTAAATAAATTTCTCTCAATTTGTTGTTTTACTTTTAAATGCAAAGTACTTTTGAATCGTTGTTAAATCATAACCTAATTCAAACAACACTATTATGAATACCCTTAGTAAATTTCTCCATACCATACCCGGAGCCGCAGTAATTACGCTGCTCATCTTATTCATACCGCTTATTGCCATGCAGTTTACCCAGGAGGTAGACTGGAGTGTCGCTGACTTCATCGTGATGGGTATTCTTATTTTCAGCATGGCACTTGCTTATGTTTTGCTAGCCCGCTATGCACCCAACTTTATTCATCGGGCTGCCATTGGTTCTGCAATAGGTACTACGTTTTTTATGGTGTGGGCTAACATCGCGGTTGGTTTGATCGGAGCCGGACCACACGCAGGCAACTTAATGTACATAGGCGTTGTGGCCGTAGTGATCATTGGCACATACTTCTCACGGTTTACTGCAAAAGGGATGGAGCTAACGATGTTTGGTGCTGCACTCTCGGTTGTACTGGTTGCTGTAATTGCATTGTTGGCGAACATGCAATCATACCCCAACAGTTCAGTAGCGGAAATTATTTCCGTGAATGCTTTCTTCGCATTTCTTTATTGCATTTCAGCTTTGTTGTTTCGGTTCCTGGCCTTGCAACGAACACCTGGGAAATCGGAAATGTAATTCTTTGCATTTCGTGTACGAGGTATGTTAAGGTTCAACAGAAACTATTTTGCGCTGACCGTATTGCTTTTTACAATTGAAGTACTGATTGCCATGTTTGTGCACGACAATTTTGTGCGGCCTTATTTGGGCGATGTGCTGGTGGTGATTCTTATCTATTGTTTTGTAAAATCATTTCTTAACCTCCCGGAATTTGTATTGGCTCTGGGTGTTTTACTTTTCGCTTTTGCCATAGAGTTTCTTCAATACATTAAGATTGTGAATGTCCTCGGGTTGGAGAAATCAAATCTGGCGCGAACCGTTATGGGAACATCATTCGCGTGGCTGGATATGCTGGCGTATGTAGTGGGCATTGGTATGGTGTTGGTAGTAGAAAAACAAGTGCTGAAAAAAACTGTATGAGCAGGGAATATTTTGTTAATCAACATTCCATTGTGCGAAAGATATGGGGTAGGAGTGATACGGTGATTTTCATTTTTGCCGGTGCTGCCGCGGAGTTTGCGCTAAACAAAGCCGTTGACTGGTTATATTTTACTGGTCGCCTTCCCGCTGATCCGATTGGAAGACTTTTTTCTACCGTTTCGTATGCACGGACTATTATGTTTTCAGAAAAAGAAACTGCGCTGCGCACCATCGATGCCATGGCCCATATTCATGCACAAGTAGAAGACAAACGCGGGGCAACTATTCCCGATTGGGCCTATCGTGATGTGTTGTTTATGCTGATAGATTATTCTATCCGGTCGTATGAAGTACTGGAACACAAGCTTACAGATGTTGAAAAGAATGAAGTATTTCAGGTCTTTCATCGCCTGGGTATGCGGATGAAGTTGAGTGGTTTGCCCACTAGCTTTGAAGAATGGCAAGCCTTGCGCCAGACTCATCTTATTCAAAATCTACAACACAGTACCTACACACAAGACCTGTTTAACCAATATCGTAAACACCTTGGGGCAGTACGTTACCGGATACTGGTTGAAGTACAAACGCACATTGCGCCCGATCATGTGGGGCACTTAATAGGCTTTCGCAGAATTTCATTGATGTACCCTGTTCTGGCTCTCTATAAATTTGCCAGACTGATAAAACTCGATGGTTTATTAAGAGCACTTATATTACCTGCAAAGTATAAACAAGCAATCCGGGAGTTGGATAGGAAATCTTCGGATAACTTTAAATTGACTCAAATACAGCACACTCGGTCAGCCGGTTTTTAATTTCTATTTCCTCACTTCCAGCTTCCCAACTCCTAATACCCAATTCCCAATACCTAATTCCCAACTCCCAACACCTTTCCGGCCATTCATCCACCCATGCAGCTACTGAAATTTTTTTGGTTCGAATTCCTGCCAGAATTCCCTATATTACCTACCGTTCTCAAAAATGCTTTTCACATTTAACAACAATAAATCATGGCAGCCTATTCAATTAACGTAAACGGTGAGAGTCGCAATGTAGATGTAGCCTCAGATACACCCTTGCTCTGGGTGCTTCGGGATAGCCTGGGCCTTGTTGGCACTAAGTACGGTTGTGGAATTGCACAATGTGGCGCATGCACAGTTCATGTAAATGGCACAGCGGTTCGTTCGTGCTCTTTGCCGGTATCAGCTGTGGGTAGTAGTAAAATCACGACTATTGAAGGGCTTTCAAAAGATGGAAGTCATCCTGTACAACAGGCATGGATGGAAGTAGATGTGCCTCAGTGCGGCTATTGCCAGGCGGGTCAGATTATGAGTGCCGCTGCATTGCTGAGCAAAACACCTTCGCCTAATGACCAACAAATTGAAACAGCGATGAATGGAAACATTTGTCGGTGTGGTACCTACCATCGTGTGAAAGAAGCAATCGTGTTGGCCTCAAATAAACTTAAGTAATATGGAGACGGTAACTAAAACAAACAGACGTGATTTTCTGAAGTTGGGTTTAACGGCCACGGGGGGTCTGGTGTTGGGTTTTCATTGGAGTAACACTTCAGCTTCAGGGCTGACGGTTTTGAACGAAGCTGCCTTGGCGGCCGGGGAAATTAATTTCAATAGTTACTTATCTATTTCACCGGACGATGTAATTACAATTTTTTCACCGAATCCGGAGTTGGGACAAAATATTAAAACTTCTTTTCCGATGATCGTTGCCGAAGAGCTCGATGCGGATTGGAAAAAAGTGAAAGTCGTACAGGCTGCACTCGATACTAAAAAATACGACCGCCAGCTTACCGGTGGCAGTGGCGCTATCCCACATAGCTGGGAACGCTTACGCAAAGCCGGAGCTACTGCGCGCCACATGTTGATCGAAGCTGCTGCGAAACGGTGGAACACATCCTCCGGTTCGCTAACTGCTAGCAATGGCTACGTAATTCATTCGGATGGTCGTAAACTAACCTATGGTGAACTTGCTACTGAGGCATCAGCCATTCCTGTTCCCACGGAAGTGAAGTTGAAAGACAAAAAGGATTTTAAACTAATCGGTCAGGCTATTCCCAACGTGGATAATCTGGAAATGATTACGGGTAAGCCTTTGTATGGTTTGGATTTTTATCGCGAAGGCATGTTACATGCTATGATTCAGCGGCCGGCCTCCTTTGGCATGAAAATAAAATCAGTAGATGCTGCGGCCGCGAAAGCAATGCCGGGTATTGTTGATGTAGTTACATTCAAGAATAATGTTGCCGTTGTTGGCAAATCCACCTGGGAAGTGAACAAGGCCCGTAAGGTGTTGAAGGTTGAATACGAGAAAGAAGGCAATATCGAAAGTACTTCTGATCATGATCGCCTCTTCAAAGAACTACTGGATAAACCGGAAGCAACCGTTAGGCGCAAGGATGGGGACGTGGAGGCAGCTTTCAAATCAGCGGCCACCGTGATTAAACGCGAGTATCAGTGCCCGTTCTTATCACACGCACCCATGGAGCCGATGAACTTCTTCGCTCACGTACGTGCGGATGGTGTTGAGTTGGTAGGTCCTTCACAAACTCCGGACAGAGCAAGAATGGCAACCGCTACGTTGTTGGGTGTTGCTCCTGAAAAAATAACCTTAGAGTTAACTCGCCTCGGTGGAGGATTCGGTCGCAGGTTGCAAGCAGACTATGCGCTTGAAGCTGCAGAGCTTTCCAGCATCATCAAAGCCCCGGTTAAAGTTACATGGACACGGGAAGACGACATGATGGGTGGCAGTTATCGTCCCGCAGTGCGCTATCGCTTTGAAGCCGCGCTGGATGCAAAAGGAAATTTGATTGGTTATAAACTACGGGGTGTTGGCATCAATGCTGGCAATAGTACTCGTGAAGATAATTTTCCAAGTGGTGCTGTTGAAAACTTATTAATTGATTCCATCGATCATCAGTCGCCCATTACTACGGGCGCGTGGCGCGCACCCATTACAAACTTCCTCGCTTTCGCGGAACAGGCGTTTTTGGATGAAGTTGCAGTCGCTGCAAAGAAAGATCCGGTTCAGTTTCGTCTCGACTTGCTGGACAAGGCAAAACAATCACCCGCAGGAGCGATTAAATATGATATCGACCGGATGAAAGGAGTCATTAATCTGGCAGCAGAAAAATCGGGTTGGGGTAAAAAGAAAAATCTGGCCCAGGGATTCAGTGTTTATTTTTCACACCGATCGTATGTAGCGCAGGTTGCTGAGGTCGAGATGGTGAAAAGCAAACCTGTGTTGAAGAAAATTTATGCCGCTGCTGATTGTGGAATTGTGGTGAATATGAGTGGTGCCAAACAGCAGGTAATGGGCGGCATCGTAGACGGACTCGGTCATGCTTTATACAGCCAGGTTACTTTTAAAGATGGCGCAGCCGAGCAACGCAACTTTAATAATTACCGGCTTATTCGTTTCAATGAAATTCCAGAGGTTGAAGTACATTTTGTAGATAATGGTATTGATCCTACTGGTTTAGGAGAACCGGCCTTGCCACCTACAGGGGGTGCTGTTGCCAATGCTATTTTTAAAGCAACCGGTAAGCGCGTATACAATCAACCCTTCACGTTACAAGAGGAAATGAAAGGCGTGAAGTTGGGGGAGAAGATGTAATTGTGATTTCTAATCGTCATGACCACTTGTAGTGGTCTGACGACTTTGTTCTAGAACTGAATCGACTTGTAATCACTTCTCGTTACTTACACCTCAAACCCTGACTCTCTTAAATCTACCAGGTTTTGTTGTGCGATATAGCTGAGCATTTCACTTTCTGTCATCGGATAGGTATTGGAGAAACTGCCTGCGATTGCATCAAATTCATGGCGAGAGTAACCCTGTATCTCTTTCGAATACGAATAGGTAGTCTTTGTTCCGGTCGAGTATTCATCGATCATGTTCCAATATGATTTTCCCTCTTCGCGCATTTGTCGTAATACTTCTTGTGCCACTGTTGTGCCAGGCTGGTCTTTAGCTACTTTTTCACCGATGATTTTTTTGTAGACATCTTCCTGCTCAAGCGGCTCACTTCTTCCAACGGGCAAGGCATTTTCCCAATCGCTGTCTTCGGTATCCTGTCTTTTGTGGTGTTCGTACTCATTCAGGATTACATTAATATTCCGTTGCGATCGTATTGTCTCGCGCAGCAGTACATCTACCCCTTGGTTGATGGCCACATAAATGTGCGTTTCATGAAAGTCTGTTTTGCGTCTGTATAAGATCCACGCGAGGATGTTAAAGACCAATGTAAAAACCAACCGTACTGATTGGTTCAAGGTATTATCCCATTGCGGATTACTTAACGGCTGCATACAGGTTGCCAGCAGAGGTGAAAGTGTGGCATCGCTTTTCATCACCGGTATGGGCCGGCCTGCAGATTTTTCTTTCGCTGCGGCAAGGCTCCGTTCAATTTTTTCTATAGCCCGTTTCGGAAACTCAAGGTCAATTTTTTCTAACCCCCCCTTCACCCGGTTCTTATCTTCAATCAGTGCGTTTAGCTGATCCAAGGCAGTTGGATTTTTGACGAAGTAATCCTCCCACACCGGAAGAGCAAGTTTACCCATTGTGAGGGCAATTTTTAATTGTGCTTCATCGGAAATGGAATTGCAGAATTTATCAAGCATAGGGTGAATTTATTTTCTAACCTAAAGTATTGAATGGATTCGAGAAATACAATGTTGGAAACCCGGACAAGTGATGTATTAAGCTGTGTATCTTAAGATACGATCAGGAAGTAAAAAATAGTGTAAATTGTAACAAGATCTTACCTATTCTCATGAAATACCTTTCCTTTATTTTTCTCAATCATAACCACTTCATTTTCTCAACCCAACTTGCCGGATGTGCAAAAAACAACAATTGAATCATCTAAACATTGGTTAGATGTTGACTACGTAGGCGATGGTATCATCGGTCATCGGTTGGATATTCATTTGCCAAAAAATGGCAAGGCACCTTTCCCGATTGTGATAGTAGTTTATGGAAGCGCCTTCTTTTCAAATTCCTCCAAAGCGGCTGTTTTTAATGAAGGGTGGGGACAAAAACTTTTGGAGAATGGTTTTGCAGTGGTGAGCATCAATCACCGGTCAAGTCGCGATGCTATATTTCCTGCACAGATTCAGGATGTGAAAGCTGCTATTCGTTTTGTGCGAGCGAACAGTGAGGGATTTTCGCTCGACAATTCTTTTATCGGAATAACTGGGTGGTCATCAGGTGGTCATTTATCATCACTGGCTGGCACAACCAATGCGACCAAAGCTAATATAATCAATGGTCTTGATATTGACATTGAAGGAAATCTCGGTACTTACACACAAACCAGCAGTGAGGTAAATGCCGTAGTCGATTGGTTCGGACCCACAGATTTCCTGATCATGGATCAATGCGGCAGTTCGATGAATCATGACGATGCTAAATCTCCGGAGTCATCGTTAATCGGAGGGCCCATTCAGGAGAATAAGGAAAGAACTTCATTGGCAAATCCAATTTCGTATGTGAATAAATCGAATCCGCCCTTCCTTATTTTTCATGGCGATAAGGATCCGCTCGTGCCGCATTGCCAAAGTGAGAAGCTCTTTGAGAAACTACAATCTGAAAAAGTGAAAAGTGAACTTGTTATGGTTGCAGGCGGCCAACATGGCCCCGGTGTGATGATTGATAAATATTATAAAATGGCGATTGCATTTTTCTTAAACGAATTGAAAAAGAAATAGAATTTACTGGAACCTTATTAAGTTGATTATCTATTATTAATTGCGCGGTATGTCAAACCAAAAAAGCAGGCAATCATCTTTTAAATCAACACTCGTTGAATATTATTTCACCGAAACCCTGAGATGGATTATTGCTATAGGCTGCGTGATTTTAAGCATCTATCTGATTGTAAAAACAGACTATGCCTGGATTTCAATTTTACTGATTCTTTTTTCAGTAATCACAATTTCAACGAAATACCGGTTGGAGGTCGATACAAGCCAACTGCTGATTATCGATTCGTTTCAGATGTTGTGGATCACAATGAACACTAAAAAATTCGTATATCAAGAATTGAAATGCATCCGGCTTGATAAAGAACACCATGCGTATACTGCCAATAGCAGGGCCCGGACTGCGCAAACGGATTTTAACGAGTATATCGGAACTTTGGAGTATGATAGCGCTGCCATTGAGTTAACCCGAAGGGTTAGTTACGAAACATTTTCTGAAGAGATGAAGCGGATGTCATCCGAATTGCAAATTCCAATACATAGAACATTCTGATTGAGTTCTTTTTATTCGGGCGATTAGTTCAAGCGCATGTTACCTCTCCCGTTAAGGAAGTTCTAATGAAGATAATTAAGTAAGACTTGATTATCGAATTTTAAAAATACTTTTTATGGATGAAACAATAGTGGTAGCCATTACGGCACCTAGTGTGGCGAGAAAGATATCTTTCTGGGCATCCCAGACATCCCCTTGTGTGCCAAGGTAGGCAGCACCCTGGGCAGGAAAGAATACATCGGCCACTGCCCATTCAATCAATTCATAAAACCCACTGATGGATAATGTAATTTCTATCGGTAGCACCCACGCCACCCACACTGGAAATTTCAACCACTTCAAAAACATTTCGCGCATGGGGTAGGCCAACAGAAATCCAAAGCTAAAATGCACAATACGATCATAGTGATTACGCTCCATGGAGAATACATCTTTCAGCCAATAGCCAAATGGGTTTTCCGCATAGGTATATTTAGATCCGTATACGTGGAGGCAGAGATAAATACAAACCAGCAGGTAAGCGAGATCGCTGAACTGATATTTCTTATAGGTAAAAATCAGAAACCCAAGAAATATAAATACCAACACGTTTTCCAGAATCCAATTATTAATATCGGAAGTGCCCACAAGAGTAGAGCCCCACACACTCAAAAAGATCAGAATGAATAATTGTAACCAACGGTTATGCCTTAAAGGAGTCCTTTCGGGCGAGATGGCTAGCGTAAACGGCATAGGTATAGATTTGGAATAAAATTAAACAATATTTGAAATTGAAGCCTATGCAATGTCATAACAATTTCCAGCAAACAGCACCTAGATTTCAAAAGCGCTCCGATAGAATCCATTCGCCTGAACGTATTCCAGTAATTCAATATAAAATGGGTGCGCTCCCAACGTGGCACTATCACCAATCATTATAAGTTTTTTTCTTGCACGTGTCATAGCAACATTGGTTCTGCGTATGTCACCGAGAAATCCAACTTCGGCTTTTTCGTTACTGCGCACAAAGCTAATGGCAATCACGTCCC
>LNFM01012415.1_pt1 | contig 11199 bp, 9 predicted proteins | sample 596031 | NCBI WGS metagenome assembly LNFM01 (sample SAMN04254537, study PRJNA301005) | activated carbon metagenome | isolation source: dual media filters at the Ann Arbor, Michigan drinking water treatment plant | place: USA: Ann Arbor | reverse complement strand
TCCTGGCAGAGAGAAGACGCCCAAACGGAACGGGCGGCCACAGGGCCGCCCGTCCGCAAGGTCGTTCATCAGCGCCTATTCGGTGTCCGAAGGCTCTTCCGTCGCCGGAGCAGCCTGTTCCCCGTCCCGGGGTCCCGCCGGACGGCGCGGACGCCGGCCACGGATGGCGCGCGGCGCCGACGGCAGGGTCGGCGGCGTCAGCGACACGGGCGGCACCTCGACGGCGACATCGGCGGAAATGTCGGGCTGGTCCTCGGCGCCGGAGATCAGCGGCTGCGGCTGGACCTGCTGGATCACCGGCGGTCCGCCGTTGTCGCGGCGCTGGTTGCCATTGTCGCGGCGCTGCTGCTGGCCGGGATTGTTGTGGGAGTAACCGCCATGACCGCCAGTGTTCTGGCCGCCAGTGTTCTGGCCGCCATTGCCCTGGTTATAGCCCTGATTGCCGTTGTTCTGGCTGTAGCCCTGGTTGCCATTGCCCTGGTTGCCATTGCCCTGATTGTAGCCCTGGTTACCATTGCCCTGGTTGTAGCCCTGGTTGCCGTTGTTCTGGCTGTAGCCCTGGCCGCCGCCATTGCCAGGCTCGTAGCTCTGGGTGCCGTCGCCGTCGGACTGCTCGTCATAGCCGCCCTGCTCGTCGTCGTCGATGGCCTGAGGCTCGATGCCCTGAGCGATCATGATCTCGTTCATGATGCGCTGGTAGTGCTCGGCGTGCTGCAGGAAGTTCTCGACCAGCACCCGGTCGCGGCCCACCCGCGCGTCGCGCGCCAGGCTGACATATTTCTCGACCAGCTGGGCCGCGCTGCCGCGCAGCTTGCCCGCCGGTCCGTTGCTGTCGTAAGCCCGGTTGATGTTCTGCTGGGGCGCGGGTCTTCTGCCCGAGCGACCCCGGGAGCGCTTGCCGTTGCTGTGTCTCATCGCGTCACTATGTTGTTATCTCGTTTCGGTTTCGCGGCTATTGCCACCGATGATCATCCCGACAGGCCCGTAACGGGTCCTAGAGCGTAGGTTGTGCAGTCGAAGGAGACTGCATCCAGCGATTCCAGTTCTGGATGACTTCGAGAGGGCAGGCCCCAAGACGCCCGCGCAACTCTCAATGGGGACCCTACTCATCCCCGAAGCATTTTCCAACCTCAAAATTGATCTTTCTTGCCTGTACCGGCAAAAAACGCTCCCAGGCAGCGTATCCGGCCGGAAAGGTCCGGAAACCGCTGGACCGCTCTGGCGCCGCCGCGTTCGAGCAGCGCCGCGACCTCGTCCGCCTGCCCCGCGCCGATTTCCAGGAACGCCGCACCGCCGGGCGCGACCACCCGGGACAAGTCGGCGCAGAGGCGGCGATAGGCGTCGAGTCCATCGGCGCCGCCGTCGAGAGCGGCAGCCGGATCGTATGCCGCCACTTCAGGCGCAAGCCCGGCGATGTCCCCACGAGGTATATAGGGCGGGTTGGACACAATCAAATCCATGCTGGCGTCGGGCAGGCCCGCGGACCAGTCGCCCATGGTGAACGCTGCCCGTGCCGACAGGCCCAGCGAGGCGGCATTGGCGCGCGCCACGGCAAGCACCTCGTCGCTCCTGTCGATGCCAAGGCCGCTGTCCTCCGGCCGCTCATGCAGCAGCGCGAGCAGAATGCAGCCGCTGCCTGTGCCCAGGTCGGCGATGCGCGCGGCCGGACGGCTCTCCAGCCAGTCGAGCGCCGCGCGGACCAGGGTTTCGGTGTCGGGGCGCGGATCGAGCACCGTCGCGGCGAGGGCGAAATCGAGGCCCCAGAACTCCCGTTTGCCCAGGATGCGCGACACGGGCTCGCGGGCCGCGCGCCGGTCGATCAGGGCGCGGTACGCGCCGGCCGCGTCCGGCGCCACCATGCGTTCCGGATAGGCCATGACCGCCTCGCGCCGCTCGCCAGTTGCCGCGCACAGCAGCAAGGTGGCATCAAGGGCGGCAGACTCGACGCCGGCCGCCGCCAACCGCGCCCGTCCCGACCGCTGCAGATCACCCAGGGTCGCAACCGTGTCGGTCACTCAGAAATCTCCGGCCGTCTCCATGGCCGCGAGCCGCTCGGCCTGGTCCTCGGAGATCAGCGCGTCGATCAGCTCGTCGAGCCCCTGCCCCTGCATGATCAGATCGAGCTTGTAGAGGGTGAGGTTGATGCGGTGGTCGGTGATGCGGTTCTGCGGGAAATTATAGGTGCGGATGCGCTCGGAGCGGTCGCCGCTGCCGACCTGGGTGCGGCGCGCGTCCGACCGCTCGGCGTCGAGCTGCGCCCGCTGGTGATCATAGAGCCGGGCGCGCAGGATCTTCAGCGCCTTGGCCTTGTTCTTGTGCTGCGACTTCTCGTCCTGCTGCGACACCACGATGCCGCTCGGCAGATGGGTGATGCGCACGGCGCTTTCGGTGGTGTTGACGTGCTGGCCGCCGGCGCCCGAGGCGCGGAACACGTCGATGCGGATGTCTTTGTCCTCGACGACGATGTCGACTTCCTCGGCTTCGGGCAGCACCGCGACCGTGGCGGCGGAGGTATGGATGCGGCCTCCGGCTTCGGTCACCGGCACGCGCTGGACCCGGTGCACGCCGGATTCGAACTTCAGCCGGGCGTAGACGTTCCTGCCGTTCACCGAGACGATGATTTCCTTGTAGCCGCCGACGCTCGATTCACTGGCCGACATCAGCTCGATCTTCCAGCCATGATTATCGGCGTGGCGCTGGTACATGCGGAAGAGGTCGCCGGCGAACAGCGCCGCCTCGTCGCCGCCGGTGCCGGCGCGAATTTCCAGGATCACGTCCTTGTCGTCGTCGGCATCCTTGGGCAGCAGGCGTAGCTGCAGGTCGCGCTCGACCTCGGGCAGCCGTGCATTGAGCGCGCGCAGCTCTTCCTCGGCCAGCGACTTCATCTCGGCGTCGCTGTCGGGATCCTTCGCCATGTCGGCCAGGGACTCGATTTCCTGGCGGATGCGGCGAAGCTCACGGGCGCCGACGACCACCTCGGTCAGTTCCGAGTATTCGCGGGACAGCTTGGCATAGGCGTCACCCGACATATCGCCTGCGTTAGCCATCTGCGCCTCGATGCCCTCGAAGCGATCGATGAGCTGCTTGACCCGTTCCTGCGAGAAGCCGGCCATCAGGTGCCGCCAAGATGGGCGACGACCTTTTCCCGGGCGACGTCGATCTGCTCGCCCGTGTCCAGGTCGCGCACCGCGACCGCGCCGCGCGCCAGTTCGTCGCCGCCGACCAGCACGGCGATGCGCGCGTTCACCTTGTTGGCCTGTTTCATCCGCTTGCCCACATTGCCGCGGAACGCCAGATCGGCCTTCACGCCAGCGCGGCGGAGCTGCTGGGTCAGCACCAGCGCCTCGGCCTCGCCGTCGGCACCCACCGGGATGATCGCGACCGGACGCTCGGGCGCCGGCGGCTCGCCCAGCAGCATGACCAGCCGTTCGATGCCGCAACCCCAGCCGATGCCGGCGGTAGGCGGACCGCCCATATATTCGATCAGGTGGTCGTAGCGGCCGCCACCGATGACCGCGCTCTGGGCGCCCAGCAGCGTCGTGGTGAACTCGAACGCGGTATGGGTGTAGTAGTCGAAGCCGCGCACCAGCCGGTCGTTGACGGTGTACTCCTGGCCCAGCGCGTCGAGGCCATCCGTCACCTTCCGGAAGAAGTCCCTGGACGTCTGGTTGAGGTAGTCGCCCATCTGCGGCGCGCCGGCGACGATCCTGCGGTCGCCCTCGTCCTTGGAATCGAGGATGCGCAGCGGATTGCGCTTCAGCCGCATGCGGCTGTCCTCGCTGAGGCTCGCCTCATGGCCCGAGAAATACCCGACCAGAACATCGCGGTAGGCGGTACGGCTCTCGGTGTCGCCCAGTGTGTTCAGCTCGAGCGTTACCTTCTGGCGCACGCCGAGCACCTCGAGCAGATGCGCGCCCAGCGCGATCACCTCGATGTCTGCCTGCGGCTCCGGCACACCCAGCACCTCGATGTCGAGCTGGTGGAACTGGCGCAGGCGGCCCTTCTGCGGCCGCTCGTGGCGGAACATGGGGCCGTAGGCGTAGAACTTCAGCGGCAGGTGCTGCGCCAGGCCGCCGGAGATGAAGGCACGGGCGATGCCGGCGGTCGGCTCGGGGCGCAGCGACAGGCTGTCACCGCCGCGGTCCTGGAAGGTGTACATCTCCTTGGTGACCACGTCGGTGGTCTCGCCCAGCGAGCGGTCGAACACCTCGGTGAACTCGAAGATCGGCGTCTCGATCTGGCCATAGCCATAGCGCTCGGCCAGGTCGCGAAACGTGGCGATGACGTGCTGGTGCTTGCGCGCCTCGTCGGGCAACAGGTCATGGGTCCCGCGGACGGGTTGCAGCTTTGCCACTTCGGGGGCTCCGGTAAGGGTCGCTACGAGGCCTTGGCGAGGGCCGCGGCGGCACGCTCGATCTTGAGCTGGGCCGCCTTCTTCTCGACCAGGTCGACGATGTGCTCGACCATGTTCTCGTCGTCGATCTTGTGGTCGGTGACGCCCGACAGATAGATCATGTGATTACCGTTGCCGCCGCCGGTCAGGCCGATATCGGTTTCACGGGCCTCGCCCGGGCCGTTCACGACGCAGCCGATGATCGACAGGGTCAGGTGGGTGTCGATGTGGGCAAGCCGCTTCTCCAGCGTCTCGACGGTCTTGATCACCTGGAACGCCTGGCGGGCGCAGGACGGGCACGAGATGATCGACACGCCGCGGTGACGCAGGCCGAGCGCCTTCAACATCTCGAAGCCGACCTTGACCTCCTCGACCGGGTCGGCCGAGAGCGAGACGCGAATGGTGTCGCCGATGCCGGCCCACAGCAGCATGCCCATGCCAATCGACGACTTCACCGTGCCGGTCATCAGGCCGCCGGCCTCGGTGATGCCGAGATGCAGCGGATAGTCGCAGGCTTCGGCCAGGCCCTGATAGGCGGCGACGGCGAGGAACACGTCCGACGCCTTGACCGAGATCTTGAACTCGCGGAAATCGGCGTCTTCCAGCACCTTGGCATGGTTCAGCGCGCTCTCCACCATGGCCTCGGGGCACGGTTCGCCGTAGCGCTCCAGCAGCTCGCGCTCGAGCGAGCCGGCGTTGACGCCGATGCGCATGGAGCAGTTATGGTCCTTGGCGGCCCTGACCACCTCGCGGACCCGGTCCATGGAGCCGATGTTACCCGGATTGATGCGCAGGCACGCCGCGCCTGCCTCGGCCGCCTCGATGGCGCGCTTGTAGTGGAAGTGGATGTCCGCGACGATCGGGACGTTGACTTCCTTGATGATGTGCTTGAGCGCCGCGGTCGATTCCTCGTCGGGACAGGAGATGCGCACGATGTCGGCGCCGGCCTTCTCCAGGCCCAGCACCTGCTCGATGGTGGCCTTGATGTCGGTGGTGAGGGTGTTGGTCATCGACTGGACGGCGATGGGCGCGTCGCCGCCGATCGGCACGTTGCCAACGTGAATCTGGCGTGACTTGCGGCGTTCGATGTGTCTGTAGGCGCGGACGGTCATGTTGATCAGCGATCCCGTGGCAGTTGGCGGGGCTTATACCCCAAGGCCCCCTCGATGTCAGCCTGACAGTTGGTGCAATCCCGGCGGAAGTCTACTGTTCCTGGGTGATCGTCGACAACTGGCCCTGATAGGTCGCCGGCGCCTCGGCCTTGCCGAACGACGGATCCTGCGACAATTCCCAGGCGACGCAGATACCCAGCGCCAGGAGCGCCGCCACGATCAGCAGCGACAGCTTGGGCATGGCGTTTTCCTGCGCCACGCTCCACATGCCGGCGCGATGGCGCGGGTTCTCATAGGCGTGCTTCACCTGGGCGACCACGGCGGGAATGTCGATGCCGAGCGCTGAGCCGCCGAGGAACTCGGCATAGGACCGCAGGAAGCCGATGGCATAGGTGGCAGGCAATTCCTTGATCTCGCCATATTCCAGCGCCTCGACGTAGTCGGCGCGGAATTTCAGCACGTCGGCGACGTCCTCGATGGACAGGCCGCGCGCCTCGCGGCTGCGGCGCAGGCGCTCGCCCAGCTCGACGGCCGCATCCATGGCACCGGGCGTGCGGCCCTTGATGGAAACCACATTGCTGCGTTGATGTCGAACAGCCGGCAGGGCGTCGCCGTTCTCGTCGATGATCAGCAGCCCCCGCCCTGACTCTTCGACCTCGATTTCCGGCTCTGCGCCCGCTTTGGACACAGGCTTGATCAGATTGAGCACCGGGCGTGTATCCACTTGTTCGCGCTGTTTCCGGGAAATCACAGTCAAGAAGATTCGATGGCCCAAAGGTAACGAGTTCCGGAAGGGGATTCAACGACCATGGCTGCAGGAAATTACAATTCGACGCCGTGGTCCCGGGCGAAATTCGTCAATTTGCTCCGCAGGCTATGGTCGGGTAGCTGCAGCAGGGTGAGCAGGTAGGCACGCAATTTGCCGACGTCGAGGCTGCGGATCATCTCCTTGACCGGGCCGACGGATGCCGGGGTCATGGACAGGTTGCGCAGGCCCAGGCCGATGAGCGCCATGGCCTCGACAGGCCTGCCGGCCGCCTCACCGCACAGCGAGACGCTGACGCCGCCTTCGGTCAGCTTGTTGATGATCATGGCGAGGAACGACAGTGCCGCGGGCGACAACACATCGTAGCGGTCGGTCAGCATGGAATTTCCCCTGTCGGCGGCGAACAGGTACTGCATCAGGTCGTTGCTGCCGATGGACACGAAATCCACATGCGGGATCAACGCCTCGAGCTGCCACGCCAGCGCCGGCACCTCCAGCATGGTGCCGACCAGCAGCCTGGACGGCGGCGCGTGCTTGAGGCGCAGGTGACGCCCCATCTCGCGGTCGAGGATGGACCGGGCGGCGACGAACTCGGAGACATCGCTGACCAGCGGGAACATCACCCGAAGCTCGCGCCCGGCCGTCGCGGCGAGCAGCGCGCGGAGCTGGTAGCGCAGCAGCGCGGGCCGGTCGAGGCCCATGCGGATCGCCCGCCAGCCCAACGCCGGATTCTCCTCCTTCGGCCGCTCGAGGAACGGCACGACCTTGTCGCTGCCGATGTCGAGGGTGCGGAAAATCACCGGGCGGTCGCCCGCCGCGTCGAGCACCCGGCTGTAAAGCTCACGCTGCGCGTCGTGGCGCGGGAACGTCGAGCCGAGCATAAACTGGAACTCGGTGCGGAACAGGCCGATGCCGTGGGCGCCGGTGTCGTCGAGATATGGCAGATCGACCAGCAGGCCGGCGTTGATGTGCAGCGTCAGCTCGACTCCGTCCTTCGTGACCGCCGGTAGGTCGCGGTGCTGGGCGTAGGCGGCCCGCCGTTGCTCGCGCAACGCGATGGCCTCCTCGTAGACGTCGATCACGTCCTGGGTCGGCAGCAGGAACACCTGCTCGGTCATGGCGTCGACGATGATCTGGTCGCCCGGATCGACGAGGCCGACGATGCCTTCGACCTGGCCGATCACCGGAATGTTCAGCGCCTTGGCGATGATCGCCACATGCGAGCTGGGCGTGCCCTCGGCCAGAATCAGGCCGCGCAGTTTGGACCGGTCGTAGTCGAGCAGCTCGGTCGGCCCCAGATTGCGCGCGACGACGATGGTCTGGTCGTAGAGTTCGGCGACCGCGCCCTGGTCGAGGCCCATCAGGTGGCGGATCAGCCGGTTGGCCAGGTCGTCCAGATCGGACAGCCGCTCGCGCAGATAGGCGTCGCTGATCTTGGCCATGCGGACCCGGTTATCGACCTGGACGCGCTGGACCGCCGCCTCGGCGGTCAGGCCGCCGCGGATGGCGTCGCGGATCTTCTCGATCCAGCCGCGGTCGTTGGCGAACATGCGGTAGGTCTCGAGCACATCGAAATGGTCGCCCTCGATGCCCAGATCCGAGGTTTCCAGCAGATTGTCGAGCGACGAGCGCAGGCTGCCCAGCGCCTCGTCGAGCCGCGCGTGCTCGACGCTCTCGTCCTCGGCGATCAGGTGGGTGACCTGCACCCGCGGTTCGTGCAGCACCACCTGGCCGATGGCGATGCCCTCGGCCAACGCGACGCCGTCGATCTTGGGTGGGTGGCCCTGGGCGAAGGTGCCCTCGTGGACCTCGCTGGGGTCGATCAGCTCGCCGGAGCCGACCAGCTCGGCCAGCACCATGGCGACGGTCTGCAGCGCCTCGGTCTCTTCCTCGGTATAAAGGCGCTGGGTGACGTTCTGCACGGCGAGCACGCCGAGCACGCGGCCGGCGCGGATGACAGGCACGCCCATCAGCGAATGGTAGATATCCTCGCCCGTCTCCGGCCGGTAGGCGAAGTTGGGATGGGACTGGGCATCGGCCAGGTTGAGCGGCGCGCCGCGCGCCGCGATCTCGCCGATCAGGCCCTCGCCGACGCGCAGATTGGTCTTGTGGACGGCTTCCGGATTAAGGCCGACGGTGGCGAACAGCTCGAGGATGTCGCCGGCGCGCACCAGGTAGATGGAGCACACCTCGGCGACCATGTTGTTGGCGATCACCCGCACCATCTGATCCAGCTTCTGCTGCGGCGGCTGCGGCGAGGCCATGACCTCGCGCATGCGCCGCAGCAGCAATCTGGGGCCAGCGGGATTGAGCGGCGTCACGGGCATGGCTATCGGCCCGCCAGGTGCGCGGCGGCCTGATCGACCAGTTCGGCGATGATGTCGGCGGTGGGCTGCTCGGTGGTGACCATGCCGACGCTCTGGCCCGCCATCAGCGATCCGGTCTCGACATCGCCATCGATCGCGGCACGGCGCAAGGCACCGGCCCAGTAATGCTCGATCTCGAGCTGGGCCGCCTGCTGGTCCAGTTCGCCGGCCTGGAAGCGCTCGATGACCGAACGCTGGGTTTCCATGAACTCCTCGGTGGCGGCGTTGGTCAGCGCCCGCACCGGGATCACCGGAAAGCGCTTGTCAAGCTGCACCGACGGCATGGCGTCGCGGGCGTTGGCACGGATGAACGCCTTCTTGAACGCCGGATGGGCGACGCATTCGGTGGCGCAGACGAACCTCGTGCCGAGCTGCACGCCGCTGGCGCCCATCTCCAGATACATGGCCATGGCCTCGCCGCGGCCGATGCCGCCGGCGACGAACACCGGCACGTCCTTGATATGCGGCAGAATCTCCTGAGCGAGCACGGCGGTGCTGACCGGACCGATATGGCCGCCGGCCTCGCTGCCCTCGATGACCAGCGCGTCGACACCGCTGCGCACCAGCTTCCTGGCCATCACCAGCGCCGGGGCAAAGCAAACCAGCTTCGCGCCATAGGCCTTCACGGCGTCGATGGCCCTGCCCGGCGGCACACCGCCCGCAAGGACCACATGCCCGACAGTCTGTTCGCGGCAGACTCCGATCAGATCCTCCAGCGCCGGATGCATCGTGATCAGGTTCACACCGAACGGCTTGCCGGTCAAAGCACGGGTTTCGCGGATCTCCCGCTCGAGCAGCTCGGGTGTCATGGAACCACAGGCGATGACGCCGAAGCCGCCCGCGTTGGAGATGGCCGATACGAGGTGGCGCTCGGACACCCAGGTCATCGCGCCGCCCATGATCGCGTGCGACGTACCGAGGAACTCGCACCCCCGGCGCCACAGCTCGTCGAGACGTGCCCTTCCTCGCGCGTCGGTCATGCCGTCAGGTCGCGTCGAGCTGGTAGGCGGAATGCAGCGCGCGAAGCGCCAGTTCCGTATACTTCGCGGCGATCAGCACGCTGATCTTGATCTCCGAGGTGGAGATCACCTGGATGTTGATGCCCTCCTTGGCGAGCGCCGCGAACATGCGGGCGGCGATGCCCGCGTGGCTGCGCATACCGACGCCGATCACCGACACCTTCACCACGTCGCTGTCGGTGGTGACCGCCGCATAGCCGAGCTGTCGCTCGAGGTCCTCGATCACCTTGACCGAGCGCGCCAGGTCGGCGCGCGGCACCGTGAAAGTCAGGTCGGTGGTCTGGCCGTCGGCCGCCACGTTCTGGACGATCATGTCGACATTGATGCTCGCCTCGGCCAGCGGACCGAAGATCGACGCCGACACGCCGGGCCGGTCGGCCACGCCCTGTACGGTGATCTTGGCTTCGTCGCTGGTATAGGCAATGCCGCTGATATCTGCTTGTTCCACGATCTGATCCTCGTCGACAACCATCGTGCCGGGTTCGTCCGAAAAGCTGGAGCATACATGCACCGGGACTTTGTAGCGCATGGCAAGCTCGACCGAGCGAGTCTGCAAGACCTTGGCGCCCAGCGAGGCCATTTCCAGCATCTCTTCATAGGTGATTTTATCGAGCTTGCGGGCCTTCGCAACGATCCGGGGATCGGTGGTGTAGACGCCGTCCACATCGGTGTAGATGTCGCAGCGATCGGCCTTCAGCGCCGCCGCGAAGGCGACCGCCGTGGTGTCCGAGCCGCCGCGGCCCAGGGTCGTGACGCGGCCGTCCTCGGCCAGACCCTGGAAGCCGGCGATGACGGCGACCTGCCCGGCGTTCAGGCGCATTTCCAGCTCCGTGGTATCGATGTCGAGGATACGGGCCGAGCCATGGGCCGAACTGGTGCGGACCGGCACCTGCCAGCCCTGCCACGAGCGGGCGTCGACGCCCATGTCCTGCAAGGTCAGCGCCAGCAGGCCGCTGGTCACCTGCTCGCCGGTCGCGACGACGGCGTCGTATTCGCGCGCATCGTAGAGCTTGGAGGATTCGGATACCCACTTCACCAGCTGGTTGGTGACGCCCGACATGGCCGAAACCACGACGACCACCTGGTCGCCGGCGTCCACCGCCCGCTTGACCTTGGCCGCCACGTTACGGATCCGGTCCAGATCCGCCACCGACGTTCCGCCGAATTTCTTGACGATCCGCGCCATCGTCCCTCGCGCTAGAGTATTCGTTAACCTGGAGGCCGACGCGCCGCTTTACAGGAATGCCGCTTGCCCTCACGAAAGCGGCCCTTACATACTCGGTCACCAACGGCAGCGCAAGCAGCGCAGGGAGCCGGAATCTTTGGCCGACAGCAATCAGTCCAGCATAGACGCCGACGAGGTCGCCCGCTTCGAGGCCATGGCCGAATCCTGGTGGGATACGGCCGGTCCGTTCAAGCCGCTGCACCGCTTCAACCCGGCCCGGCTGCGCTTCGTGAGGGACCGGGCAGTGGCCCATTGGGGGCGTGATCCGGCGACGCTGAAGCCGCTCGACGGCCTCGCCGTGGTCGACATCGGCTGCGG
>LNFM01012414.1_pt1 | contig 11200 bp, 12 predicted proteins | sample 596031 | NCBI WGS metagenome assembly LNFM01 (sample SAMN04254537, study PRJNA301005) | activated carbon metagenome | isolation source: dual media filters at the Ann Arbor, Michigan drinking water treatment plant | place: USA: Ann Arbor | reverse complement strand
ACATGGTGCAGCACGTCCTCCTCGCGCAGGACCTTCTTTTCATTGACGAGGATGTTGAGCACCGAACTCTGCCGCACCTGGCCGGTGGCCGCGACCTCCAGGAGGCGCTCATTGGCGGCTTCCAGGTCCTCGAATTTCACGAGGTTGTGCTCGATGAGCGCCGAACCGAGCAGCCGGTTGGCGCGCATCAGCAGGGGGCGGTATTCCGTCATCATGTGCCGGTTAATCTACTCAACGGGACCGGCTTGGCGACTTCTTTTCCTTGGCCCGCAATTTGCGCACCCGCCTCAGGAGCTCCTTCCGGAGCTTCGGGATCCCCTCCTCGGACAGGCAGGAGATCGGGACCAATTCCACCTTCGGGTGGCGTTTCCGGAATTTCACGAGGTTGGCGACTGCGGCCGGCTCGTCCATTTTGTTCGCCGCCACCAGCCGTGGTTTGGCCAGCAGGGCCTTGTCATAGAGCTCCAGTTCCTTCACGAGCTGCTTGTAGTCGTCGCGTGGGTCGCGATTGTCCGTGCCCGCCAGGTCGATGATGATCAGGAGCAGCTTGCAGCGCTCGATGTGCTTGAGGAAGCGGTGGCCGAGTCCCCTGCCCTCGGCCGCCCCGGGGATGAGCCCGGGCACGTCGGCGAGGACGAGGCGCTCGTAGTCCTCCTTGTATTCGATGACGCCGATCTGCGGGTGCAGCGTGGTGAAGGGATAGGGCGCGGTCTTCGGCCGTGCGTTGGTGATGAGGTTGGTCAGCGATGACTTGCCGGCGTTGGGGAAACCGACGAGGCCGATATCGGCGATGCTCTTCAACTCGAGCCGGAATTCACCGGTTTCACCCGGCTCGCCCGGGCCGGTCTTGCGCGGAGCCCGGGTGACGGACGACTTGAAGCGGGTATTGCCGAAGCCGCCCTTGCCCCCCTTGAGCAGGACGAATTCCTGATGGTCCTCGAGGATCTCGACCACCTTTTCGCCGGTAGCGCGCCGGTAGACCACGGTGCCGAGCGGCACGCGGAGGATGGCGGGCCGGCCTTCCCGGCCGTTGCAGTCCGCACCCTGCCCGTGCTCGCCGCGTTCTCCGTTCCAATGCGGCTTGAACTTGAAGTCGACGAGGTTGTTCTGGTCGTCGTCACCCCGCAGGATCACGTCGCCACCCTTGCCGCCGTCGCCGCCGTTGGGCCCGCCCCACGGCTCATATTTCTCGCGCCGGAAGCTGGAGCAGCCGCGGCCGCCGTCGCCCGCGCGCGCCTTGATGGAGGTCTCGTCGATGAACATCGGGCTATGAGTCTAGGCTTGGGCGCTGGCGTAAAGCGCAATCGGCAGATGCTTCCGGTAATGTTGAAAGTCGCCGTCGGTGGTAAAAATATCCAATTGCCGCCTGGCCGCGACGGCACAGATCAGGAAATCCGTCAGCGACCCCTGGACTCCCTTGCTCCGGCAGATGTTGTAATACTCGGCGGCCGTCTCGAAATCGGCGGTTTCAAGCGTGAGGTCGGGAAAGCTGCGCAAGGCACCCCGCACCTGTTCGTATGGCTCTTTCCCGCGAATGCCCGAAAGCAGTTCCTGCCGGATCGGACCCATGATGGTCACGGCGCCATTGGCGACCAGCCATTCGAGTTCCGTCCGCAAAGTCGAAGCTTGTCCTTCGACCCGGCGAAAAGCCGCCGACCACACCGGCGTATCCGCCAATACTTTCATCGCTTGGCCCGCTCGGCTTTGTAATCAAAGGTCGGTTCAAAAACGACCGTGCCAAACAGCTTGGTCACTTCGCGCTGCTGGCGATGCTGGATATACTCGGCCAGCGCTTCGTTCACCGTGGCCTTCTTGGTCCGGTGTCCTCCTGCCTTCTGGGCCTTGGCCAGCAGCCGGTCGTCAATCTCAAGGTTTGTAGGCACAGCCACACAGTGCTCCACACAGTTCCTATGTCAAGTGCTGCTCAGACCGTGACCTTGATGCCCTTGCGGAGGTAGGTCGGCACGTCGAGATCCTGGCCCTCGAAAAGGTTGCGGTCGGACTTGTCAAAGGTGCCGCGGTTCTCGGCCGGCGCGCCTTGGAAACCGAATTCCTCCTGCGTGGGCTTGGCGGTATGCGTGGCCGCCGGGACGCGCGACGGCGTGGGACTGACCGAGGTCTTGACGTTCTGGTTGCTTTCCGGCGCCGAGGAGGTCGCGGTCGGGCCGGTGGTGCGCTCGGAGGTTTTGCGGAGCGGCGCGGGGGCCGGGCGGCGGGTGAAGTTGCGGCTGCCGAGGTCGGTCGTGCCGATGAGGCAGATCTCGACGCGGCCCTGCAGCGCCTCGTCAATCGCGGCGCCCATGACGACGTGAGCGTCGTGGCCAAACTCGTCGGTCAGGGCGGACATCAGCTCCTTGACCTTGGTCAGGCTCAAGTCGGCCCCGCCGGTGATGTTGACGAGCAGGCGGTCGGCCTTGCGGGCGTATTCCGGGGTGTGCAGCAGCGGACATTGCCTGAGATCGGCGAGCGCGGCCGACGCGGGATTCTCGCCGGTGCCGACCCCGAGCCCGAAGAGGGTCTTGCCGCCGCGGTGCTGGAAGACCTGGCGCAATGCGGTGAAATCCACATTGATGAGGCCGGTGCGCGAGAGCATCGCCCAGATTGATTTCACCCCGCGCCCGACCCACTCGTCGGCGCGGGCGAAGGAATCGAGCACACTGGTCTGCTCCGTGCCTTCCTGCAGAAGCACATCGTTGGCGAGCGGGATGACGGCATCACACACGCGCCGCAATTCGGCGAGGGCCTCCTCGGCCTGCTTGCGCCGGCGCCCGCCCTCGAAGCTGAACGGGAGGGTGACGAACGCGATGACCACCGCGCCCGCCTCGGCCGCGATCTCCGCGATGACCGGGGTGGCCCCGGAACCGGTGCCGCCGCCCAAGCCGGCGACAAGAAACACCAGGTCGGTGCCCTTGACGATCTCGGCGATCTTGTCGGCGTCGGCCTCCGCCGCCTTGCGCCCCAGCTCGGGGTCGCCGCCCGCGCTCAGGCCGCGGGTGAGCGAGGTGCCGATGAGGATCTTGTCCAGCACCGGGGAGGTGCTGATGGCCTTGAAGTCGGTGTTGATGACCGCGAGCTGGAGACGGTCGAGGTTCTCCATCTTGAGCCGGTCGATGGCGTTGGAGCCGCCGCCGCCCACGCCGATGAGCTTGATGCCGACGTTGCGGTCGGTCAGGGCCTCGAGGGGAAGTTCGTTCGGCGGGAGGCTCATGGTCAGGAGGCGGCGAAGATTTTCGTGAGGTTGCTCAGCAGTCCGGTCTTGCGGCGCGGCACGGTGTGCTCGTGGGCGGCGCGCAGGCCGAATTGGAATACGCCCAGCACCGTGCTGAACATCGGGTCCTTGAGCTCGTCCTTCACCCAACCCGGCGGTTCGCCGCCGCGGGCCGGCAGACCGAAGACCCGCGCGGCCGCGTCCTCGATGCCGGGCAGTTTGGCCGTGCCACCGGCAAGGACAACGCCGGCGCCGCAGTGTTCGGGCACAAAGGCGGGGCCCAGTTTCTGGCGCACCACTTCCAGCAGTTCCAGGATGCGGGCGGAGGCGATGGTCTCGATGGCCATCTTGGGGAGCTGGCGGTCGCCGAACGAGGCGTCGCCGTTGAGCCAGACCTTGTCGGTCTTGTCGCGGGTGAGGGTGGTGGCACGGGCGTGGCGCAGCTTGAGCATCTCCGCCTGGGCCGGGGTGACGCGCAGGCCGATGCTGAGGTCATTGGTCAGGTGGTCACCCGCCACCGGCAGCGTGCCGGTGACCAGCACATGGCCGGCGCGGTAAAGCACGTAGTCGGTGACACCCTTGCCGATGTCGATCACCAGGACACCCTGGGCGCGTTCCTCGGCGCTGGTCAGCAGCGAGCCGCTGGCGAGGCTGGCGAGGACGAGCTCGCGCACCTCCAAATGATAACCGCCCACGACATGGATGTTGTCGCTGATCTTGCTCTCCGGCCCATGCACAATCCAGTAACCGACCTCCAGCCGGCGGCCGGTCAGGTGTTCGGGGTCCGGCACGGCGCGTCCATCGAGCCGGAACGGCCGGCGGATCTCGTGGATGCGGGAGCGGCCGGCGGGCAGTTCCTTCTCCTTGGCGAGGGCGCAGACCGAGGCGATGTCGAGCGCGGTCACGGTGTTGTCGGCGGACTTCACGTTGACCGACGCCTCGTTGTAGAAGGCGTCGAGGTGCGCGCCGGTCTGGGCGAGCCACACTTCCTCGATGCGGGCGCCGGCGCGCTTCTCGGCCGTCTCGAGCGCGTGGTGGGTCGCCTCGCAGGCGGCCTTGTAATCGACGACCTCGCCCTTGAGCACGCCGCGGGACGGGGCCACGCCGACGCCGATGAGGTTGAGGCTGCGCCCGCGGGTGATTTCACCCACGAGCACGGCGATTTTGCCGGTGCCGATTTCGACGGCCGCCACGATTCTGCTGCTGTTAGAAATCACGCTTCGTTTTCCGTGGTAAGGGTTGGATTGAAAAAACGGGGGCGGGCGTCGCGGCCAGTTCGTCGGGCGTGCCCTGCAGCCGCACGGGCACCTGGCCCTCCAGCGCGAGGTTCACCGACAGCAGTGCCGGCACGGTTTCGAGACGGTGCGCGGCGTCAATCACGCTGTCGAGCTGGGCGATCTGCTTGTAGAAGTCGCGCTTCCGGCTGAAGACAATTTCCGGCACCTCCTGCGCCTTCACCACGATCTCGTCGCGCCCGGCGAGGCGCGCCAGCGACACGATGAGCCACTCGCGGTAGAGGTGGGGCGCCTGCAGTTGCGCCGTGGAGAGCAGGGCGGACACCTCGGCCATGCCCGCGACCGGCTCGAAGCCGTTTCCGGATTTCACGAGCCGGATGCCGTCGAGCCAGGGCAGCCGGGCCAGCATTTCCCGGTCGCAGTTTATGCCGTCATAAACCACGCCGTCTTTCGCCACCAAGAGCTGTTTCGCCACGCCTTGGCTGTCGGCCGCCTGCACGCGGGCCACCGGAGTGCGTTCCTGCAACGTGACCACCAGCGTGTCGGGGAAATCGCGCGTCAGCACCGCGACCCGCACCTGGCCGCTGGCGAGCAGCCGGTCGCGCAGCGCCGGCAGGTCGAGCACCATCAGGCTCGCCGCCTTGGGCAGGGCCAGTCTCTGCACGGTCCAGTCCCGGGTCAGCACACCGTCGGTGATGAGGACGACCTCGCGCACCGGTTCACTGTGCACCGCGGTGGCCAGCGCCGCCCGATCGGTGGCCCAGGAGCGGGCGAAAGCGTAAACCCCCCAACCTGAACCGACGACGAAGGCGGCCAGCGCGCCCACCTTGAGCCACGCCGCCAATTGCCGCCGACGACCTTGGCGCGACATGGCCAGCGGCTTCACCTCCTGGCGGATATGGCGCCAGGAGCGGCCCGGAGGCAGCGGGGAGTTGTCGGCAACGGGGTTCATTTCCGCAAAGGGCGAGCCAGGGCGAATCGTTCGACGGCGGGGGCCACCAGCTCGCGGCACAACGCGATAAAATCCAGCCCCACGCAACGCGCACTCATCGGCAACAGGCTCGTCTCCTTCATGCCGGGCAGCGTGTTGATTTCGAGCAAATACAGCTCGCCGTCGTTCGAGAGCATGAAGTCCACCCGCGCGTAGTCGCGGCAACCGCACGCGGCAAAGGCGGTCTCGGCGGCCGTCCGCGCGGCCGCGGCCAGCTCGGCCGAGATCTGCGCCGGGGCAAAATACTCGGTCAGACCCTTGGTGTATTTGCTGGTGTAGTCGAAGACGCCGGACTTCGGCACGATCTCGACGACGCCCATCGCCCGGCCGCGCAGCAGGCCGACCGTCAGCTCGCGCCCCAGGATGCGTTTCTCCGCGATCCATTCACCCTGCCGGATGCCGCCCAGCGCGACCTCCAGCCCGGCCTGGGACGTCGTGACCTGCAAGCCGACGCTGCTGCCCTGCCGGTTGGGCTTGAGCACGACCTGCTCGCCAAACTCCGCCGTGAGCGCCGCGGCGGCGGGCTTGGCGGGCGCCTGGAACAACCGGCCCGGAGCCACCTGCACGCCCTGGGCCGACACACACTGCCGCGTGCGCCACTTGTCGAAGCAAACATCGCTGCCCTTGGCGTCGCAACCGGCGTAGGCCACGCCAGCCGACTCCAGCAACCGCTGCATGCCGCCGTCCTCGCCGAAAATGCCATGCAGGGTCGAGAAGACGATGTGCCGGGCCGGGTCGAGTCCCTCCGGCAAGGCGTCCGCCTCCACGGTGAAGAACTGCGTGGGATGGGTGTAGGCCATGGCCAATGCGGCCGCCTTGCCCGAGCCGAGCGAAACCTCGCGCTCAGGCGACGTGCCGCCCGCCAAGACCGCGATGATGGGGGCATTCATGGTGTAAGCCTCCCTATCGCCCCGGCATTCAAGTCTGCGCCCAATCGAAAATCGTAAATCTTCGCCCGGCGACGGCCGGGACGAACACCGGGCCCGCAGCAGCGGGCAACGGCGAAAAATCCAAAATTCATAAGACGTCCCTCCATTCCTGTCCGTAGAGCAGCACCTCGGGCTCGAGGTCGATGCCCCGGGCGCTTTTCACCCGGGCGCGGATCTGGCGGATGAGCCTGATGATGTCGGCGCTGGTCGCATGGCCGCGGTTGACGATGAAATTCGCGTGCACCGGCGAGACCTCGGCGTCCCCCACCCGCGTGCCCTTGAGCCCGAGTTCGTCGATGAGCCGGCCGGCGGAGGCACCCGGCGGATTCTTGAAGATGCACCCCGCGCTCGGCTCGCGCGGCTGGGACTCGACCCGCTTTTTCTGGTAAACATCGATCTGCCGGCGGATGTCGCCGGACTCCGCGATCGCGGCCGGCTTCAGGAGAGCGCCGAGCGCGATGGCGTCGTGCAATTCCGCGCAATGCCGGTAGTCCACGTGCATCTCGGATTTGTTCATCACGCGCAATTCGCCGGCGAGGCTCAGCAGGTGAACTTCCTCGACGACATCGAACATCCAGCCGCCCATGGCGCCGGCATTCATCCGCAAGGCGCCCCCGACGGAGCCCGGAATGCCCTCAAGAAATTCAAAACCCTTGAGTCCGGCCTTGGTCGCAAGACCGCACAAATTCTTCAGACGCAATCCGGCCCCGGCCCAGACTTGGCCGCCGGTCCTCACCTCGAACTTCTGCCAGCTCTCATGCGCCAGGCAGATGACCAGGCCATCCACGCCCTCGTCCGGGATGATCAGGTTTGAGCCGCGCCCGAGGAGGAAGACCGGCAGACCGCGGTGGTTTGCCTCAACCAGCAGCTGCCGCAACTCCTCCGTCGTCGCCGGTTCGGCATAGACCCGCGCCGGGCCGCCGACGCGCATGGTCGTCTTCGGGGCGAGCACCTCCCGTTCGGCCAGCCTGGTTTCCGGTGTCAGCCGCGGGCGGACCGTGGCCACGAACTCGTTCCACCGGGCCTCGCGCAGATCCAAGTCCAATGTTTTGGAAAGCGCGCTCATGTCGGCGAGGCCGCCGGGGCGGGCCGCAGCTGGCGGGATGACGGCGTGCCGGTCGCGAGATCCTCCAGATCGTGCACGATGGTATCGATGGTGTTCTCCTGCGACATGCGGTGCAGGTTCGTGCGGAATTTGTTCAACAGCCAGTCATTGAAAATAACATCGCGCACTTCCTGCTGCAAACCGGCCAGCGCGTGGTCGGCGACGACCACGCCGCCCCCCTGCTGCTCGAAATACCCCGCGTTGGCCCACTGGTGATTGTCGGCGGCGTGCGGATAGGGGATCAGGATGGCGGGTGTCTCGCAGCGCACCAGCTCGGCCAGCGTGCCGGCCCCGGCGCGACTGAGCACGAGGTCGGCGGCCGACAGCAGCACGCCCACGCGGTCGGAGAAAGCGACGAACGAGCTGCGCACGACCTGGCCGCTCTTGTCGTGCAGCACGTGCATACCCTCGCTGCCCTTGCCGAGACCGGTGACACAATAAACCTGGATGCCATCGTGGGCGAGCGCCGTGAGGCTGTGCTCCGCCCATTGGTTGAGGCTGCCGGAGCCCTGGCTGCCCCCGATAATCACCAGCAGTTTCTGCGCGATATCGAGCCCCAGCCGGGCGCGGGCCTCGTCGCGCGGCAAACGGGCGATTTCACTGCGCACCGGCAGGCCGGTGTGGCGGACCCGGACGCCGCGGATGCCCGGCAATCGGACACCGGGTGGCAGGTAGAGCCGCGCCGCGAACCGCGAGAGCACGCGGATGGCGAGGCCCGGCACGCGGTTGGCCTCGTGCAGCGCAACCGGGAGGCCGAGCAGACGGCCGGCCATCACCACCCCGGCGTTGGTGAAACCACCGAAGCCAATGATGGCGTCGGGCCGGAACTGGCGCACGAAGCGCAGGCTGAAGATCAGGCCCAGGGTTTGTTTCCAATGAAATCGCAGGTGAACATCGGGCCGCCAGCCGAAAGGCGCGCTCGGCACGCGGGCCACAGGCAGGTGCGGGTATTTCTCGATCAGGCGGGTGTCGACCTTCTTGTGACTGATGAAGAGCGTGACCGTATGACCGCGCGCGATCAGCGCCTCCGCCAGCGCGATGCCGGGCGAGAGATGGCCGCCGGTGCCGCCGCAGGCGATGATGAACTTGCTCATGTCGGCGCCTCCGGCGAAAGCTCCAACCTCCAACCTCCAACCTCCAAAGAAGCCCCAAAGCACAAACCCCCAACCCTGACGGCAGGAGCTGACGATAGCGGGGAATTCCTGATTGGAAATTCTCTGGAGCTTGGAGCTTGCGAGCTTGGATGTTTTGTCGCGCTCACGCGATCACCTCCGTGAGGGCGCGCTTCCGTTGCAGCGGCTTGGGCCGCTCCCACGTGCGCTGGGAGTTGATGATGACGCCGACGAGCAGACCCATCAGCAGCAGGTTGGAGCCGCCGGCGCTGATGAACGGCAGCGACATGCCCTTCGACGGCAACAGGCTGGTGACGACACCGAGGTTGATGATGGCCTGCAGCGTGATGAGCAGGATGCAGCCGGTCACCAGGAGGAACTGGAACAGGTTCGGGGCGCGGCGCACGTGCATCAGGCCCGCGACGAAGATGGTCACGAACAGCGCGACGGTGAGGAGCGTGAAGATGAGGCCCATCTCCTCGCCCATGATGGCGAAAATGTAGTCCGTGTGGGCCTCGGGCAGAAAGGCGTTCTGCTGGCGGCCGTTGCCCAGCCCGACGCCATCCACGCCGCCCGCCGCGAACGCGAGCAGCGCCTGCCACGGCTGGTAGCCGGTGCCCTGCCGGTTGGCCTCCGGGTCGAGGAACGAGAGCACGCGCTGCAGGCGCACGGGATTGTTCAGCACAAGCATGACAAAGCCCAGCAAGGCGGCGCCGACCGCCGGCAGCAAAAACTTCAGCCGCACGCCCGCGAGGAAAAGCAGCATGACGCCAATCGCACCCAGCAGCATCGCCGCGCCAAAATCGGGCTCGACGAGCACGAGCAGCGCGAAAAGCCCGATCCACGCCGACGGCAGCGCGAAGCCGCGCCAGAAATCATGCAGCCGGCTCTGGTTGACCGCGAGGTAATGCGCCAGGGAGAAGACCAGCGCGAGCTTGGCGAACTCCGACACCTGCAGCCGCACGCCCCCGAACCCGAGCCAGCGCCGGCTGCCCTTCACCGCAATGCCAATTTGCGGGATGAGCACGAGCACCAGCGCGAAAAGGACGATCGCCGCGGCCACCCAGACGAACTTGCGCAGGTGCTCGAGGTCGGCAAGCGCCACCAGCCATCCGGCGCCGATCGCGAGCGCGAGAAAGATGAACTGCTTGTAGAGGTAGGCGTAGGGCCCGCCCTTGATGGGGGAGCTCGCGCTGAACAGCACCACGAGACCAAGCGAGACCAAGGCCGCCACACAGACGACAATGACACTCGCGGGGGTGATCGTGAGAGGTCGGCGAAGAACAGCGGCGCTCGGCGAACCCACCATGGCGGCGTTGGTTTATTTCTTCGGCGGCGTGGGCGTGGCCTCTTCGACCTTGATGGTCGGCACCTCCGTGCCGGCATCCTTCAAGCCCGAGTCGAGGTCCTGGCCGGGGGGCGGCGGGGCGATTTGAAAATGCGGGGTGACGGGCGCGGCGGGGGTCTCGGTCCCGGCAGGCTTGCTCGCGGTGGCCGGGCCTTTCGGCGTGACGGCCTTGAAGCCCGGAATGATGAGCTGCTGCCCGGCGCGGACCTTGGAGGGATCGGTGATGTTGTTGACCGCGGCCAGTTCACCGACGCTCACCTGGTATTTGCGCGCGATGACACCGAGGCTCTCGCCGACCGCGACGGTGTGCTTGACCGCCTCGCCGTTCGCGGGCTTGGCGGCGGGCGCGGCCTGGGTGAGCGTCCCGAGGTCCCTCGGTTTGTCCGCGGCGGCCGGCGCGGCGCCAATCTTGCCGGGAATGATAAGTTTCTTGCCCGGCTGCAGTGCGACCCCGACGCCGAGGTTGTTGGCCTTGGCGAGTTCGGCGACGCTCAGATTGTTTTTCTTGGCGATGGTCCAGAGGCTGTCCCCGCGAACCACCGTGTAGGTGCTGACCGGCGCGACATCCGCCGCGGCCTTGGCGGGGGTGATCGCGACGGCGGCGGCGGAGCCGGGGCGGGTCGGCGCGGCATGGCCCGAAGGCGAGACGGCCGGGGCGACGAGGTCCACCGGTTGCGGCGTGGCGACGTTGAAGGTGACGGGGGCGACGGAACCGCCGGCGGGCAGCGTGGCGTCGGGCGTGGGAATGTTGCGCGGGCCGGACTGGCAACCGGGGCTGGCAAATATGAAGATAAACGCGAGCAGATGCACAGCGACGACTGCTCCGAAGATCTGGAGGATTTTCATGGCGGGAATATGAGTGGCAGGGTTGGAGTATTGCTATCTAAAAATAGGACTTATTCACAGCTTTTCCACAAGGTATTGGCGCTGGCGGTTGCGTGAGTTCGAAAAGAAGAGCAGGTGTCCGCGGACAGAAGGATTAGTAAGGTTCCGATTGGTAGTATAAAGAACCTGTCAGCGGACTCCTGCGAAAGGCTTGGCGGTGCGCACCAGCGGGCCCTCGGGGACCGCCTGCCCCTTGCGGAGGCGGCGCAACGTGGAAAGTGAACGGACGATGGGCTGCCGCAGAAGGATCAGGCTGCTGCGGGTGAGGTCGCGAAAACTGGGCGTGGTCTCGAGGCTGTAGTCGATGGGCATGGAGGACGGAGTTGAAAATTAAGCGCGGATGATGCGACGAAGCTCCAAGCTCCAACCGCCAAGCTCCAGCGAAGC
>LNFM01012413.1_pt1 | contig 11202 bp, 9 predicted proteins | sample 596031 | NCBI WGS metagenome assembly LNFM01 (sample SAMN04254537, study PRJNA301005) | activated carbon metagenome | isolation source: dual media filters at the Ann Arbor, Michigan drinking water treatment plant | place: USA: Ann Arbor | reverse complement strand
CCGCGTCCTGCCGACGCCGTGTCCGTGCTGCGGCGGACGCATGCACGTCATCGAGGTGTTTGCGCGCGGATGCGAACCAAGGCATCGCCCGACGCCGCGACCACCAACAATCAGGGTCGACACCTCATGACGCAATCCAATCGCCCGGTTCGCAGATCTGCCGATCACAATCGCTGGTCATGCACCGGCAGGGAACTCTCGTGGGCGACAGAGCTTGGTCAACGTGTGAAATACCCCTGCGACCGGCTCGCAATGCCATCGAACGGCCAAGCAGCCCGCCTCTCGGGTCAGCACGTTGCACGAACGCGCGTGCGGCTCACCCGAGCATCAGACCTCAACTCCGGCGCCCGGCCTAAATCCCCATAGAGTCTGCTGCAACGTCACGCCCACCTCCCGCGACTTCGTGCCTTGGCGCTTCTCCGACGCCAGCCCAGAGCGTGTGGCAACGCCGTCGCTGGCCGGCGTCCGAGAAACCTGCACACGTGCAGGCTTCACAGGCTGCACCGTCATGGCTGGACCACACTCAGTTGCGGACATGACGAGACGGCGACGTGGCCCACGTCACCGCCGAGGTCCCCACAGCCGCTCCTGTATATCTTCCCCCCTACCCCATCACTTCCTTTGCAAACCGTTCCATCTTCTCGACGGTTCCCTGCACCGTGGGGGCGGGGAAGGAGACGTTGATGTCGCCGATGCCGGCGGCGGCGAGGGTGGTGGCGTCCTCGCGCATCTGATCGGACGAGCCGGTGAAGGTGCGGCGGCCGCCGGAGATGGCGGCCTCGGCGGTCCAGTTGACGGGCCAAAGCACGACGTGGGCCAGCGAGATGGATTTCGGATCGCGGCCGGCGCTCTGGCACATGGCTTTGAATTTGGCCATGGCGTTCGCGACGCGGTCGGCGGTGTCGAGGCGGTTGGCGGGGTTCGATGACGCGGGATACCAGCCGTCGCCCAGGCGGATGGCGCGGCGCATCGCGGGCTCGCTCTCGCCGCCGACCCAGATTGGGGGGTGCGGCTTGGCGTAGGGTTTCGGCTCGAACAGGATGTTGCCGAAGTCGACATACTTGCCCTTCATGGCGGGGCGCGGGTTGGTCCACAACTCGCGGAAGGCGGCGATGTACTCGTCGGTGACCTTGCCGCGCTCGGCGTAGGGCGGGGCGCCCAGGGCCTCGATCTCCTCCTTCATCCAGCCGGCGCCGACGCCGACGATCATGCGGCCCTCGGAGAGGACGTCGGCGGTGGCGATCATCTTGGCGGCGAGGATCGCGGGCCGGTGGGGGACAACCATCACTGACGAAAGCAGGCGGACGCGCTCGGTGCAGCCGGCGAGGAAGGTGAGCGTGGAGAGCACGTCGAGGCATTCGCCGGTGTTGCGGCCGGCCCAGTCGCCCTCCTCGCTGTAGGGGTAGCGACTGTCGATGTCGGCCGGGACGACGACGTGGTCATTGGCCGAGACGAAATCAAAGCCGAGGCGCTCGGCTGCGATTGCGACGGCTTTGTAGCCGGCGCGATTGGCCATCGGTCCGCGCGAAAGGATGTTGACGCCAAAACGCATGGTGGAATGGTTCCTTCTTTCGTGGCGCAAGGCGACGCCGCCTCCGTAGTGACGCGCGGCGATTCTCCTTCGGGGAGTTGGCCGCCTCGCGCGGTGTTCGAGAAGGCATGGTGGCACGCGAGTGTAGGTGGGGTCGAGCTTTGCTCTTGCGAGACCCGACGACTTGGGGAGCGAGTGCCGGCATGTTTTCAGGTCGGGTCTCGGAGTGCAGGCTCGACCCGACCTACGGAGCGACGGTCCGATTGCGTCAGTTGCCGGGGAGGACGAGGATCTGGGGCTTGGGCGGCAGGGTGGTGCGGGAGATCAGGATGCTCGGCTCTGCGTTGGTCTTGATCTCGAAGTGGGGACGCGCCGCATCGAGGAAGCGGCTCAGCGTGAAGCTCGAGAAATAGTGCATCGGGATGATCAGCGGGGCTTTCAGGTCGCGGAGGACCTCGATCATGCCGGGCGTATCGAGCGTATAGCTGCCGTCGACAGGGGCCAGTACGACGTCCATCTGGCCGATGCGGCCGATCTGTTGCGGGGACAGCGTGTGGTGGAGGTGGCCGAGGTGGGCGATACACAGGCCGGCGATCTCGAAGATGAAAATCGAGTTGCCGAACTCGACGGTGCCACCGCCGCCATAAGTGCGGATGTTGGTCGGCAAGTTGCGCACGCGTACGTCCTGCTCGGTGATATCGTGCTGAGCGGGGCCGCCCTCGGGATTCCATCCCTTGAGGACGTGGCGGATGGCGGGATCGGGCGAAACGGTGAAGTGAGTGGAATGGGCCCGGTTCATGGTGGCGATGTCGGGGATCATGGCGGGGCGGACGTAGTCATTGTAGTCGGTGGCGATGCGGATGCCTTTTGAACTCTCGATCAGAAAAGTCGAGTGTCCAATGTAGGCTAGGCTCACCTCTCCCGGCTTCAAGGCGGCTGCCTCGTAGCGTGCCTTGTGGAGGTAGCGAATGCCCGGCGCCTCGGCGACCGCTATGCAGCGATCCTCGGCGGCGCGCGCGGGGGCCATGAAAATCGTGATGCAGGCGAGCAAAGCCCAAATCCAAGCCGATGCCGTAGTTGCCTCTCGCGCGTTGCTGCCGGTCATCATCACCTCCACGATCTAGCTGCTCCGCCGCTCGCCTTCAGTGCTGCTGTCTCGGTAACGGAGAACCCTTCGCCCACGGCAGGCGCGGGACCGGGAGCAGGGCGCCGCGGTGCCACGCCGTCTCGAGCCAATGGGGCGGTGAGACGCCAAACGTCGTTCACCCTGGATTTCGAGGCGCCGGCCAACGTCTCGCCATTCGCCCGATGAGGGTCGCCTTCGCCGGGAGGCTCGCTCTTGACCACATCGGCGCCAAAATCGCCGAGCACCACAGCTGCCGTCGGAGCTGCGGTCCAGGAGGAGACATCGAGCGTCTTTACTCCTGCAAGTGGCAATGGGCTCGGCATCGCGGCGAGGCTCCTCGGGTCGAGACAGCGAGGCCAGAGCGTAGCCCGCGGGGCGGCGCGTCGTGAAGCCCAATTCCCGGGCCGATCATGATGTCGTGATCACCAATGGGTGTGGGGCGCATGGCACATCGATTGGCTTCACAACAGGCAGGTGATCCGTTAGCTAGACACTACCGCGAGGGGTGAGGCATGCAGCGCCAGATCAACGCAATCGACTTCTGGCGCGGCTATGCGTTGATTGCGATTTTCGTCAACCACATCCCGCAGAACTTCTACGATCAGTTGACACACAAACACTTCTCGCTTTCGGATTCGGCGGAGTTGTTCGTGTTCCTGGCGGGGTGGTCGCTTCGCCATGTCGTGGGGCCGCCTGAGGATCCGAAGCCGACCTCGGCGCTGCTCCACCGTCTGCTCGGGCGGGCAGTGACGCTTTATGTTGCGCAAATGGCGATCGCCCTGCTCGCCACGGCCATGCTGGCGGCGGCCGCCTTGGTCCTTGCCAATCCCTTGTTTCTCGAGTGGCACAACGCGGCGGCGATCTTTTATGATCCGGTGCGGGCTCACATCGGCGTCGTTCTTCTCAGTCATCAACTCGGCTATTTCGATATCTTGCCGCTCTACGTGGTCCTGATGATGATCGCGCCACTGGTGGCGGTCATTCATCGTGTCGCACCGCACGCCCTGCTGCCAATCTCGTTCGCGATCTATCTGGTCAGTCTGCTGTTCGGCATCACCATGCCAACGTGGCCGGTGAACGGGCAATGGTTCTTCAATCCGTTGTGCTGGCAACTTATTTTCGTTCTCGGGTTCTCGATGAGCCGGGATCGGGGGCCGGGCGGCTGGGTGAAGAAGAATATCGGATGGATTCGCATCTGCGCCGCGCCGGTCGTCGTCGTGCTGTCGATCATGAGCATCTTCAACCTGTGGTGGGATCCCACAACGGTTCCGGAGCCAAAGCTGCTGTTCATCATTGGCAAGACGTTCGTGACGCCGATTCGCCTTATTCAGTTCCTGGCCTTGATCGCAGTCATGTCGGCAGCTTATCCCTATATCGTACGAGCGCTTCCGGGTCTCGTCAGTTTCCTGTCGCGGTTAGGGCGGAACTCGCTTCCGGTATTCTGCGTCGGGTCGTTACTCAGTCTGGCCGGGCAGATCGTCCGGTTCGCAAACGACGGTGGGTTCGTCATCGACACGATTCTCGTCGGCACGGGAATCGCGATTCTGGGCACTGTGGCGTGGTTGGCTGAATGGCGAATGCGAAAGGATTAGGCAGGATGCGGGGCGGGCCTATCGCGTTCGGGCTGCTCGGATTGATGTTCGCGGCAGGAGCCGCGGCGCAAACCCATCAGCCGCCACCCGGATCGCCGAGCGCGGTGCAAAAGCAATGCGCCGATGCTGCGGAAGTTGGGTTCGGTCCAGTGACGCTACCCCACGCAGCAAAAGCGCTGCGTGACCGCAAGCGGCTGAAAGTCTTGGCGATAGGTGCTACGCCGCTCAATGAACGCGACCAGACACAAGGGCATTATGCCCGCGTCGAAAAAGTGCTCGAAACCAATTTCAAGGGCGTCGATGTCGAGATCATCGATCGAGGCGTCTCGGGGGAAATTGCGCGGGATGGCGCTGAACGGATCAAGACCGAGGTGGCGCTGGTCGAACCCGATCTGGTTTTCTGGCAGGTGGGTGTGGCCGATGCCTTGGCTCTAACGCCGGCGGGCGAACTCAAGGCCACGCTGTCGCGAACAGTGGTCTGGCTCAAAGAGCACAACGTGGACGTGGTGTTGATCGGGCTCAAGTACCAGCGCAGCCTGGCGGGAAATGAAGGTTTTCAGCGAATACGCAAAGTCATTCGGGATGTGGTGCGGGAGCACGAGATCCTTCGCGTCGGGCACTACGAGTCGATCGAGGCGATTGACAGGTTGCGCCGGCAGGAGGGCGAGACGGCGAGCGAACTCGATCTGTCCGACGCTGGATCGAACTGCCTCGCGGATTTCCTGAGTCGAGCCCTGGCGGTTGGATTGTTCGCCAAACCCCGGGGCGATCGTTCACAAGCGCCTGCGCCTGTGGACAATGCAACTGCGCCCGGACCGCCGACGCAAGCGCCCGTTTCTGCGACAACAGGCAGCCCGTCGGACCCCGGTGCAGCAGCGCCGTCCAAGCCGCCTCAGTGAAAGCCAGCCACGGCTGCATGGTCGACAAGAGTCCTCGACAACTGGCTTTTGAGCACCTTGAATGATATTGGTTTACCAATCGGACCAAGAATTCCAGGTTGAACTGAATGCCAGCCACTTGCGCCGGGTGCTGGTGCGCTCTAGGGTCCGAGTCCTTCCGCTTGTTGGCCGTCGGGGGCAGCTCGAAATGTATCGATATTTGAGCGCCGTGCTGGTGCTCATGGCCTCGTGCCTCGCGGTGAATGCCGAGAGTTCCTTGACGCGCGAGAGCCATCGCTCGGTTGAGCTTGGGCGCGACTTCCCCTTCGCGATCTACCTGCCCGACGGTTACGCTCGAAGTGAGCAGCGCTACCCAGTGCTCTATCTTCTTCATGGTGCGGGTGGCGACGAGTCGGCATGGGAGAAGGAAGGCGGCATCAAGGAAACAGCAGACCGCCTGATGCGAAGCGGCGACATTCCCGCCTCCATCATCGTGATGCCCGGCTGCCGGGATTGCTGGTGGGTGGACGGCGCAATCGACAAGGCGGAGACGGCGTTCTGGAGCGATCTGGTGCCCGCCATCCAGCGGCGCTACAGAACGATCGAATCGCGCGAAGGGCGGTTCGTGGCCGGGCTGTCGGCTGGAGGGTACGGGGCCGTTCGGTTCGCCATGAAGTATCCCGACAAGATCGCGGCAGCGGCGGCGTTGAGCCCGGCGGTCTATGCCGAGACCCCGCCCGCCATCTCGTTGGCGCGCGTGCAACCGCCTTTCCTCAGGCCGGATGGCAGTTTCGACGACGTCGCCTGGAAGGCGCGCAACTACACCAGCCTGATCGATTGGTACTGTCGCCAAAAGCAGCGCGTGGCCTTCTTCCTGGTGTCGGGCGATAACGATCGCTATGGCATCGCATTCGAGACGATGACGCTTTTCAAGCGACTCTATGGGCATCAGCCAGATTTGACCGAGCTGCGGATCGTCGATGGCGACCATAGCTGGGCGATCTGGTCGAAATCGATCGAGACGGCGATGCGTTACCTTTTCAAGCATGGAGGCAAAACGCAGCCGGCGGTCGTCGCGAGCGCGAGTGACCGCGCTGCGATGGTGCTATTGCCGACGATGCACCGCGCGGGCCAGCCGATCGCAAACTATCCGTAAGCGTCAACTGCGGCCGGTCAGCAGGCGGACCAGATCGGCAAGGCAGTCCACGAGCATATCAGCGTGGGGAGCCAGCGCTGCGGCGGGGCTCGTGCCGCCCGTGACGCCGACGCGAAGGCCATAGCCAGCACGCCGCCCCATCTCAAGGTCATGGACGGCATCACCAACGATGGCGATGGACGCCGGATCAATTCCCGTGGCGGCAGCAAAAGCCAATGCCATGCCGGGCTCCGGCTTGGCGCCATGGCCGCTGTCACAGCCTGCGAGAAAGCGGAAGTGACCAAGCACGCCAGGGTGTCGGCCCAGTGAGGCCGCGATGCCGCCAGCGGTGTCGTTACTGGCGACACCGAGAATCAGCCCGGCGGCGGAGAGGCGGGCGAGCGTCGTCAGGGCGTCGTCGACGAGTACGGCATGGCGGGCGCCGCCGGTCTCGAACGCGTGTTGGATCGCGAAGGCAAGACTTGGTGGGGTCGCGGCACCCAAATGGGCCGTGAAGATCTCGGCCACCTCGTGATGGGTTCCGGCGGCGAGTGGCGAGCCCGGCTCGACGTGCCCGGTCAACGGGTCCTGGCCGCCAAGGGACAACAGGGTCTCGGCCAATTGCGCATCGCCTCGCGCGGCCAGGAGGGCAACCTCGCGATTGATGGGCGTCCACGTGCGTGCGTAGTCGAGTAGCGTGCCGTCCTTGTCGAACAGGACGCCACGGATCGGGGACGTTCTCACGGCGGTGGGGTGTTGGCCTGCGATCATGACGCAGCGGGCACCGCGCAAATGGGCTCGATCGCTGGCTTCGCGTGCACGGTGAGATCGAGAATGGTCGGCTGGTCGCCCGAGAGAGGGTTCGAGCGATCCCAGCCGTAGCGAACTTCCTGGAAGCGGGTCGAGAGCGCGTCATAGATCAGCAAGCGGCCGGCGAGGCTGTCGCCGATGCCGATCAGCTCTTTCAGGACCTCGGTCGCCTGCAGCGTGCCGACGACACCGACAACGGCACCAAGGACCCCGACCTCGGCGCAGTTGGCGACCGTCCCTGGTGGCGGAGCGTCGGGAAAGAGGCAGCGATACGTTGGCCAAGGGGTGCCGTCGGGCTTGGTCTCGTGGGGCTTGAACGTGGTGACGTAGCCATCGAACGGACCGACAGCGGCAAAAGCGAGCGGGCGGCGCGCAAGATAACAGGCATCCGAGACGAGGTAGCGGGTGGCGAAGTTGTCGGACCCGTCGGCGACGATGTCGTATCGGGCGATGAGGTCGAGGGCGTTGGCGGCGTCGATGCGGGTGTCGTGCAACTCGACGGTCACATGGGGGTTGAGGCGCGCGATCATCGCGCGGGCACTCTCGACCTTTAGGACGCCGATGTGCGGGGTATCGTGGGCGATCTGGCGCTGCAGGTTGGACAGGGAGACGCGGTCGTCGTCGACGATGCCGATTCTGCCGACACCAGCAGCGGCGAGGTACATGACCAACGGGCTGCCGAGACCGCCAGCGCCAATGCACAACACGCTGGCCGCCTTGAGCTTCTGCTGGCCCTGGCCACCGACGTCCTTGAGAACGAGGTGGCGCTTGTAGCGTTCGATCTCGGCCGGAGAGAGTGTGGTTATGATCATGACAGGCAATCTAGGGCGGCGGTCTGCGGAGTTCCAGGGGCATACGTCAGGCGGTGCGCGTCGCCGACCGGGCGAGTTCGTCGCTCATCTGCTGTCGCATGATGAACTTCTGCACCTTCCCGGTGACCGTCATAGGGAACTCGTCGACGAGCCTGATGTGTCTCGGGATCTTGTAATGGGCGATCTGGCCCTGACAAAAGCTCTTGACGTCCTCTGGACTGAGAGTTGCGCCTGCCCGGACCTTGATCCAGGCGCAAAGCTCCTCGCCGTATCGCGGATCGGGTACGCCGAAGACCTGCACGTCGAGGATCGCGGGGTGCCGATAGAGAAACTCTTCGATCTCGCGGGGGTAGATGTTCTCGCCTCCGCGGATGACCATGTCCTTGATGCGCCCGACGATGTTGCAATAGCCGTCCGCGTCCATGGTGGCGAGATCGCCAGTGTGCATCCAGCCATGACGGTCAACGGCTTCGGTCGTGCGCTCTGCATCGTTCCAATATCCGAGCATGACCGAGTAACCGCGCGTGCAGAACTCGCCGGTCGAGCCGCGGGGGACGATGCGGCCCTCGGCATCGACGATTTTGATCTCGACGTGAGGATGCGCGCAGCCGACGGTTTCCGTCTGTTTCTCGAGGCTGTCGCCAATCAACGTCTGCGTCGAGACGGGGCTCGTCTCGGTCATTCCGTAGGCGATGGTCATCTCGGAGAGGTTCATGTCGCGAATGCAGCGGCGCATGACCTCGACGGGGCAGGGCGAACCGGCCATCACGCCGGTGCGGAGGCTGGACAAATCAAAGCTCGCGAATTCGGGGTGGTCGAGCTCGGCGATGAACATGGTGGGTACACCGTAGAGCGAGGTGCAGCGCTCGTCGGCGACGGTGCTCAGTGTGGCAAGAGGATCGAAGCCTTCGCCGGGGAGCACCATCGTCGAGCCGTGGGTGAGGCAGGCGAGGTTGCCGATGACCATGCCGAAGCAGTGGTAGAGCGGCACCGGAATGCAAACCTTGTCGGCCTCGGTGTAGCGCATGCGCTCGCCGATCAGGAAGCCGTTGTTCAAGATGTTGTGATGGGTGAGAGTGGCACCTTTCGGCTGGCCGGTCGTGCCCGAGGTGAACTGGATATTGATCGGATCGTCGAACTGCAGGCGCAGTGCAATCTCGGCAAGGCTCGCGTGCTCGACAGTGCTCCGATGGTCATAGATCTGCTCGAACGCCAGCGTACCGGGCGCGGGCTCCGGTCCGATCTGAATGACAAGGCGAAGCTCGGGGAGGCGGCTGCAGTGGAGGTTGCCGGGGGATGATGTCGCGAGTTCCGGAGCAAGCGTCGTCAGCATGCCGATGTAGTCGCTCGTCTTGAAGCTCGTTGCTGTGACGATTGCTTTGCAGCCGACTTTGTTCAGAGCGTACTCGAGCTCGGCCAAACGATAGGCTGGGTTGATGTTGACGAGGATGAGACCAGCTTTGGCTGTCGCGAACTGAGTGACGACCCATTCGGCGTTATTCGGCGACCATATGCCGATACGGTCGCCCGGCGACAGGCCAAGCGCGAGAAGGCCGGCGGCGAACGCGTCGACTTTCTCGGCCAATTGGCGCCAGCTCCAGCGGACGTCCTGCTGCCTGGCGATCAGCGCCGGGCGATCGCCCCATCGAGCGACGGTGCGATCGAAATGGGCGCCGATGGTCTCGCCGAGAAGCGGTGTGCCGCTGGTGCCGTGGGCGTAGCTGGGGGCGTAGCTGGGCGCGCGTGTCGTCATCGAGGGATTCCAGGGCTACCGAGTGGCGGTTGCGCTTCAATTTGCAGCGGTCGACCGGATAGGCCGTCCGCTGCCTCGCATCCGCTCAGGTGGCTTATTTATCGAGCCAAACCTGGTCGAAGCGCCAGCTGTTATAGATCGAGTTTTCGGGTTGCACGTGATCCTTCACTTGCGGATGCCAACAGGTAGCATTGTTGCCGTGAAAGATGATCGGCCGAGCCACATCCTCGACGAGGATTTTTTCGATCTGCCAGACGATCTCCTTGCGCTTAGCGGGATCGCTCTCGCGGGCTTGCTGATCGAGGAGCTTGTCGACCTCGGAATTGCTGTATTTCGAGAAGTTCGAATCCGAGTCGCTCTTGAAGCCCATCATGAGCACGCCGTCTGGGTCATCCACGCCGGCACCGGCTAGATTGAGGGCAACGGAATAATTGCGCGTGTATAGTTTATTGTACCACTGCGAGGACTCAATCACGTCTAGCGTGGCGTCGAAGTGGATCTTGTTGAGCTGATCGACCAGGATCACGGCCGGATCGCGGAAATTGTTGAAGTCGCGCGTCGAGACTTTCACCTTCAGCCGGTTGCTCGGGCCATAGCCCAGGCTTTCCATGATCTTGATCGCCTCGGCGCGCTGCTTTTCGGGATCGCCATAGCTGAACCACGTCTTGAGCTCGTCGGTCGGAACGCCCCACTTGCCCTTCGGCGGCGCCTGCATGTTGACGGCCAGGAAATTCTTGCCCTGACTGATGATGTCGATAAAGGCCTGCCGGTCGAGGGCGAGCGCCATCGCCTTCCTGAGTTCGGGCTTGTCGAACGGCGGTGCGTCGCGATTGACCAGCATGTGCGTCGTGACGTTGGTCGGCTGCAGCTCGCAAGTCGCGTTCGGAGCCTTGGACTGGATGTCGCCCAGCAGGGGAACCGTGATGTCGGCGGTGCGGGTCATGTCGAACTCGCCGGTCGAGAAGGCGAGAATCCGGGTCGAGCGGCTGGTCACGATGCGCCACTCGATGGCGTCGAGGTAGGGCTTGCCCTTGTCCCAGTAATCGGGATTGCGCTCCAGCCGAATGGATTGGTTGGACTTGAACTCGACGAACTTGAAGGGACCGGTGCCGATGGGGGTCGTCCGCATGGTCTTGGCATCGACGTGGCACGGATAGAGGCCCGTGTAGCCGGCAGCGAGCATGGGCAGCAGCGAGGTCTGTGGACGTTTCAGAACGAAGGTCGCCTCGTGGTCGCCGTTGACCGTGACCTCGGCCAGATTGTCGAACCATGCCTCGCGAGGGCTGCGGCGGTAGAACTTGGGCTCCTTGCCATTGAGGCGGTGGAAGGTGCACTGAACGTCCTTTGCCGTGAATGGCTGGCCGTCGTGCCATTTGACGCCTTGGCGCAACTTCATCGTCAGCTTGGTGCGGGTGGCATCCCACTCCCACCCGGTGGCGAGCTCGGGGATTATGTTCGAGGCCTCGTTGCTTTTCTTAGTCGGATTGAAGCGGACGAGATTCGAGTAGACTGCCGCGAACGGCTGAACGACCTCGATGGTCGTCTCTTCGTGCAGCGAGGTGCTC
>LNFM01012412.1_pt1 | contig 11203 bp, 8 predicted proteins | sample 596031 | NCBI WGS metagenome assembly LNFM01 (sample SAMN04254537, study PRJNA301005) | activated carbon metagenome | isolation source: dual media filters at the Ann Arbor, Michigan drinking water treatment plant | place: USA: Ann Arbor | reverse complement strand
TCCCCCGCAAGCGGGAGAGGGAGTCGGCCATGATGCGCGCGGCCATCTACTGGGCGCCGCGGCTGGAGGACCCGCTGCACAGGCTGGGCTCCACCTGGCTCGGCCGGGACACGGAAACCGGTGCCACCATCAAGCAGCCCCCCCTGCCCGGCCTCGACATTGCCGAGGTCACCAAGGATGCGCGCGGCTACGGCCTGCACGCGACGATGAAGCCGCCCTTCCGCATCGCCACCAGCTATGCGGCGCTTCGGCAGGACGCCATGGCGCTGGCACTGCGCACCCGGCCCTTCGCCCTGCCGCCGCTGCAATTGGCCGAGCATCACGGCTTCCTCGCGCTGCTGGAGACGGAGCGTTCGGCTGAGCTCCAGGCGCTGTGCGATGCCTGCGTGTCCAGCCTCGACGCGCATCGCGTGCCGCCGACGGCGGATGAGATCGCCCGCCGTAAACCGGAACGGATGACGGAGCGGCAGCGGGAGAATCTGCACCGCTGGGGCTACCACTATGTTTTTGCGGAATGGTGGTTCCACGTCACGCTGTCCCGCCGACTGACGGAACAGGAAATGGCCGTGGTGCGCCCAGCGCTGGCCGCGCATCTGGGCGATGTGCCGGCGCAGCCGCGCCGGGTGACGGAACTGTGCCTGTTCACCCAGGCGGGGCCGGGCGCGCCCTTCCTGCTGGCCGAGCGTCTGCCGCTGCTCGGTTGAGGGCGTCCAGCACACGCGCCACACCCTGTTCCACGGTGCCGTCATTCAGCACCGTGTCCACCGGCAGCGAAGCGGGCAACGCCGCTTCGCGCGCCAGGCGGGCGGCAATGTCATCCGCCGATTCCCGGCCGCGGGCGGCCAGGCGCGCGGCCAGCACGGGCAGCGGCGCGGTGATGTTCAGGATGCGCATCGGATAGCGCGAAGCGGCCTCCGCCAGCACGGTGCGGGACAGGTTGGCGACCACCACGCGCCCTTCCGCCATGGCCACCTCCATCGCCGCGGGAATGCCGTAGAGCAGCCCATGCGCCTCCCACCACAGGGCGAAGCCGCCTTCCTGCTGCATCCGGCGAAATTCAACGACGCTGAGCGGCAGGTGATCCTCCCCGCCCGCTTCCGCCGGGCGCGTGATGTGGCGCCTGGCGAAGACGAAGCGGGTATCGCGCGCCAGCCGCTCGCGTGCGGCCTCCATCAGCGTATCCTTGCCCGCCCCGGAGGGCCCGACCACCGGCACCAGCATGCTTGTTCCGCACCGCAATATTGACCGTGACGCTTCTGCCTGCGCCTATCCCCTGCCTCAAGACGCCAGACGGAAATACCCGCAAATGTTCACGACGCGCCCCGAGATCGCCGGCACCTTTGGTGTCGTCGCCTCCACCCACTGGATCGCCTCGCAGGTCGGCATGGCGGTGCTGGAGCGGGGCGGCAATGCCTTCGATGCCGCGGTGGCCGCAGGCTTCACCTTGCAGGTGGCGGAGCCGCATTTGAACGGCCCGGGCGGCGACTGCCCCATCATCATCCACGACGCCAAGGCCGGCGCACAGCGCGTGATCTGCGGCCAGGGCGTGGCCCCCGCGGGCCTGACGGTGGCGCATGTGAAGGGTGAGCTGGGGCTGGACCTCATTCCCGGCACCGGCTTCCTGCCCGCCATGGTGCCCGGTGCCTTCGATGCCTGGGCGCTGATGCTGCGCGACTACGGCACCTGGTCGCTGCGCGATGTGCTGTCCTACGCCATCGGCTACGCCCATCGCGGCATCCATTACGTGCCCCGCGTGGTCGCCACGCTGAACACGGTGAAGCCGCTGTTCGAGACCGAATGGCCGACATCGGCCGAGATCTGGCTGCGCAATGGCGGCCCCGTCGCCGGCGGCCTCTACGCCAACCCCACCCTCGGCCGGACATGGGAGCGTGTGCTGCGGGAGGCGGAGGCGGCGGGCCATGATCGCGTGGCGCAGATCGAGGCCGCACGCAACGCCTGGTATGGCGGCTTCGTCGCCGAGGCGATCGGGGAGTTCTTCGCGCGTGACGCCCTGCTCGACGCCTCCGGCCAGCGCCACAAGGGCGTGCTGACGGCGCACGACATGTCCCATTGGCGCGCCAGCACCGAAGCCCCGCTGCGCCGCGACTACCGCGGCCACACGGTGCTGAAATGCGGCGTCTGGAGCCAGGGCCCGGCCATGCTGCAAACCCTCGCGCTGCTGGAGGGTTTCGATATCGGCGCCATGGACCCGCTGGGCGAGCAATTCGTCCACACGGTCGTCGAATGCATGAAGCTCGCCTTCGCGGACCGGGAGGCCTTCTACGGCGACCCCGATTTCGTCGACGTGCCCATCCACCATCTGCTGTCGGATGAATATGCCGCCGAGCGCCGCAAGCTGATCGGCGAGGCGGCGAGCCTCGACCTCCGCCCCGGCACCCTGCCCGGCATGGCCACCCCCTGGGTGGACCACGACGCCGCCAGCCGGATCGAGATGCTGACCCGCGCGCCCGGCGCCGGCGAGCCCACGGTCGCGCGCCTCGGCGTTTCGGGGGCGGATACCTGCCACATCGACGTCATCGACAGCCAGGGCAACATGGTCTCCGCCACGCCCTCCGGCGGCTGGTTCCAATCCTCCCCGGCGGTGCCGGGGCTGGGTTTCTGCCTCGGCACGCGCGGGCAGATGTTCTGGCTGGACGAGAGCCTTCCGAATGGGTTGAAGCCGGGCAAGCGGCCGCGCACCACCCTTTCGCCCGCCATGGTGCTGAAGGAAGGCCGCCCCTGGATGAGCTTCGGCACGCCGGGTGGCGAGCAGCAGGACCAGTGGCAGCCCATCATGCTGTCCCGCATGGTCGATCACGGGCTGAACATCCAGCAGGCGATCGACGCCCCCGCCTTCCACACCGAACACTGGCCGAGCAGCTTCTGGCCGCGCGTCGCCCGCCCCGGCAAGGTGGTGGTGGAGGGCCGCTACGCGCCGGAGGTGGCGGAGGCGCTGAAGGCCCGCGGCCACCAGGTGGATGTGGGTGGCGACTGGTCGGAGGGCCGCCTCAGCGCGGCGCGGCAGGAGGCGGATGGCCAGCTTTTCGCCGGCGCCAACCCGCGCGGGATGCAGGGCTACGCTGTCGGGCGATGACCACACCGCCATCAGCCTCCGGCCGTGGCAGGAAGGTACGCCTTTTCGTCCATGTGGGGATGGGCAAGACCGGCTCCTCATCGATCCAGGCGACGCTGAAGGCCGGACGGGCTGCGCTGTGGGACCGCGGCGTCGCCTATCTCGGACTAATGCTGGAATATGCCGGGCCACAGCGCTGCGCCTGGCAGTCCCCCTCCGGCTCCGACGCCTTCTTCACCGCCTCCGACCCGGCAGCGCAGGGCGAGGCGCTGTACGGCCTGCTGGTCGAGGCGCTGGACGCCCTCAGCGAGGCTGGCATTGTCCAGGCGATCTGGTCGAATGAATGGATCTTCACGCGCTCCGCCTTCGTCCTGCCGGCGCTGCGGAGGCTGCGGGCGGAAGGCTATGACATCCGTATCGTCTGCTACCTGCGCCGCATCGATGGCTGGATGCGCAGCGCCTATGTCCAGTGGGGCATCAAGGAGAAGTCTAACCGAGGCCCGGTGCAGCCCTTCGGGCAATGGGCGCGCCACCGCAGCTTCGCCCTGCGGAAAGATGCGGAGATCTGGGCCGAGGCCTTTGGTCCTCGCCTCTTACTCCGAAATTTCGACGCCATCCCGGATGTGGTGACGGATTTCCTGCAGGAATTCGCAGTAGAAGCCGGGCTACAACGGGTGCGGGACAATGATCGGCCGTACCCAAGCCTGCTGACCGCCTGGCTGGCCTTCAACTCGGGCTTCACCGAGCCGGTACGCCCCTCCCGGTTCACCCAGGCGTGGCGCCACGCCGGCTTGCTGCAATCCCCGCCCACGGTGCCGAGGCTGGAAGATGTAATGCCAAGCGCAGCCGACCTCGCGGCGATCCGCGAGACCTACGCCGACGACACGGTTGCGCTGAACACCATGCTGGAAGCCCAGGGCCAGCCGCCCATCGATCTCACCCAGCCGCTGCGCGAGGCGCCATTGCCCACCGAGGCGGAGATGCAGGCCATGCTGTTGCGCATGATCTTCACCCTGCAGCAGGAAGTGGAGGAGCTGCGCCGCACGGTGGCCGGGCTGCAACGCGGCCCTGGGTGAGATTAGGGCGACATGCAGGGCGACGCGGTCGGGCCGTGACGGCAAACGGAAACGCTTGCGGATGGCCGTGATCTTGCATCCAACTTGCACGGTTCAATGCCAACCCGGAGTCTTCTGATGATCAGCCGCCGCCACCTGCCCGCCATTGCGGCAGGCCTGCTCGCCACGCCAGCGCTTGCACAGGCCCCCTGGCCCGCCCGCCAGATCCGCCTGGTGGTGCCCTACCCGCCCGGCGGCGCCAGCGACATCGCCGGGCGCCTGCAGGCGCAGGCGCTGTCCGACGGGCTGGGCGTGCCCGTGGTGGTGGATAACCGCGCCGGCGCCGGCGGCACCATCGGCACCGCGCATGTCGCGCAATCCGCCCCCGATGGCTACACGGTGATGATGGCCAGCCCGTCCTCGCACCTAGGCGCGCCGCTGCTGTTCAAGACGCCGGGCTATGAGGGTGTGGACGACTTCACCGCCATCGCCACCTTCGCCACCGGCACGGCGATGGTCTGCGTCACGCCGAGCCTGCCGGTGCGGAACATCCAGGAGCTGATCGCCTATGCGAAGGCCAATCCGGGCAAGCTGAACTACGGCTCCGCCGGGGCCGGCGGCGCCAACCACATGCTGGGCGTGCTGTTCATGCAGCGCACCTGCACGGACATGACCCATGTGCCCTATCGCGGCGCGGCGCCCGCGCTGGCGGACCTGATCGCCGGCAATATCCAGGTGGTGTTCGACAGCTTCTCCGGCATCATCAACACCGTCCGTGCCGGCCAGGTGCGGGCGCTGGCCGTGACCAGCCCGGCGCGCTGGCCGCTGGCGCCGGAATTCCCGACGGTGCAGGAACAGGGCGTGCCGAATTACGACCTGCCGAGCTTCTCCGCCGTGATGGGGCCGCGCGGCATTCCTGCGCCGATCGTGGCGCGCATGAACGCCGCCATCAATGAGGGCCTGACCAAGCCGCAGATGATCGAACGCCTGGCCGCGAACGGCAACGCCCCCTACCCCAGCACGCCGGAAGCCTTCGCGACCCTGATGCGGACGCAGCGGGCGCTGTGGCAGGACCTGGTGCGCTCCACGGGTCTCCAGCCGGAATAAGGGGACCGGCCATAGCCAGCGCCTCTCCCCGCGAGAGGCGCGCGCAACTGGCGCGGTGGCACCACCATCCTGTACGACTCCACGTCATGGAGCAGGAGGATGTCCATGCCGGCACAGGATTTCCGTGGCAAGCGGCCACTGGATGAGGCGGAACTGTCACAGGTGGCCGGGGGGAAATACCCGCATGTCGAGCCGGAGCCGGATGTCGGGATGGTCTTCACCGACCATGGCGACGCCGATGCCACCGTCACCGGCGGGTCCGGCCATGACCTGATCCGGATGGGCCAGGGCGATGACAGCGCCTTTGGCGGCGCCGGCAACGACCTCATCCATGGCGATAATTTCCTGGCGGCCCAGGCGGTGGGTGGGAACCCGGTGGAGCTGGTCTTCTCCGGCAACGACACGCTGGATGGCGGCGCCGGCGAGGATGTCATCTACGGCGACAGCAATCTGAACCCGCATATCGGCGGCGATGACGTGATCACCGGCGGCCGCGGCGATGGCGCCGCCGACCGGGTCTTCGGTGGTGCCGGGGACGATACCTATATCTGGCGGCCCGGCGACGGCCGTGACCGCTTCGATGGCGGCACCGGCGTCGACACGCTGCACCTGCCCACCATTCCGGAATCTGTGTTGCGCATGGGCCTGACGGTCGATGGCGGGCTGGAGCTGCGCAGCCTGGGCAATGGCCTGTTCGGCTTCTTCGACGCCGCCGGCAACGCCGCCACGGCCAGCGGCCAGTTTGCCTTCAAGGGCGAGACGATGCGCTTCACCGCGCTGGAGCAGATCCGGCTGGGTTGAGGGCGGGACCCGGCGCCGGGTCCCGCGCCCGGGGCTCAGGCCTTGTTCGCCTGCGCCCGCAGCTGCTCGATGGTTGCGCGGTTGGTGACCTGTTCCGGGTTCATCCGCACCTCGATGATGGCCGCCTTGCCGCTGGCCTTGGCGCGCAGGAAGGCGGGCACCAGTTCATCGGTCGCTTCCACCACCTCGCCATGCCCGCCAAAAGCCTCGATGAAGCGGGCAAAATCCGGGTTGGTGAGCTTGGTGCCGGAGACACGGCCAGGATAGGTGCGCTCCTGGTACATGCGGATGGTGCCGTACATGCCGTTGTTGAAGACCAGGATGATCGGCGCCACGCCATGGTGGAAGCAGGTCGCCATTTCCTGCCCCGTCATCAGCGCACCGCCATCGCCGACGAAGCAGACCACGGTGCGGTCAGGGTGCGTGATCGCCGCGCCGATGGCGGCGGGAATGCCGTAGCCCATGGCGCCATTGGTGGGGCCGAGGAAATCCTGGCCCTCCCGGACATGCATGAAGCGGTTCGGCCAGGTGGCGAAGTTGCCGGCATCCGAGGTGTAGATGGTGTCCGCCGGCAGCACCTTTTCGAGTTCCTGCAGCGCCACGGCCAGGTTCAGCGGCCCCTCGTAGCTCGGCGGCTTGGCCTGGGCCTCGCGCGCCGCGCGCACAGCCTTGCGCCAGTCACCCCAGCGTGGCTGCGCAATGCGCGGCAGGGCGGCGGCAGCGGTGGCGAAGGCGTTCACATCCGCCGTGATGCCGAGCGCCACGCGATGCACCCGGCCGATCTCGGCCTGATCCTGATGCACCTGGATGATCGGCTGGCGCCCGGCGAAGTCGAACAGCGTGTAGCCCTGGCTCACCGGCTCACCCAGCCGGGTGCCGAAGGCCAGGATCAGGTCGGATTCGCGCGCCTTGGCCACCAGACCGGCATCGGCGCCGACGCCGAGATCGCCCGCATAATGGGCGGAGGTGCCATCGAACAGGCCCATGCGGCGGAAGGACACGGCCACGGGAATGTCGTTGCCGACCAGGAAATCACGAATGGCCGCGCGGCCTTCCGGCGTCCAGCCGCTGCCGCCCAGGATCGCCAGCGGGCGCTCCGCCTTCCCCAGCATCTCCATCATGCGATCGAGTGCCGCAGGCGCCGGATGGGCCGGCATCACCGCGCCAGGGCCGATATCCGGCACGCTGGCGAGTTCCTTCTGCATTTCCTCCGACAGCGCCACCACCACGGGGCCGGGGCGCCCGCTGGTCGCGACATCGAAGGCATGCGCGATCAGCTCCGGGATCCGCGCCGTCTCGTCGATCTGCGTGACCCATTTGGCGATGGGGCCGAAGAAGCGGCGGTAATCCACCTCCTGGAAGGTTTCGCGGTCCGTCTCGTTCATCGGAATCTGGCCGACCAGCAGCACCAGCGGCGTGCTGTCCTGGAAGGCGACATGGACGCCGATGGCGGCGTGGCAGGCGCCGGGGCCGCGGGTGACGACCGCAACGCCGGCCTTGCCGGTCAGCTTGCCATGCGCTTCGGCCATATGGACGGCACCGGCCTCGAAGCGGCAGGTGACCAGCTCGATGCGGTTGCGCTGGTTGTACAGCCCGTCCAGCAGGTCGAGGTAGCTTTCCCCCGGCACGGCGAAGACATGGGTCGCGCCATTGGCGACCAGCGCATCGGCCAGAAGCTGGCCACCCGTGCGGGCCTCGATGCCTGTGGAATTCTGTACTGCCGCATGCGCCACGCCGGACTCTCCCGAGGATTGCTTCGGGAGGATTTAGCGCGGCCCGGCGGCCGCGCCTACCTCACTCAGCGGGCGCGGGCTCGCGCACATTTCTCAGCCGGCGCGGGCTCGCGCCCATTACTCAGCGGGCGCGGGGTGGTGCACCGGCTGGCGCTGCTCCAGCTCCGACAGCTTCTGCGCGATGGCGCCGATCGGCTTGGTGAAGGGCGCCAGCAGCAGATAGAGCGCCGGCACCGCATACAGCGTGAGGAAGGTGGAGAAGGTCACGCCACCCACGATCACCACGCCCAGCGCCTCCCGGCTTTCCGCCCCCGCCCCCGTCGCCATCGCCAGCGGCAGCGCACCGAAGGCCGTCGCGATGGATGTCATCAGGATCGGCCGCAGCCGGGCGACCGAGGCCTCCAGCACCGCGTCATGGATGGACAGGCCGCGGTCACGCAGCTGGTTGGCGAATTCCACCACCAGGATGCCATTCTTGGCCATCAACCCGATCAGCAGCACCAGCCCGATCTGGCTGAAGATGTTCAGCGACAGCCCGGTGAAGTGCAGCGCCAGCAACCCGCCCGTGACGGCGAGTGGCGTCGACATCAGGATGATGAGGGGGTGGATGAAGCTTTCGAACTGCGCCGCCAGCACCAGGAACACCACCAGCAGCGCCATGGCGAAGGTCACGTACAGCGCGCTGGAGCTTTCCTTGAATTCCAGGCTCTGGCCGCGATAGCTGATCCGGGCCTCGGGCGGCAGCACATCCCGCGCCACGCTCTCCATGAAGGTCAGCGCCTCGCCCAGCGTGTAGCCGGGGGCCAGCGAGGCGCTGATGGTGATGGCGCGCACGCGATCCTCCCGCGCCAGGGATTGCGGCCGGGCACGCTCCGTCAGCGTCACCACGTTCGACAGCGGCACCAGGCCGCCCTGGGAGGAGCCGGAACCGGCGATCAGGCCAAGCTGCCCGCCATTGCTGGTGCGGACGAAGATGTTCTGCAGGTCATAGGGGCTGGCCCGGTCTTCCTCCCGCGCCTGGAGCAGGATCTGGTATTCCTGCCCGCCCTGGACATAGGTGCCGACCTGGCGGGAGCCGAGCATCGTCTCGATCGTCCGGCCCATGGACTGGATCGAAACGCCCAGCTCGGCCGCCTTGCGGCGGTCGATCTCGACACGGATCTCGGGCTTGGTCTCGCGGAAATTGCTGTCGAGGTTCAGCAGCCGCGGATTCTCCCGCGCGCGCGCCAGGAAGGCATCGCGCCACTGCACCAGCATCTCGTAGCTGTTGCCGCCGATGACGAATTGCACCGGCGGCTGGAAACCGCGCTGGCCGAGGGAGGGCGGGTTCAGCGCGAAGGCGCGCACGCCCGGAATGGCCAGCAGGCCCGGCATCATCTCCGCCGCCAGCACCTGCTGCTTGCGATCCCGCTGGTCCCAGGGCGCCAGGCGCATGAAGATATTGGCGACATTGGCCTGCGCCGGCCGCTGGAAGCCGCCCACGGTGGCGAACAGGGACGCAATCTCGCCGCTTTCCACATAGGGCCGCAGCACCCGCTCCACCCGCTCCACATGCTCGGTGGTATAGGCGAAGGAGGCGCCTTCCGGCCCCGTGGTCGGGATGATGATGACGCCGCGATCCTCGGTCGGCGCGAATTCCTTGGGCAGCACCACGAACAGCACCGCCGCCAAGCCCGTCAGCGCGGCGACCCCACCCATGGTCAGCACCGGCGCCGCCAGTGCGCGGCGCAGCGTGGTCCGCAGCACCCAGTTCATGCCGAGGAAGAAGGGCTCGGTCCAGCGCACCAGCCGGCTTTCACCCTCATGCGCGCGCAGCAGCTTGGAACACATCATCGGCGTCAGCGTCAGCGCGATGAGGCCGGAGAACAGCACGGAGGCGGCGAGCGCGAAGCCGAACTCGGTGAAGAGCCGCCCGGTATTGCCGCCCATGAAGGACAGCGGCACGAAGACCGCGATCAGCACCAGCGTGGTCGCGATGACCGCGAAGGCAATCTCCCGCGACCCGCGGAGGGAGGCCAGCAGTGGCGCCTCCCCTTCCTCGATCCGGCGATGGATATTCTCCAGCACCACGATGGCGTCATCCACCACCAGGCCGATCGCCAGCACCAGCCCCAGCAGCGTCAGCACGTTCAGCGAGAAACCCAGCGCCGACAATGCGATGAAGGACGCGATGATGGACACCGGGATGGCCACCGCCGGGATGATGGTGGCGCGCCAGGATCGCAGGAAGAAGAAGATCACGACGACCACGAGGATCAGCGCGATCATCAGCGCGTGCTCCACCTCGTAGATCGACTGGGCGATGAAGGTGCTTTCGTCATAGCCGATGACGACCTCCACCCCATCCGGCACGGTGGCGCGGATGCGCTCCACCTCCGCCTTCACGCCCTCCGCCACCGACAGCGTATTGGCCGTGGATTGCCGCAGGATGCCGAGGCCGATGCCGGGCTTGCCGTTGATGCGGTAGCCGCCGCGGGTATCCTCCGGCGCCACCTCGATCCGCGCGACGTCGCCCAGCAGCACCTGGCCGCCACCGGTGCGCGCCAGCACCACCTGGCGGAACTGATCCGGCTCGCTGATGCGCGTATCCGTCCGCACGGTCAATTCACGCGCCGTGCCTTCGATGCGGCCGCCCGGCAGCTCGATATTCTCGCGGCGGATCGCATCCTCCACGTCCTGCACGGTCAGGCCGCGGGCGGCGAGCGCCTGGCGGTCGAGCCAGATGCGCATGGAAGGCTTGCGCTCCCCCAGCACCAGGACCTGCGCCACGCCTTCGACGATGGCGAGCTGGTCGGCGAAGCGGCGGCGGGCGACCTCCGTCAGCTCCATGCCCGAAAGCTGGTCGGAGACCAGCGCCACCCACAGGATGGGGCGTGCGTCGCCATCCACCTTCTGCACCACCGGCGTATCCGCCTGGTCCGGCAGCCGGGCCAGCGCGCGCGCCACGCGGTCCCGCACATCGTTCGACGCCGCATCCACATTGCGGGAGAGCTGGAATTCGATGGTGATCTGGCTGCGTTCGTCACGGGAATTGGAGGTCATCACCTTGATGCCCTCGATCCCCGCCACCGCGGCCTCGATGATCTCGGTGATCTGGGTATCCACCACGCCGGCGGACGCGCCGAGATAGGTGGTGGTGATGGACACCACCGGCGGGTCGATCGCCGGGTACTCCCGGATCGGCAGCTTCGCCAGGGAGGCGAGCCCCAGCACGATGAGCATCAGGCTGATCACGGTCGCGAAGACCGGTCGCTTGATCGAGATGTCCGAGAGCACCATCGTGCGGCTTCCCTGGGCTTAGGTCTTCAACGCGGGCACTGGAACTCGGCCTGAAAAGCCCCCTCAGCCCGCAGGCGGGAGAGGGTTTGGATGAGGGGGCGGGACGAAGGGCGAAGGCGCCTCGCCGCATGCACATCCCCCTCACCCAACCCTCT
>LNFM01012411.1_pt1 | contig 11204 bp, 14 predicted proteins | sample 596031 | NCBI WGS metagenome assembly LNFM01 (sample SAMN04254537, study PRJNA301005) | activated carbon metagenome | isolation source: dual media filters at the Ann Arbor, Michigan drinking water treatment plant | place: USA: Ann Arbor | reverse complement strand
GACCCGCTCGGCCGCAAGCAGGGCGAAGCTCTCTGCCCGGAACGTTACGATCGCGAATCGCTCGAAAAGCGGCGCGTCAAACTCGGGGCATATTCCTTTGCCGCACTCTTTCAGCAACGGCCGGTACCGGTCGAAGGAGCACTGTTCAAACGCGACTGGTTCAAGGACCGGATAGTTGACCAGGCACCGAGCGGTCTCCGCTGGGCCCGCGGCTACGACCTGGCCGTTTCGCAAAAGACGTCGGCCGACTTTACGGCCTCGTTCCGGTGTGCGTTTGACAAGCAGGGCGTGCTCTACATCGCGGATGGTTTCCGGCGTCGGCTCGAGTATCCGGAGCAGAAGCGGTACGTGATCCAGCGAATGGTCTCGGAGGCGAACACGCAGCATGGGATTGAAAAGGCCCTGCACGGCGAAGCTCTGGTCCAGGACCTGCGGCGGGTGCCGGCGATCCGCCACGTTGCCTTCAAGGCGGTGAAGGTCGATACGGACAAATTTACGCGGGCATTGAGCTGGGCGAACCTTGCCGAGGAAGGAAAGATCAGGCTGGTCCGCGGGCCGTGGATAGATGCCTTCCTGGACGAGGCGTGCCGGTTCACCGGCAAGGGCGACACGCACGACGACCAGGTGGACGCGGTCAGCGTCGCCGTCGGCATGCTCTCGAAGAAGAGAGGGAAGCTGTTTGCGTTCTAGTGGCGGCCCGCGGGGGAAAGACTATGGCGGCAGTAACATCACATCCATTCAGGTTCATCGCCGGAGCGACGTTCTTGCGGTCGGTCGTTTACCGGATCAAGGGCGGTTCGCCGATCTCGCTCGCCGGGTCGGTGGTCGCGTTCCAGATGCTCAACCGAAGCGGGGCGGTCGTGCTTGAGTTGAGGTCCGATGAAGAGCCGACGGCGGCGGGGTCGGCGGTCGAGATCACGAGCGAAAGCGGCGGGGCCTTTACGATCACGGTTGCAGTCGCCGATCGGACGGAGCAGGTGGCAACGCAGGCCAGCTCGTGGAGGCTGATGCTGGAGACCGGCGGCATGCTTAGGCAGATCGGCAAGGGGAGGCTGATGTTCAGGGCAACGTGATGGCGATAGAGACGGAAATCGTGGTTGCAGAGACCGTTCACGAGATCGCCATTGCGGGCGACGGTGAGGTGGTCGTGGTCTCGACGGCCGTCGAAGGGATCGAGCTGCTCGAGCTGGGAGTGCCGGGACCGAAGGGTGACCCGGGCGACACCGGCCCGCAAGGACCAAAAGGCGACCCGGGCGACACCGGCCCAGCCGGTGCGACAGGTGCTCAAGGCCCGGCCGGTGCAACGGGAGCGACGGGAGCGGCCGGTGCGACCGGACCCGCAGGGCCAGCCGGACCGCAAGGCATTTCCGGCGAGACCGGCCCGGCGGGTGCGGCGGGAGCTCAGGGGCCGCAGGGAGTTCCCGGCGAAGCGGGAGCTGCCGGAGCAGCGGGTGCGACCGGCCCGCAGGGACCGCAGGGCGAAACCGGCCCTCAAGGCCCTCAAGGAATTCAAGGCGAGACCGGCCCGCAGGGTTCGCAGGGCATACAAGGCATTCAGGGTGAAACGGGAGCGACCGGAGCCACGGGGCCGCAAGGCATTCCCGGCGATCCCGGGCTTGAGACGCTTACAGAGGCCGAGATACAGACAATCATTGACGAGGTTGCCGAAGCTCGCGGCGACCGTTCGGCGTTGGGCTTGCGGATCTCGACGATCAGCAACTTCGCATCGCCGAACGCGGGCGGCGTTATCGTCGGGCAGTATATGGACAATGCCTTTCAGGGCACGGCTTCGGCGACGCTTGCCGGAGCCGCGAACCGCTTTGACCTGGCACCGTTCTTTACATCGCAGCCGCTTCGCATTGATGAGCTAGGCGTCTCGGTATCCACGGCGGTCGCATCGGCTCTCGGCAAATGCGTGATCTACGAATCTGACGCGGCGGGATGGCCGTCGGCGTTGGTCTATGAGGCAGGAAGTAATCTCGACTTTGGCACAACCGGCTATAAATTTCATTCGCTTGATTTCACCTTTGACGCCGGGCGGCAGTATTGGCTCGGGCTCCGGATGTCATCGACGGCGACGATCCGCACATTGAATCTCGGTTCGGCGGTGAATCTCGGCATCAACGGCTCGAACGGCTCGAACTATTTCACGATCTTGCGGCGGACGCTGGCCTACGCAAACGCTGCTCCGAACCCGTTCAACTTTGTCACCGCAGACCGGACGGCGAACGTGACGCCAATATCGTTCCGAATGAGGGCGGCGGCCCTAGGCGAATAGAGGCTCTGTGTTGAAACTGAAGACCCAAACGTCCTGAGAGCCGCGTAAGTCTCTCTGAAACACTTTGAAACGCTATTCTGTCGCCAAGAGGCGGCAAATGATTGACGACGATGGCAACCAATCCAGACATTCAGATCGCATCCCGGATGCTTCTCCACAATCGGACCCGATATACGGTGGCCGAGCGGTACTACGCCGGCAGCCATGACCTGGCCTTTGCGACCGACAAATTCAAGAACGCCTTCGGGAAGCTCTTTCGCGAGTTTGCATTGAACCTCTGCCCGGCGGTGGTCGATGCCCTGCGGGACAAGCTGATCGTCAAGGGCTTTGGCGTCGAGACCGGTTCGCCGGACATCTCCGAGCAGGCCTGGGAGATCTGGCAGCGAAACCGAATGGGCAAACGCTCGGGCGAGATCCACAAAGAGGCAGTGAAGGCCGGCGACGCTTATGCCATCGTCTGGCCGGACGCCACGGGCAAGGCGACGATCTATCCGCATCTGGCCGGCACCTGCATGGTCCGGTATGACGAAGAGACGCCGGGCCGCGTTCTCTGGGCGGCGAAGTATTGGGAGACCGCTGACCTCCGGCCAAGGCTCAATCTTTTCTATCCCGATCGCGTTGAGAAATACATCGGCGTGGCCAAACGGCGAGACCCGACCGACGCGCGGCAGAACCCGGAAACGCACCAATACAAAGAATTCGATGGCGACGGCCCGCCGGTGATCCCGAACCCATACGGCACGGTTCCGGTCTTTCACTTTGCCAACAATGCGGACATCGGGCTGCTCGGCGATTCGGAGCTGGTCTCGGCGATACCCGTCCAGAACGCGCTCAACAAGTCGGTGCTCGACATGCTGGTCGCGATGGAGTTTTCGGCATTTCGGCAGCGGTGGATCTCCGGCATCGAGCTCGAGTACGACGAGGCAGGTGCTCCGATCGCTCCGTTCCGTTCGGGAGCCGAGCGGATCTGGGTAACCGAAAGTGCCGAGACGAAGTTCGGGGACTTTGCCGCAACGGACCTGACGCAGTTTCTGGAGGTGAAGGAAAGCTTCACGATCGACATGGCCCGTGTCACCGGCACGCCGCTCTACTATTTCATCCAGCTTGGCGGCACGCACCCTTCGGGCGAATCGCTCAAGAAAAGCGAGAGCCGGTTCATCAACAAGGTCCGCGACCGAATGGAGGGTTTTGGCAACGCATGGGAAGACCTGATGCGGTTTGCCCTGATGATCGATAACAAGGGCAAGGACGTCCGGCTTTTCACAGAATGGGAAGATCCCTCGCCGCTGAGCGAAAAAGAGGAAATGGAGATCTTGCTAATGAAGCAGGACCTCGGCGTCTCGATGGAGAAGCTGCTCGAGGAAGCCGGCTACGGCGAATCGGACATCCGGCAGATGGTGGCCGCGAAGCAGGCCGAGCGGGAGGCGATGGTCCGGAGCTTTAACCGCGGCGAGGTTGGCGACGAACCGGAAGCCGCCGAAGAAAATGAAGGAGACGAAGAGCAATGAATAACATCTGGTTTTGGATAATGATCGTTGGCATCGTCATCGGTCTCGTGCTGGCCTTTCGGTTTCGGAACAGAAAGCCGAAGTATGTCTCGACGCTGCGTCGGGTGCTGACGATCGCGGGCGACGAGGGCAATCTTCGAATCGGGCCGCTCGGAACTCGGTTCTGGATCGAGCCCGGTGCCCGGCTGCCGGTCGAGGTGATGGGGGCGATGGAGCAGGGACTTACAAACGCATTTGAGCGAGCCGGCTGCGTCGGCTACCAGCGGCAGCGGAGCCATGCGGACTACAACATCGCGATCCTCCGATCGCTGGAGAACGATTCGCAGGGTTATCCGGCCTATCGTCTTCCGGCCGGGCCGTACACCGGCACCGAGTTTGATAAGGGTGGTTATATCCTCGTCGCCGGCGAGATGGCCTCGGTCGGGGAACCTTACGGTAACTGGATCGCGATACCGGAGCACACGACGCTGCAGCTCGGGCACGCGGAGACGATCGCGGATTACGAAGCGGAGCACATTCTGCTCGCCTGGAACGACGGCGACGAATTTGAGCGCACCAAGATCCACGGCCAGGGCACCGGACACCCGGCGATCCCGCCGTGCCCGGGTGAATATCGGGTGATGCAATTTGCGGCGATCGGGCTGCACTCCGGCCGCGGGGCCGAGTACTGTGCGATCCTGACGAAGTAGATGCCTTCGGCACTGGAACAAGAACTGGCCCGGCACCGCCGGCGTATCATCGAACGTGAGGAGCAAGCATTTCGCGAGCTCCTCATTGCGTATGAGCAGATCGAGGCCGAGATGCGGCGTGAGTTTCGCGAACTGCAGCGGCGCATCATGGCGGCACGCGAGGCGGGCGAAGAGATCTCGCCGAGTTGGTTCTATCGCGAGCGGCGGCTTACCTCCCTGCTTGACCAGGTCAAACAGCAGATCGAGCGGTTCGGGCAAACGGCGACGGCGATCACGACCCGAGAGCAGCGGGCGGCGATCAGCATTGCGGCGGAGCAATCGCGAGAAGTGCTCCGCATTCTCGGCAGCCCGGCCGAGCTTGGCTTTACGCTGCCGACGCGGGTCGTGGAAGATGCGGTCGGGATGATGGGCAATGGCTCGCCGATACTCGAGTATTACCGCGAGCAGCTCGCACCGAAGGTGGCGGAGATGATCCGCGTCGAGGTGATCAAGGCGGCCGCCAGCGGGACGGATTTCCGGACGATCGCCAACCGGCTGCTGACGACCGGGCAGATAACGCGAAGCCGTGCTTTAATGGTCGCGAGGACCGAAGTGAACCGAGTACGCCGCGAAGCAACAAGGCAGAGCTACATCGAATCGGGAGTCACCAAGCAGTGGGAATGGGTCTCGTCAAAATCGACCAGGACCTGCCCGGCCTGTCTCTGGCTCGACGGCCAGCGGTTCAGCCTCGACGATCCCTTCCCTCAACATCCCAACTGCCGATGCACGATGATCCCCGTTATTGAAGGCGTCGAGAGCCCGCTGCGGACGCTCGGCCGCGACTGGGTAAAGACGCTGGCCGAAGAAGATCTAGAGATGATCTTTGGCAAAGAGGCGGCGGCGGCGATCGCCCGCGGCGACATCTCACACGGCGACCTCGTCGGCTGGAAAAACTCGAAGGAGTTTGGCCGATCGATCTACACCCGCTCGCTCTCGGCCGCAATGAACGCCGGCGGCCAAAAATAAACAAAACAGGCAAATCGCTTGAATCACGGTAAACACCATTCCGGCGTGCGTTTCTGCTAGGTATCCTTGCCGAGTATGGCAAAGAAACCGGGCGACGAGTCCGCAAAAGACCCGAAAGCAGATCCCGCACCGCCGGCCGCGGGCGACGACGGCCAGAAGGCCGATCCGCCAGCCGGCGACGAGGGCAAGAAAACCGAACCCGTGAAGAAGGCTGAAAAGACCTTTACGAAGGCCGAGCTTGAGGCCGAAAGGCAAAAGGCGGTCGCCGAGGCGAAGGCGAAATGGGACGAGGAAAAAGACCTGACGGAACTCGACCGGTTGAAGAAGGAGAACGAGGATCTCCGCAACGCCAACCGGCTCCGCGATGCCCGCGACGAGGTTTCGGAGCTGCTCCGGACCGAGGGCAATAAATCTCCGGCACTGGCCTTCGAAGCGATCAAGGGTCAGCTCCAGTTTGACGATAAGACCGGCAAACTGACGAACGCCAAGGACCTGATCGCAAACCTCAAAACAAGCTATCCCGAGCAGTTCGGGACCGAGCCGCCTGCTGACGGTGTAGACGCCGGAGCAGGTGGCGGCCAAAAGAAGTCCGCGTTGACGATCGCCGAAGTCGAAAAGATGACACCGGCCGAGGTCAACAGCCGTTGGGACGAGGTCAGTAAGGTGATGGCTGAAGGCAAATAGCCACCATGTCGGCACCCGGCCGGCAAATAGAACAAAACTATGGCATTGAATTTCATTCCAACCATTTGGGCCGCGAGGCTTCTCGCTGCTCTTGAAAAGGCACTCGTCTATGCGCAGCCCGGTGTGGTCAACCGCAACTACGAGGGCGAGATCAGGAACGCTGGCGATTCGGTGAAGATCGGATCGATCGGCGAGATCACCGTCGGTAACTATACGAAAGATAGCGACATGACGGTCCAGACGCTCGACGACGCGGAGCAGATGCTCGCGATCACCGAGTCGAAGTATTTCAACTTCATCGTCGATCGTATCGATCAGGTTCAGCAGAATGTGAACTCGATGGACGAGGCGATGCAGAGGGCGGGCTATCGCCTGAAGGACCTCGCGGACCAGTTCATCGCGGGCCATCACATTTACGCTCCGGCGGATTCCGGCGTTGGCACCGATGCCTCTCCGCTGCATGCCCTGGCGTACGATGTGGCCTACGAGCTGCTCGTGGACCTCAAGGTCAAGCTCGACGAGCGTGACATCCCGACGGATGGCCGGTTCGCTGTTATTCCGCCGTTCTATCACGGTGCGTTGCTCAAGGACCAGCGTTTCGTTTCGGCGGGCACCGCGGCGACGGATATGCGGCTGGCGAACGGCCTTGTCGGTCGGGCTGCCGGTTTCGATGTGCTGATCTCGAACAACGTTCCGAATACGGGCGGGTTAGCTTACAAGGTCATCGCGGGCCACCCGATGGGCTTCAGCTACGCCGAGCAGATCATCAACGTCGAGACCTACAAGCCCGAGAAGCGGTTTGGTGACGGCGTCAAGGGCCTTCACGTTTACGGCGGCCGGTTGGTGCGTCCGCAGGCGTGGGCGGTCGGAACGGTCGATAACGCGGCGACGTAGTAGCAGTGGTCAGTGGCCGGTGGTCAGTTGTCAGTGGCGGCCGGCCTTGACCCTATCTGATATCTGACCACTGACATCTGACATCTGAACAGTTATGGCAAATCCAGCAGAACTCACAATTACCGAGCTCACCAAAAATGGGCAGACGGCACGCCCGGCGGGCAGTGCGGTCGACACGGCGGGAATGGTCCCGATCAATGCCGGCGGCAAGGTCGATCGGCTGATCGTTGAGGTGACGAACACCAACGCCAACGCGTTGACCGTCACGATCGGGGCGGGCGATAATCCGCCGGCATTGCAGTCGAAGGCACTCGTCGGATCGACACTGGCGCAGAACGCCGTCGGCATCTTCGGCCCGTTCGAGAGCTCGCAGTTCATCCAGGGCGGCGAGGACGCCGGCGAGCTGCACGTTTCATTCGCGGGTACGGCCGTCGCGGCAACGGTCCGCGTCTACCGCCTGCCGAAGACCTAACAAGCTAACACCCAACGACGACGGGGCGGCAAACCGGCCGCTGGAAGCCGGACACTGCCGCCCCGCATTTACAGGAGACGAGAATGAGCAAGCAAGTGGTTTGGTTTTTACGCGGCGACGGTCTCAAGATCAGCACGACCGAAGGCAGTGCGAGCTATGACCTGATGATGAAGGACGGCGGTTTCACCCTCGTAATGGCCGATGGCGTGCCGCAGCCGATCAGTGCGATCGAGCCGGACGCGGACGCGGTACCGAAGCCGGTGGATCTGCGGTCGATGAAGAAGGCGGAGCCGCTCGGCTATGCCGCCGAGAAAGGCATTGAGGTGAGCCCGAAGGCGACGGTTGCCGGGCTGATCGGAGCGATCGAGGCCGGGCTGGCGTTGCAGGTCGGCGGTAGCGACGAAGAGTAAATGGCGTTTGTCCTCAGAAACATTGGCGGGACTGTACAGCGGGCGGATGGCGAGCCACTTGCCGAGGCCCGCATACTTTTTCGCCCGATCGGGATCCACGGCGATGACGGCGTCACGATACTGCCGCCGATCATTGAGGCGATGACCGATGAGGACGGCGTTCTGGACGTGGACCTGCTGACCTCCGATGTTCCGGATGCCTTTGTCCGATATGAGTGCACGGCGGCCACGGCCGAGCCGTTCCGGTTTGACCTGGTCAACGGCCCGGCGACAACGCTCGACGAGCTTTTCAATGCTTCGGTCGGCTCGGCGGCAAGCTCGTCAATGGCAGTGCTGCTCGCGGCGATCGCGGCGGTAAAGCCCTACAAGAGCTATGTGGCCCGGCTTGAGGGGACGTTCAGTGCCGCTCCGCCGACGGTCACGGTCCTTGAAAACCAATTGGACGGCGTTCCGGTCTGGAGCTACTTTTCGGAAGGGCGGTACAGGGTGACCCTGAGTGGGGCATTTCCGGAGGCGAGAACGGTTGCCTTCATTACCGGGGATGATGGCTACTACCATCTGTCCGCTACCGCACGGGACGGCGGCGGCAACTACGTCAGCGTTCATTGCGTTCGAACTTCGTCCGGGGCGAATGAGAATCAGGGCTTTTACGGCGGCGATGTCATTGAGATCCGCGTTTACGACGAGTAGGCAGAAAGATGGCCGATTTCTTCACAACTCTCTCGCGTTACACGGCGGCCGGGCAGGAGCCTCAGCTTACGAGCGGCGAGCTGACGGACATCCTGGCCGAGTTCGCAAAGGCGGACGCGACCGGGGCACTGCCGAGCGATCCGGCCTGGGAGCCGACCTACAATATGCGGGCGGCGATCCGGCGGGGATGGAAGCTCAAGCTGGCGAAGGCGGCCGAGCTGCAGTCAACGGACCTGGACGGCGACCGGATGTCGGCCAACCAGATCTTTGAGCACTGCGAGCGGATGGTGCGGAAATGGGGTTCGACGGCGAGCCCGAGCACGACGGCCGCGACCGAGGAAGAAGATGAGTAATGCAATGCTCGCCAGCCTGCGAACCGCAGCCGCCGATCGGCACCGCAAACGGCTCTTTGGCGACAGCTCTTTGAAGATCTTTACGACGACGCCGGCAGCCGGCGAAACCGAGGCGGCGGAGTTTGCGGAAGGGTGGCGTGGTCAGCGCATAGCTCCGATGACCGACGATGGCTCGAAGACAGCCATGCACGGTGCCTGGCAGTTCGAGATCCCGGCTGATGAGGACTGGGCGACGGAGCAGGCCTACATGAACGCAGCGGTCGCTTTGACCGTCGGCGATCGGCGGTGGCGGATCAAGAAGGTCGAGAAGCCGGTCGGGATCTCGCTGGTTTGGAAGGTGAGGGCGGAGTTGCAGTGAGCAGTGAGCAGTTATGGCGGAGATCGAAGTCAAAATTACCAAGGATCGGACGCCGGAGCTTTTTCAGAAGCTCGAGGCGGCGATCGGTCGGTTTGTCCGCAAAGGCGTCTTCTTCCTCGGTGGGCAGGTCAAGGCCAAGATGGCCGAGCCGAAGACCGGGCGGATGTACGGTACGCATCGGGCCTCGGCACCGGGCGAACCGCCGGCGGTCGACAGCGGAAACCTGATCGGATCGATCGTGGAGATTTTCCCATCAACTCTTGAAGGCCTTGTCGGAACGCCTGTTCCGTATGCGCGGTTTCTCGAGGACGGAACATCGCGAATGAAGGCCCGGCCGGCCTGGGAAGTGACGCGGACGGAGAGCCTGCCGACGCTCGAGCAGATGCTGGACGCAGAGATAGCCGGGATCGGCAAACGAACGTGAGAAGAGAGGAATGGCGACGAGAACAGAGCTGCACACGCAAACGAGCGTTCCAAACCCGGTTCTATGCCGAGTGTTACGCCCGCAATGTGCTGGAGAAGCCGATGAAGGCCTATCGCTGCAGGTTCTGCAGCGAGTGGCACCTGGCGAGCGAGGACGATGGCCAACGACATAGACGCCGAGATCAGAGATAACCTGGGCACGATCGTCGCCGCAGCGGTCCCGACGGCACGGGTCTATCCCTTCAACCCGCTCAGCCACGAGCTGGCCGATTGGCCGGGCCTTTTTCGTACGGAAGAAGGGATCTTTCACGGGCACATCATCTTCCGGTCACGGGCCGAGGCCGGATGGAAAGGGAGCGGCGGCCGCGACCGCCGGAAGTTCACATATTCGGTCTGGTCGTTCTACGGCTTTCGGCCGGGGAAGATCGGGGACAACTCGGACGACGAGTTTCAGGAGATCCTCGACGACATCTATGACGCCATCAAGGCCGAGCCGAGGCTCGACCATGCAGAGGTTGAGGAGCACTCGCTGCTCCAGCACGAAATGATCACAACGATCAACTGCGGCGAAGACACGCTGCACCTGGCGACGGCAAAGCTGGAGGTCCTGCTCTGCTGTTAGCCACCCGAGAACGCTATGAGACTTAGAGACTCGCAATCGTGGATCTCCAAAACGCTGGAGTCCAGCTACAACACGCCGGAAGCGACGGGAACGAACTATTCGTTCATCCCGACGCTCAACCCCTTCTTCGCACTGCCGGTGGTGGAGAAGGTGAACGATGCTCAGCGGATCGGCCGGAACGCGGCCTCGCACCTGTGCAACACGTATTGGTCGCACTTCGAGATGTCCGTCAATGACGACGTCGAAACCGATGTTCCGGCGAGGATCTTCCGCCGGGCACTCGGCGGATCGGTTACCAACACGACGGTCGATACCGGCGTTTACGACCACGAGTTCGCGATGCTGAACCCGCAGGTCGGTGTGAATCTGCCCTCGTTCTCGCTGGCGACCCTGCTCGGCGATGCCTCGTTCCTGATGGCGGGCTGCCGCGTCGATCGGTTCCGGGTCTCGCAGCAGAACAACGAGCGGGTGCAGTATGAAGCAGACATCGTCGGCTCGGGCAAGTTTACCCAGCCGCACGGGCTGACCTCGCTGCCGGCACTCGTCCCTCCGGCCTGTATGGACGGCTTCCGAACGGAGGTGACCTACGTCGACCCGGCGGGCCCGACGACCATCAATCTCGGCACGGCCGGGACGCTGATGGAGTGGTCGGTCGAGCTGCAGAACAACCTTCGCCGGAATCACCGCCGCGTCGGTGACCCGATCCAGACGATCAGCTCGAGCTCGGCGGCACACGTCCGCAAGCTCCAGCTCGGCCAGGAGCGGAACACGGTCATCGGGCTCAAGCTCGACTTCGTTGACCTGGCACAGTGGACGGC
>LNFM01012410.1_pt1 | contig 11204 bp, 7 predicted proteins | sample 596031 | NCBI WGS metagenome assembly LNFM01 (sample SAMN04254537, study PRJNA301005) | activated carbon metagenome | isolation source: dual media filters at the Ann Arbor, Michigan drinking water treatment plant | place: USA: Ann Arbor | reverse complement strand
TTTCGAGCGGCCGGTTGCCCATCGTGTAGCGCGCCAGATGCACATGATCGATCGGGGTAACGGCCCCCGGGTTCGCAGCCGCAGCGTTCTGACCCATGTTCAGCGGTCCCGGTTGGAAAAAATACTTCTCCACGCTAGCCGGAAGCCGTTGAGATCCTCTTATCCACCTTATTCTTCTTTCCGGTCAAAGCCCTGGCCCCCACCCCCGGCAAGTTCCCTCCCATTGCTGCGATCTCACTGATTCGGATGGAAAGTTCCGCTTCTTAACGAGGTGTAAACCTTTCTTTTGCCTTAAAGGATGCGCTAACTGTTGGGGATACGACCGGACCTTTTGCCTTCAGGCGATTGCGTACGGGGACTGGGGAAGTCATCCTAGCCGTGCGTTGAACGGGTGTCAGTGTGGCGCAGCGGGGTCCGGCGGTCGTCTTTCGACGATCACCTGACGATGCGCAACTGAAGACGAGTTGACGTCGAGTAACGGTGCTGCCCAGGGGATCATGAGCGGGCGTATGGCGCAGGACCAGACCAAGCGAGACGAGGCCTACGACCTCATCGAGGAGTTCCGACGTCTGACCGGCGACAAGGCCGGCGAGGGCGTTGCAGCTCCCGGGGACGGCACGTCCAAGTCGTCGCCGCCGCCATTGCCGGGCGCCATGGCGACCGCTGCTGCTCCATCCGGCGATGCGACTGAACAGAAGTTGCCGAAACTTGCCGATCTCGCGCATACCGATCTGGGGCTCGCAACGCCCGCATCGAACGTTGCCCCGAACGCCGCAAGCCTCGTCGCTGCCGCGTCCACCCTCCCGCCGCCATTGCAGATGACGTTGCCCCCGTCGCTCTCCCCGCCGGACGGCGGCATGGCTGGCGGCAAATCCGGCGCCCGCCAGCACGCCGCCTCACCCGCCTCCCGCGAGGACCAGGCGCGCAACGACGACGACCTCGCTTCCGACACACGAACCTCCGACGACATGCCCGCCGACGATGCGCCGTCGGGCAAGAAATCTGAACGTCGCGCCGCCAAGCGCCGCGCCGCCATGCCCTCGCGCGACCAGATCGCCGCGAACGACGACGCGCCTTCGATCGGTGGCCTGATCTACGCCCTGAACCAGAAGCCGTCGCGCCGGCCCTTCGGCATCGCTGCGGCGACGAGCGCCGGCTGGGCCCTCCTCACGCTCGGCTTCGCCGCGTGGTTCTGGGGCAACGAAATCATCTCCGGTGCAGGTCTCATGGCCTTCCTCGGCCGTCCCGAGTTGTTGACACTCATCGCCACGCTTCTGGGTCCCATCGCGCTGATGTTCGCGCTCGCCGTGATGTCTTATCGCTCCGAGGAAATGCGCTTGCGCTCGAGTGCGATGACCGAAGTCGCGGTTCGCCTCGCCGAGCCCGACCGGATGGCCGAGCAGTCCGTGGCATCCCTCGGCCAGGCCGTCCGCCGGCAGGTCTCGTTCATGAATGACGCCGTCTCTCGCGCCATCGGCCGCGCCGGCGAACTCGAAGCCCTCGTCCACAACGAGGTCGCTTCGCTCGAGCGCTCCTACACCGACAACGAGCAGAAGATTCGCAATCTCATCACGGAACTGTCGGGCGAGCGGAATGCACTGTTCTCGACGTCCGAGCGGGTCGCGGGAACGCTGCGCTCACTCGGCACCGAGGTGCCCGGCCTGATCGAGACACTGTCGTCGCAGCAGATCAAGCTTGCCAAGATCATCGAAGGCGCAAGCCAGAACCTCACCTCGCTCGAAAGCGCCATCGCTACTCAATCCGGCAATCTCGAAACCGTGGTCGGCGAGCGCACGCAGCGACTGCAGGAAGTCCTCGGCGAATACACCGAAGCGTTGTCGGGCTCGCTCGACCAGCGCATGGAAACGATCGGCACCACCATCGCCGCCCGCACCGGCGACCTGCAGCTCGTCTTCGAGGAATATACCCGCGCCCTCGATTCCACGCTCGGCAACCGCGCGGAAGCCTTCAGCACCCAGCTCGATACCCATGCCGAGCAGCTCGATCGCTCCATTTTCGAGCGCACGTCCCAGCTCGACCGTTCTTTTGCCGAGCGAACCTCCGAACTCGACCGCTCGTTCGCCGAACGCACGACGCATCTGGGCGCCCAGCTCGACGAGCGGATGGCCCTGATGCAGGACAGCCTCGCAACCCACACCGACAAGTTCCTGGGCAGCGCGCAGTCGCTGGAGCAACAGCTGATCGAACGCACCGAAGCCATCGGCACCCAGCTGATCGAACGCACCCAGCTGATCGACGGCCAGCTCATCGAGCGCACGCACGCACTCGACGCCGCCTTCACCGAACGCCTTCGCCTGTTCGACGACGCGATCCTGCGCTCGACCGTCGCGATCGACCAGAGCGTCGGCGAGAAAACGCAAGCTCTGACGTCCGCCCTCGACCATCATGCGAAATCTCTCGGTGAGACGCTGTCGCGCCAGTCGCTCGAACTCGACGAGAGCCTGCTGCAGGGCATCAACGCGGTCCGCCGCACGTCAGAGAACATCACGAAGCAGTCGATCAAGGCGCTGGAAGGCCTCGCGGGTCAGTCCGAACTGCTGAAGAACGTGTCCGAGAATCTACTCTCTCAGATCAACACGATCACCAACCGCTTCGACAACCAGGGCCAGCAGATCATCCGCGCGGCGAACGCGCTGGAAACCGCCAACTACAAGATCGACAAGACGCTGCAGAACCGCCATCAGGAGCTGAGCCAGACACTCGATCGCATGTCCGGCAAGGCCGACGAGCTCGGCATGGTCGCGCAAGGATACACCCGGCAGATCGAAGGCTCGATCAGCGAAGCAGAGCTGCGCACACGCTCGCTGACCGCCGAACTCGCCCAGTCTGCCGAGGAACGCTCACGCGCCACGATCGCCGACATCGAACGCCTGAAGACCCACGCGACCGATACGACCACCCGCGCGCTGGAAGACCTTCGCTCACGCTTCTCGAACGTGTCGAACGAAGTTTCGCAGAGCGTGTCGAGCCTCTCGAGTCAGTTCGCCGACGTCACCGGCGAAGCGCGCCGTCGCACCTCCGAGGCGACGCGCGAACTGGCGGTCGAGCAGGAGCGTCTGCGCTCGCAGACCGAAGCGCTACCTGGCGCGACCCGCGAAAGCGCGGACGCCATGCGCCGTGTGCTCCAGGACCACATCCGCGCGATCGACGAACTGTCCACGCTGTCGCGCCGTGAAGCGACGACGCGCGACGTCACCCGTCCATTGCCGCCGCAGTCGCCTCCGCGTCCGCTGGTCCCCGTTTCAGCGCCGCAGCCGCCTCAGCGCGACGACCATTCGAGCGCCCTGAATTCGCTGACCAACGCACTCTCCCAGGAGATGCTGCAGGGACGGCCACGCGCATCTCAACCGGCACAGCCGCCCGCTCAGATGCAACCCCAGATGCCGGCACCTATGCCGGCACAGATGCCGTCGCCCGTGCCAGCGCCACAGCAGACCGCATCGCCCCGCGAATCATGGAAGCTCGGCGACCTCTTGAAGCGCGCCGCCGTCGACGACGACGCAGCCCAGCAGCAGCTTGGCCAGCAGCAGTCGAACCAGCGCTCCACCGCCGCGCGTAGCGGTCTCGATTTCGCCGTCGCCGCACGCGCCCTCGACCCGGCAACTGCCGCGGGTCTCTGGCAGCGCCTCGCCGCTGGCAATCGCGGCATCATGGTCCGCAGCATCTACACACCCGAAGGCCGCGCCCTGTTCGACGAAACCGTCGCGCGCCTCCAGCAGGACGCTGGCTTTCACGATACGACCACGCAGTACCTCGCGGACTTCGAGCGTGTGCTGCAGGAAGCCGACCGCCAGGATCCCTCGGGCGACACAGCGCAAGGCCACCTGCGCTCCGACTACGGTCGCGTCTACCTCTTCCTCGCCCACGCCACGGGCCGCATCAGCTGATGCCGCCGCCCGCCCTGCGCCTCTCCGCATCGATCGAGACGTGGCCGATCGCAGGCGCCTTCACGATCTCCCGCGGAGCCAAGCGCGAAGCCGTCGTCGTCACCGCCGAGGTCAGCGACGGACACCACACCGGACGCGGCGAATGCGTGCCCTATCCGCGCTACGCCGAAACGCCGGAAGGCACGCTCGCCGCGATCGAAGCCCTCGGCCCGGCGCTCACATTCGACCGCGCCGCACTGCAGACCGCGATGCCCCCTTGCGCTGGCCGCAATGCGCTCGACTGCGCGCTGTGGGACATCGAGGCCAAGCGCGCAGGCAAACGCGCTTGGGAACTCGCTGGCGTCACTTCGCCAAAGCCTATCCTGACCTGCTACACGATCAGCCTCGCCCCACCCGATGAGATGGCCGCGAAGGCGGCATCGGTTCCACACCTGCCGCTCCTGAAACTGAAACTCGGCGCGACGGACGACGCCAATGGCGACATCGAGCGCATGCGCGCCGTGCGCCGCGCCCGCCCCGACGCGCGCCTCGTCGCCGACGCCAACGAAGGCTGGACCGCCACCGATCTCGAACGGCTCATGCGATGCGCTGCGGAAATCGGCCTCGAAACGATCGAGCAGCCGTTACCCGCCGGCGACGACACGATCCTCGCTCACATGCCTCATCCGGTCCCCGTCTGCGCCGACGAGTCCGCTCACACCGCCGAAGGCCTCGCCGCACTTCGCAATCGGTATGACGCCGTCAACATCAAGCTCGACAAGACAGGCGGCCTCACGCAGGCACTAGAGATGGCCTCCGCCGCCCGCGCGCAAGGTTTCCGCATCATGGTCGGCTGCATGGTCGCGACCTCGCTCGCCATGGCCCCGGCCCTGATCCTCGTCGCGACTGCGGACTGGGCCGATCTCGACGGCCCCCTCCTCCTCGCCCGCGATCGAACTCCGGGGTTGGCTATCGAGAACGGCATCATAGCCCCGGCGCCACCGGAACTGTGGGGGTAACGAACGCCCCGACAGCGACTTCCCGGTGACCGTTCGAGTTTGTCGGGTTTGCGGAGAGAGCTGATCGGCGAGCCCCCGTCGAGAAGCCCCAGTCGAGAAGCCGGTCGTCCGGCTATCCGCGCTCGGCCTTATCCTGGCTCAGCGGCGGCTTCCAGCGCTACAGCCACCGTCGATGGCTAGACTGCACCAATCACGCATACCGGATCCTGCAATGGTTGCGCGCCCCACGAAAGCCACCTGGCGTAGGGCACCGATCACGAGACAACACGAGAACGTGAGGCTGTAACGAAATTAATAGGCCGCTCGAATTGCTCAAGTGAAACCGCTCGGATCCGCGCGACGATAGCCAAAGGGAGCAATGCAGGTGACAACTCGAGATTACAAACTGGCGATGGCTACGGCGACGTTTGCTGCAGCAGTGTCCGCATCTGGATTAGCGTCAGCACAAACCGCCACCGCCGATCAGATCGTCACGACCATGCGCACGCTTGCAGGTGGCCAGAAGGCCCGCCCCAGCGGCGCCAAAGGTCAATGCTTCATCGGCACGTTCACGCCGACGGCCGAGGCAAAAGGGTTGTCTGCATCGCTCGCGTTCGAAAAGCCGTCGCGGGTAGTTGCTCGATTCTCCGTCGGTAGTGGTAATCCCAAGGTGATGGATGGCAACAAGACGGTGAATCGTGGCATCGCCTTCCGGATCGACGCGGGCGGCCGAGGTCAGTCCGAGTTCGTGATGGTCAACGCGCCCGTCAACTTCGTGAAATCCCCTGATCAGATGCTGGCCTTCCTTCAGGCGCGTCTACCCGGTGCGGATGGCAAGCCTGACCCGGCCAAGATCAAGGCCTTCACCGATACCAACCCGGAGACGACGAACCAGGGGAAGTATCTGGCAGGCCGCCCGGTTCCGGGATCGTGGGTCGGCGTCAGCTACTGGGGCATCCACGGCTATACTCTCGTCAATGCGAGCGGAGCCAAGCAGCTGGTCAAGTTCCAAATGGTGCCGACTGCGGGCGAGATCGGACTGACGGATGACGAAGCAAAGGGTAAACCGGCCGACTTTCTCGTCGACGAGCTCAAGGGCCGAATCGACGCCAAGGCTCCTGCGGGTTTCGACATGATAGCCATCATGGGGCGTGCGGGAGATGAAAAGACCAATGCCACCGAGCAGTGGGTCGATGAGGACAAGCGTCCGCGCGTCAAGCTTGGCACGCTCGCAATCACGGCAATCGAGAAGAACGAGACGTGCGACGGCAGCATCTTCGACCCGCTGAACCTTGCAAAAGGGATCGACGGCCCGACGAACGATCCGCTGTTCACCGAGCGCCAACCCGCCTACGCCATCTCGATCGGTCAACGTCTCTGATCGACACGCTGACACGATGGATCAGGCTACTTTGCCTGGTCCATCATCACGGCGCCGACATGCATCGTCCCCGTCCGTGCGAACTTTCCATTGAAGCAAGCGACTGCCACCAGCGCGACATCGCGCGCTTGCTGCCTCCGTCACACGCAGAAAGGACGCCATGCCCCTAACCCCACTATCGACACGCCGCTTCGCTATGGCCGCGATTGCCACCCTGGCCGTCTCGGTCGCCGGCATCGCCTCACACGCCGTCGCCTACCAGTCGAAGTCGACCGCAGCCGTAAACCTCGACAAGCAGAACTTAGCCTTGGGCGGCTACGATCCGGTTGCGTATTTCACCCTCGGCAAGGCGACCGCAGGCAAGACCGAGTTCAGCGCGGTGCACGAGGGCGCGACCTACCGTTTCGCCTCGGCCGCGCACCGCTCCACCTTCGTGGCGACACCAGCGCGATTCCTGCCCCAGTATGGCGGCTATTGCGCCTATGCAGCGTCTCAGGGCTACAAAGCCGACGCCGATCCAAAGGCATGGCACGTCATCGATGGGCGCTTATTCGTCAACTACAATGCATCTGTCGCCAAGAGCTGGGCCGCAAAATCTGCAGGCTACATCAAAGCGGGTGATGCGAACTGGGCCCGCGTCAAGGCGTTGCCCGCGCAGTGACAAGTTCGGCATCCAGTGACGCGAGCACGCGGACCACGAGTCCGAAAACCGCGTTTCTGCTCGCTGATGGCGGCAGTCTCGATGCGGTCCAGGTCGGCCTGCTGCGCGCCATGTCCGCAGTTGGGAATAGCTACCGTCAAAAACAGACGCTGCTACTTGACCTTGTACGACAGCGTCAGCCGCGCCGACTGCTCGACGATATCCTCGACGCGGATGAGCCTGTTCTGGATGCCGGAGTTATCGACATTGCGGCAAAGGCCGGCGGTCTGAAAGCGGCTGCTGGACACGCAGAGTTTCGCGTCCATTTCAGCATAGCGGTACTCCGCCCGCAGTGACCAGTTCTGGCTGAGAAGAGTCTCGATCCCAAGGCCAGCGAAGTATCCGCCGCTGCTGCCGCTGTGCTCGCCACTCAGGTTCGACAGCGTGAAGCCACCGCCCCACTTGTAGTCCGAGTTGGTGTAGCCGACCGGTACGTAGATCATTGTGCCCTGTGTCGGCAGCCAGCCGATGCGCCCGCCCACGGACCAACCGCCCTCACGTTTGAAGGCGTCGTTGAACCTCCCGACGCAAGTCCCACTACCGCAGAAAGTGTCCGCTATGATGCGGCTGCGGTCGATGTCAGCAAACGCGCCAACGACAAAACTCCGAGCGAACTGCCAATCGAACCCGACGATCCCCGTTGCAAAACCACCTCGGCCGCCGCGGTTGTCTCCGAGCACTTCGGCACTAGTGCGCAAGTCGTAAGACTGCTGGATGTATTCCATCGCGCCGTAGCCCAGACCGGCGCCGATATAGATTCCGGTCCAGTTATAGGCGGCTGCACGTTCGACGGGCGGGCTGTCCTTGATGCTGTCGCCCTGTTGACCGGACCGCTCGGCCCCGAAACGATACCCCAGCGCAAAACGGGCTGACTGCTCGACCAGCCCCTCAGCACTAGAGAAGCTCGTGAGACCACACGAACCGACCTGGCCGAAGCCTTGGTGCCTCAGGCAGATACTGTCGGACATCATGGCATAGCGATACTCGCCGCGGAGCGACCAGTTGCCACCGAGCATCGTCTCAATGCCGAGACCGACGAACTTGCCTCCGCTTGAGTCCTTGAATTTGGTCGTGTCTCTCGGGGTAAGCGTCGTGTAACGGCCATCGCCCGAATAGCTGGACTGTGTGATCCCGAACGGCACATACACCAGCGTGGACTGCGATGTGAGCACCCCAATGCGCGCGCCAAGCGACCAACTGCCGTCACGCCTGAAGCCGGCAGCAGGTGACGAAGGGATGCACCCAGGGCAAATGTTGTGTCCTACCTCGACGTTTCCGAAGTCGTAATCGGCGAACGCTCCCAGAACCAAGCCAGGCGTCGCCTGCACGTCATAACCGACGATGACGGTCCCAAACGCGCCGCTCCCGGCTACCGGAGAAGTAAAGTTTGCGCTGCCACCACGCGGCGTGATGGCCTCATCGAAGCTGATCCCCGCCATCCCGCCGCCGACGCCAGCATAGAGGCCCGACCAATTGTAGGTCTTTTGCGGGCCACCTTGGGCGAGTGCCGCCGAGGCGACGGCAAAACCTGCTGCAACCGCTATCGCGGCCACGGAAACACGTTCTACTGGTGACACCACTTCAACTCCTAACCCAACCGCCAACAACCCCGCCGAAGTCTGAATGAACGCTCACCCCAACCTCATGTATGATGAACATTTGCACACATCCGAAGTAAAGGAGTAGTGCAAAAGCGACACAAGCGACCCAAATTCACCCCGAAAAAAGATGGGGTACCGGGGTTACATCTCTCGATTGGGGCGCTCGTTGTGAAGCATCGGCCTGGGCCCAGTCGGCCAGCGAAAGCAACCGTCGATCCAAGCATCCCCGCCCCCATTTAAAGGCGAGCAATCCGCTACCCGCGCTTCTCCAGCCGCAGAAGCACCGCCCCCGCCAAGAGCCCGAGCGCGCAAGCGGCCGCCATCGCCAGGTACGCGCGGCCAGCCGTGGAAGCGTAGAGTGCGCCTGAAATAAGCATTACGCCGCTCGTGACGATTCCGGCCGAGAACGTCGACAGCAGCGCCTGCGCGGTTCCAGCCGCAGCCGGCTGAACGCCGGCGGCGATCCATTGCATCGCCCCCAGATGCGTCGCCGCGAACGTTCCCGCATGGAGCAACTGCAGCGGTATCAACCAGCCCTCAGCCGGATCGAACGCCATCGCCAGCCACCGCACGAGACCGCAAGCCGCTCCGATCATCATCAGCTGCACCGGGCCGACCCGCGCAAACCAGCGCGCGCCCCAGAACAGCGCGATCTCGGCGAGCACCGAAATCGCCCACAACGTCGCGATGAACCCCGCCGAAAGCCCCTGGCTGCGCCAGTGCAGAACGCCGAAGACGTAGAGCACGGAATGCGACGCCTGGATGATCCCTGACGTCGCCACGAACACGATGAACCTGGCATCACGTACCAGCGCCAGCGCATCGGGCAGCGTCAGCCGCGCGGTCCCGCTCGCTTCCCCCCGTGGCAGCCACAGAGCCGCTGCCAGCGCGAGGCTCCCGCCGATCACCGAGAGCTGCAGCACGGCCTCCGAACCATCACGCGCGACCGCCCAACCCGCGATGTAGCTCGCCACGATGAACGTCGCCGAGCCCCACAGGCGGATGCGGCCGTAGTCGAGCCCCTCGCGCTTGACCGCCGAGATCGTGATCGCATCTGCGAGCGGCATGATCGTCTGCAGCGCCAGCTGCATCGCCACCACCAGCGCGATCGTCGCGGCGATCCCCCAACCCCACTTCAACCCGAGCATAGCCAGCAGCGCGATCGCGCAAGCCCCGACGATCATCTCCCGGTGCGAATGGCTGCGGTCCGCGGCGAACGCAACCGCCGGCGTCAACACCAGCCGGATGATGAATGGCGCCGACGACGCGACCCCGATCTCGAACGGCGAAAGTCCCCGCCCGTCGAGCCACACCGGAAGATACGTGAGGTGGACGCCATGAATGAGAAACAGCGCGCCGAAGAACGCCGACAGGCGCAAGGCAGAACCGCCGACAGGCCCGTTGATGCTGCCCATCAGCGCCCAAATCTCGTCGGCAGGACAGCTCTCGCCGCAAAATCAGCCGTCGCCGGTGTGCCAGCTTCGCAGATGATCTCCGAAAACAGCGCCGGATCGATGTTGCCGCCCGACAGAACACAGGCGACGGTCCGGTCCTGGCAGCTCACGCGACCGGCCAGCAACGCTGCGAGCCCGATGGCGCCGCCCGGTTCCAGCACAAGTTTCAACTCGTGATACGCGAAGCGGATCGCCGACCGCACCTCCTCGTCGCTCGCCACCACGCTGCCTGCGAGCAGCCGCCGCAGGATGTCGAACGTGATCTCGCCCGGTGAAGGCGCAAGCAATGCATCGCAGATCGAGCCCGACAGCTTCGTGTTCCGTTCGCGCTCTCCGCTCGCGAGCGAACGCGCGAGATCGTCGAAACCCGCGGGCTCGGCGGCCCAGATCTCACAAGCAGGCAAGAACGCCTTCACCGCGAGCGCGATCCCCGAAACGAGCCCTCCCCCCGAGCACGGCGCGATCACCGCATCGGGAATCTGACCCAGAAGTGCGGCCTGCTCGACCAGTTCCAGACCGACCGTTCCCTGCCCGGCGATCACGTCGGCATCGTCGAACGGATGAACCAGCGCCGCGCGCCGCTCCGCCGCGATCCGCCCGGCGATCGCATCACGATCCTCGTTGACCCGGTCGTAGAGATGTACTTCGGCGCCGAACGCTCTCGTGCGCGCGATCTTCAGCGCCGGCGCATCGGATGGCATCACGATCAGCGAGCGCAACCCGGCGATGGTGGCCGCCGAGGCGACCCCCTGCGCATGATTGCCCGATGAGCACGCGACGACGCCGCCCGGAAAAGCAGCGCGGTCCACCTGCACGATCTTGTTGTAGGCCCCACGAAACTTGAACGCCCCGACCCGCTGCAGGCTCTCCGCCTTCAAGAGCACTTTCCCGCCCACGGCAGCATCGAGCGCGGGATGCGCCAGCAGCGGCGTTGTAAGCGCCAGCCCGGCGAGCCTAACCCGCGCGGCTTGAACATCGGCTATCGAAGGCGCCTTGGCCGCCATGGCCCATTCCCTCGTCTGACCCGCGAATGCCCCCATTGGCCAGCAGGAAGCCCGCACGAATACAGACGCGGCATCATCAAAGCAAATCGGCCGACGAAGATTTCCGCCGGCTGAACGAACTGCAACCCTGAAGTGCCGCCCAGCCGCGGCGACCCTACCACTTCGTCTTCATCGCAAAC
>LNFM01023470.1_pt1 | contig 11205 bp, 2 predicted proteins | sample 596031 | NCBI WGS metagenome assembly LNFM01 (sample SAMN04254537, study PRJNA301005) | activated carbon metagenome | isolation source: dual media filters at the Ann Arbor, Michigan drinking water treatment plant | place: USA: Ann Arbor | reverse complement strand
CCTTCGGCCACACGGTGCGCCTGCCACGCCGAGCGGGCTGCGCGCCACTGATGCCAGACCTGCAGCACCGCAGCAGCGCGCTCGTTGGCCACCTTGCGCAACCGGACGTTTTGCTGCGCCACACGGAGCTCTGCAGAATGGATCTCCTTGCGTGTGCGATGACCGTCGTAGAGCATCTGCGTCAACGTGATGGACTGCTGATCGGATGGCCGCGAGCCGGTGTGGGGCTGAAAGATCGACTCGGGTCGGTCGCGCCGCTCCCGGCGGCCGTCTTCGGCACTCAGTTGCACGGTGGGCCACAAGCCAGCGCGCGAGACTTCAACCGCCTGGCCTGCGGCCAGGGTGTCGTGGCGTTGTGCCGCCAGGGTGGCGTCGCGGTCCAGTGCGAGACGCACCCAGTCGGCTTCCGTTGTCGGGGTCTGGGCCTGGACCTGGGCCGGCAGGGCCAATGCGGCGAGCAGACAAATGATCCAGCGTGTGGCGTTCATGTGGAGGCTTTCTTTCACGGATCACTTCTCGCCCAACGCCTGGTTCATGCCGCGCACCAGCGGTTTGAACAGGTAGTTCAGCACCGTTTTCTGTCCTGTCACGATGTCCACGGACACGGTCATGCCGGGGGTCAGCATCAGGGCTTGTCCGTCCTTGCCCTGCAGCCCGTCCTTCACAGCGATGTTCACGCGGTAGTAGGGCTGGGATTGGGGGGTTTCGCGGTCCTGCAAGGTGTCGGCACTGATCGACTCGACCACGCCGTCCATGGCGCCATACACCGCAAAGTCGTACGTGGCCACCTTCACCCTCACCGGCTGGCCGATCTGCAAAAAGCCAACGTCGGCCGGCGGGATGCGAGCCTCCACCGTGAGCTGGTCACTCTGCGGCACCAGATCCAGGAGAACGCCGGCTGGCGAGACCACCTGTCCCACCGTTCGGGCGTGGATCTGCTTGACCACGCCACTGGCCGGGGCCACCACCTCGGTGCGCGTGATCTGGGCCTGGCGGGCCACCGACCGCGCTGCTCGCACCGTGACCTGTGTCTGGTGTTCACCCGCTTCCTTGAGCAGCCGCCCGCGGTGGGCGGCCAAGGTCCGCTCGCGCTCGGCCTGCACCTGCCGCAGGGCGCCCACTTGCTCCGCAACCTGGTGCTGCAGGCTCTCGATGGCGCCACGCACAGCGAGCCATTCACGTTCCTTGTTCAGCCATTCAGAGCGTGGCACCACCGCGGGCACCAGGGGGCGCAGGATGGCCATCTCCTCGACGATGAACTTTTCGTCCTGGCGCTTCGTGGCCAGTTCGTTGCGCGCGCGATCCAGCGCCTGGCTTCGCTGTTCAGCCTGCTGGTCCAGAGCCGCCAGCGACTTGCCGATTTCCTGGCGGCTGGCCTCCGTCGCTTTCAGCTCGTTCTGTCGGATCGCAGCATGGCCCTCAAGCTCGGCCGGAAAATGCACCGGGCGTCCTTCCAGCTCGGCTTGCAGGCGGGCGAGTGCGGCCAGGCTGCTGAGGTAGGGGCCTTGCGATTCCGCCAGGTCGGCCTGCGCCGTGGTCCGGTCCAGCACAACCAGTGCCTGCCCCTGACGAACGGCTTCGCCTTCGCGCACCAGCACGGCTGCGACGATGCCACCTTCGAGGTTTTGCACGGACTGCACCCGCTGCGGCGGAATCAGCCGACCTTCGCCGCGCACCAGTTCGTCGATGGTGAACAACGCTGCCCAGACCAGAAACGCCAGCACCAGCGCGATCACGGTCAGCATGGTCATGCGGGGGCCCCGCAGCGCAGCGTCCCCACGGGTGTCGACCTGGGTCAGATCGTCGAGCAGGCGCGCCGCGAGCGTGCTCAGCGCCGTTCGACCCCGGCGCCACGACGGGGGCGTGGGGGGCGGGACGGGGTCATTGGCGGCCGCCTTCTGCGAAGCCACGGGCTGGATCGGCGCCACAGGTGGCATCGACAAGGATGTTGCCAGGGGGGATGCGTTCATGTTCATGCTCCTGCGGTTGCCCGAACGGCGGGTTGGGCCGGCGCACCGCCCTTGAGTTGCTGCATCACCGTGTCCCGCGGCCCGTCCATCACGATCTGGCCGGCGTGCATCACGATCACCCGGTCCACCAGATCCAGCATGCCCAGGCGGTGGGTGATGAGCACCACGGTCTCTCCCGGCCGTGGCTGTTTCAGCCGCTCCCGCAGAAACTGCTCGGCCACATGGTCCAGCGAGCTCGATGGCTCGTCGAGCAACAACACGCTGCGGGGGTTCACCAGGGCACGCGCCAGCACCACAGCCTGACGCTGCCCGCCAGAGAGACGGCTGCCACGCTCGCCCACCGGCATGTCGTAGCCCTGTGGATGCACCTTCGCAAACTCGTCCACACCCGCTTGCTGCGCCGCAGTCAGCAGCGCAGCGTCGTCGGGCACCGCGCAGCCATACGCAATGTTTTCCCGCAAGGTGCCATTGAAGAGAAACGGGTCTTGTGGCACGCAGCCGATGGCACGGCGCAGTTGCTGAGGATCGAGTTGGCGTGTGTCGGCGCCCCCGACCAGCACCGCCCCGCTGGCAGGTTCAAACAGGCCCGCGATGAGCTTGGCCAAGGTTGATTTGCCCGAGCCGGATCGACCGATGATGGCCACGCGCTCACCGGCCTGGATGCGCAGCGACACGTTGGACAGCGCAGGCATTGGATTGCCCGCGTGGGCAAAGCTCACCTCGCGCAGTTCCACGCTGCCGTCGATGGCATCGCGAACCATGAAGCTTTTGCCGGCGGGGCGCTCCACCGGGCGCTGAAAGACCTGCGCCACCGTGTCCATGGAAATGCGCGTCTGCTTCCACCGCGACAGCAGGGAGGCCAGCTGGCTGCAGGGTGCCAGCGCGCGCGAGGTCAGGATCGAGCAGGCGATCAGCCCGCCCATGCTGAGCTGCTGCATGCTGATGAGATACACCCCCACGATCATCAACACCACCGACGAGATCGACTGCAGGAAATTCACCACCGACATGCCGGTGGTGGAGATCAGCTTGGATTTCATGGAGGCTTGCGCGATGGTGCGCACGGCGCGCTCCCACGTGCCTTGAAAAACGCCCTCGCTCGCCGTGAGCTTCACCGTCTCGATGCCTGCAATCACCTCGATCAGCATGCCGTGCTTCTGGGCCGAAGCCTGCATGGAGGTGCGCACCGCGCGGTCAATGGGTCCCTGCAGTGCCCAGGCGATGGCCAGCATCAGGGGCATGATGAGCAGCGGCACCCAGACGAGGTGTCCACCCATGAACGCAATCGCGGCCAGGTACACGAACACGAACGGAAAGTCGATCACGGTGGTGAGCGTGAGCGAGGTGAAGAAGTCGCGGATCGACTCGAAGTCGTTGAGGTGGTTGGCGAACACCCCGGCCGATGCCGGCCGGTGCGACAGGCGCATGCCGACGGCCTGCTCGAACAGGCGCGAAGAGATGCCGAAGTCGAGCTTCTTCCCGGCGTGGTCGATCATGTAGGCGCGCAGCACCCGCATGATCAGGTCAAAGAAGTAGATCAGGGCCACGCCGATGGACAGTGCCCACAGCGTGGCAAACGCGTTGTTCGGAATCACCCTGTCGTACACCTGCATGCTGTAGAACGAGGTGAGGATCACCAGGCCGTTGGCCACCAGCGACGAAACGCCCACCCAGGCGTAGGTGCGCCACTGCGCCAGCACCGATCGGCGCAGCCAGGCGTAGCGGTCCTCGGGTTCCTGCAGTTCGGTGTCGGGGGCGTTGGCGAGGTAGAGGGATCGCACGCACCACGCGGCTTGCGCCGAGCGCAGTTGTGCCAGCAGCTCTTCACGGTCCAGTGTCCGCGGAGCACTTGATGCTTCAGCACCGGGTTCCATGAGCGTGGCCTCGTGGCCACGCATGTGAATCAGCGCGTGCGTGGAGCCGTTGCGCACAATGAAATGGTCGCCCGAGGCGAGCGCGGCTTCGATGCCGGCACTTTCTAGCGCTTGCAGCGCCAGCCCGGCCCGTTCGGCGGCGCGCTGGGCGCCGTCGAACGAGAGCTCGCCGTCGTGCAGGGCCAGCCCTGCGCTCAACGACGCGGCCGAGGCCGGCCTGCCAGCCAGGCCCGCGCACATGGCCAGGCAGGCCGGCAGGCTGCCGTCCAGTGATGGCACCGCGTTCATGCGAACGCTGCAGGTTCGGGAACGGCCGTTGCGATCAGGTTGGCCAGCTGGTAGGTGCTGCCACCCACCTCCAGCGTCGTAGCGTCCAGAGACCCACCGCGCAAACTCAGCTGCGTGATCTGGCCCGAATCATTGAGCCAGTTCGTCGAGTACAGGTTTTCACCACCGACGGTGGTCTGCAGGAACTTGCCGAATTGTCCGTCGTCGGTGATGAGGTCGTTCAGGCTGAAGCCGTCAAGGTCCTCCAGAATGAACTTCAGCGACGTGCTGCCGAACCCGTTCGCGATCACATTCACGGCAGACGCGGTGTCGTTCACACGAACCTCGTTGTCCCCCCGACCCGCCATGAACGTGGTTTGCCCGGTCAAGGCATGCAGGTTGATGGACTCGTCCGCTGCGCTGGCGTCCACGTAGGTGTCCAGTACCCAGCCGCCGAACACGTTCACCGTCACCGCCTTGTCGGTGGCGTCGGCGGCGGTGCTGATCCGGGCCTCGTTGCCTTCGCCCAGCGCCAGGGTGGCGCCCGAGGTTTGCGCGCCCAGCTGGACCAGGCTGTTGCCGGCCAGCAAGCCCACGAACACGTCGCCCACGTTCACGTCGATGATGTCGTCGCCACCTCCGCCATGAATCTCCTTGAGCGTGGCCCCCTGACCCACGGTGATCTGGTCTGCGAAAGCCGTGCCCCACAGCGAGTCGATGGTGTTGTCGGCCACCACGCGAAGCGTCGATCCGCCCACTGCAGGCGCCACGTTCTCCAGCTCGTAGCGGTTGGTGAAGGCAGTTCCGCCGAATGTGGCGGAGTTGGTCTTGAAGGTGGCGCGCAGGCCCTGGTCGCCGAAGTTGACCATCAGCGCCTCATGCGAGTCGGCGTGTCCAAGGACCTTGACCAGTCCGCTGGTACGGGACTGATCCACCTGCACCACGTTGAAGTTGTCGGCGTCGAAATGGTTGCCGAACAGGCCGGCGTAGTACGCACTGTCGCTGTAGACCCCCTGGCCCTCCAGCGTGTCCCGGTTGTGGTCCTGGGCTGAGAGGAGGCCGGAGCCGTCGAAGCGCACCTCACCACCGGCCAGCTTCACCTCGTTGTTGCCGGAGCGCAGATCGAACACATCCGTGCCGCCGCCGCCGCTCAATGTGAGGTGCACCCTCGACACGGTGGTGGCGCCATAGCGGGTGAACACATCGTTGTAGTTGCTGCCAAAGAAGTGGTGGATGCCCTGGTAGGCGGCAAAGCCTTCGGCGCCCGTACCGGTGTGGATCGAGTGACCCGCCCCGGTGGTGGGGTCCGTGCTGGCGGCCAGCATCCAGCTCGCGGCGTCCCGGCCCGGGCTGTGGATGTCCCGGATGAAGCCGGCCATCAGCCCGGTGCCGGCAGCGTTGAGCTGAGGCCGCAGCGATTCGTTCAGCAAGTACAGGTCTTCTCCCTGGCCCCCGATCAGCGCCACCTTGTTGTTGAACACGAAGAACTGGTTGGTCGAGTCCACCGTGGAGCCGCTGGCATCGATCTGCATGAGCGGGGCAGGCACGTTGAGGTTGATGTCGGCGAGGTTCAAGGTGGCTTCGGGGCGGATCAGGTAGGTGGCCAGATCGCCGCTGGTGTTGGCCAGCTCCACGTTGATGAGGTGGCGGCCCGTGAGGTTGTTGCCGGAAACCACGCCTTCGATTTCGGCTTCGGTGTCGTAGAAATGCACATCGGGGGTGGTGTCGACCACGCCGTCGACCACCCGCGACACCACCACCGACTTCATCACCTTGACCTTGCCGTTCTGGGCGAAGGTGAAGTCGTCGACCTGGTTGGCAATGTCGAAGTGGCGGCCAGCGGTACCCATCAGGAGCGCCTGCTCCAGAACCCGCTGCGACAAGGGGTCCTGCCCTTCGTCGGGATGGTTCTCCAGCGCAGCCACGCGCTGCTTCACGGCGGTCTTGAAGTCTTCCACCCACGATTCGAGCAGGCCCACGGCGCCCCCCACCAGGTTGAGCGCTGGAACCCCCTTCACGGAGTCCATAACGTATTGACGGTTGAGAATGGCCGCTTCCACATCGCGCTCCTGCTCCACAGGCTTTTCCAGCAACGATCGGATGAGGAGAGCGTTCTGGATCGAGGAAAAATCGAACTTGACGAGGGTGGGCAGCAGCGCCACCGGGGTCCGGTAGCCTTTATTCAACATCCATGTGGCATACACGGTCGCTCCAGTGCCCCACCAGCTGTCCACCACCGAGCCCCAGCCCAGGCCGGACGCGCTGCCGTAAGAGGCAAGTAGGCTCGTCGCCACGACCGCGTCCACGAACGGCAACGCCATCGAGCCGACCGCTTGACCAATACTGACCAGGCGCCCGCCCAACGATCCCGTGGCGTAGAGGGCCTCGGCATAAGGCTCTGCATCAAGGGCAAACAGTTTGTGCATCCCGTAGGCGAAGATGCCCGATCCCAACGCGTCACCCACGGCCAGCGGAAGGCCGGAAAACACGGCAGAGAGCGCGTTGCGGCCGGTCATGTAGTAAGCCCAGGGAGTGGTCTGGAAGCTCCACAGGTAGGAAGACACGGACGGCCCCACGATCGAACCCCAGTCGGCCAGCTGGTACACGATGTTGGGATGCAAGTTGCTGGGGTCGCCCAGCGGGGTTTTCTCAAGCTTGGACTGGCCGGCAAGATGCATGGCAGTCTTCTTGTACACGTCCATCATGGGCAGGCCGTCACCAGAAGGGCGCAAGATGAAATTGCTCCCGCCGTAGGTGCCAGCAGCCTTCATGGCGTCCCAGTAGTTGTCCAGGTCCGCGCTCGTCTTGAACTTCGCCCAGGTGGGCAGTTGTGCGGCTGAAAAGATCGCACCCACGAAGGCGGACATGGCCAGGCCACCCTGGCTCGCGTACTTCGTGGCCAGATTGGCCCCCTCCACTGTGCCGGTGTAGGTGTTTCCCCACAGGCGGAAGAGGTTGGTTGCATCGGCCAACGCCGCTGGCGACTGGGTTGCGTAAGTCAAGTAGGAGCTGAACAAGCGGGCGCTCTGAAATGCGTTCGATGCCGCCGTGACGGCCGTGGCATCGTGGTATTCCTGCGAATCTTGAATTTTGGTCAGGATGTCCGTGACAACCTTTGCGCCGATTTTTTGGTTGATGTTCAATGCAATTTGCGAGGCGGTATCGTTCTCCAGAAGCTCGCTGAAATCCAATGCAGCGGAAGAAAGTTGACTCAGGATTTGAACGACTAAATGACGCGGTAGGTTATCTGGATCTGCGAGCTCGAATTTATCGAGTTGTATTTTCGCTCGTCCGATGTTGCCATTCAATCGTTCTATTGTGGCGGTCAGAATATTTCGTGGCGTTGTAATTGATATGTCTTGTTCCTGCTGTACTTCATTTACGCGATCCTGATAGGCTTCAAGATTTTGCTCCATATATTTCTCTGCATCTTCAATAAGCAGTCGAAATATATCGAAGGCCTGACCTGCAATTCCAGCCTCGACCGCAGGTGAATTTGTCAATACTGCATCAGATTGTGTCTGCATTCCGTCAGATACGGTTCTCCACATTCTGGATAGGCGATCAATAGATTCCGCTGAAAGATGCTTGTTTATTTGTCCCATCTCCAATTCGCCTGGATCAGAGTCGGCCGCAAGAAGGTAATTCACTCCGCCAAAGAGTTCAAGTCTGTACCGAGCGACAGCCAGAGCACTGAATTGTTCGATTGCCTCAAACTCTTTGCCGTGATCGTTCGCCAAGCTAGAGAGTTTGGCTGCATTGGCCGTGGCAAGTTCTTTCATGATGCTTGCCAACTGCGCCTTGAGTACCCCATCGGCCGCCATTTCCATGTTCATCACCGAACGAATCGACGTGATGGTGGTGTACATGAGGCGAACACCCGCGGTGGCTCCTTGCCAGTCGCCCAGAATCGGAGATTGCGTGTTGCCGAAGGCGTGCGCAGGGTTGTTCACGTCGCCTGGTGCCGACCCTTGGGCCTTCAACAGCGCGCTGCTCAGGCTGTAGAAGTTGGCGAACTCGCCCGACCAGTCGCTCAGGCGTTGCAGCGTGGCTTCGCTCATCACCAGTCGGCCCTGGCTGTCGATGCCCACGGGCAGCGTGTTGCCCGAAGTCACCAGCGCTTTCGGGTTCAGGGCATCCACATCTGTGGGCGTGCCCAGTGCATCCACGAGGTGGTAGGCCATGCCCAGGCTGTCGAACTGGGCCAGCCAGGCCTTCGCATCTCCGCTCAGGGTGGCCACCTTGTCTCCGCCCACATCCAGCAACGTGGCGGTGCCCAGGGCTTTCTGCACATCCAGTGCCAGGGCGGATTGCGCGGTGTTCGATTCGGTCATGCTCCGTGCGGAGACTGCCTGCCAGGTGGCGTCGGACATGAGCAGCTGGCCGTTGGCGCCGCGCACGATGAGCCCGGCTTCCTGGTTCAGTTGTGCGCGCTGCACATCGCTGAGGGTGTCAATGGACAGTTGGCCTGAGGGCACGGTGTTGCCCTGGGCATCGACGATGGAGCCGAAGCGGTAGCCCAGTTGCACCAGCCAGTCGGCCAGCATCGGTTCGCGGTTGACCACCACCGATGGCACCTCCTGCACCGTGTACTGAGAGGCATTGACCTCGCCGATCCCGCCGGCGGTCAGCGATGCCAGCGCCTGCAGCTGGTTCAGGCCGATCAACATCCCACCGTTCACCTCTGCATAGGCGTACTTGCTGGGTGCGGCCAGCGCTTTGCGGTCGGCCGCACTGAGTTCCTGGAGATCGGTGGTGATGCTCACCCGCTCGGCCAGCGTGTTCTGGACGATGCGCCATTGCAGGTCGTTGTCGTTGATGAACACCAGTGTCGGTGGGGTGTCCACGGTGGATGCCATGAGGCTGGCCTGCACGCTGTTCTGAAACTGCGCGCGCTCGGCCAGTGCGACCTGTTCGACGGCTTCCAGCACCTGGGTGTGCGTGGCGTCGTTCATGTACACACGGCCCTGGGCGTCTCGCACGAAGCTGCCCTGCGCCAGTTGCGTGAGGTCGGTCGTTGCGTTGATGGCACCGCCGTCAACCAGGCTCAAGGGGCTTCGCTGCAGCAACAGGTCGAAGTGGCTGTCGCTGCTGAGTGTCCACAGGCCCTGGCCTGGAACCGCTTGCCAGCGCAGCGCATGCAGCTCGGTGCCGAGCGCGTGGCCGGTGGCATCGACCAGCGTGGCGATCTTGCCGTAGCTTGCCGCGCTCACCCAGACGCGATCCTGCGCGTCGACCACGTAGCCCAACACGGGTGCGAATGTCAGCGCCGAGGGGTCGGTGCCGCTGACCTGTTGCAGGGGCAAACCCAACAGCTCAAGGTCGCTCAGGTCTGCCTGGGTCAGCGCATGCCCTGACCAGGTACCGCCGTTGAACACTTGGGCTGCCTTGGCCAGCGACAGGCCTTCCCGCGCCAGGTCAAGCGCAGCGAGTTGCGCGCCGAGCGAGGCGCTGTCCATGGTGGGCGTGTCCAGGCCCAGCGAGGCGGCGTTGAGCTGGCCGCGCAGCACAGCCTTGGCGGCGTTGGCGGTGTTTGTGCTCATCCACAGGTTGCCGTCGGCGTCCCGCAGTGCGGTGTGCGCCGGCAGTTCTTGAACCAGCGCAGAGGCTCCGGCGAAGTGAAGCAGTTCGCTGCCCTGCGCGCCGGGCAGGTCTGTCAGCGCCACCACGGTCAGTCCCCCGATGGAGGCCAGGTCGACGCCGTTCACATCGTCAGCGCTCAGGCGCACCACCGCTGTCAGGCTGCCACCTGGGTTGGCGCTGCCAACTTCCTCCAGCAAGGTGGACCATGTTTCGCTCGTCATGAGGTAGCGGACGGCTCCACTGGCGTCGGTATATGCCCGCACGCTGCCGACACTCCACAGGGCGTCCCAGTCGGTCTGGCTGGCCGCGCTCAGCGGGCCTTCAACAGGCAGGCTCGTTGATCCCGCATCGCCCAGACCGAAGCGCGCCCACACGGCCTCGTCCAGCGCGATGCTGACCAGCAGCTTGGCGGGGTCGTTGCCATGGCGGGCTATCGATGGCAGCAGGTCAACATCGGCCAGGCGCGCCACGAACTGGGCTTCGTTGTAGAGGGGGGCGGCGTCGTTGAGGGTCGCCAGACGCTGCTGCACGATGCCCAGCCCGTCGTTGCGGGCGTTCGCTGCGAGGGCTGCGAACATGCCGCCGGTGTCCGTGCTCAGCAACACGGTGTTGTCCCCCATGTCGATGACCCGGTGCGAGAGCGTGACGTTGGCCGGGTCCAGGCTCAGCAGATACGGAATGTCGAGCTGGTCGAACAGCGCCAATGCGTCGGCCTTGTTCAGGCTGATGGTGTCGTTGCCGTCGGGGTGGCCCAGCGCGAAGCTCAGCTGATCGGCAAGCTGGTCGGCCTGCCACATGCGCGCGCCCGTGCCCAGGGTGGCGGCTTCGGTGATGACCCACTCGCGCGTGTCGTCGCTCATCACCCAGTTGCCGTCGGCGTTGCGGCTGAAGCCCTGGCCCCGCTCGGTGAGCTGGTCGTAGGCCGCGATCAGGTCGGTGTTGCGCAAGGCCACCGTGCTGTTGTTGACCAGTGTGAGGTTGGTGGCCGACTCGAGGAATTCCGTGAGGTTGCCCGCCGCCAGCGCGTCGAAGTAAGCCTGCTGCACCGCCTTGAGTGGTTCAAAGGCCACTTCGTGCCAGGCGCCATCCACATCGCGGGCCTGCGTGAGGTTGAAGCGGGTGGTGGATTGGCGCCAGACGTCGAAGGCTTCGCTGGCTTCGACCACGATGAATCCGTTGACGACGTTGTAGCCCTCGCGGCTCGAAATCTGTTGCAGCAGCTTGTCTGCGTTGTCGCGGGCCAGCGCGTGGGTGGCGCTGATGGCTGCGTTGAACAACCGACTCGCCGTGGCCGCGGTGAGAACCACGCCGGTTCCATCCTCTGCGAACTGCCCATCGGCCACTTGCTCCGGATCCAGCACTTCGGCGAGGTTGAGGTCGTGCAGGCCTCGCTGGTCGATGGCCTCGAGCCAGCTGGTGAGGGTCCATTGGTACACCGAGATGCCGTTGGTGCCTACCGACAGACCCACGCCCGCGTGATCGGTGCTGCCCCAGTTGTTGTAGCCATGTTC
>LNFM01012409.1_pt1 | contig 11205 bp, 13 predicted proteins | sample 596031 | NCBI WGS metagenome assembly LNFM01 (sample SAMN04254537, study PRJNA301005) | activated carbon metagenome | isolation source: dual media filters at the Ann Arbor, Michigan drinking water treatment plant | place: USA: Ann Arbor | reverse complement strand
AAAAATATTCATCCAATTAATTTATAATTATTTATTGAATTAATCGTAAATATCATGCAATATATTCCCATGGAGCCAAAGTCCACTCCCCCGTCACAAAATGCCCGTACCCACGGCCTGACTGGAGAAAAACTCATCCTCGCTGCCGACGAGCAGGCGAAAGTCGATGAGCTATCTGCTTTTTTGCGTGAAGATTTGAAGCCACAAGACCAATTCGAAGAATCCTGTTTCTCCCGAATTGTCAATTCCGCCTGGCGTCTGGACCAGGCCCAGGCCGCCGAAAACCGCGCCCTCTCCGATTTCATGCAAGCCCCCGAAGACCCCGAACTCCAAAAACGCTTCGAGCGCTTCACCAAATACCGCCGCCACTACGAGCGCTGCTTCTCCACCGCCCTTCGTGACCTCCGCACCTCCCAGGAGAACCGCTTCATCCAGCAACAGGTCACCCTCCCCGAAAACACCATCCTCGCCCCCACTCTGCCAGTCCGCGCCATCCTGCGCGACTTCAAAAAGTTCCAAAACGAACTCCCCAAGGCGCTCTCCATGGGCCTTGTCGCCGACAGCATTTTCGATGAATCCAAGCTCACTCAGCTCACCAGAGCCGCCGAGGACCGCCGCCGCGAAGACAATCGCAAAACCGCCAACTCCTATTGGGCCCCCATCGATCCGACACGCGTAAAGCCTCCCAAAACGAACGCAGCGTGATAAACTTCCACCCATGAAACAGGCGCTCTACCGCCGTCAATTCCTGCAATTCCTGGCTGCCAGCCCCCTCTTCGCCGCAGAGGATCCAAAAGACATGAAGGACGTCTTCAATGTCATGGATTTTGAAGCCAAAGCCCGCGTCGCTATCCCGCCAGCGCACTTCGGCTACCTCTCTACAGGCGTCGACGATGACAGTACCCTCCGTGCCAACCGGGCCGCTTTCAACAAGGTTTACCTGCGGCCACGCCGCATGGTCGACATCTCTAAAATCGATACCTCGGTCACGCTCTTCGGCGAGTCCTGGCCCACGCCCATAATCATCGCCCCAGCCGGCAGCCAGAAGGCTTACCACCCGGAAGGCGAATCCGCCACCGCCCGCGCCGCCGCTGCCGCCGATCACTTGCAAATTCTTTCCACCATCACTTCCACTCCAATCGAAGAAGTAGCCAAGCTCCACAAGCGAAAAATCTGGTATCAGCTTTATCCCACCAACGTCTGGGCCCTCACAGAACGCATGGTCCGTCGCGCAGAAGCCGTTGGGAGTCCTACCCTGGTCATCACGGTCGACACTCAGGGTGGTCGCAACACCGAAACCGAAGCCCGTTCCTACAACCTCGATTCCCGCGATTGCTCCGTCTGCCATCCAGCACCAAAGATGGGCAGAAAAGGCCGTCGTCCGATCGTCATGTTCGAAGGTTTCCCTTTGGACAGTCTCTCCACCGCAAACCCCGCCCAAAACTGGGAAACCATCAGGAAATTTCGCCAACTCACTAAAATGAAAATTGTTCTCAAGGGCCTTGAAACCGCCGAGGACGCCCGCCTCGCCGTCGAACACGGTATCGACGGAATTGTGGTTTCCAACCACGGTGGCCGTGCCTCTGATTCCACCCTCGGCACCCTCGATGTCCTCCCCGAAATCGTTGCCGCAGTCAACGGCAAAATGCCCATCCTCATCGACGGCGGCTTCCGCCGCGGCACCGACATTTTCAAAGCGATGGCCATCGGGGCCAGCGCCGTCTGCATCGGCCGCCCCTACCTCTGGGCGCTCGGCGCTTACGGCCAACCCGGCGTCGCCAAAGTCCTCGAGATTCTCACCAGGGAATTCCGCCTCGCCATGACCCAATGCGGCACCACTTCAATTTCTGCAATCAATAAGTCGCACATCGGCTTCCACAATTAAGGAGCCTATGTTAATCTGATGGTTCATGGCTTTTGGGCTGCATCACCACCGTCTCCATCACCACCATCATCCTGTGATGCGGCCGGCCCATATGTTGTGATCTTTGCGATCTACTTCTCCTAAATTAGCCCGCCGCGCTGAATCTCAGCCCGGCGGGCTTTCTGTTTAAGGACTCTTTATGCCAATACCAAAACTCGACTACTCCAAACTCGATGGCCTCATTACCGCCGTCATACAGGACTGGCAAACCCATCGTGTCCTCATGGTCGGTTTCATGAACGAAGAAGCCTTTGCCAAAACCCTCGAAACCGGCAAAGCCTGCTTCTATTCACGTACCCGTAACAAGCTCTGGCTCAAGGGTGAATCCTCCGGCCACTTCCTGGTTGTCAAAGAAATCCGCACCGATTGCGACTTTGACACTCTGCTCATCTTTGCCGAAGCCGTCGGCCCTGGCGTCTGCCACGAGGGCTACGAATCCTGCTTCGCCAAGCAACTCAATCCAGACAACGAATTTGTCTACGTCGACACCAAGTCTTACAACCCCGAAGAGGTCTACAAACACTAGCCATGAAGCTCAAACTCGGTATTCCTAAAGGCTCGCTTGAGTCCGCCACGATCGACATTTTCCGCCGCGCCGGCTTCCAGATCACCACCAGCTCCCGCAGCTACTTCCCCTCGATTGACGATCCCGAAATCGAATGCATGCTCATCCGCGCCCAGGAGATGGCCCGCTACGTAGAAGACGGCATCCTCGATGCTGGCCTTACCGGCCGAGACTGGGTGGAAGAAAACAACTCTGACGTCGTTGCTGTTGCCGACTTGATCTACAGTCGCGCCAGCTTCAGTAAAGTCCGTTGGGTCCTTGCAGTTCCTGAGAACTCCACCATCAATTCCGTCAAAGACCTCCAGGGAAAAGTCATTGCCACCGAGTTGGTCGGCGCCACCAAGCGTTACCTCGAGCGCAACGGCGTCACCGCCAAAGTCGAATTCTCCTGGGGTGCCACCGAAGTCAAGCCACCCATCCTCTGCGACGCCATCGTCGAAGTTACCGAAACCGGCAACTCCCTCCGCGCGAACAAGCTCCGCATCGTCGAGACCATCCTGGAATCGAACACCCAGCTCATCGCCAATAAAGCCTCTTATTCTGACCCCTGGAAGCAGCGCAAACTCGCTGACATGAAGCTCCTCCTCGATGGTGCCATCGCCGCCCTCGGCAAGGTCGGTCTTATCCTCAACGTCGAAAAGGTAAATCTCGACAAGGTCATTGCCGCCCTGCCGGCTCTCAAGACCCCCACCATCAGCCAGCTCTCCGACCCAGACTGGGTTGCCGTCCACACCATCCTCGACGAAACCACCGTCCGCACCATCATCCCCAGACTCAAAGAAGCCGGTGCCCAGGGCATCGTCGAATACCCCTTGAACAAGATCATCCTCTAATGCCAATCCTACGCATCCTTCCACGCACCAAGGCTTCAAGCCTGCTCAAGCGCCGCCAGGTTCAGATGGACGACGCAATCAAAGTGGTCGAACCCATCCTCGCCGCTGTCCAGAAAGATGGCGACAAGGCTCTGCTCGAATACGCCCGCAAATTCGATAACTTCGATCGCAAATCTCCCCGCGTCTCACCCAAAGAATGCGAAGCCGCAGCCAAACAACTCACCCCCGCCTTCGTCAAGGCAGTCAAAACCGCTGCAGCCAACATCCGCAACTTCGCCAAGTTCCAGATTCCCAAGCCCGCCTCGGTCGAAGTCGCACCAGGCCTCAAGCTCGGCTACCTCGTACGTCCCCTCGACACGGTTGCCTGCTACATCCCCTCAGGCCGTTACCCCCTGCCCTCCACTCTCTTGATGACCACCCAGCCCGCCCAGGTCGCAGGCGTCCCCAACATCTGCGTTACCAGCCCGCGCTTTGTGCCTGAGATCTTCGGCGCGGCGCATCTGCTGGGAGTCACCAACACCTTCCTCCTCGGCGGCGCACATGCCATCGCCGCCTTTGCCTTCGGCACCAAAACCGTCCCCAAGGCAGACCGCATCGTCGGCCCCGGCAACATCTATGTCGCCGCTGCCAAGAAGCTTCTGGCCGGTGACGTAGGCATCGACTTTGTCGCTGGCCCCACCGAGATCCTGATCATTGCCGACAAAGGCAACCCCCGCTGGATCGCCGCCGATATGCTGGCCCAGGCAGAACACGATACTGACGCCGCAGCGATCCTGCTCACCACTTCCACCAAGCTGGCCGAAGAGGTGGCCGCTGAAGTAGATCGTCAACTCGAAACCCTGCCCACCGCCGAAGTCGCCCGTGTTGCCCTCAAGCGCAACTCAGCCATCCTGTTGGTGGACACCTTAGAGGAAGCCTGCGAGCTATCCAATCGCTTCGCCCCCGAACACCTTTCGATCCCAAGCGACAAGCTGCTCAAGCACCTGAAGCACGCCGGTGGCATCTTCATCGGCGGCTACTCACCCGAAGCCGCAGGTGATTACGCCAGCGGCCCCAATCACGTCCTCCCCACCAGCGGCGCCGCCCGCCTCCGAGGCGGCCTCTCTGCGGCTGATTACGTGAAGGTCATCACCATCCAACAAATCAGTGAATCCGCCCTGGCCAAACTCGCCCCCTCCATCACCACACTCGCCCGCGCTGAAGGCCTCGAAGCCCACGCTCGATCTGTAGAGGAGCGCTTCCGCTAATGGAATTCCCACGCCCCGTCCCACGCCCCGCCATCGACAGGATGGCCGCCTATCACCCGCCTAGTGCGGGCCGGGCCGGCAAGCTTCGCCTGGACTTCAACGAGAACACCTCAGGCGCCAGCCCCAAGGTTCTGGCCAAGATCCAGGAAGTCCTCACCGCTGACGCCCTCACCGTTTATCCGGAATACACCGAAGTCCTGCCCACTCTGGCTAAATTCTTCGAAGTGGGCGAAGACGAGCTTGTGATGACTAACGGCACAGACGAAGCCATTCAGGTCCTCATCAACGCCTATGTCGACAACGACGATGACGTCCTGATCCTCACCCCCAGCTACGCCATGTACCGCTTCTATTCTGAAGTGGCTGGCGCCAGTGTTCGCACCCTTCCTTACAAGAAAGACACTCTCAAATTCCCCCTTGATGAGCTTCTCGCTGCTATCCGTCCTGACACCAAAGCGATCCTCATCTCCAACCCCAACAACCCCACCGGCACCGCCATTAAGCGTGAAGGCATAGAGCGCATCCTCGACAAGGCCCCTGGCGCTGCGGTCCTGATCGACGAAGCTTACTTTGAGTTTTGCGGTATCACCATGCTGCCTTACCTGAACGAATACCCAAATCTCTTCGTCAGCCGTACCTTCTCAAAGGTCTACGGCATGGCCGCCCTGCGCGTCGGTTGCCTCTTCTCCTGCTCAGACAACATGCAGGCGATCCACAAGTCACACTCACCTTACTCGGTCAATTACCTTGCCGCAATCGCCGCCAAAGCCGCCGTCGAAGATACGGCCTTCCTCAAGTCCTTCGTAATTGAAGTGCTCGCGGCCCGCGAAGTTCTCACCGCTGGCCTTGAAAAACTCGGCGTCCCCTATGTCCCCACCCAGGCCAACTTCGTCCTCATGCACATCGGCCCGCGCGCTCAGGAAGTCTGCGACAAACTCAAGGTTGCCGGAATTCTGGTCCGCAACCGTAGCTATGAGCTCCCTGGCTGCGTCCGTGTCACTGTAGGGACGCAGGAACAAACCCGCCGCTTCCTCGCGGCATTTGAACCCCTCTGGAAGGAAATCCAACGATGAGCAAACCCATGCTGGTTTTTGACATGGACGGTGTCCTCGTCGAAGTCAAAGAGTCCTATCGCGAATCGATCCGCGCCACGGTCCTTCACTTCACTGGACGCTCGGTTGAGCACAGCCTCATCCAGCACTACAAGAATCAGGGCGGCTGGAACAACGACTGGAAGCTTTCGAAAGAGCTCGCGAGTGTCTACGGCAAGGAAGTCCCCTACGACACCATCGTTGAAGTTTTTAACCAATACTTCTTCGGCCACAACGGCGTCCCGGGCCTGATCGAACGTGAGAAGTGGATCGACACCACAGGCGTCCTCGCCCGGCTCAATCAGCGTTATGACTTCGCAATCTTCACCGGCCGTCTGCAGGAAGAAGCGCAAATCACCCTTCGCCGTTTCGCTACCCACCTGAACTGGGTCGCAGTAATCGGCGACGATGACGTCACTCATTCCAAGCCCAACCCCGAGGGCCTTCTCAAGCTCATGGCCGATCACAACGTTGCCTATTACCTTGGCGACACAGTCGATGATGCCAAGGCCTCAAAAGCTGCCAAAATCCCCTTCATCGCCATCACTGCCCCAGGCGGCAACTTCGCTGCCTTCAGCCCTGCCCACTTCATTGACAACATCAACCAACTGGAGACTGTCCTTTAATGCGCACCGCAAAGATCGAGCGCATCACCAAAGAAACTCAAATCCGAGGCAGCCTCAAGATTGAAGGCAAAGGCAAGTACGCCATATCGACAGGTGTCCGCTTTCTCGATCACATGCTCGAACTCTTCACCAGGCACGGCGGCTTTGACCTGAACCTCGAAGCAACCGGCGACCTCGATGTCGATCAGCATCACACCGTCGAAGACGTGGGTATCGTCCTCGGCCAACTCTTCAGCCAGGCCCTCGGGGATCGCAAAGGCATCAACCGCGCGGGCTACTTCGTCCAGACCATGGACGAAACCCTCGCCGTCACCGCCGTCGACCTCGGTGGACGTCCTGCCCTCGTCTACAAAGACCTCGTCAAGGTGGTCCACGTTGGCGACTTGCAAACCGAGCTGCTGCCCGACTTCTTCGACGGCTTCGTCACTCACGTAAAGGGCAACCTCCACGTCAAGGTGCTTTATGGCCGCTCCAATCATCACAAGATCGAAGCGATCTTCAAGTGCTGGGCACGCTCCATGAAATACGCCTGCTCAAAAGACGTCCGCATGAAGGATCAGCTCCCTTCCACCAAGGAGCTTCTGTGATCTCGATCATCGACTATGGGGCCGGCAACCTGCGTTCGGTGCAGAACACTCTCGCTGAACTCGGTGCCACCTACAAGCTCATTGATACGCCCGAAGCCATTCGTGCCGCGGACAAGCTGGTGCTGCCCGGCGTTGGCCACTTCGGTCAGCTCATGCAGTCCCTCGATGCACTAAAACTCCGCCAGCCAATCTTGGAGAAGATCGCCGCCGGCAATCCTTTCTTCGGTATCTGCCTCGGCATGCAGGCCCTCTTCTCGAGCAGCGCCGAAGCCCCGGATCTCGAAGGCCTCAGCATCTACCCCGAGCGCATCGAGCGCTTCCCCGCCGGTGCACGTGTACCTCATATGGGCTGGAACTCGCTCAAGCCCCGTCCAGACTCGAAGCTATTGAGGGGCTTGAACGAACCCATCTACGTCTACTTCGCCAACAGCTACTACGCTCCTCCCATTGAGGCCACGTCCGCCACTTGCGACTACCAGCTCCCCTTCAGTGCGGTGCTAGAGCGGGATAACATCTACGGCGTACAGTTCCACCCCGAGAAGTCCGGCCCCACCGGTCTCAAGATCATGAGCAACTTCCTGGAGCTTGCCTGATGCTAGCCAAACGAATCATCCCCTGCCTTGATGTCACTGCCGGCCGTGTTGTGAAAGGCATCAACTTCGTCAACCTCCGCGATGCTGGAGACCCGGTTGAGCTCTCGCAGCGTTACAACGAACAGGGCGCCGACGAAGTCGTCTTCCTCGATATCACTGCCAGCTCAGATGAGCGCAATACCATGGTCGATGTGGTCTTCCGCACTGCCCAGCGAGTCTTCATCCCGCTCACTGTCGGTGGCGGCATTCGCGAAGTCCGCGATGCACGCCGCATCCTCGTATCAGGTGCCGACAAGGTCAGCGTCAACACTGCCGCCGTCCGCCGGCCTGAGCTCATCACAGAGCTATCCAACGAATTCGGCGCACAAGCCGTTGTTCTTGCCATCGACGCTCGCCGCAAGGGCGACTCATGGAGCGTCCACACCAAGGGCGGTCGTGTAGATGAATCGATCGACGTGATCGAGTGGGCCCAGCGCGGAGAAGCGCTTGGAGCTGGCGAGATCCTGCTCACCTCGATGGATACCGACGGCGTCCAGAAGGGCTTCGATTGCGCTCTCACCCGCGCCGTTAGCCGTGCCACGCGCATCCCGGTGATTGCTTCCGGTGGTGGAGGCATCCCCGAACACTTCCTCGAAGTGTTGACCGACGGCGAAGCTGATGCCGCCCTGGCTGCCAGCATTTTCCACTACGGAACCTACACCGTCAACGATCTCAAAGAGTTCCTCGACAAACACAACATCCCGGTAAGAAAGAACGCATGATCGTACCCTGCATCGACCTCATGGACGGCAAAGTCGTCCAACTCATCCAAGGCAAAGAGAAGGCCCTCGAGGGCGAAGAGCCACTCGTGATGCTCGCGAAATTCGCGGGCTTCCCTGAGATCCAGGTGATCGACCTCGACGCCGCCCTCGGTCGCGGAGCCAATGACGACATCGTCGAACTCCTCGCTGGTCGCGCCCGCTGCCGTGTCGGTGGTGGTGTTCGTTCCCCCGAGCGAGCCCAGACCCTCGTCGACCAGGGTGCTGCCCAGGTCATCGTCGGCACTGCCGCCTTCACCAGAACTGGTATCAACGTCCCGCTGCTTGAATCCATTGCCGCGCAGATCGGCAAGGATAAAATCCTCATCGCCCTCGATTCCAAATACGGCAAGATCGTAGTCAAGGGCTGGCAGGAGTCGACTGACCTTACCGCCGTCGAAGTGCTGAAGTCGCTTGAGCCCTACTGCGGCGGCTTCCTGTGCACATACGTCGATAAAGAAGGCATGATGCAGGGCACAGACCTCGATTGGTTCCGCAGCCTCCGTGCCGCAACCACCCTGCCTATCACCGCAGCCGGTGGGATTACGACTCTTGAAGATGTAAAATCCTTAATGTCGATGGGAATCCACTCGGCGATGGGGATGGCGATTTACACGGGTCACGTCAAGCTCGACGATTTACGCCAATTGCTCTAAGACTCCGGCCTCAAGACCGATATGTGTCTTGAGCAACCGAACAGTGAGTATCCTTAGCAACCTCTTTCAGAAGAGCCCCGAGTCTGAATCCACTTCTCTGTCCGAGCAGTTCAGCAGCCTGGAGTGGATCGAAGCTACACGCGACGCGGCCATCCAGCTTTGGCGTTCCAGCATGATCAGCATGAGCGAAGCCATGCCCTCCTCGCCCAAACAGATCTGTGACCCCCACCGCAAGAGCATCAAGCAACTGGTGGAGGACATGCCCAATAAGCCCGCACCCAACGTCATCGAACAGCGCAAGCAGAAGACGATGGAGATCCTCAAAAGCTATGGTGCGCAAATGGGTTCGTTCATCGATTCCCAGGACAAGGAAGCGAAGGCCGTCCTGAACTCCGTCGCCCAACTTACCGAGACCCTTTCGAGCTTTGACCAGCGCTACGCCGTCCGCCTGCAGGGCATCACCAAGAAGCTCCGGCTCCTTGCCACCTCAAACGACCTCGGCGAGATCCGAACCAAGCTCAGCGCCGAATGCACCCAGCTCGAGAAGTGTCTTGAAGAACAACAGCGAGATACACGAGGTGCGATGCAACGACTGAACGAAGACCTCACCAAGAGCGACAGCCGCAAGCAACGTTCCATCCCCGGCCCTGGCTCACAGCATGCTTCAGACAGCCTCCTCACTCTTGAGCTTGCCGTACGCGGATGGGACCGTTACTGCCTGGTGCGCTATGAGTTTCACGCCCGCGCAGGCACTGATGTCTGGTCTGCCAAAGAGAAGGCGATCCTCGATGCGCTACCTGAGCGGCTGGGTCATCTTGTGAAGGCCGTCGTCCCCAAGACAGGTGTGATTCTCGCTGCAGTGCAATGCCAGTTGCTGGAGTATGCTGGCCAAGCGGAATCCATGGAGCGGTCTCTATCGCAGACCTGCGGCATGGTCTGCACATCCCGTGTGGTTGAGCCTCTTCGCGGTGAGGCGATGCGTGACGCGATGCTTCGTCTTGAGAAGGCTGGTTAAGATGCTGCGCTATGCCTTGTTCGCACCCGATACATCCATTGCCTTTGGCCTCGAGCGCTGCCAGAGCCTTTTGCTCCTGCGAGCTTTTGATCACTTCCTCTCACCTGAGGGTCTCCTGGACTATGTGCGAGCCTACTCTCCTCAGGTCCTTTTCTTTGACATCAGTGAGGGTCGGGAAGGGCTGAACGAAGCCGCCGAGCTGCTTCGCGGGTCGGCGCACACCCATTTGGTTGCCGTCGCTCGTGACCTTGATCCTGAAGTGCTGATTGAACTGATGAATCTGGGTGTCCGTGAGTTCTTGCGATTCCCTTTCGATCCCGATAAGCTCATGGCTTCGGTGGCCCGGATTGAGCACATTGTGGCCAGCGCACCGGCTGAGCGTGAATCGACCGACCTGTTGTTTAGCTTTCTTCCGGCCAAGCCAGGCGTTGGGGCGTCGACAACGGCGATTCATACCGCTCTTGAGCTGGCCCAGCGCCCGCACAGCCGTGTCCTGCTGACTGACTTCGACCTAAATTGTGGCTTGAGTCGCTTTCTTCTCAAACTGGCTAATCCACTTGGGGTCCGCGATGCTGTGGCCAAGATGAGTGAGATGGATGATGGCCTGTGGATGGAGATCAAGTCGAGTGTCGAAGACCTGGACGTACTGCCCTCTTGTCTGATTGAGCCTTGCCTCGAGATTGAACCGATGCGGATTCGGAATCTATTTGAGTTCGCCCGCCGGCGCTACCGTATTGTCCTGGCTGACCTGAGCGGCATGATGGAGAACTTCTCGCTCGACATACTGCAACAATCTCGCCGCATCCTGCTGGTCGTTGAGCCTGAACTCGCTGGAGTGCATATGGCTCGCGAGAAGATGCGCTTTCTCGAAGCTCGCGAGTTGCAAGACCGGGTGGCTCTTGTGATCAACCGCTGGCGTAAGGATGCTCCGCTCACGATCGCTGACATCGAGAGCGTACTCGGGGTGCCGGCTGAGATCACCTTAAGTGACTCGCCCGAGCAGGTCTACAAGTCCGTAATGCGCGGGGGAGCACTCGACCCCTCCTCCACTTATTACCGGGAGGTTGCCGATCTAGCTTCCTGGCTTGCTTCAGAGTCTGGCGTCAAGCGGGGCCCCAAGCCCAAGCGCAAGGTCGAGTACTTCTCACTGATCCCGAGTCGCTATTCGCTCAATCGCGCCTGAGCAATTCGGCATAGCCGATCTGCCCGTTGAGCCGCTCGTCGGGCTTGGGCAGGTCGCCGCCCCCGAACCAGATCCTCGCTTTGCCGTT
>LNFM01012408.1_pt1 | contig 11207 bp, 12 predicted proteins | sample 596031 | NCBI WGS metagenome assembly LNFM01 (sample SAMN04254537, study PRJNA301005) | activated carbon metagenome | isolation source: dual media filters at the Ann Arbor, Michigan drinking water treatment plant | place: USA: Ann Arbor | reverse complement strand
GGCTTGAACAGCGTGCGCATGTCGCTCACGGGCAGGCCCGCCGCCGTGCACAGGGCCGCCGCGAAATGCGGCTCCAGCGCGGCCACGGCCACACGCCCGTCCTTGCAGGGGTAGACGCGGTAGCCTGCGTGCGCGCCGCCTACCGCGCCGGTCGGCTGCGTGAGCCCCCAGCTGCGGGGCAGGGCGAGCCAGGCGGCGGCGTCCGACAAGGCGACCTCTTGAAACACGCCTTTGCCGGTGGATCGCTGCACCATCACCGCCCTGAGCGCCGCCTCGCTGGCCATGAGGGCGCCGCCCATGTCGGCAAACAGGGTGGCGGGCAGATCCAGCCCGGGCACCAGACCGGCGTCGGCGAGGTAGGTGAGGTCGTGGCCGGGCTCTTCGGCGCGCGCACCCGGCGCTCCCACGATGGCGACCACGCTGAGTGCCGGGTACTGTTTGTGCAGCACCTTCCAGCCCAGATGGAGTTTTGTGAGCGCCGAAGGACGGAACGAGGTGAGCAGCAGATCGGTGCGGGCCAGGGCTTTGTGCAGCGCGGCCTGGCCCTTGTCGGACTTGAGGTCGATGCTCACGGTCTTGATGCCATCGTGCAGCGTGGCGTAGGCCATGGGGTTGTACTGACCCATGGGGTCGCCACTGCTTGCGCTCTTGGGAGCGGGCGGCTCGGCCTTGAGGCATGTCGCACCCATGGCCTTGAGTCGCATGAGCGCGGCCGGTCCCGGCAGGTTGAGCGCGAGGCTGAGCACGCGCACGCCGCGCAGGGGTTTGAGGGCGGGGGCAGGGCGGTTGGTGGCGGTCATGGGCGCATCGGTTGGGTGGGGTCGCTGCACTGTACTGCTGCGTCGGCCGCCTGAAACGCAAACGGGCGACAGTGTCGCCCGTTCAAACCGCATCGCAAGCTGTCAGCGGCGCCCGAAGTCCAGTGGCAGGCCCACGTAGTTCTCGGCCAGCGAGCGCGACAGCGCTTCGGAATTCACGAGGTAGTCCAGCTCGGCCTCCTGCACCTTCTGGCCGAAGCCGGCGGTGTCGGGGAACTGGTGCATGAGCGAGGTGAGCCACCAGCTGAAACGCTCGGCTCGCCACACGCGGGCCAGGGCCTGCTGCGAGTAGTTGTCGATGCCGGCGTTGCTCTTCTCGATGTAGTGGTCGATGAAGGCGCTGGAGAGGTACTTCACGTCGCTCGCCGCCAGGTTCAGGCCCTTCGCGCCGGTGGGCGGCACGATGTGCGCCGCGTCGCCCGCCAGGAACATGCGCCCGAAACGCATGGGCTCGGCCACGAAGCTGCGCAGCGGCGCAATGCTCTTTTCGATGCTCGGTCCGGTGATCATGCGCTCGGCCATCTCGGGGTCCAGGCGGCGGCGCAGTTCGTCCCAGAAGCGGTCGTCGCTCCACGCTTCGACCTTGTCGTCGATGGGGCACTGCACGTAGTAGCGGCTGCGCGTGAGGCTGCGCATGGAACACAGGCCGAAGCCGCGCTCGCTGTTGGCGTAGACGATGGCGTGGGTGGACACGGGCGGAACATCGGCCAGCACACCGAGCCAGCCAAACGGGTACACCTTTTCATACTCGGTGATGGCGTCCCTGGGCACGCTGGCGCGGCACACGCCATGAAAGCCGTCGCAACCGGCAATGAAGTCGCACGTCACTTCGTGGGTCTGGCCGTCTTTCTCAAAGCGCACCACCGGATGGTCGGTGTCGAAGTCGGTCACCGTCACGTTGGCCGCGCTGTAGATGGTGGGCAGGCCGGCGGCGCTGCGCGCATCCATCAGGTCGCGCGTCACCTCGGTCTGGCCGTAGGCCGTGACCACCTTGCCGCCGGTGAGGCCGTGCACGTCGATGGCGTGGCGCTTGCCGGAAAACACGAGCTCGATGCTGTGGTGCACCGTGCCTTCGGACTTCACGCGTTCGCCCACGCCGGCCTCGGCCAGCAGGTCCACCGTGATCTGCTCCAGAATGCCGGCGCGGATGCGGCTCAGCACGTAGTCGCCGCTCTGGCGCTCGATGATGATGTTGTCGATGCCGGCCTTGTGCAGCAATTGACCGAGCAGCAGGCCCGACGGGCCGGCGCCGATGATGGCGACCTGGGTTCTCATGTCTTGTCTCCTGATGGGAACCGCCAAGCGTAGAAAGCGGAGGCCAGCAACACAATCGGGCATGACCGACCTTGCGCGATCATCGGACAGATTGTGCGATCACCGCGCAATAAGGCATGCCCGGCGCATAATCCGGCCATGAATGCACCCGATCACGCCATCGCCAAGGCCGATTTCATTGAAGGTATGGCCAAGGGCATGGCGGTGCTGGAGAGTTTTGACACCCAGCGCCAGCGGCTCAACGCCACCCAGGCCGCCGAGCGCGCCGGGCTCACGCGCGCGGCAGCGCGGCGCCACTTGCTCACGCTGGCGCACCTGGGCTACCTGGACACCGACGGAAGCCACTACTGGCTGTCGGCCAAGGTGCTGCGGTTCTCGGGGAGCTATCTGGCTTCCGCGCGCTTGCCCCGTTTGCTGCAGCCCACACTCAACCGGCTCGCCGCGCTCACGCGGGACTCGTTTTCAGCGGCCGTCCTCGATGGCGACGAGGTGGTGATCATTGCGCGCAATGTGTCCATCGGTGGGCAGCGGCTCATGGCGTACGGGCTTCACCTGGGCGCGAGGTTGCCCGCTCACGCCACGTCCACCGGGCGGGTTCTGCTGGCAGCCATGCCGCGCGGTGAATTCACCACCTGGCTCAAGGGACGCGAACTGCCCCGGCTGACGCCGCACACGGCGGTGGATCACAAAGCTTTCAAAGCCCTCATTGCCGAGGTACGCAACCAGGACGTGGCCATCGCTCGAGAGGAGCATGAGCTGGGCGTGTTTGCGCTGGCGGTGCCGCTGCGCAACCTGCAGGGCAAGGCGGTCGCCGCATTGAATGTGGTGTCGTCTGCCGAGCGAATGGATTCGCCAGAGTTCCAGCGCGACATGCTGCCGCTGCTGCAAGACGCAGCGCGCGAACTGCGGCCTTTGCTCTGAGCTGGGCGGGTTGCTCCAGCCGGTCCCAGTCAAGTTTCCCGTCGGTGACAGCACAGCGCAGGCATCCTGCGCTGACTAAGGTGGGCACGCAGTGGCGCCGCGGTCCGCGGCTTCGCGCAGCAACCTCAATGAAAGGAACATGCCGTGGCCTTCTACACCGACCCTCAACGCAAAATTCAGGAGCAGTTCGAGAGCCGTCGCCTGGCCGATGCCGTGGAGAAAGCGATCGTGACCGACGAGCTGGACGACCGGCACATTGCGTTCATTGCGTCCCGCGACTTTTTTTTCTCAGCACGGTCAATGCAGCGGGCGAGCCCACCGTGTCGTATAAGGGCGGCAACGTCGGGACAGTCAAGGTGATCGACAACAAAACGCTCGCGTTTCCCGCCTTTGATGGCAACGGCATGATGCTCTCCTGGGGCAACATCAGCGACACGGCAAAGATCGGGCTTCTGTTCATCGACTTCGAGACGCCCAACCGCATCCGCGCACAGGCCACCGCCACGCTGCACACCGACGACCCGCTGCTGGCTGCGTACCCTGGCGCGTTCATGGTGGTCCGCGCCCATATCGACAAGGTGTTCCTGAACTGCGCGCGCTACATCCACCCTCACCAGCGCCTGGGCACATCAAAGTACATACCCGCCGACGACGGCAGCCAGCCGTTCCCGGCGTGGAAACGCATCGAGGATCTGCAGGGTTCGCTCAAACCTGTGGACGAGGGCCAGGCCATGTACCACGGAGGCCTCATCACTGAAGCGCAGTACGGCGAGGCGCTGATGAAGGGCGAATCCTGAGGTGACGCGCTGTCACACGCCCAGGTACTGCTCCAGCAGTTCGGGCTTCGAGAGGAGCTCCTCGGAACTGCCCTCGAACACCACTTCACCCTTCACCAGGATCACGTTGCGGTCGGTGATCTGGGTGACGTGTTTCCAGTTCTTGTCCACGATGATGCTGCTGATGCCGCTCTCGCGGATCACGCCGCAGATGCGCCAGATCTCGCGCGCAATCAAGGGCGCGAGACCCTCGGTCGCTTCGTCCAGGATCAGCAGGTCGGGGTTGGTCATGAGCGCACGGCCAATGGTGAGCATCTGTTGCTCGCCGCCGCTGAGCTGCTGGCCTCCGTGGTTCAGGCGTTCGGACAGGCGCGGGAAGGTCTCCAGCACACGGTCGTACGTCCAGTCGCGCTGACCCTTCGTACCGGCACGGGCCGACATCACCAGGTTCTCGCGCACGCTCAGGTTGCCGAAGATGCCCCGGCCTTCGGGCACGTAGGCCAGGCCTTGCCGGGCAATCTCGAACGTGGGCGCACCTGTCATGTCCCGGCCCTTAACATGCACCTGGCCGCCGCTGGGCTTGACGATGCCCATGATGGATTTGAGCAGCGTGGACTTGCCCATGCCGTTGCGCCCCATCAGGCCGATGGTCTGGCCCTGGCCCACGGTGAAGTCGATGCCGCGCAGGATGTGGCTGGCGCCGTAGTGGGTGTTGAGTCCCTTGGCCTCAATCAGCGCTGTGGTGCTCATGCGTGTTCCTCGCCCAGGTAGGCCGCCTGCACCGAAGCATCGGCCCGCACCTCGACCGGTGTGCCGCTGGCGATCACCTGGCCGTTCACCATCACGGTGAGCTGGTCGGCCAACGTGAAGACGGCGTCCATGTCGTGTTCCACCAGCATGATGGCGTGGTCCTTCTTCAAACGCAGCAGCAGCGCCACCATGCTCTCGGCCTCGGCCTGGCCCATGCCGGCCAGGGGCTCGTCGAGCAGCAGCACGGTGGGCTCAGTCGCCAGGGTCATGGCGATTTCCAGCTGGCGCTGCTCGCCGTGGCTGGTGGTGCCGGCGGCCACGCTGGCGCGCTCGGTCAGGCCGGCGAGTTCCAGCGCACGTTCGCAGCGTTCATTCACCGCGCCCATGGCGCTGGCCGAGGACACCCAGCGCAGCGGGTTCCACGGCGCGTGCCGTTCGCGCGATTGCGCAGCCAGGCGCACGTTGTCCCACACCGTGAAGGGCAGGAAGATGTTGGTCTTCTGGTAGCTGCGGCCCAGGCCCAGGCGCGAGATCTTCTCGGGGCTCTTGCCGGCGGTCTCGACCCCGTTGAGCGTGATGCGGCCCGAGGTGGGCGGCAGGTCGCCCGATAGCAGGTTGGTCAGCGTGGACTTGCCCGCGCCGTTGGGGCCGATCACCGCGTGGATGCGGTCGCGGTGCAGGTCGACCGACACGTCGTTGACGGCCGCCAGTCCGCCGAAGCGCTTGGTGAGGTTGCGGGCGGAGAGGAGCAGCTCGTTCATGGCGCATCCCGCTTCTTCGTCAGCTGGTTCACCAAGCCCAGCAAGCCACGCGGCGCAAACACCACCACCAGCACAATGAATGTGCCCATGAGCAGCTGCCAGTGTTTGGTGAGGTCCTTGAAGAAGTGCATCACGTACTCGAACGCGAAGGCGCCTACGATGGCGCCGGCGAAGTTGCCCATGCCGCCGAGGATGACCATCATGATCGCGTGTGCGCTCATGTGAAAACCCATCAGCTCGGGGTTCACATAACCGGTCTGCGCGGCCCAGAGAAAGCCCGCCACACCGGCCAGCGCACCGGCCAGCGTGAAGGCCGCGAGCTTGTAGCCGAAGGTGCCGTAGCCCACTGCGCGCATGCGGTGCTCGTTCACGCGAATGCCGGCGAGCACGCGGCCAAACGGTGAGAACAGCAGGCGGCGCAGAAACGCATAGACCAGCACCAGCAGCAGCAGCGTGAAGTAGTAGAAGGTGGTCTTGTTTTCGAGGTCGATGCCGGTCCAGCCGAACAGCGAGGCATCAGGCCGGAAGTTCACGTACACGCCGTCGGACCCACCCAGCGCCTTGTTGTCGAAGAACAGGAAGAACACCATCTGCGCAAACGCCATGGTGACCATGATGAAGTAGATGCCGTGGGTGCGCACCACGAAGAAACCGATGATGAGCGCGGCCAGGCCCGCGCCCATCGCCGAGACGGGCAGGGCCCACCACAGGCTGATGGGTGTGTCGGCCGGTGTGAGGAAAGCCAAGGCGTAGCCCGCAAGGCCAAAGTAGGCCGCGTGGCCGAGCGACACCAGACCGGTCACGCCCTGCAAGAGATCCAGGCTCATGGCGAAGATCGCCAGGATCATCATCTGCGAGAGCATCTGCAGGTAGAACTCGCCACCGGTCACCGGGATGAGCGGAAACGCAGCGAGCGCGATGGCGCCCAGCACCAGGATGGCCTGGATGCTGCGCGGCAGCTTCTCGAGTTGGGCTTTCGGAGAACTCATTGTTTGAACAGCCCTTCGGGCTTGTAGAGCAGCACGAGTGCCATCAACATGTAGACCGCCATGCCGGCGATCTGCGGCACCAGTACCTTGCCGAAGGTGTCCACCAGGCCGACCAGCAAGGCAGCCACGAGCGCACCGCGCACCGATCCGATGCCGCCGATGACCACGACCACAAAACACATGATCAGCACCGAGCTGCCCATGCCGGGGTAGACGCTTGCGATGGGCGAAGCGATCATGCCGGCAATGGCGGCCAGTGCCACGCCCAGCGCGAACACCACGCCATGGATGAGGCGGATGTTGATGCCCAGCGACTCGGTCATCTCTCGGTTGAATGCACCGGCGCGGATCTTCATGCCCAGACGGGTCTTGGAAATGAGCAGGTACAGGCCGAGCGCCAGCGCAATGCACACGCCCGACATCACCAGCCGGTATACCGGATACGACAGGTTTTCGGTCAGCGGAATCGACCAGTTCAGCACCTCGGGCACCTGCACCGCGTGCACGTCGTCACCCCAGAGGATGGAGCGCACCTCTTCAAAGATGTAGATCAGGCCGAAGGTCAGCAGCACCTGGTCGAGGTGGTCTCGGTGGTAGAAGTGCCGGAACAGCGACCACTCCAGCAGCCAGCCCAGCGCCACGGCGATCACCGTGCCCAGCACGATGGCCAGCACCAGGCTGTCGAGCTGGCCGACCAGGAACCACGCGAGGTAGGCACCCAGCATGTAGAAGCTGCCGTGCGCCAGGTTGACCACTCCCATGATTCCGAAGATCAGCGTGAGTCCGGCGGCCAGCATGAACAACAACAGGCCGTATTGCAGGCTGTTGAGCAGCTGGATCAGGAAATTGGCGAAATCCATGGGCTGTCAGTGAGGTGGACGGATCTGGAGAGCGTGCAAAAAAACAGGCCAGCGCCTGTGGGGCGCCGGCCCGCGGAAGAGGGCCTTTGTGTGCAGTCTTCCGTCGGTGAATCAAGCCATGCGGCAGCCGGTGGCCGGGTCGGCCACGGCCTTTTGCGCGATGCCGATCACCTTGTTTTCCTTGTTCTCGACCTTGCGCAAATACATGTCCTGGATCGGGTTGTGGGCCGCGCTCATCTTCCACTTGCCGCGCGGGCTGTCGATCTCGGCGCCGTTCATGGCGGCGTACAGCGCCGGCTTGTTGCTCATGTCGCCCTTGACCGCATTGGCACCCTTGATGAGCAGCAGACCCGTGTCGTAACCCTGCACCGCATACACGTCGGGCTGCATGCGGAAGGCCTTGGCGTACTCCAGACGGAATTTCTTGTTGCGCGGCGTGTCGAGCGAGTCGCTGTAATGCATGGTGGTGAGCACGCCGTCAGCGGCCGGGCCGGCAGCGTCGAGCACGCCTTCGGTCAGGAAGCCCGAGCCGTAGAGCTGGATGTTCTTGTTCAGGCCTGCGGCGGCAAAGTCGCGCAGGAATTTGGCCGCGCCACCACCGGCAAAGAAGCAGGCCACGGCATCGGGGTTGAGCGAGGCGATCTCGGTCAGCAGCGCCTGGAACTCCACGTTGGGGAAGGGCAGGCCGAGCTTCTTGATGATGGTGCCGCCGGCTTCGGTGTAGCTCTTCTCGAAACCTTCAAAAGCCTCGTCGCCGGCCGCATAGTTCCAGGTGATCCACACCGCCTTCTTGTGGCCGCGCTCCATCATGGCCTTGCCCAACGCCAGTGTGGGCTGCGAGTTGGTGAACGAGGTGCGGAAGACGTTGGGCGCGCATTGCGCACGGGTGGCCACATGCACGCCGGCGTTGGGGATCAGGCTGAGCACGCCCGTGTCGCGCGCCACCTTGTGGATACCCATCTGCACGCCCGAGTGCACCGTGCCCACGAGCACGTCGACCTTGTCGCGTTGCACCAGGCGGGTGGCGTTCTCGATGCCTTTGGCCGGGTTCGACTCGTCATCCACCTTGAAAAATTCCACCTCGCGGCCGCCGAGCTTGCCGCCCTGTTCGTTGAGCGCCATGCGGAAACCGTTTTCGATCGCCACACCCAGTTGGGCAAAGGTGCCGGTGTAGGGCAGCATGAAGCCCACGCGGACCTTGTCGGACTGCGCGCGCGCCAGTTCGGGCAGCAACAAGCCGGTGGACGCGGCCCCGATCACGGCAGCGCTGCGGGTCAGGACAAGTCGGCGAGTGGTCATGAAGGATCTCCAGGTGGGTTGGCGAAAAGCGGTGACGTTCGCAGGCACTGTAGACGGGCGGGTATCGGTTGGCGATACAGAATTACCCGTACTTGAGGCTTGAACTATTTATATATGAATCTGAAATGTCCACTCAGGCGCTCGCTGTGAGCGCCGTGGCCAGCCACTCGCGCGCCCAGGCGGTGCACACCACCTCGGGCTCAGTGCCGGCCGAAGCATCGTGGCGGAACACCTCGCCGATGCGCACTGCGCCGAGGTCGGCCAGGCGTTCATCAAAACGCAAACCGCCGTTGCAGAAGGTCTGGGGGTAAACGCTGTCGCCCAGGGCGATCACGCCGTAGCGCACGCCGCCCAGGAATTTGGGTTGGCTGGCCAGAGATTCGTAGAGATGGCGGGCGTTGTCGGGCACATCGCCGGCGCCGTAGGTGGACGAACAGATGACGTAAAGTGCATCTTCGTCAAACGCCGAGATGTCGAGCCCGTCCATCATGCGGACCTCGATGGCCGGGACAAGATCAGCACAGTCCATCTCGATGGCCTGCGCCACGTACTCGGCGGTGTTGGTCATGGTGCCGACCAGAATGAGGAGTTTGGATGGGATGCTCATGGGAAGTACAGGCAATATACTTCATGTTTTTTATGTCACCACCCGGGAAAACCCCCGCACAGGTCGGGTTGGAGCGTACGCTCAATCGAACCGGGTGGGTGCGGGTTTCACCACCGGCTTGCCGGCCTCCACCCAGGCATCAAAGCCGCCAGCGATCGAGACCACATTGAGGTAACCCATGCTTTGCATGGTGATGGCCGCCAGGGCAGCGCGGCCGCTGGTCTTGCAGTACAGCACCACATTCAGGTCGCGAGGCTCCAGCGCCGGGTTGCCCGACAGCTTGAATTCGAGCAGGCCACGCGGCAGGTTGATGGCGCCGCTCAGGTGGCCGCTGGCGTATTCGTCGGCCTCGCGCACATCGATGATCGCATCGGCCGAGAGAAGGGCGGCCTGGGCGTCCTCGACGGACACTTCACGGCATTGGGTTTTGGCAGCAAGGACAAGGTCGTGGGCGGTTTTCATGGGTTTCCTGGGTGAGGTGCAGACAAAGGGTTCGGGTTGAAGCAGGTGGGCATGGACGGCTCCATCGTCATCAATGGGCCGCGGGCCCCAGCAGTGATTCGTCAACGATGCGGTAGAGGCGGCCGAGCGTGTCCACCGGCTTGACGGCGCCGGTTTTCACCAGCGCCGAAATCTCGCGACTCACGGTCTCGTGCTTCAAATCCATCATGGCACCCATGTCCTCGCGCGAGAACAGCGTGACGATGGCCGGGTCGGTCGTGTGGCGCATCTTCAGGATGAAGTGCGAGACGCGCTGGCGCGCGGTGCCGAAGTTGATCGACGCCAGCCAGTCGTCGGCCTCGCGCAGCGCTTTCTGCCATTTGTCGAGCAACCCGGCGTGCATGCGCGGAGAGTTCTGGTTCAGCCTGTGCACCACCTCGGTGGGGATGCGGCACAGGGTGATGTCGGTGAGTGCAGCTGCTTCACTGTCGTAGCGCCCCGTGGCCAGCGCTTCCAGGCCGACCACATCGCCCGGGCGCAACAGCCGCAGGATGCGCCGGCGCCCGTCTCCCGTGATGCGGGTCAGCTTCACCATGCCGGAGCGCAGGGTGAAGATGCCACCGGCTTCGTCGCCTTCGTTGAACAGCACCTGGTGCGCCCGGTAGGCCAGGTCGTCGATCGGCGCATGGATGAGGGCAAAGTCTTTTTCGGTGAACTGGGAAAACAGGGCCAGCTCGCGAACGGCACACGAGCGGCAGTCGGAGGTGCCGCGCCAGGCGGACTGGGTCTGGATCGCAATCATGGCGGTCTCAGCGCCGGCGCGCGACCATGCCGATCAGCGCCGAACGGCCGTGGTGACCACTGCCCTCGGCCAGGTCGGCCTCGTACTCGCGCAGGGTGACGATCTCCAGATCGGCAAACGCTTTGCGCAGCATGGCTTCGGTGTAGAGATGCGAAGCCACGGGTGGACCGCCTGTGCGGTGCTCGAGCTGCCGGGGGGTGTAGCCTTGCAGCACCAGCCAGCCACCGGGTTTGAGCGCGCTCACCATGTTCGCGAACAGGCGGGCTCGAAGGTCCGGGTCGGCAAACTGCACGAAGATGGCCGCCACGCCGTCGAGGGTGGCTTTGGGCCAGGCGTAAGCGTCACAGTCGGCCACTGCGCAGTTGACTGCCACGCCGCGTTGCGCCGCCAGTTCACGGGCTTTGGCCACGCCGGTTTCTGCGATGTCGAAGGCCTCCACCGCCAGGCCTTGTTCGGCCAGCCAGACGCTGTTGCGGCCTTCACCATCGGCCACGCACAACACGCGCTCGCCGGTGGCCCAGATGTGGGCGTGTTCGCGCAGCCATGCATTGGGCTCGGAACCGAACAGGAAGCCCGGTGTGGCGAAACGCTGGTTCCAGGTGTTGGCCGGATCACTGAACGGTTGGGAGTTTTTCTGGGTCATGGTCTGTGAATGTGTTCATCAGCGGGATGGTCGGACTTGGCGCAGGCGGCTCTCCAGCGCGGCGGCGTTGAGGATGCCGAAGTGGGCATCGACCTGCCGGCCCTGCGCATCGTAGAAGAGGGTGACGGGCAGGCCGCGCGAGCCGATGGTCTGGCCGAGCGAGGACCCGCTGTCCAGCAGCACCTCGCGCAGTGGCAGGCCTTGTTGACTCAGGAAGCGTTGGACAGCGGCGGGCGACTCGCCCTGGTTGACGAAGAGAAACCCC
>LNFM01012407.1_pt1 | contig 11209 bp, 9 predicted proteins | sample 596031 | NCBI WGS metagenome assembly LNFM01 (sample SAMN04254537, study PRJNA301005) | activated carbon metagenome | isolation source: dual media filters at the Ann Arbor, Michigan drinking water treatment plant | place: USA: Ann Arbor | reverse complement strand
GCATGGGCTTCCCGGCCAGCGACTTCGAGGAATGCGCGCCCATGGTGTGGGGCCACGGCGAGGCCGCGCAGCGCGCGGTCGAAGCGCTCTACGCACGCGTGGCCGAGCCCACGCAATGGCGGCTCGACATCCTGCCCGCGCGCGAGGCCGTGGTGCAGGCGCTCGCGCTGGCCGAGGGGGCGGCCCGGCCGGTGGTCATCGCCGACACGCAGGACAACCCGGGCGCCGGGGGCGACAGCAACACCACCGGCATGCTGCACGCGCTGCTGGCGCAGGGCGCGGGCAAGCGCTTCCCGGGCCAGGTGGCGCTGGGCCTGATGTACGACGCGGCCGCCGCACGCGCGGCCACCGAAGCCGGTGTCGGTGCCGAGCTCGAACTGGCGCTGGGCACGGCGGTGCCCACCTTCACCGGCCAGCCCAGCGACCCGCCCGTGCGCGGCCGCTTCAAGGTCGTGGCACTCAGCGACGGCGTCTGCACGCTGACCGGGCCGATGATGCGCGGGCTGACCGTCAGGCTCGGCCCCAGCGCCTGCCTGGAGATCGACGGCGTGCGCATCGCCGTGGTCAGCGGCAAGAAGCAGCTGCTCGACCGCGAGCTGATCCGCATGGTGGGTCTGCACGCTGAGCAGATGCGCATCGTGGTGGTGAAGAGCAGCAACCACTTCCGCGCCGACTTCACCCCCATCGCCAGCCACGTGCTGGTGGCCAAGGCCGCCGGCCCGATGGCCGCCGACCCGGCCGACCTGCCGTGGCGCAAGCTGCCGGCGTCGATCAGGCGCAGGCCTTGACCCCCGCGCCCGGCCGGACCGAGCGGCCGCCGCGGATCCGGCGCCGCCGGTCTGCCTGCCGCGTCCCCTTGAGGGGAAGGCGGCGTCTGGCCGCTTCGGGGATGGGCTTCTTCCCATGCGCGTTGCGCTGATCCCGCCGCTGCTGGCGGTCTGCTGGGGCCTCAACTGGCCGGTCGTGAAGGTCGTGCTGGGCACGCTGCCGCCCTTCAGCTTCCGCTGCATCGGCCTGGGCGGCGGCGCGCTGCTGCTGCTGCTGATCGCCAAGGCCAGGGGTCAGGACCTCTGGCCGCAGCGGGGTGCCTGGCCCGGCATCCTGGTCGGTGGCTTGCTGTCGGTGGTGGTGTTCAACTTCTGCACCGTGTTCGCGCAACTCAGCACCAGCACCTCGCGCGCCACCGTGCTCACCTACACGATGCCGATGATGGCCGCGTTGCTGGCCTGGATGATGCTGGGTGAACGTCCGGGACGCCGCGCCGGCGTCTCGCTGCTGCTGGGCAGCACGGGCATCGCCGTGCTGGCCTGGCCGGTGCTGCAGGGGTTGGCCGGCGGGCAGGGCGCGGGCCCGGTCGGCTCGGTGTGGGGCCTGGTCTTCCCGCTGCTCGCCGCCTTGGGCTGGGCTGCCGGCACGGTGGCCGCCAAGCGCTGGCCGCCGCAGGGCGACCGCATCGTCTTCACCGCCTGGCAACTCGCGATGGGTGGCGTGGTGGGCGGCGTGGCCGCGCTGCTGAGCGGCGAAAGCCTGCCCGCGGTGTGGCCGCCGCAGGTGATCGTGGCGGTGCTCTACCACGTGGTCATTGCCACGGCGCTGGCCTACGTCTGGTGGTACCAGCTGCTCTCCGTCACCTCCGCCACCGTGTCGGCGTTGACCACGCTGGCCGTGCCCGTGGTGGGCGTGATCGGCGCGATGATCCTGGTGGGCGAGCGGCCCGGCCCGCTGGACCTGCTGGGCTTCGCCCTGGTGCTGGGCGGCGCGGCTGCGGTGATCCTGCAGCCGCGCCGGGCCGTGCCGCTGGATGCAGCCGAAGGCACGGTTCGCGGACCATGATGCGGCCGATGACGCGGCCCTTGAAACCCCCCGACAGGAGACGGCATGACCTCACCCACCCACCTCGCTGACTGCAGCGCCACGCAGCTGCTGGCGCACTACCGGGCTGGCCAGGCCTCGCCGCTGGAGGCCACGCAGGCGGTGCTGGCGCGCATCGACGCGCTCAACCCCGAGCTGAAGGCTTTCTGCCTGGTCGCCCACGAGTCGGCGCTGGCCGCGGCGCGCGACAGCACGGCGCGCTGGAAGACGGGCGCCACGCTGGGGCCGCTGGACGGCGTGCCGGTGTCGATCAAGGACCTGATCCTCACGCGCGGCTGGCCCACGCGGCGCGGCAGCCGCACGGTCGACCCCGACCAGCCCTGGGACATCGATGCCCCTGCCGTGGCGCGCCTGCGCGAGTCGGGCGCCGTGCTGCTGGGCAAGACCGCCACGCCCGAGTTCGGCTGCAAGGGCGAGACCAACTCTCCGCTCACCGGCCTCACGCGCAACCCCTGGAACCTCGCGAAGACGCCCGGTGGTTCCTCGGGCGGTGCCGCTGCTGCCGTGGCCGCCGGCATGGGCCCGCTGGCCGTGGGCACCGACGGCGCCGGCAGCGTGCGCATCCCGGCGGCCTTCTGCGGCAACGTGGGCCTCAAGCCCAGCTTCGGCCGCGTGCCGGCCTATCCGCTGTCACCCTTCGGCACCGTGGCCCACCTGGGACCGCACGCGATGGACGTCGAAGACGTGGCGCTGGCGTTGAACGTGCTGTCGCGCCCCGACGCGCGCGACTGGACCTCGCTGCCGCCCGACGCGCGCGACTACACCGTGGGCCTGCACGACGGCCTGCGCGGTCTGCGCGTGGCCTACTCGCCGCGCCTGGGCCATGTGAAGAACCTGCACCCGGAGATCGAAGCCGCGGTCGACGCCGCCGTGCGGCAGCTGCAGGTCCTGGGCGCCCGCGTCGAGCAGATCGACCCCGGCTTCGCCGACCCGCTCGACATCTGCACCGACCTCTGGTTCGCAGGCGCCTTCACGGTCTGGAGCGGCCTCACGCCGGAGCAGCAGGCCGTGGCCGACCCCGACTTCCGCGCTGAGGCCATGATCGGTGCCACCAAGACGGCGCTGCATCTGCAGCAGACGGCCATGCGGCGCGGCGCGCTCGGCTCGCACATGCGGCAGTTCATGCAGCGCTGGGACCTGCTGGTGACGCCCAGCGTGGCGGTGCCGGCCTTCGACGTGCGCGAAGCCGGTGCGATGGCCATGACGCCCGAGGCCATGCTCGGCTGGACCCCCTACAGCTACCCCTTCAACCTCACGCAGCAGCCCGCCATCACCGTGCCCTGCGGCCTCACCAAGGACGGCCTGCCCATCGGCCTGCAGCTGGTGGGCGCCATGTTCGACGATGCGATGGTGCTGCGTGCCGCGCGGGCCTTCGAGTCGGCCTGCCCCATCCCCCGCCCCAGCCTGTCCTGGGCGAAAGGACTTGCCCGATGAATGCTCCCACCCGATTCGACGGCGACGCGTTGTCGCTGGCCCGGTCCATCGTCGCCGGCCGCACGTCGGCGCGCGAGGTGCTGCAACAGACGCTGGCGCGCGTCGAGGCCATGAACCCCGCGCTCAACGCCGTGTGTCTGGTGCGGCCCGAGGTGGCCGAGCCGCGCGCCGCCGCGCTCGATGCCGAACTGGCTGCCTGTCGCGATGACGCCGCGCGCGCCGCGCTGCTGAGGTCGCGTCCCTTCTTCGGCGTGCCGCTGCTGCTGAAGGACGTCGGCGCGGCGACCGCCTCGGTCGATCTGCCCAGCCGTGCCGGTTCCCGCGTGCTGGGCCCGGGCGGGCAGGCCTGGCCGGTGAACGGCGCGCTGACCGACCGCTACCTGGCCGCCGGCTTCGTGCCCTTCGGCCGCAGCACCTCGCCCGAGATGGGCATCAGCGCCAGCACCGAGGCGCAGGCCTACGGCGGCCCCACGCGCAACCCCTGGAACACGGCGCATTCGGCGGGTGGCTCCAGCGGCGGTGCGGCCTCGGCCACGGCCTCGGGCATGGTGGCCATCGCGCACGCCAACGACGGGGCGGGCTCGATCCGCATTCCCGCCGCGGCCTGCGGGCTGGTGGGCCTGAAGCCTTCGCGGGGCCTCATGCCGATGGGCCCGCTGGCCGGTGAAGGCTGGGGCGGCATGGCCATCGACCACATGGTCACGCGCAGCGTGCGCGACTGTGCGGCGTCGCTGCAGGCCGGTGCCGGCGCCGACCCCGGCGCGCCCTATGCGGCGCCCGCGCTGGGCGAACTGATGGCCGCGCTGGACGACGCGCCGCGCGGCCTTCGAATCGGCCTGTGCAACCACTTCTTCGACGGCGACGCCGTGCACCCCGAGGTGGCCGCGGTGGTCGAGGCCTTCGCCCAGGCGCTGCAGAAGCTGGGCCACCACGTCGAGGCGGCGCACCCCGGGCTCGCCACGTTGGAGGTGGTCAAGCCGGTGATGCAGGTGGTGGCCACCGGCACCGCGATGGGGCTGGAAGCGATTGCCAAGGCGCGTGGCCGCGACCTGCAGCCGCACGAACTGGAACCCGTCACCTGGAGCGCCATGCAGTACGGCCGCACGCTGGCGGCCACCGACTACCTGCGCGCGGTGAGCGCCCTGCACGCGCTGGGCCGGCGCATGGCGAGCTTCCACGAGCGCTACGACCTGCTGCTCACGCCGACGCTGGCCGAGCCGCCCGCGGTGCTGGGGCGCTTCGCGATGGACAACCCCGACTTCATCGACTACCGGCTCGGACCCAAGGGGCTGTGGCGCTACACGCCCTTCACGCCGCTGGCCAACGCGACCGGCGCGCCGTCGATCTCGCTGCCGGCCGGGCGTTCGTCCACCGGCTTGCCGATCGGCGTGATGCTCAGCGCATCGCTGGGTGAAGATGCGCTGCTGCTGCGCGTGGCGCGGCAGTGGGAGGCGTCGCTGCCGGCGCCGCTGGCCTTTGCCGCCCTGCCCTGAAGGAGGCTGCATGAACGACCCGCACCACATGAGCGACGACGACCTCGACACCCCCGTCGACGACATCACCGCGCTCGACGCCGACGCGCTGAGCTGGGCCATCCACACGCGGCAGGTGTCGTGCCGCCAGGTGATGCAGGCCACACTGGCGCGCATCCACCGCATCAATCCGCGCTTCAACGCCATCGTCAACCTGGCCGCCGACGAGCGCCTGCTGGCGCAGGCCGACGAGCGTGACGCGATGCTGGCGCGCGGCGAATCGATGGGCTGGATGCACGGCATGCCGCAGGCCATCAAGGACACCGGCAATGCGCTGGGATTCCCCACCACCTACGGCTCGCCGCTGCTGAAGGACGCGATGCCGGCTGTCGACAGCATCTTCGCCGCGCGCATCAAGGCCGCAGGCGCCATCGTCATCGGCAAGACCAACATGCCCGAGTTCGGCCTCGGCTCGCACACCTACAACACGCTGTTCGGCAGCACCGGCAACGCCTGGGACCCCACGGTCAGCGCCGGCGGCAGCAGCGGCGGCGCGGCAGTGTGCCTGGCGCAGCGCCTGCTGCCGGTGGCCGACGGCTCCGATTTCATGGGCTCGCTGCGCAACCCGGCGGGCTGGAACCACGTCTTCGGTCTGCGCCCCAGCATGGGCCGCGTCCCGCACTGGCCGCGACCCGACCTGTGGGTGAGCCAGCTGTCCACCGACGGCCCGATGGCACGCAACGTGCGCGACCTGTCGCTGCTGCTGGGCGTCATGGCCGGTCGCGATGCGCGCGCCCCGCTGTCGCTGGCCGACGGCCCGCGCAGCTATGCACCGCCAGCCGAGACCAGTGCGCGCGGACTGCGCGTGGGCTGGCTGGGTGACCTGGGGGGCCACCTGGCTGTCGAGCCCGGCATCCTGGCGGTGTGTGAAGAGGCGCTGGCGCGGCTGCAGGGCGACGGCGCGGCCATCGAGCCCGTGGCGCCGAACTTCGATGCGCAGCGCGTGTGGGAAGCCTGGCTGGTGTGGCGCCGTGCGCTGGTGGCGCCTGCAGTGGCAGCCGTCATCAAGACCCCGGCCGACCGCGAGCGCATCAAGCCCGAGGCGCTGTGGGAGCACGACAGCGCGCAGGGCCTGAGCTTCGCCGACTTCATGCGCGCCTCGGCCGTGCGCAGCGAGTTCTACGCGCAGATGCTGAAGCTCTTCGAGCGCTTCGACGTGCTGGCCCTGCCGGTGGCCCAGGTGTGGCCTTTCCCGATGGAGCAGCACTGGCCGAAGCAGGTGGCCGGGCGCACGATGGACACCTACCACCGATGGATGGAAGCCACGATCTACGCCACCTTCGCCGGGCTGCCGGCGCTGAGCGTGCCGGCCGGTTTCGATGCCAGCGGGCGCTGGCCGATGGGGCTGCAGTTGATCGGCCCGCCGCAGGCCGACGCAGCCCTGCTGTCGGCCGCGCAGGCCTACCAGAACGTCAGTGGCGCACTGCTGGCGCGGCGGCCGCCCGAGCCGGGCTGACGGGACGGGCGGGCTCAGGCCTCGCGCGTGAAATCGCGCTCGGGCCTTCGCCAGCCGTACGAGGCCTTCCGGCCTCGTACGTGCGGGCTCAGTCCTTGGTCGGTGGTTTCTCGTCGAGGGACAGCTGCACGAAGTCGGTGTGCGAAGCCTCGCTCACCACGAGCTTGTCCTCGCACAGGAAGGACGACAGGAACTCGTTCTGTGCGTGCTGGGCGGCGGCCGGGTTGTGGCGCGCGATGCGGGTGGCCACGACCAGACCCATCAGCGACAGCAGCTGCGGCAGGGCCGTGTTGCCGGCAGGCAGCGGCAGGCTCCTGAGTTCGGTGCCGGCCTTTTCCAGCAGGGCCTGCGGCAGCCAGTCGAGGCCTTCCATGCCGTCGATGGCCAGAGCTCGCTCCACCGCGGCCAGGCCTTGCAGCACCTTGCGCGACATCGGCACCGGGTCCAGCAGCGCCTTCACCGACAGGTGCATCTCGCGCGCCAGGGCATCGTCGCCCGTCGGCTGGGACGGGTTCCTTGTGGCCGGCGCAGGCTGCGGTCCGGGGGCTGGTGCGGGGGGCGAAGGCATGGCGGTTGGGGCGGCGGCGCGCAGGGATATCCCCTCTTATCGGCAGACCGACGCGCGGCGTCAGACCGGCTGCGCTTGATGAGCGCAGCCCGGCGTGCAGGATCGCACGCCGCCGGGCCCGGGACGCCACCTCAGGTCCGCGTCTCCCGCTCGACGTCCTGCAGGAAGTCGGCTTCGCGCATCGCCGTGGCGGGGGCATACAGGTCCGGGTAGGTGGCCTCGAAGTCGGCCACGATGTGCGCCAGCGGCATGTCGTCGAAGGCGCCGCGCTGGTTGACGTACTCCATGTGGCGCTGGCCGGTGGCATCGAAGGGGTGGTAGATCGAGTCCTGCAGGCCGTCGAACTCCAGCGGCAGCAGGCCGAACTTCTGGCACAGCGACAGGTTGAAGGCCGGCGTGGCCTTGCGCCAGGCACCTTCGATCCAGAGATCGGTGTAGCCGTGCCAGACGTAGAGGTCGGTCTTGAGCGTCTGCCGCATGCGTTCGGTGCTGAGGTGATTGCGCACGTCGGCGAAACCCAGCCGTGCCGGGATGCCCGCTGCCCTGCAGGCGGCTGCCAGCAGTGCCGCTTTCGGCACGCACCAACCCGCGCCCTGGGCGATCACGGTGCTGGCCCGCATGCCTTCCGGCGACAGGTCGATGCGGTAGGGGTCGTAGCGGAAGCCGTCGCGCACCGCGTGGTACAGCGCCACGGCACGCTCGCGCGCGGTGGCGCCGCGGGAGTGATCGGCGGCGAAGGCCTGCACCGCCGGGTGGTCGCTGTCGATGAAGGCCGTGGCGGCCAGGTGGGCGTCGGTCGGTGTCATGGTCCGCATTGTGCGGGGGCTGTCGCCAGGTTGGCGTGCCTTGGGCGCTCGGGGCGCCATCGGCGGTTCTGAGTCAGACCCTTCTGGCCAGCGGGCCCAGCAGGATCCGCTCCATGGCGCCCAGCGCTTTCTCGACATCGCGTGAGTCCAGCATCGAACGCCGGGCCAGGCCGCGCTGCACGGCGGTGGCGTAGGAAAAGCGCATGGCGTCGAAGGGCAGGGCGGCCACACGGGCACTTGCCTCGACGACGGGGCGTGGATCGATCGTTCGTATGGTTGTGGACATGAGGTGTCCTCCTTGGCGGGCAGACTAACAGGTTTCAGGGTTAACCCTTAGTGCGATGTGCCCAATGGAACCTGGTTCGGCATCGGGATGGCGGCCGCACATCACGAACGGGGGACCCGCAGGACGGCGAGTGCGACACGCGCCTGTGCCGCTATGCTCCATCCACCCTCTGCCGCAGCACGCTCATATGACTCCGATCTTCCACATGATTTCCGGCGCCCCCGACCCCGTGGCGCCGTTCAGCCACGCCACCGAGGCCGACGGCTGGGTCTTCGTCACCGGCCAGATGCCCTTCAGCGGCACCGGGCTGGACACCGGCTACCCCGAGGGCATCGAGGCGCAGACGCACCAGGTGATGCACAACCTGCAGACCGTGCTGCACGGCTGCAGCCTCACGCTGGACGACGTGCTGCAGGTGCGCGTGTACCTGCTGCACTTCGATGGCGACTACGAGGCCATGAACCGTGTGTACGCCGGCTACTTTGCCGCGGGGCGGCGGCCTGCGCGAACCTGCATCGGCGTCAACGGCCTGGCCAAGGGGGCCCTGATCGAGATCGACATGGTGGCGCGGCGGCCGCAGGCGCCGGGCTGAAGCCGGCTCAGACACGCCCGCGCTGCAGGCGCCTTTCGGTGAAGTCGAAGCCCCACTGCACCAGCAGCGCGAGCAGCGCCGCCGGCACGGCGCCGGCCATCATCATCGAGGTGTCGTTGACGGCCAGGCCGGCGACGATGCGCTCACCCAGGCCGCCGGCGCCCACGAAGGCCGCGACCGTGGCGGTGCCGATGTTGATGACGGCGGCGGTCTTCAAGCCGGCCATCAACGTCGGCAGGGCCAGCGGCAGTTCCACCAGGCGCAGCACCAGCGCCGGGCGCAGCCCCAGCGAGGCGGCGGTCAGCCGAAGTTCGTCAGGCACGCCCGCCAGGCCGGCGTGTGTATTGCGCACGATGGGCAGCAGCGCGTAGACGAACAGCGCCAGCAGCGCCGGGACGAAGCCGATGCTGCCCAGCAGTGCGATCAGGAAGGCCAGCATGGCCAGCGACGGAATGGTCTGCAGCACGCCCACCGTCCCCATGAGGGGGCCGGCCAGGCGCGGACTACGGTGGGCCCACACGCCCAGCGGCACGCCCACGGCGGCGGCCAACCCGAGCGAGCCGAAGACCAGCGCCAGGTGCTGCAGCAGCAGACGGCCCAGGTCGGGTGCGAACAGACGCGCCATGAAGCTCTGCCGGCCCGATGGAGCAGCGGCCGGCGGGGCCGTCTGCGCTGCCGACGCGCCACTGCCGGCGGCGCGGGCTGCAGCCTCGCGCGCCAGGAAGCCGCGTGCCACGTCGGCGAACGGGCGGCCGTCGATCTCGGCCTCGGCGTTGAGGGCGATCATGGTCGCTTCGTCGATGCGGCCGCTCAGCGCGGCGGCCAGCGGTGTTTCGTCGAGCGACGCACGCATCAGCAGCACGGCGTCGTAGCGCGGGAAGAACCCGCGGTCGTCGCGCAGCACGCGCAGCTTCAGGCGGCCGATCTTGGCGTCGGTGGAATAGACGTCGATGACGTCGACCTGGCCGCGCTGCAGCGCTTCGTAGGCCAGGCCGTGGTCGAGGCCGCTGCCGGGCGTGAAGGGCAGGGCATAGGCCTGCTTCAGCGCCGGCCAGCCGTCGGCGCGCACCAGGAACTCGTGTGACAGGCCGAAGCGCAGCCTCGTCGCCGCGTCGCCCTGCAGTCGCGCCAGCGCGCTGATGGTGTCGATGCCCAGCCGAGCCGCGTCATCCTCGCGCATCGCCAGCGCGTAGGTGTTGTTGAATCCCAGCGGCACGGCGGCCTTGAGGCCGCGCGGGGCGAGCCACTCGTTGAGCTGTGCCAGCGGCGGGTTGCCGGGCTCTTCGCGCTTGAGCAGTTCGCGCACGATGGTGCCGGTGTACTCGGGGTAGACCTGCACTGCGCCGCTGCTCAGCGCCTGCTCCAGGATGGCGGTGTTGCCCAGGCCTTGCCGATGCCGGCTGTCCACGCCGGCGGCCTGCAGCGTCTGGTGCACGATCTCGCCGAGCACGTAGCTCTCGGTGAAGCGCTTGGAGCCGACCGTGACGGTATCGGCACGGACCAGGTCGCCCGCGCCGCACAGGAAGAGGACCAGCAGGAGGATCGGCCCGATGCGCATGGGCCGATTCTGGGGCGTCGGCGTCAAGCGGTCAGGTAACGCTCGGTCAGCAGCACCCAGTAGGCCGAACCGACGGCGATGTTCTCGTCGTTGAAGTTGTAGGCCGGGTGGTGGCACATCGTCGAGCCCGGGCCGCTGCCTTCGCCATTGCCCACCAGCAGGTAGCAGCCCGGCACCTTCTCGAGCATGAAGGCGAAGTCTTCGCTGCCGGTGACGGGCTGCGCGTCCATCACCACCTGGTCGGCACCCACCAGTTCCACACCGACCCGGCGCGCGAAGTCGGTCTCGGCCTGGGTGTTCACGAGCACCGAATAGCGGCGCTCGTACTGGATGTGGGCCTGCACGCCGAAGCTCGCGGCCTGGGCCGTCACCAGCGCCTTGATGCGCTCTTCGAGCAGGTTGCGCACGTCGCGGTCGAGCGAGCGGATGCTCAGCTCCAGCGTGGCCACGCCGGGAATGATGTTGCTCACCGTGCCGGCGTGCAGCGTCCCCACGGTGACCACCGAGGTCATCAGCGGATCGACGTTGCGCGAGACGATGGTCTGCAGCGCCATCACGATGGAGGCTGCCGCCACCACGGGGTCGGTGGCGCGGTGCGGGAAGGCGGCATGGCCGCCCACGCCGGTCAGCGTGATCTTCGCGTAGTCGCTCGACGCCATCGCCGCGCCATGGCGGAACAGCAGCTGGCCCTGCGGAAAGCCCGGCGCGTTGTGCATCGCGAACACGGCGTCGCAGGGGTGCTGGTCGAACAGGCCGTCCTCGATCATCTTCACCGCGCCGCCCTGGCCTTCTTCGGCGGGCTGGAAGATCAGGTTCAGTGTGCCGCTGAAGTCGGCCTTCTCGGCGATCTGCCGCGCCGCGGCCAGCAGCATCGCGGTGTGGCCATCGTGGCCGCAGGCGTGCATCACGCCGGTGCGGCGGCTGGCATAGGCCAGGCCGGTGGCCTCGACGATGGGCAGCGCGTCCATGTCGGCGCGGATGCCCAGGCGCTTGCCGCCGTTGCCGCGCTTGAGCACGCCCACGATGCCGGTGCCGCCCAGGCCTTCGTGCACCTCGTAGCCGTACCAGCGCAGGCGCTCGGCCACCAGTGCGCTGGTGCGGTGCT